>TARA_R110001632_G_scaffold1501_2_pt1 | contig 123702 bp, 103 predicted proteins | sample TARA_R110001632 | Tara Oceans TARA_R110001632 (sample SAMEA4398266) | marine metagenome | biome: Polar Biome; feature: [SRF] surface water layer (ENVO:00010504); material: water (ENVO:00002006), including particulate matter (ENVO:01000060) such as... | depth 5 m
TTGAAGCTAAAGGTGAAGCAGCGCATAGCCTATAAGGTCACAACCAAACGTAAGAAAGTAAGCGATCATTATGAGGCGTATTTCTAAGTTAGTGACCAGACAGTAAAATGTCGTGGCGGTTAGCCTAAATAGGCACTAGCAAGAGGCGGGTATGCTTAGATCACTTTTGAGCGGGTTGTCAGCAAATTTTGTTTGCCAGACTCGGGGCACCAGGTCGAGAACATCTTTGGCCGGATGTATACCGACGCGCTGAAGTACATCAACCAGATAAGTGTAAGGGTTAATGCCTTGTATCCGGCACGTGACCATCAGGCTTTGCAATATGCCAAGCTGTTCGGCGCCCAATTCACTCCAGCAAAATAAATAATTTTTGCATCCCATGGGAATGACCCGCAGTGCCCTTTCCAAATAATTGGTATCAATAGGCACATCGTGGTTGCTCAGAAATACCCTCATCTGCATTTGTCTTTCAAACACATAAGCCAGGGCTTTTGTCAGTGGATTGCTGGGCAATAATTCAGGACGTTGTCGTTGCTCATACACCCAGCTAAAAAAGGCATGCACAATGGGCTCGCTATGCTGTTGTCGATAGGCCAGCGTGTGTCCTTTATCCAGCTTGTTATCCCGTATGTGTTTTTCGATTTCATACCGCTTCGCTATGCTGTTGATGGCGTGCCGGGCACTGTCCGGCTCCATCTGCAGGGATTTTTCAAAGGTGCGACGACCGTGCGCCCAACACGTCGCGTGGGTGACGGTGTGCTCATGTTTGTTTAGTTGTGCCACCGCTTTTACATAGGCGACATACCCATCGGTGAGCAGGGTGCCGCTAAAATCACCCAGCTGGTTAATGGCATGTTGTGTTCCCCGGGAAGTTGACCAGGTAAAAGCAACCTCATCTTGCTCACCGTAAATCGGCCAGAAGTAGGTTTGCTGCATTTTCCCTTTGTGTTTACGGCCCGCTTTCATCGGCACTTCATCCATGGCCAACACACTGGATTGCAACATCTGCCTGAGCATGGCTTGATAAGTGGGCCTGAGTAACTCAATGCCTTTTTGGATCCAGTTGATAAGAGTGGCACGACTGACGGTAACGCCGCTATCGAGCATGCGCTGATGCTGGCGGTATAACGGTAAGTGGTAGACCGCTTTATCCACCATCAGTCCGGCCAGTAATGAGACATCGGCAACACAGCCTTCGAGCACATTTACCGGCGCAGGGACGGTGACTAATGTTTGTTGGCTTTTATGGCGCAGCACCGGACGACGATAAATCAAGTTGGTATAGCTGCCCGGTTGTTGGGCTAAACGGAACGTATCTTTGTAGTCAATGATGTCATACTGATCAGCATCTTCACCACTGAGCTCCTTGGCTGGTATCTCAATGATCTGTTGCGGCACGCTATCATCAAAACGCAAGCCCGTGTCGTTGATATCCTGCTCTTGACGTTGTTTCTTTGAGCTGCGGCGGTGGCCAGCTACATCGGTGCCAGGTGCCGGGGTTTGAGCGGGTGGCTCGTCGCTGACAAACAGGCTACTTTGTGCAGGATCATCAATCAGTTGTTTCTCAGACTTGCGTCCAAACAACTGACGTTTGAACCAGTCAAGTTGTTGCTCAAGAACCATTACGCGCTCTGATAACTGCACATTTTGCATGTGCACAGAAGTCAGGTCTGGCGTGGATTTAATGGGCGTTTTCATGACTCGAAGTGTAACAAATCCGGTCAGTTATGTCGCTTATTTTGTTTGTCTTTTTGCCAATAAATACTGTCAATTAAACACTGTGATTGTGCGCCATTGAGGGACCGTTTTAAGGCCCCCGGCACCTGCTGATACGTGCCTCGCTCCAACCGTTTACTCCACAAACAATACCCGCCCTGATGGTAATACAACACCTTCATCTGAGTGCGCTTGCGGTTAATAAACACAAAACAGTCCCCGCTGGCCGCGTTTTCCTGCAACTGTATCTGTGCCAGAGTAGCCAATCCATCGAATTATTTTCGCATATCGGTCGCCACGGTATACAACGAAATACGCGGATGGGAAGGCAGCAGCATTACTGTCCCTGTTTCATGCGCAATATCACGCCGCCAGGTAAGGATAATTCCAGTTGCCAGTCATTGCCGTTTACACCATAATTTCCTGCAGGTGCCGACAAAGCAATCCAGGGAGGCAACGTGGTCTCGGTTACATCAGTGTCTAATCGCTTTCGCCACAGGTAGAAATTGGATGGGGTGACGTGGTGGCTCACACAAAACTCTGCGATTGTTTGCCCGCTGTGTTGCCAATCGCTAACCAGTTGCTGCCACTGTTGGTGTGTACGTCTTGTTTTTTTCATCATCATGCTCCACTGGAATAATGATGAAATTTTGCCAGTGCTCTGGGCTAAAAAACAGACGTGTTAAATTGATCGCTTACGGCATAAAACCTTTGATGGTGTTGCACAAAGAGGTAAAGGTACGATGGGCTGGTTTTATGGGTTCAAGTTGCATTTAATTGTTAACTATAAGGGTGAGATTGTTGCCGCTAAAGTCAGCACTGGTAACGCTGTCTCTTGATCACAGATTTTGGAGGTCAATGCCATCCCGCTGCATTTCTTTCGCCATAATCAGCCCCTGCACGCGTTCTTGAAGACAATCCCAACCGTTCCATAGCGTTGCCCATCCTGCTATTCCTGTGCGCTTGGTATCTGTAAAACCACCTAACTTAGCTACCGCCATATAGGCCCATTGCAGTGTTCCTTCCTCCAGCGGTTTTTTCTTGCTCTTGCTCTTTCTTTTTGTCTTCTCGATTTGCACCAATAGTTGTATTTCAATTGGTGATAATACCTTATCGCATTTCATCTTTTCACATGCGGCCGCTTCTTCGACAAGCCCTTATTTGGTTAAATAAATGGGCAAGGTAAAACTTTCTCTTAACTGCAGTAATCGCACGCCAACAAAGGCCAATATTGATACCGTTCTTTCCAGATTGCCTGGCTCTGTCATCCGCTGTCGTTCTGCTCCTGCACCCGTTTTCCACGCTTTATGAAAATCTTCTACACGCCAACGTGCCGTATAAATCCGGATCACCTTTAACGCCTCATCGAGGGTGGTGACAGGCTCACTGGTTAGCAATAACCAGTTCAACGTTTCTTCTTCGCCCTGGGGGGATATTTCTGTCGCCCAAACAGCGTTGGTATTCAGTATCTTTTTCCCCTTGGTGAATGTGACGTTTGCGCTGCGTACCTGTAAATGGGCAGTACGCTCAGGACGGTTAAATCTCTTGCCGTTTGCCCCGACCATCCCTTTTTGAGGAATGATAATTTGATATTCACCTAGCACTGCCTGCGAGCCTAAGTGGTCAAAAAGGTTCTCTGATGATTCTTCAATCTTACGTCGATGTTTGCCCCGAACCACATAGCGCTCTGCATGAAGCTGCTTATTCTCGAGATAATCAAAGATGTCGGCTTCCCTGTCGCACACAGCAATCACCTTGCGCATTTGTTCGCCCAACACAGCCCGGCAAAATTCTGAGGCTGCTTGCCATTTGCCACTTTCTTTTTCATCAGGATCATTTGGCCGACACCACCATTCCTGATGCGCCAATCCCAGTGTTTGGGTTGTCTTGGCATCAAGTAATAATGTCGAATGAACCCACCATCCCCGGGCTTTATCCTTTACCTGCCTGGCCTAACTTTCCCAGTTCAGTGGCAACCTGATGTTTATAGCTAAGGGAGGTGGTATCTTCTAATGCTAATATCTCGGGGATGTCTTGAACGGCCTTGGCTGTTTGTTCAAAACCAGCACGGCGGATCTTGTCGGGATGAATATTGTCGTTACGGATAAATCGATACATTGCTTCAAGCAATGCGCTGTTTCCTTCACAAGATAATGATGCTGATTTACCGCTAGATTGGGCCATACAACTCGCAATATCAATTAATCGATGAGTCCGTCTGGTATCGCCAAGTGTTGCGGTTCCAAATGTTTTTTGTGCCCAGAGTTTTGCATTGTGATGTGTCAGTGTCATCATTATTTTGTTCGATAGTTTACAAGATGACGATCAGATCAACGAAGTTACCAGAAGTTCCCTTCAGCAGAATATTTGTGTATAAGAGTCAGCTGGTAACGTGCATGATACCAAGCCAGTCGAAGAACTCGCGAAAGGTTTAACAGATAAACTTTACGGCGACAAAGGCTATTTAAGCAATGCGCTCAAAGCCAATTTATTTGATAAAGGCGTCACGCTTATCACAACGGTTCGCAAGAACATGAAAGCAAAAGCGATGTCATTATGGGACCGGGCAATGCTGTCAAAGCGATTCATTATCGAGACGATTAACGACCAATTAAAGAATATATCTTTCATTGAACACTCCCGTCATCGCAGTATTAATGGTTTTACGCTTAACTTGATGGCTGGACTGGTGGCTTATTGCCTCAAAGAAAATAAGCCAGCCCTTAATTTAACTGACGTTGAGAGGAATACGACGATAATCGCTTAAACCGATCTGGGGTTAACTTAGGCTAGACGTCTTTTACGAGACGGTTACATCTTAGTGGTTTATTTACAAGTACATCACGTGCTACTTTTAATGCTCCCCCACGAAAAAAGAAGATATTTGCAGCTAGGGAAGATTAAATATAAATCAACAAAACCCCAGCTACAAATACATTAATAAGTGATTGGGATCGTTCGGCAACTGCCACACATAGATCCGCTTCTGGCACAAGACCGAGTGTCAGATTTGATAAATCAACGGCGTCAAATTGGAGGGGAGTATAATATTCGAAAGCCTGACGATGCCTATATTATTGGGATCTGGAAGAACTAAAAAAGAAGTAGCTAAGCAACCAGGAATAGGCGAAGCAACTCTTTATCGTCACCTTACGAAACACAATGACATACTTAAATTTAATTAGGGAGAAAAATTATTCCAGCCGCAAATTTACTCACATTGTTGGACGATATCGCCACAGTGCTCGACGATGTAGCCATTTTATCTAAGGTAGCTGCAAAGAAAACTGCTGGTGTATTAGGGGATGATTTAGCATTAAACGCAGAACAAGTGTCTGGTGTTAAGGCCGACCGAGAATTACCAGTTGTATTCGCGGTAGCGAAGGGATCTCTCTTAAATAAACTGATTCTTGTGCCAAGTGCACTGCTAATCAGTTATTTTGCATCTTGGCTAGTGACATATCTACTAATTGCAGGCGGCTTGTACTTGTGCTTTGAGGGTATAGAAAAGCTACTACACAAATTGATGTCGAGCAAACAAGAGCTAGAACAAGAACATCAACATAAATTAGCTGCATTGGCTGATCCTAACGTGAATATCGCCGACCTTGAGAAAACTAAGATTAAAGGAGCAATAATAACCGACTTTGTCTTAAGCGCTGAAATTATCGTTATTATCCTCGGGACAGTGCAAAACGAACCTTTTTCAACTCAAATTGCAGTGCTTTCATTAATGAGCATTGTTTTTACTGTTGGGGTTTATGGACTCGTCGCAATGATCGTGAAAATAGATGATCTGGGTCTTTATTTGGTGCGCTGTGCTGTTGCCGACGGCGGGAGGAGCGTAAAACGCACCCTTGGCAATACGCTACTAAGATTTGCACCAATCTTAATGAAATTATTATCCATTGTTGGCACCGCAGCAATGTTCTTAGTGGGGGGTGGAATTATCGCGCACGGTATCCCCGCTCTGCACCGTTTTGTTGAATATAGTATTGAGGTTGTGTCGGTATTTCCAAATATGAACAACCTAATTGGGTCGTTAACTGGCATTATGATGAATGGTTTTGTTGGCATAGTCGCAGGATTGCTAGCGTTTGGAATTTTTATTGGCGTACAAAAATTGTTCTCAACTAGAAGAAAATATTAGATAGTCAGTAAAAGGTATGCGTCTCGGCACAGTCGTCTAGCCTGGATTAACATTCCACGGTAGCAGTTGTTCGATGTCAGGCTCGGGCTGACTATATTGCTCTAGCAGGTGGGTAATATAATCGTATGGTGTCAGCCCATTGTCTTTAGCCGACTCAACAATCGAATACAGGACGGCACTCGACTGCACCCCTTTCGCCCTTTGCGAGTACATGCCTTTCTGTTATGTTGATATTAACATAACAGAAAAAACAGGCTATTCAGCCAAACTGCCAAGGGCGCTAAAGCCAGCGCCACACTTTACAGTATTATCGAAACAGCCTAAGCCAAGGGCGTCGTCCCCTTTGATTACCCCAATTATTTGCTATAGCAGCAAAGCCAAGCTGACTACGATATAGAACCGCTACTACCATGGGAATTTTCTAAACGCTAGGTGAGTTCGCCGAACGCTTACTTTATTGTTGTGTTGCTAGCTTGTCTTTCGCGTGAAGATGTTGATTGCCTAAATAAAATTAGTAGATTGATTAAGCACGCAATTAAGTATGTAGCGTGCTTAACTAGAATCTCTAAGACTTAGTCTTGGTCGGTTATACATCCTGATGAGGGGCAATCACGAATCGTTACTGTGCCCGTAACTCCCTTAGGAACATAGTAATTAAATATATTTATGAACGAATTAATTGTTGTTGCTGCTTGTCCAGAGCCTAGGAATATTTTAGCGTCTTTTAATGATTGGACTGTTGTGGGGACTGAATTGTTACTTTCGTCAATTACATCCACAACTACAAGTGTTAGGTCGCTTTCCGCGGATAGACCTAACTCAACAATAATTCTTCCGCCACTTTCGAGTGGAAAACTATATTGGTTCGGTAGGTTTGTATTTACCAAATTAAAGGCTTGGGCTAATGCGATAACAGATTGCGTCGCCTCGTTGATTTTACCCTCTAAAGTATTCTGTAAATATTGCGTGACGTTATTTTTACAATAACGACAGTTAGTATAATCCCAAGCATTGACCATTACCGTTGTGGGTATCGTGACGCTCTTCGCTGCTAAATTTAGCTCATTGATATCATTTCTCAAGTCACTCATGTAGCTTTCAACATCGGAAGGTGTTGCATAAGTTGATACGCTAATAACGCCATCAATCTCCCAAATCTGAAATGATGTGATTAGTCTACGGGCGATATCTATTACGTGAATCCTGTAGCGTCCCCCCCCCATTGCTTGAAAGTAAGGATAAGCTTCGCTCTTCGCCACAGCTACTTTTTGTGAGTAAGTGCAATCAAAGCACTCGACATAACTATCTGCTGCATTTGCTGTTCCGTATGCTAAATAAGCCAAAGTGGCTAAAATCATTGAAAAAGTTTTGGTTAACTTCATATTGCTAATTTCCTTATTAATGTTAGATAGAGTTTCGATGAACTCAATGGTAGGTTAATTACCCCGCCATTAGCCTACCAAAAATTAGATTTAATTCAATAAGTGATTTTGGTTCGTGTCTCGTAGTCTTGATGTTCGCTTATAGGCTGCGACTTCATTGAAAAAAAGTTATTATTTATCTTCGTAGATCTCTATTGGTTTTAGTTATGTAGTTCATAAGAACGTGTCAACATTTTTCAGACACCCCAGTTATGACGTGGTCAACCTAATACGACCACCTCAGTTAAACTACTTTTTGTAATTCATGGTTTTGTTGTTCAGAGTCATAAGGATTTTGGTAATCCAAGTACGAATGAATTCTATGGCTGTTGTACCACATGGTCATGTAATTCAAGATATCTTGTTGGGTGCTAAATCGGGTTGAGTAATTGCGCCAATGTACACGCTCTTGCTTTAGACTCCCGAAGAAGCTTTCTGCTAAAGCATTTTCCCAACAACACCCTTTTTTACTCATGCTGCCAACAAAATTATGTGTCTTTATAAGGCGGCGATAAGACTCACTGGCATACTGCACACCTTGATCTGAATGCACATCAATCCTGCTTTCGGTTGTCATAGGTAAGCATCTCGGCAAAGACGTCTAGCCTAGATTAACATTCCACGGTAGCAGTTGTTCGATGTCAGGCACGGGCTGACTAAATTGCTCTTGCAGGTGGGTAATGTAGTCATATGGTGTCAGCCCATTGGCTTTAGCCGACTCCACAATCGAATACAGGACGGCACTCGACTGTGCACCTTTCGCTGTTTGCGAGAACATTCATGCCCTCCTAACCACCGGGAATGGTTTTATTGCTCTTTCTGCCCTGTTGTTATCTACGTTGCTCCTCCCTTCAAGCGTATAACGCACTAACTTTTCCCATTGATTTAAACAATATTGAATGGCATCACTAAGGTCATTCTTTGCGATAACGTGTTGTTCAGATTTAATCAACCAGGTTTTGAATTGCGCAAACAGCGGTAAGCTCTCTTCTTGCATGATGCGGTATCGATCATCAATGGTTTTGTCTTTGATTTGGGTTTCAATCCGGTACAGCTTTTGAATATGGTTGAGTGCCCAGCCTACTTTGCTGCTTTTATGTTACTCATGGTTTTTTTGTGCATCGGTAAACTTGCGTCTGACGTGTTCCATACATCCCACCAACGTTGCTTGCGTTTTATGATAGCCCTGCGTAACCATCTATGTACATATAGCCGCTATAACCGTCGAGGTAATCAACGCCCACTTGTCCTGTGCCGCTGGCGTTATAGTCATACAGCACGATGTTAGGGATATCGGTACCAGTAACTTTCCTTCAGGCGAGTCTGCGCCTGAGGCATATAACCACATATACGATTTTGACATATTATCACCCACGACCTTTAGGATGGTTTCGTCTGCATAAATCACCGGTTGTTCAAGTAATAGTCGCCTGAGCTTGTCGGACAGACTTTGCAAGATATCAGCACTCCTCATCATCCATTGCGCCGTGGTTTTGCGGCTCAGCTCAATGCCGTACTGCTTGAACATGACCTCTTATCGATAAAGCGGCAATCCAAACTGGTATTTACTGGTCACGATTTGACTAAGTAAACTCGGCGTTGCATAGCCTTTGAGGATAACTCTCGCTGGCACGGGGGCTTGTTTGATTTTGTTTGATGTACCGTTTTTCTCGCAGGCCTGAGAGGCATACTTGGGACGCACATTCACGATGACTTTCACTTGGCAGGAATAAACTCGGGCTTTTCGTTAGTGTCTTCGCCAATCTTATGCAAGGCATGTTGGCAGCAATCACAGAACTTATCTTCATCCGCAATATCGTGCACCACGCGCTCACGAGGAATATCGGCAGATATCTTTTCGCGCTTTGGCTTCTTGCGGGGGGACATTTTAGCTTCTTCTTCATCGTTCCAAACGGTTTGTTCAACCATCTCTTTAGCTTCATTAAACAACTCGCCTTATCCTGGATACGATTCACTGCTGGTGCCAAAGCACTTTTGCTGTGCCAGCCTGAACATCTCATTTAAACGCTGATACTTGGTTGTTAAATCATCGTTCTGTACACGCAACGCCACCACTATTTATTGCAAGGCGGTCACGTCTGTAGGGAGGGTTTCAGGGACTTTTTTCACATCGCATATTTTACTTCGAAATGCGGCTAAATGACTTATTTATTGTAGATTAAAACGTGATCGTTAACCCGTTATTATGATCTGAAGTTATAAGCCCGTGGACGTGTAATCCAGCGTACGATATCCAATGACATCAAAGCCACCTAGTAACCAGTGCAGCTGTTGTTCGCTTAATTTGATGTGTTTCAGATCGTCTAATTTAGGCCGCTTGAACCGTAGCTTTTGCAGAACTTTGTACCAAAGTACTAAACCCGTTTTATCCCAGTAAACGATTTTAAGTCTGTCATATTTTTTGTTGCAGAAGATAAAAATAGCATCATTAGACTGAGATAATTCCAACTCATGTTCAATGATAACGAGAAGTCCGTTGATATTTTCCCTAAAATCAACGAAGCCACTGTGTAGATATATATAGTTAGGCTCGACAAACATCTTTATGATACTAAGGCCTTCATCACATCCACTATCCACTATCCACTTAGAATCAACGGCGTGAGCCACATTCAGTATGACGTCACAATAAACTACTGTCAGCGGTGGTGGTGCAGATACCAGTGCTGATTTGGGTTTAACTACTTTAACCAACTACCGGTTGGATGTGCAGTCCTTTTATCTATATCGTTTTTACGAGCGGAAAAGGTTTTAAGATGAATATTGTGCTTGGCACAATATTCACGAGCTGAAACGCCACTTGATTGTTGGGCGACGATTATCGCTTCCATTCTTCTGTGGTTCGACGTTCTCTACGCATAATGCCCTCGACTGATTATTAAAGAAGACATTGTGCGGTATCAAACACGAATTGAGGAGACGGCCTTTGCTAAAAGCTTCCAGTAAAAGGCTGTACATCATCCAATGAAACATATCGAATTTGTATACCATTTAATTCATATTTTTCATGCAGTTTTAAATATTTAGGACTTATGAGCTCTGATAACAAAGTGTACCAGAAGACGATTATGATGAATTTAAAATGGGATACTTAGAATTAATAGGAAAGAAGCATTCTATCTACACTTTATTGAAGTGTACCGTTTGAATTTTCATATTACATTCACGGGTAGTTCACGCTCAGCTTTTACGCCTGACACCTGTTCCGCATTTAAGGCAAGATCGTCTCCCAATACACCCGCGGTTTTCTTGGCCGCAACTTTCGATAAGATCGCCACGTCGTCGAGAATAGTGGCAATGTCATCAATTAAAGCAAGTAAGTTTGCAGCAGCCATTGGCAAGTTCCTAAAAAATTGATTAATACAAAATGAATTATTCGGTTATCACGCTTTTCTGTGCGTTATCACCCTGTAGCAATAACATAGCACTGAGGGAGATAAGCTGTACATTGTCGTCTGCTAATTTCGGCAGCCGTTGCTGCAAATATGCAATGGTCTGACGATGAGGATGACCAATGGCCAATGAACGCCCATATTTACGCGCTTTTCTCAGTAAAAGATTAAATTGACGATCAATTTTTTCGACTGCTAAGTCATTATCTAAAAATACGTGCCGACGCATGGTAGGCACCTGCCACTGTTTGGCAATAGTTTCAGCTTGTGTAAGAACAGTTGTACGACTGTCAATAAACACCAAACCATGTTTGTACAGATAGTTCATGGTCGTCCGCATAGGATGTTCAAGTTGCGTCAACCGGCTGCCCATATGATTATTCATACCTAAGGCGTTAGGCACGCTGGCAAACGCCGCATTAAGGGTTTGCACTATGGTCTTGTCGTTCATACTCGCCAATAATACATTCGGCTCTTGTTTTATCCCAGCCATAGATTCCATTGGCATATGCAATAAAAATTCTCGTTGTTGCTCTTGGGCCAAAACGGCATATTTTTGGCTCATACTTTTATGCGGCAAAATTGACACAGCAACATTTTTAGGCAGCGCGAAAGTCGCGGCATCACGAAGGCGATTATTACCCACGTCGTCAATTATAATGGCTATTTGTGCACTCTTCACTGGCATTGCAGGTGCCCATAATAGCGCCACCGCCAGACTAAAAATGCCTAACGAAAAACGCACCATCAATTGTGATTAGCCATTATAATTTTAGCCACTGTGTAGGATTGATCGGATCGCCCTTATAGCGGATTTCAAAATATAAATTAGGTGATGATTGACCACCACTTTGTCCTACCAGAGCAATAGGTTCTCCTGCCGATACCGTATCGCCCGTTTGGTGTAGTAAGGCCTGATTATGCCCGTATAGACTCATATAGCCCTTTCCGTGGTCGACAACGATAACTAATCCAAACCCACGCAACCAATCTGCGTACAAGACTTTACCGTGATGAATCGCCACCACATTGTTGCCCGCATTAGCATCAACAATTATCCCTTTCCAGAGCACTTGTCCTTGACGCTTGGTACCAAACAATTTGCGTACTTGTCCCTGTGCCGGCTTAAGTAACTTACCTTTTAATTTAGCCAACCCGTCGAAGGTAGTAGGTTTTTGGGCCGCCAAACGTTCGGCTTCGGTAATTGCTTTACGTAAATTCTGTTCGTTTGCTTGCAGCTCTTCAATTTTAGCGGCATCGGTTTCGATAGCTGATTGCAGTTTAGTCAAGGTTTGCTCTCGACTGCGCAAGCCTTGGGTTAATGTCGCTTGTTGAGCTTGCTGACGATCAAGTAAATTTTGTAGGCTATCCTGTTTTTCAACCAAGGTTAAATTAACCTGAACTAACTCGTCACCTAATTGGCGAAATTCATCGATAATTTCACGTCTGGCTTTATTGAGATATTCGTAATAGGTGATAGTACGCTCAAACTTTGCTGCGTTTTCTTGATTTAACAGCATTTTGGCATAATCGTAATTACCGGTCATAAACGCACTACGAATCTGTTTGGCTAAAGTATCTTGCTGCTGGGCTAATTTGCGCTGAATTTCACCCTGACGTTTTTTGAGCGTCTGCTGGTCTTGTTGATTTGCTTTTAATGCTTGCTCAGTTTTATTAAGTGCTTTTGCTGCCGAGGCGATTTTAAGTTCGCTTTGTTTTAATTCGTTTTGCAGTTGCTTGGCTTTAACTAACTGCCTGGCAACCTGCTGTTGTTTTTGCTTGATCTGTTTTTGCAGTGCCTGTAACTCATCTTTTGATTGTCCAAGGGCATGAAATGGTAAAAAACAGGCAAACAAAAAGCACCATAGCAATGGTGCTTTTTTGTTCTTAAACCATAACAAAAATGGAAGCAAAAGAGCTACTTAACTAAAGTTACAATGGGCGTTCCAGTCATTTCTGGTGGCTGCTCCATACCCATCAAATGTAGCATGGTTGGTGCTACGTCACTTAAGGTACCACCTGAACGGGCAGTGGTTTTTTGACCCACATGCCAAAATGGCACTAACTCACTCGTATGTGCCGTGTGGGCTTGACCCGTGCTTTCATCAGCCATTTTTTCAGCGTTACCATGATCAGCCGTAATCAAGCAATCTCCACCGACTTTTTTAATAGCTTCAACGACACGACCAATGCAGGTATCAACAGCTTCACACGCTTTGACTGCTGCATCGAAATTGCCTGTGTGACCTACCATGTCACCATTTGGGTAATTACAGATAATCGCATCAAATTTACCCGATTCAATTGCCGCGACTAATTTGTCGGTCAATTCCGTCGAATTCATTTCAGGCTGTAGATCATAGGTGGCAACTTTTGGCGAGGGTATCAAAATACGCTCTTCGCCTTCATACAAATCTTCTTTACCACCGCTATAGAAAAACGTCACGTGCGCAAATTTTTCAGTTTCTGAGATACGTAACTGCGTTTTACCGTGACTCGCCAACCACTCACCCATAACATTAACCAAGGGTACAGGCGGATAAGCGGCGGGGGCATCAATGCTTTCAGCGTATCGAGTGAGCATAACAAATGCCCCTAAATCGATATGTTGACCTTTGTCGAAATCACTAAAATCGGCTTCCACGAAAGGACGACTGATTTCCCGAGCGCGATCAGCTCTAAAATTCATAAAGAGCAAGGTATCGCCAGCTTCAATTGGCACAGCTTCGCCAATCACGGTAGGTTGCATAAATTCATCGTTTTCTTCACGGGCATAAGAATTATCTAACCCTTCAACCGCACTCGCTACATTATATGCGCCTTCACCTTTGGCAATCACCTTGTATGCTTTTTCGACGCGGTCCCAACGAGAGTCACGATCCATGGCATAGTATCGGCCGATCAATGTGGCGGTTTTCCCCACTCCCAGCTCTGCAAATACATTGTCTGCGGCTTCTAACGATGCTTTAGCACTGCGGGGAGGCGTGTCGCGGCCATCTAAAAATGCGTGTAAGTAGACCTTTTTCGCACCGCGCTTAACGGCTAGTTTAATCATTGCGAAAATGTGGTCTTGGTGGCTATGCACGCCACCTGGTGACAACAAGCCCATGATATGAACAGCTTTACCCTGTTCAACCGCTTTATCAACATTGCTAACCAATACTTCATTCTCAAAGAAATCACCATCTTCAATGGCTTTAGTCACGCGAGTAAAATCTTGATATACCACTCGACCAGCACCCAAATTTACATGGCCCACTTCGGAGTTACCCATTTGCCCACCTGGAAGACCTACGTCCATACCAGATGCAGAAATCAGCGTATTGGTGGTTTCTTTAGTCAAGCGGTCAAGTACAGGTGTGTTTGCGTGGGCAATGGCGTTATTAGCAGTATCTTCTCGATGTCCCCACCCATCCATAATAATTAGGGCTAACGTTTTTTTGCCTTGGCTCATGATTGTCTGTCTCCGCTGGAAATTAGTTTAAAAAAGTAACGTGGGGTTAAAACGGTTAAATACAAAGTAAACGTAAACAGTTTACCATCACATCGGTCATATTATCCTGTGTATCTTTGCTCGTCACGGGCAATTAGAGGAAAAAACCCTCCGTTTACAAAAGCTTATTTTATTAGTTAGGCCAAGACACGGCTATGCCACTGGTTTTAGGCCGTAACTTCTATATACTTTGCACTCATTTTTTTACCTTGAATGTATCAAAGAGGCGCAATATTTATGGATCAAGTGATTGAATTTGCTACAAATCACTACATTTTAGCGGGTTTATTCGTCGCTTTATTATTATCACTACTATACACCACGGTTGCGAGTTCATTTTCGAAACTAAAAGAGCTTAGTACCCACGAAGCAACACTTTTAATGAATAAAAATGATGCCATGGTGCTAGATATCCGCCCTGTGGCCGAATTTAAGAAGGGTCATATTTTAGGTGCTAAACAAATAAAGCCCGAATACGTGACGAAGGGCGATTTTACTAGCCTTGAAAATCAAAAAGACAAACCCATTATTGTTGTGTGTGCAATGGGAATGACATGTAAACGTACTGCCAACCAAATGCTTAAGGAAGGTTTTGAGCAGGTAACCGTTCTTAAAGGTGGAATGAACGCTTGGCAAGGCGCCAGTCTTCCTATTAGCAAATAAACAAAAAGGTATATTTATCATGAGTAAAGTCGAGATTTACACTAAAGGACATTGTCCATATTGTCACCGCGCCAAAGCATTATTAGAGCAAAAAGGCGTGCAATACACAGAATTTAAAGTGGATGTTCAACCCGAATTACGCGCAGAAATGATTAAACGCGCAAATGGCGGTTCAACCGTGCCACAAATATTTATTGGTGCACAGCATGTCGGCGGTTGTGACGATATGTTCGCATTAGAATCACAAAATAAACTAGATACATTACTTTCTGCTTAAGCAGAAAACTTAAGGAAGCAAAATGGCTGAAGAAAACCAAACAAATCCAGCTGACGCAGCGCAAGCCGCTCAGGGACCTCAATTCGCAATTCAACGTATCTACACCAAAGATATTTCATTTGAAACGCCAAATTCACCGGCTGTTTTTCAAAAAGAATGGAAACCTGAAGTTCAATTAGATTTGGACACTCGTAGTACGCTGATTGAAGAAAACGTCTACGAGATCGTCTTGGCAGTGACCGTGACGGCTATGTTAGGTGAAGAAACAGCCTTTTTATGTGAAGTACAGCAAGCGGGCATTTTTGCTATAGGCGAAATGCCAGAGCAAAATAAAGCGCATATGTTGGGTTCTTTTTGCCCGAACACGCTTTTCCCTTATGCGCGTGAAACGATTTCTAACTTAGTTAATCGTGGTACTTTCCCACCGCTTAATCTTGCGCCTGTTAACTTTGATGCTATTTTTGCGGCTTACATGCAAAAACGTGCGGCTCAACAAGCTCAAGAGCAAGCACCTACGCAGTTAGACGCGTAAGTACTAACGTAATGAAACAAACAGTTTCAGTATTAGGGGCGGGGTCGTATGGCACCGCCCTTGCTTTTTGTCTCGCCAGAAATGGCGTTGCCACCACATTATGGGGCCGAGATCCAAAGCAAATGCACGACATGGCCGCTGCCAGAAGTAATCAAAAATACTTACCTGGAGCAATCTTCCCTGAGCCGTTAAGTATTGAAGCCGATTTATCCACAGCAGTCAGTCTCAACAATGATTTGCTGATTGTAACCCCCAGCCACGGTTTTTCGGCGCTGTTACGTCAAATTAAACCTATGCTCACATCGAAGCACAGAATTATTTGGGCTACCAAAGGTCTTGACCCCGAAAACGGCAGGTTATTGCAAGATGTGGCGCGCGAAATACTCGGTGACACTATTCCTCTTGCAGTGGTGTCAGGCCCTACCTTTGCCAAAGAAATGGTTGCAGGGTTACCCACCGCTATTTCCGTGTCATCAACCGACGACCAATTAGCCACTGATTTTGCCAATATGCTGCACTGCTCTCGTTCATTTCGCGTCTACAAAAATAATGATTTTGTTGGTGTGCAATTAGGCGGCGCAGTAAAGAACGTAATTGCCATAGGCGCAGGCTTAGCTGACGGCTTAGGTTTTGGTTCAAACGCCAGAACAGCTTTGATCACCCGCGGCCTAGCAGAGTTAACTCGCTTGGGTATAACGTTAGGCGCACAGCCTGAAACCTTTATGGGAATGGCAGGCCTAGGTGACTTAGTATTAACCTGCACTGACAATCAATCCCGCAATCGGCGCTTCGGTTTAGCCTTAGGCGCCGGTAAAAGCATTGACGATGCGATTGAAGAAATTGGTCAAGTGGTTGAAGGCTATCGCAATACCAAAGAAGTACATCAATTGGCTGCTCGTCACAACGTAGAAATGCCAATCTGCGAGCAAATATACAAAGTTCTATACGAAGCCAAACCCGCAAAAGAAGCGGCGTTGGCCTTGTTAGGTAGAGAGCAAACATCAGAATAATATTCTGAGTTGTGACTGCGTTTAGCTATTGCCCGAAAAATCTTATATACGATGAATGCCCTCCTACTCAGAGGGCATTTTTGTTTGTGATATAGCAGCGTAAGCGTAGAGCCAACTCAATGCGTATTGCGACAGGCAGTAATTAACCATAATGACTATTGAGGATCGACAAAAAAGTGAGTAAAACACCGCTAATTGCGCAAATATCAAGCAAACGAATTGCGCCTATTTGCTTAGATTTTATTAAAATCTAAGCGGCGCTATTTGTTTGTTGTTTACAAATGAAAAATGTTAATGGGTGACGTAATATTCCACTGCGCTTTGCCTGAATCGAATTTTACTGATACACCCAAGCCATTGTTTTCATCATCAAAGTGACGGTAAGTCTTGGTCGCTTTTGAGCGTGAGCGCTGATACACATATGAAAACGCCACTAACTCCAACGAGTGCACTAATGCTAAGTAATTGGGTAAGAGCCAAGCGAAAGCATCTATAAGCCAGCAGTCTTGATTGAGTTTTTTTAAAAGCGCTTTAGGGTACTGGCCATCAAGTTCGCACTTACTGTTAATAAATTTTAAGGTAAATGAAGGTATTTCGCTACCCGCCGTATCTGCGCTCATTGCCTCCAGAACCATTTCACAGTGAGTTTCAATTCGCGCTAACACGTGTTCGGTTTCTTGGCGCATATAGTGATCTAGCCCAGTAATAGGCTGATATCGAGTTTTAAATTCATCTACACATAGTTTAGGCAGCAATTGCTGCAATACCTGGGCCGAGCCAATTGTGGCTCTAGCTGAGCGCGCAACATTTTGACGTGACGTATTAGTCAGTTGAATATGGGCAGAACCTATCATATGAGTACCTTGTGCTGCCTTTGGTGTGCAGCTGATGTTTAGCGAAGATGTCTTATCTTCAGCAGAGATTGTGCCAAGGTTAGTATTAGCTTTTTAATCAATAACTTATAAAAAAATTTAGGGCTAATAGAAAGAGATAAATTGAAGTGTCATTTTTCTGACTGGCGCATCTAATGAAAATGCTCTTGGAAGAAAGATTAGATTTTCGCTGTATTGATGGGGCAAAAAACGAAAAGTCGAGTTAGAAATAATCCAACTCGACTTTTAGGCTTATTTATTTTTTATTGAATATTTTTTGTGTCTTTTTTGCATTAGGGCCGTTCAATCACAAGCCTGAAATACACCAGATCATCTACATCATTATCATCCGACCAAATCCATTGGGCGCCATTGGAGCCATTCAGTCCGCTCACTCGTGAGCGCCACGGCTGAGCCCCGTAAGATCCGTATGTAGCGGCATTAGCCCAACTGCTATCGTCAAAACTTTGAGTATTCCAATTATCAAACGTTTGGGTAGAAACTTTCCAGTTAGTGTCGCTGACAATAACACCTAGCTCAGTTTCTACCTTAGCAATAAGTGCAGCGATTCCATCTACGTCCTGCGCCTTAATCGCTAACACGTTTCGACCAGAGACCAGTTCCACGGTATAACTTTTAGCGTACATCCAATTGGTTGATGAGCCTAAGAATACGCCATTAAAGAAAGTGTCTTCAAAATTATCAACCGAAATGGTGATTGTTGCCATTTCTGATGTCACTGGCGCGCTAGTGATAGACAGCGTAAAGGTTTGCTGGTCTTGCGTGCCCGCAGTATCACTGACCTGAACAGTGAAAGTAAAATCACCTGCCTCGTTAGGCGTTCCAGCCAGCTCGCCACTTTGGGTGTCAAGGCTAATTCCACTAGGTAAAGTACCACTGCTTAATGACCATACAAAAGACTCGCTTCCACCACTGACACCCAACACAATTGAATAAGCTTCACTCACCTGCCCCTCAGCTAGAGCAATGGTCTCAATAACTACTGGGTCAAGGGTTGGCTCACTGCTTGCCGTTATATGATAACGAAAGTACACGGTATCATCGTCATAACGCTCATCTGACCACAGCCACTGAGCTTCACTCGTACTGGGCCACCATTTTACTTTCTTGTACCAAGGCCACACGCCGTAATAGCCATAAGTTGTGGCTGCCTGCCATTGGCTATCATCAAAATCCGTTTGCTGCCAACCTTCTGTGTATTCAGTAGACACTTTCCAGTTTTCATCACTGTATAGGGGCTGACCTGCTAACTCTAATTGAGCGAGCAATGCCGCTAAGCCATCGACGTCCATGGCTTTAACCGCCAGGACGTTATTCACTTGTGTAACGTTAACGTTATACAACTTACTGTTTTGCCAGTTATCCGATTCACCTAATAACACGCCGTTAAAATATAACGCTTCTGAATTATCTACGGTTAAGCGGATACTCAGTTGTTGATCGATTTCCGGCTCAGGCATAAGATTTTGTGCAGCAGCCCCCAGCGCTATACGCCCAAATGTTAACGCGCCTGAGTCAACCGCTTTAGCCGTATTTAATAACGCCCCAAGCATTTGCTGTTTATCTGGTTTGTTTTCCAAAGACGCTAATGCAGCAAACGCCCCTGCAACATGGGGAGCTGCCATAGATGTGCCTTGCAAGGTAGAATATTTTGCACCCGGCACAGAAGAATTGATGCTCGTACCTGGTGCCAGTAGTGTTAAATAACTCGCTCGATTACTAAATGACGCCACGCTATCGCTATCTGTGGTCGCCCCAACACTGATAGCGTTAGTAACACAACCCGGTGCGCTTACCTTGTTGCTGTAACCATTGTTACCTGCGGCAATCACCACCGCGATACCCGCATCGTTCAATTTACTGACCGCTGTAGCGTAACTACGGTTATCTAAATCACACGCACTTTGACTAAGATAGCCACCTGCCCCTAAACTAATGTTTACAGAAGGAATTGAGTAGGTGTTTCGCAAGGTATATACCCGCTCTAACCCTTGAATAACGTCAGAATCATAAGCACCTAAACAAGGCGGACTCCCGTCACAATAGCTACTATCAAGGACCTTTGAGAAGACTTGAATAGCGATGATGTCAGCATTTTTAGCAACACCATGTAGGCTGTCGCTGTTACCTGCAACAATCCCTGCTACATGAGTACCGTGATAACAACCACTGAAATTACAAGCTTGCGCTGCACCATCTGCAATTTCATCATTGTTACCGCTGGGACAAACTGATTCTGAAAATCCATTACTACGATTGGTCGAAAAACACGCTTCTGATTTGACTTTGCCATTTAAGAAAGGGTGACTCGACTCAATACCGGAGTCGAGTATAGCTACCGTCTGACCTGCGCCATTTGCACCTATCTCATAAGCGGCTTCGCTACCTATTATATTATTACTCTGGGTCAGGGTTGGTTGACGAATTTGATCGACTTGAATACTTTTAACCAGCTTGCTCTGCTCAAGAAGTAACAATGCACGCATATCTATTTCATACACGGCCATGGGTAGGTGTGTAAAACTATGGGTCAGTTGCGCGCCTGATTGATCAAGCGTTGCTTGTAAATTTGCTTGCGCACTAATGATTTGTTGAACGTTAGTATCACTTTGCTCAGTATCAGAGTGCGTGGTAGATACGGCAACACTTGATTCAATGTTAAGTTCAATAATGACACGCACCGAGTCGCTTTGCTGAAGCTTTTCAACCAACAATTCTCGTTGCTTGGAATCAAGTATATGACTTGTTCTGTCTACGGCAGTTAGCTCAATCGCTGCGCTGTTGGCACCGATGAGCAAATATAAAAAACTTACTGTATAAAGTGCGAATTTATAGAAAACGCTATTTTTCATGATATTTCTCATTAAGTGGTAGCCGCTTATTTTAATCTAATAGGTCAAGATGTAATGTATCGAAAATCAGACCTTCGAATGACATCCTATGAACAATCAGGCTATCCTTAGCACGCTTCATGTATACATTCAGTAATACACAGCGCTAAAAATTAACAACTAGCCTTTAGTTTTAAACATAATGTTAATTTTGAATGGGCTATGTTTTTTAGTTCTATATGTGTAGCCCACACGTTTGTTGCCGCAAGGTATGATTCTGCCATAACAAGGGACAAAGCAATAGAACTGCCTATTTTCAGTCCATTAAAACAACATTATCAACACCATGAAAATAGAAAGCTGAAATAACAAAGTTTACCTTGTTGTAACATTTAACCTGTCACACAGAGATATATCAACATGCAAGATGTCACTAGCGCCACCGAGTTATTGGTGCAAAGTTCTAATACCTATTTTTTACTGATCGGTGCGATTATGGTTTTCGCCATGCATGCAGGTTTCGCATTTTTAGAAGTCGGCACCGTTCGCCATAAAAATCAGGTCAACGCCTTAGTTAAGATTATCACCGATTTTGGTGTATCTTGTGTCGCTTACTTTTTTATCGGTTATTGGATAGCTTACGACACCTCATTTTATAGTAGCGCCCGGGAACTAACAGCCAACAATGGCTATGACCTAGTGAAGTTTTTCTTCTTGATGACGTTCGCTGCTGCCATTCCAGCTATTATTTCAGGCGGTATAGCAGAGCGCGCTAAATTCAATCCATTTTTATTGGCTTCTGCGATTATCGTCGCGCTGATTTATCCCTTCTTTGAGGGCATAGTATGGAATGGGAACTATGGCGTGCAGGACTGGATTACGCGAACCACAGGCTCACCCTTTCACGATTTTGCGGGCTCGGTTGTAGTACATGCAATCGGCGGTTGGTTAGCATTCGTGGCAGTGTTCTTCTTAGGGCTACGAAACGGCCGAGTGAAGGACAACAAATTGATTGCTTTCGCGCCTTCAAATATTCCCTTTCTAGCCTTGGGCACTTGGATTTTATGCATAGGTTGGTTCGGCTTTAACGTTATGTCGGCACAAACTCTGGACGGTATCAGTGGTTTAGTCGCTATGAACTCACTTATGGCGATGGCGGGTGGCATTATTGCGGCCTTGTTGTTCGGTAAGAATGACCCAGGTTTTGTGCATAATGGTCCTTTAGCGGGCTTAGTCGCTATATGTGCAGGCTCAGATATCGTGCATCCTATTGGCGCATTAGTTGTCGGTGTGGTCGCCGGTTGGTTATTTGTGACCTTATTTACTTTTATTCAGCGCAGTAAAAAACTGGATGATGTATTGGGTGTCTGGCCATTGCATGGATTATGTGGCGCGTGGGGAGGCATAGCTGCAGGTATTTTTGGCAGCGAGAGTCTAGGCGGTTTAGGTGGTGTCAGCATAACAGCGCAAGTCATTGGCACAGTCGGTGGGATCCTAGTGGCGTTGATTGGCGGTGTTATAGTTTACGGTGCAATCAATATGACATTGGGACTACGCTTAACTGATGAAGAAGAATACATAGGTGCCGATTTAACGATTCACCGTATCGGCTCCACCAACCACGATTAATCCTATCTCACAAAACTGGCTCGCTATTTCGCAATGGCGAGCCACATAACCATTTAGTCTTCGAAAATGCCTTTGAACAACGACCTCAGCCAATCAAGCGCTGAGTCTTGCTCGGTATTTTTATGCCAATAAAGATGCGTCGAAATTGGCACGATTTTTATCGGTAAGTCAATTATTTCAACATCATCTTGACTGAGATGTTCAGCCAGGCGGCGAGGTAGGGTTAGTAAGTTGTCTGAATTAGCGACCATGCTTTTAGCTGAATAATAATTCTGGCATCGGATCACAACTTTGCGCGACATCCCCTGCTGCTGAAACGATAAATCTTCTACGGATGCACCGCTTGAACGATTAGACACGCCGATATGCTTGGCATCGAAATACGTTTTAGTGTTCATCGACTCGGTCAAAGGGTGCTGTTTACGCATCAACACACAGAATTCATCATCAATCAGCTTTTGATGCTGTACAGGTGATTTAATCGGCAAGGCCACATCTAAAGCTAAATCCATATGCCCTGCACTCAAATCGCGGGTTAACGTTACTCGGTCAACTTTCACACTCGAAAACGTTACCTTTGGGGCCAATAGCGTCAATCGAGTGGTTAAGGCAGGTAAAATACTCGGCTCCAACGCATAATGCATACCGATTCTAAAGTGATGCTCGCTGGTCAGTGGCAGAAATTCTCCCCAATGCTGCATAATTTGGCGTAATCGCGTGAGATTATCGATGATCAGCGGCGCCATTCTCTGGCATGCAGGTGTGGGCAGCATGCGGTTATTACTGCGCTGAAATAATGGATCGCCCAGACATTCTCGCAAACGCTTAATCGCATGACTGACCGCAGATGGCGTGATATGTAGCACGCCAGCAGTACGCGTCATATTCTGCTCTACGTATAAGCTTTCGAATACCTTGAGTAAATTTAAATCGAGCTTTTTAAGGGCATGCATGTCTGCCATCACTACCACCTCAAATAATGAATGTAGTTCATAGTATACGCGTACTATTTTTCATTTCATTCAATTTAAAAATCCGGCTATGCTAGTCAAACATTCACCATCAGTGATTAAATAACGTTAGGGAAAGATCATGGATTTTGCTCATAGCCAAAAAACTCAAGATTACATTGCACGCGTCAAAGCCTTTATGGATGAACATATTTACCCAGTGGAAGAACAAATCTATCGTGAGACCGAGGAACTGAATCCTACCGGCGATTGGACCAAATGGCAGATACATCCCTTTATTAAACCGTTAAAAAAGAAAGCGCAAGAAGCGGGTTTATGGAACTTATTCTTACCTGACGATAAGTTAGGTAAAGGCTTAACAACATTAGAGTACGCACCACTCGCCGAAGAAATGGGTCGCGTGTTATTCGCCTCTGAAATATTTAACTGTAATGCCCCTGACACAGGCAATATGGAAGTGCTTTATCATTTCGGTAACGAGTACCAACAAAACAAATGGCTTAAACCTTTATTGGCCGGCGAAATCCGCTCAGTATTCGGTATGACCGAGCCTGATGTTGCCTCATCTGATGCCACTAATATGGAGGCGACTGTAGAAGTAGACGGTGACGAGCTGGTATTAAATGGTAAAAAATGGTGGTCAACTGGACTAGGCCATCCTAATGCAAAAATCACAATTTTTATGGCATTATCAAATCCTGAAAATGATAAACATAGCCAGCACAGTATGGTGATCGTGCCTCTTGATACTCCGGGCGTTGAAATCAAACGTATGCTGAGCGCCTATGGTGACTTCGATGCACCATCTGGTCATGGTGAAATGCACTTTACCAATGTGCGCGTGCCAAAAGAAAACTTGCTAGTGGGGTTGGGGAAAGGTTTCGCCATTGCACAAGGACGCTTAGGACCGGGACGAATTCATCATTGCATGCGTGCTATTGGTGGTGCTGAAAAAGCCTTAGAATTGGCAATGAAACGCAGCTTAAGTCGTACCGCATTTGGCAGACCGTTAATTAAACTAGGCGGCAATGGCGAACGCATTGCGCAGGCACGTATTGCTATTCATCAAGCGCGCCTAATGACACTGCACGCGGCATGGAAAATAGACGAAGTTGGGGTGAAAAATGCCATGACTGAAATCTCCGCGATAAAAGTCGCGGTCCCTAAAATGTTGCAAGATGTGGTGGATATGTCAGTCCAATTGCATGGTGGTGCAGGAATGAGCAGTGACTTCCCACTGGCTCGATTCGCTGCTGGCGCCCGCGCTTTACGCATAGCTGATGGCCCCGACGAAGTACATATGGGCATGGTTACCCGTCTAGAATTGAAGAAATATCAATAATATAGGAGAACATGTAAATGCTGGGACTGCCATCGGCCAAGGTGGCAGCGTTCGTCAAGGAGAAGAACTCAATCTTGAGTCTCTTCTCCCTTGGCTTACTTATCAAGCTCGTATTCAACATGCCTTACAAACCACAGTTGAACAAGCTGGTGATGCAAAAAACATTGCGGTTTTTAGTTCAGGTGGTCCGATAGCGCTATTGTGTCAGGTGCTATTAAACGTGCCAGCCAAAAACTTAATGGATGTAAACTGGACCTTAGTGAATTGCGGGATCAGTAAAATCATTATCAGTAGTAAAGGACAAATATTGTCGACTTTGAATGAACACACTGCCTTCGAGGGGCATCATCGCCACCTTATTACTTACAAATAACACAGAGACATTGCCATCATGACAAGAAAAAATATAGTAATCACTGGCGCCAGCTCAGGATTGGGCAAAGGGATGGCAATTGAGTTTGCTAAAATGGGACGAAATTTAGGCCTGTGCGCCAGACGCGTAGAACGGCTAGAAGAACTAAAAGCTGAATTACTGGCTATTAATCCAGACATTCAAGTGTTTATTCGCGCATTGGATGTGGATGATCATCCGCAAGTGTTCGAGGTAATTAAAGGTTTCGCCCAAGATATGGGCAGTTTAGATAGAGTCATAGTCAATGCAGGCATGGGAAAAGGCGCTTCAATCGGTACGGGATATTTCCACGCGAATAAACAGACCGCTATTACTAACTTCGTTTCCGCTCTCGCGCAATGCGAAGTCAGTATGGAAATTTTCCGTGAGCAAAATGCCGGTCACTTGGTCACCATATCTTCTGTGAGTGCGGTGCGCGGTGCTCGCCGAGCGATGACAGTATATGCTGCAACCAAAGCTGCTCTAACATCTATGTCAGAAGGTATTCGAATCGATGTTATGCATACACCGATAAAGGTGACAACTATTCATCCTGGATTTATTCAAAGTGAAATCAACGAAAAAGTGAAAGCAGTGCCATTTATTGTTGATACCGAAACGGGTTGTAAAGCCATGGTCCGAGCCATTGAAAAAGAAGTTGATAGCAGCTTTGTACCCACTTGGCCTTGGGCGTTATTTCGCTATATTGCCCGTATTGCCCCGCTTAGCCTGTTAGCTAAAATGAGTTAAACTCGTCGACTTTGTATCCCCTGACAACAAAGGCTGACGTTGATATAACAAACAACATGGCCCAATGTTAATTGGACTCGCACTCGCTAAAGAAAATAATCCGGCAAAAAAATCTAGCTTGTTGTCCGCTCATGGTTCATCAAGCCATGATAGTACCGCGTGACATAATTACTCAGCTGAAAGAATTTCTGCTCATTAACATTGTTAGCAAAATTTCAGCGCGTTTATTGGCGACTTGCACTCCAAAAATTAATGAAGTCGCCGGGACGTATCGTCTTAGGCGCCTTTTAAAAATAGCGACTTAGTTTGATGCTTATTAATCCTTACGGCATACCGCGCTAATCCAATAAAGTGAATATAAAACATCATGACCGAATCTTTCTTAACGCAATACATTGCCCCTCTCGTGCTGGCTTTTATCATGTTTGGTATGGGCCTGAGCTTAACCAGATATGACTTTCAACAGCTATGGCGAGCACCATTACCCATTGTGCTGGGCTTATTTGGCCAGCTTATGTTACTTCCCGTTTTGGCATACCTGCTTGCTTTATGGTTCGATTTAACACCGCATTTAGCCATAGGCATCATGATACTCGCAGCCTGTCCAGGAGGTACTAGTTCAAATATTATCAGCCAGTTAGCGCGGGCTAATCTAGCACTCTCAGTCAGCCTCACAGCGATTAGCTCGTTAATATGCGTCATCACCACCCCACTCATTATTCAATTTGCCATTAGCCAGTTTGGCCAGCAAGAGGAACAATCATTTTCCTTAGTGACGACCACCATTGGTTTGATTTTTATCACCTTAGTCCCCGTATTGATCGGCATCGTTATACGTCACTATTTTTCAGAAAAAGCGCTGCGTTGTGAGCCGTTTTTTCGGCATTTAACAAGTGCATTTTTGGTGCTTATGATCGTGGCTATTGTGATTCAAGAGAGAGCTACATTGGCTTCGTCATTCGCAGCGGTATTCACCAGTGCGCTAGCGCTAAACATTCTTGCAATTTGTAGCGGGATCATACTGGGACTTCTGTTTAAGCTAGGTGCAAAAGACTGCATAACGTTGGGCATAGAGGTTGGTGTACAAAACTCTGCCATGGCTATTTTAATCGCAATTACATTCTTGCAACGCGCCGACTACGCTGTTGCGCCTGGCGTATATGGTGTAACCATGTATATCGGTGCGTTCTTGTTAGTTTTTTTAGCGAAGAAGTTTCGTTAACCTTTATTCTCTCACTCACAGCTGGCTGTACTCAACGCTATATCTATTAGCACCTACGCGATGACAGATTGATCTAACGCTGTCATCGCTAAACCAGCCTACCGCCTATCTTCAACAAAAAATTTCACTTCATTTTAGCCTTGTGTTATTTTTGTATACAAATTATATATGGTATACAAAAATGAAAGCGCTGCTAAATGACCTGAACTTCTCCGCTATCAGTGCTGGGTTTATTGCTGTGCTTGTGGGTTTCGCCAGCGCCGTCGCGATTGTATTTCAAGCCGCCCAAGCAGCAGGCGCAACCCATGAAATGATAGTAAGTTGGGTTTGGGCCTTGGGAATAGGCATGGGAGTGGGTTGTTTTGGGTTGTCTTGGTATTACAAGCGACCCATTATAATTGTTTGGTCGACCCCGGGAGCGGCATTACTCGCCACCAGTCTAGTAGGCGTTAGTATCGAGCATGCCATTGGTATTTTCCTTTTTGTTGCTGTTTTAACGTTAATTACCGGCCTAACAGGTTGGTTTGACAAACTAACACGGCGTATTCCTCTACCGTTAGCCAATGCAATGCTTGCCGGCATATTGCTGCAATTTGGTTTGTCTATTTTCAGTTCATTTGCTGCACAGCCCATGCTCGTGGGCATTATGCTAATAAGTTACTTCGTTGCTAAAAGACTGGCGCCACGATTTAGCATTCTTCTGGTGTTAATAATAGGAACCCTGTATGCGCTATATGCAGAAATGTTCAATGCCAGCGTATTAGATATGACAATGGCAGAACCTATTTGGATCATGCCAGCTTTTGATTTTTCACTATTATTAGGTGTGGGAATACCGCTTTTTATTGTCACTATGACTTCGCAAAATCTGCCAGGTATGGCGGTGCTTAAATCCAGTGGCTACGGTCAGCAGCCAATCTCACCGATTATCACCACCAGTGGTGCATTAAATTTAATTTTAGCCCCATTTGGTGGGTTCAGTTTCAACTTAGCAGCCATTACTGCAGCGATATGTACCAGTGAAGAATCACATCCAGATCCGGCCAAGCGATATGTAGCTGGCTTATCTGCTGGCATTTTTAATATTATTGCCGGTCTGGGGGCCACAGCTGTGGTCAGTTTATTTGCGGCGTTTCCTGTCGCGTTAATTGCCACACTTGCGGGGCTAGCATTATTGGGCACCATTGGCGCTAGTTTATATGGGTCGGTATATGACCAACAATACCGAGATGCGGCCGTGTTAACCTTTCTTATCACTGCGTCGGGTGTGTCAGTATTTGATATTTCGTCGGCTTTTTGGGGTTTGGTAGTCGGCATGCTAACGCTACTGTTCAGTGCAAGACCCAATCAAACAGCTAAAATTTAAAACGGATGCGCGAGGATAATATGCAGCAAAACAAAATCGATAGCCTGTATATCCAGCTGAAGCGAGATATTGTTCAGGGTGAACTACCCCAAGGCCAAGCGCTTAAACAGACTCAGCTAGCTATGCGCTATGGTGTTAGCCGAATTCCTATACGAGATACCCTTCAACGACTAAAAAATGAAGGGTGGCTAAGTAGCCACGGAAAGTCCAGTGTGATGATCAGCCCGTTAAACACCAATGACGCAGAAGACTTGTACCTTATGCGACTACATATAGAGCCTATGCTGCTTGCCCATGCGATCCCCAATACCAACTTTGAAACACTCGGCAAAGCTAAAGATATATTGCTGCAACTTCAAACTAGTGAGCAGCGTGACATATTCCAGCAAGGCGAATTAAATTGGCAGTTTCATCGCTGTTTGTATTTGCCAGCTCAGCGCCTTGCTTTATTTGAAACAGTGGCTCAATTACATCGATTGTGTGGGCGTTATATCGGCTTTCAGGAAATGGAACTTGATTATTTGTCCCACAGTCAGGACGAACATAAGGCGCTGTTGACTGCAATTTCAGCGCAGGATATCCAAGAAGCCAGCAGAGTGCTCAGCGAGCACATTCGCACAGCGGGCGAACAATTAGTCAACTATCTTCGCCTTTCTGTGTAAAGCCGATTTACTATTTTCAGCAATTTGCGGTAGATTGTGCGTTCAATAGTAGAAGTTACGTTAATTTTGTTTAGCGGATATCCTCAACAAAATATATAACTAAAAATCGGCAACATACTTAGGATAATAGTGAGCAATACATCAGCTGAGTTACGTGCGGTAAATAGCCAAGATGCAGCCAAATTACTTTATAGTAATACCACGGCTGGGTGCTTGATAACGCTCGCGTCAAGCAGCGCTTTGGCATTCGGTTTTAGCGATTCGCTCGTCAGCTCAACCAAAATTATCTGGTGGGGTTGTATGTTGCTCGTATTAATTCCTCGTCAGCTTGACGGTATTTTTTGGCAACGGAAAATACAACCCCGTAGCGATTTTGACGGAGACGCCGCTCAACGTCGCTTCGGAATAGGCTGCTTAACGACGGCGATAGTCTGGGCGAGCCTACCGCTACTCACATTCGATAAACTTAATTTAATCGAATTTTCCACCATGGTTATTGTGTTGTCATCTATGGCTGCGGGGGGGCAATCTATATTGGCGGCTAATTCCCGTATAGCGATTTCTTATGCCCTTATTTTACTTATACCCATCTCTTTACTTGGTATAACCTCTCAGGATGATTTTCGTATACTCTTAGGCGGATTAGGCCTAGTGTTCGGTATTGCCTTAGTTTTTACCTACAGCAAAGCCGTTAAATTCACGCTCGAGTCAATCAATACGCGCAACATGTACCTTGCCATGGGTGAGCAGTTGCGCGAAGAGAAACAGCAGTTAGGATTGGTGAACCAAGAATTAAGTCAAGCTTACGATAGGCTAAATGTCGTTAACAACACGCTTGAAGAACAGGTAATCAAGCGTACTGAGAGAATAGCTAAGTTATCTTATCTTGACCCCTTAACTAAGTTAATGAACCGCAAAGCGTTTACGCAAACCTTAAGCAAATTAACCACTAGAGCAGCCCAAAGTCATAGCGATTTAGCGCTGTTGTTTATTGATTTAGATGGTTTTAAGAAAATTAACGACACTATGGGTCATCAGGTAGGTGACAGTGTGCTGCAAGAAATTACCCGGCGTATTAGCGCATTTGCTGACAGCAATAAAATCGGTCGTTGGAACGGTGATGAGTTTTTAGTCGCCCTACCTTATAGCGACAGCCAAACCGCCCAAGCAATTGCCAGCGCGATGATCAGTAGTATTTCCCAAGCTATCGTTATAAATAATAACAGCATGCACGTAGGGGCAACTGTCGGTATTGCCATGTGCCCAGAACACAGCACGCAAGCAGCTGAGCTAATTCAATTTGCCGATCTAGTCATGTGCGAGCAAAAAGCAACTTCAAATCGCGTTCCTACGGTATTTAGCAGTGAACTGCAGCAAAGAATAGTCGCATCACAAACCATACTTGAAGGTTTGCAACACGCTATTGAACGTCACCAATTATATTTATGCTACCAACCTATTATTTGTGCTAAAGACAACACGTTCGGCTCGTTTGAAGCCTTGCTACGCTGGGACTTCGCTGATCGCTTTATTGGACCAGACCAATTTATTCCTTTAGCCGAAAAGTCGGGCTTAATCATAAGCATCGGTGCTTGGGTGCTTAATCGCGCGTGTATGGACGCCAGCCATTGGCAACATGCCCATAACGCTGCGGTATCGGTAAATGTGTCGGTAATTCAGCTGATGGACGACAGCTTTATTCGCGCCCTTGATAATGCGTTACGTAGCAGTGGACTGCCGCCAGATCGCTTACATTTAGAAATAACGGAATCGATATTTGTTGATAATAAAACAAAGATAAAACAGCAACTTAAAGAAATACAGGCGCGCAATATTCAGGTATCAATCGATGATTTCGGCACCGGCTATTCCTCTTTATCCCAGTTGCAGACGTTATCGGTCAACCAAGTAAAGATCGATAAATCCTTTATCGATAACATGGATAACAATGGCGAGGCTATTATCCGTGCGACACTGTTTATTGCCAGTGAACTTAACTGTCAAACTGTGGCGGAAGGCGTAGAAACTATCGAGCAAGTAGAGGCATTAACTGCAATGGGCGTCGATTATTTACAGGGCTTTTATTTCGCCAAGCCCATGCGTAATGAACAATTAATTGAATGGCTGAACCCAATCAGCGATATTACCAACGTCTCTTTAGGCACAAAATAACGCCACATTAGCGGATTTTATTTAACAGATCCGCTACCATAGCACGCAAAATAATAACGCAAACCAAACGCTCTTGGTACACCTCAGGATCTCGTGTTAAATGGCCCAGCTCTACTTTTATTATTCTGCAATGAACGCAGGTAAATCAACGTCTTTACTCCAATCCGCATATAACTATAAAGAGCGCGGTATGCGTGCTGAGATTTTCACCGCCGCACTGGACGATCGCTTTGGTGTTGGAAAGGTTGCTTCGCGTATTGGTCTTGAGGCCAGCGCCCACCTTTTTAATGGTACGAGTGACTTGTATCAACAGTTAGCAGATATGAACCGTGAACGAAAACTCGATTGTGTTTTTATTGATGAAGCACAGTTTCTAAATAAGCAACAAGTGCAGCAACTTGTGTCTGCGGTTGACGATTTAGATATTCCTGTTTTAGCCTATGGCTTGCGCACTGATTTTGTCGGCGAAACTTTCGAAGGTAGCCGCTACCTGATGGCGTGGGCTGATAAATTGGTCGAGCTTAAAACGATTTGTCATTGCGGTCGCAAAGCAACATTTGTGGTGCGCCTTGATCAGCAGGGAAATGCCGCCAAAGAAGGTGCACAAGTAGAGGTCGGCGGCAATGACAGATACGAGTCAATGTGTCGCAGACACTTTAAAGAATTGGTCTGGGACACACCCTAATTCCCTTAATTACACTAAACTCTTCATAAAAAAAGGCTCATATTTGAGCCTTTTTTGTACATTTATATTTTTAAATGTTTAGGGGCGCAAGGCTTTGTCACCGCGAGCAAGGCCACATACACCAGTGCGTGACGCTTCGATAATTTCAGTGGTTTGGGCTAACACATTAGCAAAGGCATCTAACTTATCACTGGTACCTGTGACCTGAATAGTATAATTATTCAAATCTACATCGATGATTTGCGCGCGGAAAATATCCACATTGCGATTCACCTCAGCACGCACTAATTCACTGCGTGTGGCGACTTTAATCAACATCAATTCGCGTTCAACATGATTACCGTCAGTAAGATCAGTTACCTTGAGCACATCAATTAGCTTATTAACTTGCTTAGTAATTTGCTCAATAACCTTGTCGTCTGCTTGGGTAGTAATGGTTAGTCTAGACAGGCTTTTATCGTCTGTTGCTGCTACGCATAAAGAGTCAACGTTATAACCACGCTGGGAAAAAACACCTACAATACGTGATAGAGCACCGGGGGCGTTTTCCATTAAAACTGAAATAATACGTTTCATTATGTGCGCTCCGTTTTGCTTAATCTCATATCATCCATCGCCCCGAATTTAATTTGCATGGGGTAAACATGTTCATTTTGGTCTATTTGAATATCCATAAATACCAAGCGCTCTTTCTCAGCGAAACAACGCTCCATTGCCGCGTCCAACTCATCAGGATGGTCAACACGAATACCAATATGGCCGTAAGCTTCTGCAAGCTTAACGAAATCAGGCATGGAATCCATATAAGAGCTCGAGTAACGACTCTTATAATTCATATCCTGCCACTGGCGTACCATGCCCAAAGCGCGGTTATTCAATGAGATGATCTTAATGGGCAATTTATATTGCAAACAGGTTGATAGCTCTTGAATATTCATTTGAATACTACCGTCACCCGTAATCACGACTGAGGTGGCTTCAGGATGCGCCATTTGCACACCCATTGCAGCAGGTAAACCAAATCCCATGGTGCCAAGACCACCAGAGTTGATCCAGCGACGGGGCTTAGCAAAAGGATAATACAAGGCTGCAAACATCTGATGCTGACCAACGTCTGAACTGACATAAGCATCACCTTTGGTGTGCTTATAAACCGACTGTATTACCTCTTGAGGCTTAATAACGTTGTCAGCTTTCTTGTAGTTCAAACAATCACGACCACGCCATTGTTTAATCTGATCCCACCAATCGAGTAATTTAGCTTTCTGCTTCTCGCTGTCAATTTTTCCAATATGATCAAGCAACTGCTTGGTCACTTGCTCAACACTACCAACCACTGGTACATGTACCGCAATCGTCTTAGAAATGGATGCAGGGTCTATGTCTACGTGGATAATCGTCGCATGTGGGCAAAACTTCTCAACATTGTTCGTTACTCGGTCATCAAAACGAGCGCCTAAGGCCAAAATACAATCTGCATTATGCATGGCTTTGTTTGATTCAAGCGTACCGTGCATGCCTAACATGCCTAAACTTTGGGCATGCACACCAGAAAATGCACCTAACCCCATAAGCGTTGACGTAACCGGTAAATTTAATTTTTCAGCAAGCTCTGTAACCAGGTCACTGGCTTCGGCTGCGATAGCACCACCACCAACGTATAAAATAGGACGTTTGGCTTCAAGCAGCACTTTAGCCGCTTTCTTGATTTGTTTACTGTGTCCTTTGAGCGTCGGATTATACGAACGCATAGTGACATCTTCAGGAAACTGATAAGGATGCTCTTCAAGCACATTGACGATGTCTTTTGGTAAATCAACCACCACAGGACCAGGACGCCCAGTGTTAGCAATATAATAGGCTTTGGCAATGGCCTCGGGAATATCAACTGCGCGCTTGACGAGAAAACTGTGCTTAACCACAGGGCGCGAACAACCGACCATATCGGTTTCTTGAAAAGCATCTTCACCTATGTGCATAGACGGTACTTGACCAGACAATACGACCATAGGGATTGAATCCATATAGGCAGTGGCAATACCAGTAAGAGTATTGGTCGCTCCAGGCCCTGATGTTACAAGTACAGTACCTGTTGTACCTGTTGAACGAGCGTAACCATCAGCCATGTGCGCTGCGCCTTGCTCGTGACGCACTAGAATATGCTCAACGTCTTCTTGAGCGTATAATGCGTCATAAATATCTAAAACGGCTCCACCGGGATAACCGAATACGTGCTTAACCCCAAGATCTTTTAGAGTTCGCACAACCATCGCGGCGCCTGACATCATTTCCACCGGTACTCTCCTAAAAAGTTGTTAAAAAAAGGTTTCGGCACAAAATTGCTACCAAACGAACGAAAACTATACTTGACCAAGGAGTAAGATTAAACAGGAATTTACATAAAAGTGAGATATATATCCCAATATAGCAATGTATTAGGATATATCTTTCGATCTGGCGTATTTAAAGCCAATTTATAGGATAGAATTAAGTCTTTTCGGATTAATTAAGGTTAATCATCCAGCTCAATTACTACTTCACTATCTTCAGACATGTCATCATCATCACTCTGAGGTGACGGCCTACTACCATAAATATTACCAAGTTTAGGTCGATGTATACGCTTGTCGTACTTATACCATGCTTTTTCAGCAACCGTACTCGGGTCTTTCTCGCCCTTAGCTGAAGCTAATAATGAGTTATCTTCATCACATTCAGGTTCAATTTGACCATCAATTAAGGCTGCAATTAGGCAACCGTATTGGCTCAGTGCCCTGCTTTCAGAAATTGAAAAGTCACCTGAACGTGAAAAACCATAAGGATAGTTTTTAGGATCGCTAAAAACACGTTGAAACAATGATTCTCTTGAAAGTTTTGCCATGCTGGCATCCCCGATTTAAATTAATTTAAAAACAACACGATTTGGCGTTTGCCAACTTGCTTTATAATTTAAATCCGAAATCTGTCAATATTTTTCCCACGATTTTATATACGATTTTTGATCGATAAATAGCGTTTATAACATTAATGTTTCTATATGATTTTTATGACCGTCTGTTCGCCGCTAATATCGGAACATTTAGCCTAACGCTTTGGCACCCAAGCCCAAATCATTTCGCACTCAACCGGCTCGATTCCATTGGCATCGGTTACCTTAATGTGCACATTAATTTCACCCTTATCTTGCTGACTAAGTAGCGCGACTTGCTCGTGCGTTAAGGTTGCAACGGCAGTCATATCTCCCGTCGCACGTTTTACATAATTCAGATTCATACATTTGATCAGAGGAAGTTTGTCGCCTGGTAAATTAATACCCACGATAAACCCCGTTGCAGACTCAGCCAATAAGGCCATAGCCGCTGCATGGACACTGCCAATATGATTCTGTACTTTTTTACGGTTTTTCAAGCGAAATTTTACGTGAAGACCATCGGTAGCAAGTACCTCAATACTCGTGGTGCCCGCCAACTTTACTTTGTGACGGAATACTTTTGTCATTAAAAAAGCGCTGATTGGTGCAGGATAGTGATTTATTTTATCAACAAATTTTCGTAATGGATTGGATACGGGCACGTTGCCACCTTCATCTGGTTAGACCAGAAGGTAGTTTGCCCTCAAGACGCCTGAGTTACAAATATAAAATCACCTATAGTTTACATGCTCGTTAAAGATATCAAGAGGGATTGGGCCACGCTGCAAGCTCGGCGACCCAAACATAATACTAACCGCAGGGATTTTGGCGTTTATCAAACGCAGCGAGTTGCTCTGGGGTCGCTGGTTTCTGATATTTAGCTTTCCATTCAGCGAATGGTATACCATATATGGCTTCACGCGCTTGGTCGTAATCGATTTCTACGCCCTGCTCTTTGGCTCCTGCCATATACCATTTAGACAAACAGTTACGACAGAAGTCCGCCAAAATCATTAAATCTATATTTTGGACGTCTTTATTTTCATCTAAATGTTTGATGAGCTGGCGAAAGGCAGCGGCCTGAGCTTCGGTTTCTTGAGCTGGAGTCATACGTTTTACCTGTGGTTTGAAAACAAAAATCTTAACCTACATTCTGGGGTCAGTTGCAGTAACTTCAATACGCTGTGCGTTTTCTTGATGAAAATCCAGCAACGCAGACAACCCTTTAAGGTTATGCAGGCTCCTAAACTCTATCCAATCAATCAAGCTGAATAAGCAAATAGCGGGGTAATTCCAACTGTTAAATTTCCCTCTTTCAACTTGTTCGTTCAATTCTGCCAGAACGTTATTAACACGTTCTTTTTGTAGCTTAAAAAACAGCTTGTCGGTATCGGCAACCACATCAGATTTAGACAGCAAAAACATTTGCACTAAGCTATCGTTCACTGAATCCACCAGCGTAAGTTGGTTCTCTTGGTCCCAACTGAGTGATGCGTATTCTAGCTGTTCACTTAGGTAACGATAAATCACGCGCGAATCATAAATAAGCGTACTTTCATCCCCTACAACATGTTCCAAAGCAGGCACTTTTAAGGCCGGGTTTTTGGTAATCAAAATCGTCCGATCTTCGGATTCAAAAATTTGCATATTAATGAATTCATGTTGGGTATTAGCCAACCAGATACGTAAACGTCTAACGTAGGGTGAAGTGGTGGAGCCATATAATTTATACATATGTAGTCCTTACTGGTACAAGGTGATGGTGTAACTGTTAATTATGAGAAAAGCAGTTACCCATCAATATTAATAAACACCCAATGTGAATGCATCCCGAAAATTAGTCTAACAGCTTGTAGAAAAGTTCCTAGCTCAGCATCCGAGCGTTGGTTGTACATAACATCAGATGCTTTACTCAACCTCGTTAGTGCTACTCAGATGATGCAGTAGCGGCAACCACCATGCGAGACGCTTTACGCTGTTCACCGCGTGCTTTTAATGCCAGTAAGCTAGGGGTTAACACCAATGTTAATAAGGTCGCAAATGCTAGGCCGCCAGCCACCGCGGTGGCTAATTGTGACCACCACTGTGTAGAGGGTCCACCAATATCTACATTACGGCCGATGAAGTCGATATTGATTTCCGCCACCATAGGCAGCAGCCCAAGTATTGTGGTTACAGTGGTCATCATAACCGGTCGTAATCGTTGTGCACCGGTGCGCAAGATAGCGTCAGTTGCACTGTAACCTTCTTTTCGCAATATGTTGTAGGTATCAATCAACACGATATTGTTGTTCACGACTATACCCGCCAGCGCTATCACCCCAATACCTGACATCACTATGCCAAACGGTTTTTGGAAAATAGCTAAACCCAAGAACACACCCACGGTTGAGAACAACACCGCACTTAAGATTAAAAAGGCTTGGTAGAAACTATTAAACTGTGTGACCAAAATAATCGCCATCACAAATAAGGCAATTAAAAACGCATTCACCAGAAAGGTTTCAGATTCTGCTTGCTGTTCATTTTGTCCTTTGACGATTAACGACACTCTAGGGTCGAGGTTTAAATCAGGTAGTTGTGCCTGCAGTTTGGGTAACTCGATACTAAGTAACTCACCCGGCGCCATATTGGCCTCAACGGTTATCACTCGCTCACTATCAATGTGGCGAATAAGATCCGTTTTTGGCTGAGCCTGACGCTGCACAAAATTGCTGATAGGTACCATACCAGTGGATGTTTGCATGCGTAGTTCGTCTAGCTTGCCGATAAAGCGCGACTCAATTGGGTAGCGAACTCGAATATCCAATTCATCGTCTACATCATCAGGACGATACTCTCCTATTTTCAAACCATTCGTCACAAATTGTACAGTACTGCCCACTAAGGTCGCGTCTGCACCAAAGCGTGCAGCATCACTTCGATTAACTTTTAGTTGCCACTCAATACCCGGCTGAGATGCCGTATCACTAATCGAGGTGAATTTATCGTTATCATCCAGTGCGTGACGCACTTTTAACGCGGCTTCATTTAATAATTCAGGATAACGGGACGACAATTGAATTTGCAGATCCTTGCCTGATTGTGGGCCATTCTGGTCGAGGGTAATTTCAATATCTAACCCAGCAATATTAGACAGACGTTCTTGGGTTTCTTTCAGTACTTCGTCTGAATGCGGCCGTAAGTGCCAGTCGACTAAATTTAAGCGTAAATAACCGATTTGGTCTCGTCCGCCCGTACGTGCATACAAGGTTTCAATCGCGTCCATATCAATCAACCGCTCCTCTACTTCTTGCACAATGACGTCTTTTTCGTAAATAGACATATCACCAGAAGAGCGCACGGTGACGTTAATACCACTGCTATCCACTTTGGGGAAAAATTCTAAGCCAAGGCCTGATGCAAAATAAGCAAAGAATGATAATCCGGCCACAAAAAACGCAATCATTAGCACTTTCCACGGATGGCTAATCGCTTTAGATAACAAACGTACATAGCGTCCAGTAAAGCCTGTGAGCTGGGTTAAATCTCCACTTTCGGCAAGTAACATTTGCTGCTTAGCGTGATCAGAGATCGTTTGTGGTTTACCAAATACCGACCCTAAGGTAGGCACAAATACTAATGCCATCAGTAAAGAGGCTGAAAGCACGGCGATAAGCGTAAACGGTAAATACTTCATAAACTCGCCCATCATGCCGGGCCAAAACATAAGCGGCGCAAAAGCAGCAAGTGTCGTAGCGGTTGAAGCAATAATGGGCCACGCCATCCGCTGAGCCGCTTTAAGATAAGCTTGCTGTTTGTTCATCCCCTCGCCCATACACCTATCGGCGTATTCTGTGACCACAATCGCACCGTCCACCAGCATACCTACCGCCATAATCAGCGAAAATAGCACCACAGTATTCAAGGTGTAACCAAACATGGCGATGATTAAAATGCCGGTCAAGAACGAACCGGGGATCGACACACCGACTAAAATAGCGGTTCGGATCCCTAAGATAGCAACGATGACAATGGCCACTAATATGACCGCACTAGACACGTTATTTTGTAGGTCGCCTAGCATCATGTTCACGTCAACACTTTGGTCTCCCGTGTAGCTCACATAGACACTACTTGGCCAAATAGCCGTTTGCTGGGCACCTTCTATCAGTTCTTTAACATGCGCAACGGTCTCAAGCATGTTCTCACCCGGGCGTTTCTTCACCTCTAGGGATACCGAATTATCGCCGTTTAAACGAGCAAAGCTGGTAGGGTCTTTGTATGAACGCCTGACCTGCGCCACATCTTGAAAGGTAATTACCCGCTCGCCAACCACCTTAACTGGCTGCTCCATCACATCTTTTACTGACTCAAACACCGAGGGTACTTTAACCGCAAAGCTGCCTTTACCATTATCCATGGTACCGGCCGGTACTAAACGGTTATTACGTGACAGCAAATTTAAAATGTCATTTTGGTCTAACCCGTAAGATTCCATCAGTAACGGGTCAACTACGATTTCAACGATGTCTTCTCGGTCACCACCTATGTCGACTTCAAGCACTTCACTTAGGCTTTCTAAGCGATTTTGCAGCTCTCTGGCCACAGTAACTAATGCGCGTTCCGCTACCGGTCCAGACAACACCACTGTGATGGCCGCTTGCTGACCGGCCATAGTCACTTCATGAATAGTAGGTTCTTCGGTTTCTGAGGGTAATTTAGCCCGAGCCACGGTCACCTTGTCTCGCACATCGGCCAAGGCATCTTTTGAATCCAAGCCTGCAATAAACTCAAGGGTGATATTGGCGAAACCTTCCCCTGCGGTGGCCTTCATTTCTTTTACCCCATCGATAGAGCGTAACTCTCGTTCCATGGGCTTGACCAGCATACGCTCAGCATCTTCCGGAGAAATACCATCATGCACAATGGAAACATAAATAAAGGGAATAGGTACGTCTGGGTTAGCTTCCTTAGGTATGTTGGCATACGTGACCGCACCAGCCACAATTAACAGCACAAACATCATCAATACGGTGCGGCTATGGGTTAGCGCCGCTGCAATTAAATTATTCATTACTGTGGCTGCTCGGTTTTCGCTTGAACGTTATCTTTTGGCTGCGGGTTTGGGCTGTGGTTATTATCAACGTAGACTACATTCACCTTATCCCCGTCACGCACAAATCCATGCCCTAATGTAATGACATCCGTGATGTCACCCATACCGCCAAGCCATACCCCCTGGCTATCACTTTTTACAATATCAATGGGAATGAACTTAACATGTTCGTCGACCACGGTTTTCACGCCGATATTTCCAGCTTCATCAAGTGCCATAACAGAAGGGGTAATGCGCACGGCCATTGTCGTTTTTAAGGGTACGGATAACTCGGTGCTCATACCGGCAAGATGTTGATTGTTAGGATTATTGATAGCAACTTCTACTCTAAACGTATTAGTGCCCATGTCTGACACGCTTGATACATAACGAATTTTGCCATTGAGGGTTTGACCTGAAACCATGCGACCTGAGGCTTGTTGGCCTAACGTAAGCGCTTGTACATCAGTCTCTGTGACATCCGCAGCAATAATAAGCGGATTCAAATCGACTAACGTGGCGACTTTATCACCGTCTTTGAGTAAATCACCCAGCTCAACATTACGCTCGTTCACGATACCGTCGAAAGGCGCACTCAATGTCGATTTTGATAAGGCCAGCTCTATGGTGCTGACTTCTGATACAGCTAATTCAAGATTCGCTTGGGCTTGGGCTAAATTTGATTTTGATTGGTAGCCCTTTTGCCCTAAAGATTTCGCTCCTTCAAGTTCAATCTTTCGCTGGGCTAAGGTAGATTTCGCGGATGTAAGGCGATTAACAAGATCACTTGTTTCAATATCAATTAGTGGCTCGCCTTGTTTGACACTTTGCCCTTCTGTCACGTAGATTTTTTCCACTAGGCCGCTAACTTCACTGCGTAGCGTAACCGAGCGATTTGGCTCGGTGCGCCCGTACAAATTAATCTCTCGGGTAATGGGCTGAGCATTGACACGCTCTACCCTGACACTGACTAAACCTACGTCACGGTGCTTCGCATCTTTTCGCGTCTGTGCATCACTGTCGGGTTCCGCAAATAACATACCTGATGCCACCCATATTGTTAGTATTACTAAAATGACCAACGCTATCCAGTAAGGTTTTAAACGAAGAGTGTGCATCAACTTTGACATGAAATTTCCTATACGACGAACGCTTGATATATGTGATTAACTAAAAGCATACTCTAGGGCAGCATTAGTCGTGAAGAGTAAATGTTAGCAACATGTAAGTAGATAGTTTTTATTGTAAATACAGTAACAAGTTATGTACTTTGTAATATTTTTTACCCGTATACATGACCTTTATACAAATGATTAATCGAATAAAAAAACACGCTAACCCGCCACTGATACCTGCACAATTAGCCTGTCGAATTGTGGGCCATAAATGTATGACTAAACGCGGGCTAAAATTTGCGATACGGCGTCTTTTACCGTTGCATATCTGATTTTTTCACATAGGCCGAACCCTGCTAATTGACGCAGTTTTAGGCGCGTAAAGAGCGGCATGCTCATCCCCGTTAAAAATCGGCAGTACGTATCAGCGGTAAGAACATAGTTAACCTTCCCTTCGATATGCTTAGCCAGTCCCTGCATTCCCTCTGCCACCGCTAGGGGATCAATTTCAGGCACAATGTTTGTCACATGGAAGTGAGCGATATGCCCCCGACAGACACTACAATGGCCACATTTTTCTGGGGCCTTTTGGTCATCAAAGTAGCGCGACAAATTATGACTAAGACATTTATCTAATTGAAAAAAGCGCACTAACATAGCGATGCGCTGCAGCTCTTTTTGTTCTTTGTTAACAAAGTACGCATGCAGGTTTTCAGCAAGTTGAGGCTGATTGAGTTTATCAACATCAACTTGAAACACGTCAGTCATTTGCTTGGTTTGTAGTTCAATTAACTGGTTTTGTTGCAGATACTCTAGCGCCGCAACCACCCTAGCGCGTTCGTTGCCAGTTTCTTGAAACAACGTATCAAATTTTAGGCTTCCCCAGATTTTTTTAAAATCTGTATGCTGAAATACACTTTCTAAAAACACTTGACGAGAGGCATCAAATCGCTTCAATACCTCAGCTTTATCCTTAAGAAACTTGTAGCGCACATCAGCAAAGTAAGCATATTGAGGACGCACCACACCAAGCAACTCTAACTGCACCAATAAAGTTTTTAACGGTAGTTGACGAATATTACTTTGAGTCGATAAGCCATGGATCTGTACTTCCCACTGGCTACCTTGGCTAAACTCAGTTGCAATGCCGCTTTCAGCTGATTGTGTTCCCTTGCGGATATCGTCCACCACATGTTGTATTCCTTGCAACTCAGGCGTATCACCATAAACAAAGTTTTCCACCGTGTTTAGACCATCCAGATTACCCAAGGTAATACAATATGAAAGTTGACCATCACGGCCGGCCCGGCCAATTTCCTGGCTATAGTTTTCAATAGATTTAGGTAAATCGTAATGCACCACAAAACGAATATCTGATTTATCAATTCCCATGCCAAATGCAATAGTAGCCACCACTACTTGGGTTTTCCCCGCCATAAAATCTTGCTGTACCTGCTGGCGTATCTCATCCCCAAGACCAGCATGATAAGCCTTAGCAGATACGCCATTTGCCGCTAACCTATGAGCCACTTGCTCGGCGGTATGTTGCAGCGTGACATACACAATACCGCAACCTCGTTGGTCGCTAACGATTTGCAAAAGCATTTGATCTTTTTCTTGCTCTGGCGTCGCTAATACCTGTAAATCTAGATTTTCACGGTAGAACCCCGTTTGCACTATATGCTCAGGTAAAATGGCAAAACGCTTAGCCATATCTAATTTAACTTTTTTTGTGGCCGTAGCAGTAAGCAGCAATACCAAAGGAATATTCAGTTGTTGGCGATAATCAGGCAACTTAAGATAGTCAGGTCGAAAGTTATGACCCCACTCTGAAATACAGTGGGCCTCGTCAATCACCAACATAGAGACAGCGACACTGTCGATAAACTGGCGAAAACGCTCATTCTTGAAGCGCTCTACAGACACCATCAGTATTTTAATTTCACCGCTGCGCCCCCGTTCCATCGTTGTGCGCTGCTCGTCAGCACTAAGGGTTGAATCAATACTGCCTGATGCAATACCTTTGGCCTCTAAAAAGGCCAATTGATCTTTCATTAACGCTAATAGGGGGGACACGACTAAGGTTAAATGGGGTAAATGCAGCGCACAAAATTGATAACACAGAGATTTTCCAGAGCCAGTGGGGAAAATAGCCAAAGAAGAATCACCAGTAAGCAGTTGATTAACCACTTGCTGTTGCCCACCGCGAAATGCATTAAAGCCAAAGGTACTTGCAAGACTCGCGCACTGAGCTTGTAGATTATTGGCGATATCATTAGGCGAGAATTGCATGGCGTTATCCTTGGGCCTTCGAGCACTTCCGTCCATGAGGCATTAAATATTTACGCCAGCAAAAATGAAAGAAGCGTAACGCCGACAAAACTACGAAAAGAAAACGAGCGACAATGTTTATGAGTTAATAACAAGAGTCGCTCAGTATAGATAAAGCCAGCGGGGATTTCAGCCCTATTTACGACCCTAGCATGCACTGGCGTTGCAATGGCCTTTGGCTAGCCAATCCATTCTTGCATCTTACCCAGCGATGCTTGCTGCTGTTGCATAACTCGAGTGGCAACGTCAGCGTATAAAGTGTCGACCTGTTCAGCTGACATAAAGCGCTCACTAAAGCCCGGATAAACTGGGTCTATGTGTAAGCGCGCCGTGTTAATCAAATGACCTATTAAGGCTTTTACATTATCGGTGCCCATTGCCACGCGCATAGTGGTGAGGTAAATACCACTTTTCTGCTGATTTTTAGGGTCTAATTCAGAGTGTGATGTCAGCGCAGGACATAAAATAATGGTGTTGCTTTGACCAATACTCACCTGATGACTAAACGCTGGTTCTAGACCATCAAAAAAACGTACAAAGGTATCTCGGTCGATATCTGCCCCTTGCATGTCCATGGTAAACAATGGGCAAGGCCAACCATGGCGCATTTGGCTGGATCGCAGCTCGCTATTCGGGTGACCCTCAATGGCGTGGCTGTTTACGTTCAACGCCGGATGCGATGCCATAAAGTGGCTGAATACCTGCGTGTTAATGACCTTTTGTAACATACGCATTTCTAACGTTTTCATGCCATTAAGTACATCAAAGGCTTTCTCTGAATCTAAGAACGCACCTTTAATGTAATACACATCCCAGAACATCGTTTTTGACCAGTCGTAGCCATTAACGCTATCGCCCTTGGCCTGAAACATGCGATATCCTTGGCCAATCACAACACCAGCGGTGGTGGCACCGCTGCCACATATGTCTTTGGTATAACTGTGTACCACATAGTCGGGGCGTTCTTGCTCGTCTACTCGGCGTAATGGTTGGTGCAATATAGGCGTTGCTAAGGTCGAATCAAGCATCACCAAATGCCCTGCCTTATGACTAACTTTACAGATGCCAGCAATATCCAGCACATAACCATGTGGGTTACACGGGGATTCAAGATACACGTGCAGGACTTTGTCTTTCAGGCGATTGTCATGTTTAGCTTTTGTCTTTTCTAAAAACGCGTTAAAGGCTTCTGTGGAGTAACCATCGAACCATTCTAACTGAATATTAAGGCGATTTTCACGGGCAAAAAAGTCGTGCAATAATTGATATACTCCACCATAAACATTACGCGAAACAATCAATACATCTCCATGGCTTAGCACGTTTGCCAATAAAGCATCGATGGCAGCCATTCCTGAATTAAAATTCCATGCTAAATAATCTTGCGCATAAGACCCAGCTTCTAAATCGACAATGGCATTAGCCAAAGAAATATTAGTCGGGTTTAACAAACGTGAATAAATCTGATGAGTGGACTCCTTCCCCTGAAACGCATCGTCTACCCATTCGGTACAGGCATAAACATAGGTCGCCGTACGCACCACCACTGGGGTTGCAGAAAATAAAGCAGTGACATTGTCGAACAAGGGATAATGATGTTTCGACAAGCCTGCTCCACCTTGGTTGGTTATGCTTTGGTAAGTAGCCCTGAACGGATTTTGTAAGGTGTCTAGCACTTTAGCAATTTGAAACGACAAGAACTTTTTAGCGTTAAAATAAGCAACCTTATCCTGATGGGCGAGTTGGCCAAGTGTCTCGTTAGTGACTTTCCATAATTGATTTACATCGGCCTGAGCATGGTAAAAATGACTGGCCGCTTGAAACAAAGCTTGGCCATATTCACTATTGCTGTCTATACCAAAATGTTGCAACTGCTCTTTTGTCAGCTCACTTATGCTGGTTGCCTCAGTAGAATTACGTTTTGGTGAAAGTAATTTTGCATGTTCAATATACTCGTCGCTGTGCATAAATTTGGCAATCCATTTATAATTACGTAAAATAACCATAAACCAAATTAAAGAAGGAAATAATACCCTTTTAAGGAATTTAATTTCAAATAAAAGCAAGAAATGGAATGAAAACGTTACTAAATTGTTAATTACTCCAAATCACTGTGTTTCTTAAACGCAGATAATAATCAGATTAACAACGGTTATGCTGGCAATAAAGGTGAAGCCCATTAGTATGTGATTATAGCTTTTGGTCACTTGATTCGTGTTAGAAGGATGTGCAGGGCGCAATGAAATACCAAAAACGCTCCTCTGAAGAACAGATTGTTTTGTCAATTAGTGCGGCCGCATCTCTGTGCATTCTGCCCTTTTTAGTTATTCGAATTTATAACGAAGATTGGTCCATCGCATTATTGGATTTTGTGGCAGTGGCGACCACCGCAGGTTTATTTGGTTATGTCTATTTTACTAAACGCACACTATTCGCACGTTGGGTACTGTCGATAATCTGTATCGCTATTGCCGCGGGCACTATTTGGCTAAAGGGACCAGATCAAATTGTCTGGGTGTACCCTGCCATCATTTGCCTATTCTTTATTCTTCCACCTAATTTGGCCGCATTACTTTGTGCAATAAATATTGCGTTGATTGGCTATTTACTGCCAGCGGAAATGAGCGTGATAGAAAACGCACGCTTTTACTTTTCAACGTTAGTGACCTTTATTTTTAGCTATGCCTTTGCAGATCGCATGCTTTATCAACAAGCCCAACTGCAGATATTGTCATTTAAAGACCCCTTAACCAACGCCGGTAACCGCAGGGCTATGGAAGAGAAATTAATCGACCTGCTTAAAGAGCAACGTCAACAACCAGCGGAGAAAAAAGCCTGTTTGTTATTAATCGATTTAGATGAATTTAAGAAAATAAATGACAAACAAGGCCATGCATGTGGCGACGATGTACTGAAACAGACCGCTGCACTTATTGAGCATATACTGACCCCTGAACAGTGCTTATTTCGCTTTGGTGGCGAAGAATTCGTGGTACTGGCCAGCAACAATATTGAACAGTCCATTGCGCTTGCCGAAAATATTCGCCAGACAATAAATGACTTTCCTTTTGAGCAAAATGTGCGCTTAACGGTATCTATAGGCTTGGCCGAATACCAATACGATGAAACGGGTTTAGAATGGCTAGCCCGTGCCGACGTAGCCATGTACCAAGCTAAATCTGCTGGGCGAGATTTGTGCTGCCTAGCCGGCTCATAACTCGTTAACAATATTTGTTGTCTGGTTTAACTAATCCTAGCGCGAAAGCCATTGGTATCGGGTTGCCCATCAGTTAAAATCAGATTTTATGTCAATAATAGGTACTCCATATGACTCACGCTCTCGATCAAGACAGCATCGCCAAGATTGAACGCTACACCCCAGAGGAACGTTTGCGCTATTTAGTAAAAGAAGTGGTGAGCCAACAACAAATCTGGATCCTTACCGATCAAGATGGCTGCGTAATGCTAAACACCGAAGACGAAGACTGTGCGCCAGTTTGGCCCAATAAAGAATTTGCCCAATCATGGGCCACTGGCGAGTGGCAAGACTGTGAGCCAAAAGCGATTAGTTTAGACAAATGGTACGCCAGTTGGACATCAGGCTTAGAAGAAGACGACGTATTTATTGCGGTATTTCCTAACCAAGACGAAGAAGGCTTGATCATTTCCCCTCAAGAACTTGATTACGAGCTAAAGCAGAAAGCTAAAAAAACAAACTAAAAAAAGAGCCCACAGGCTCTTTTCTTCAGGGTTTAACATTGCCGACGGACTGACTAAAGCTTTCAAACTGATTAGGTAAGTACTCGACTAATTGTCCTGATAAGCCAACATAGGTTTTCAGTGCTGGCTCGAGTGATAAAAAGACCGTGGGCAGCAAGTTAACAAATTGCTCTTCATTACTGCGCTGTTGTGCTTGCTGATAAGCCAAAGGTAAATCAGCGAAGGTACTGAACATAGTCAAACAGTGAGTTAAGTTTTTGGCCGCTAATATCATATGTTGCGGACTGTTATTTTGCATTTTTTGCCATGCATTATTCCATACCTCTTCAAGCTGGCTATGGCCGGCCAGCACCCCACTACACCATCTGGATAAAGGCAACTCGTTGCTCTCAATAAAGTGTGCATCTTGGGGCGCAGAGTAGGTTTTATTTAGTGTAATCCGTTCGTCACGCATCAAACGTAACTGATGCTGCAACATGGCCATCAATAAATCTGTTAACTTATCTGCGGTTGCGGTGTCAGGCAATTGACCGTGCTGGCGGAAAATCCATGGCAACCACGTCTCAGGCATAGGGATTTCAGGGGCACTGGCGACGGCAAATACTAAACCTTTCAAGTAGTCCACACTAAACAATACATGAGTTAGCGCTTCGCTTTGGCAAAGAGTGTTGAGCTCTTGCTCTCGGGAGAATTCGTTTGATGTCATAAGGCCGTTAATATCATGCTGTTTGTTAATCATTATCCGTAATATAATTGTTAGGCGCAATCTAGCAAAATATGTGTGAGCCTATTTAACTAACATCAGTCATGAAAATGCACATTCACCTAGATGACGCCATATCACCTAACTAACGTTAACCCTCGGTGCTCAGGATCACGTAAATCAATATAAATTCAAAGTGTCGGTTAATGTAAAATATATCGCTGTATTTAGGTCAGTCTATTCATTGGCCCATAAAGGTAAGACCTTTAGCTTTAACGCTGTATCTGAACCATTATAACTTGGCAATTTGTCTAGTTTTACACAATATAAGGCTAAGATGAATCCATTAATTGAGCATGCTTTATCTGTTTTTATGGCATTTTTCGCGATTATGAATCCTGTTGCTAACACGGCTGTCTTTTTTGGCTTGGCGGGTGATAAAAGTAAAACTGAACAGAGGATGATTGCCACAAAGTCTCTGCTTATTACGTTTTTTATTATTGTGATATTTGCGGTATTAGGGAAATCTATTTTTCATTTATTTGGCATAACACTGCCCGCGTTAAGGATCACCGGTGGGATTTTGGTCTTTCTTATCGGGTACCACATGCTACAAGGTTCAAACTCGAAATTGCATACTGCACAAGAGAATTCAGATACTGATGTAACCGTATCGCCTCTTGCTGTTCCTTTGCTCGCAGGGCCTGGTACCATAGCAACAGCCATGAATTATTCGGCAGCAGGTGGTTGGATGGAAATTGCCATTACGTTGGTTGCATTTTCAGTACTGTGTTTTATCACCTTCTTCTGTTTTATTTATAGCTCGAAAATACTTACCATAGTCGGCGAAAGTGGGGTTGGTATAATTACCCGCTTGATGGGGCTTATTCTGGCGGTAATAGGCGTTCAAATGTTAGTGGAGGGCCTGAATGCTGCCATTACTATTTAGTCCAGTGTAAATTGAAAAGATGGTTCAGTGATGTTTGACTGAATGATCACTGGAAGCCTATCAGCTTGCATTTTTATTGGGTTTATTAGCAAATGACGCAGAGGGTGAGCTTAAATTGCTGGAAGTTCTATGGATAAAGTCCCTATTAATAAAAAGGCGCGGCCCCTCATAATAACATAAGGGATTAGCGCCTTTTTAATGCTTGTAGCCAAACGGCTAGATAAAGCCTATTTACTTTTTAAGACACGCGATGGCTTGCTCTAATTGAGAACGCGGGCAACCAAAGTTAATACGTACAAACTGTTTGTCACCAAAATCTATACCTGCCGAGGGGCCAATACCCTTCTCTTCGAAATAGGCTTGCGGGTTAGCCACACCTAAACCGCTGGCATCTATCCATGCCAAAAACGTAGCCTGAGGGGCAAGAACGCGAAGTCCGTCGATTTGATTAATTTGTGCTACGAGATAATCCCGATTGCCGCGCAAATAATTTAATTGTGCAGATAACCAGTCATCACATTGCGTAAACGCAGCTTGCGTTGCAGCCAACCCCATCACATTAACCCATGGGACTAATCCTTGTGCGGCCTGATTAAAACGCTGACGCACCTTAGCATCAGGAATAATCGCAAATGATGTGCCAAGGCCGGCCACATTAAAGGTTTTACTGGCCGCCATTAAGGTCACAGAGTTGTCTTTTGCTGCCGCTAATTTACCAGCAGGAATGTGCTTAGCCTCAGTATCTAAAATCAGATCACAGTGAATTTCGTCGGAACACAACATAACGTTATTCTGGGCACAAATATCGGCGATACGCGTTAACTGTGCTTCGTCTAGCATGCTACCAACAGGGTTCATGGGGTTGCATAGAATGAATAAGGTACACTTCGGATCTTTTGCGTGCTTTTCAAGTACATCAAAATCGAGCATCCACCGACCATCTATCTCAACGGTAGGCACATCAGCCCGCGTTAGCCCATGTAATTTAGGCGCAGCCAGCATTGGCGGATAATTCGGAGTTTGCACGATGACTTTGTCGCCTGGCTGGCAATATGCTTTACAGGCCACGTTGAAAGCGGGCACTACGCCTGGGGTCCACACTAACCATTCTGGTTCAATTTGCCAACCGTACTGCTTACTCATCCAATCAATAACGGCCTGATTAGCACCTTCAGCATGGGCGGGTAATGTGTAGCCAAGTAAGCCATGCTCAGCACGAGACTTAAGCGCATCAATAATCGGTTCAGCGCAGCGAAATTCAGTATCGGCAATCCACATAGGTAGAATATCTCGACCTTTATAGCGTTCCCATTTATAGGCATTTGAGGGGGTTCTATCAATAATGTTGTCAAACTGCATAATTAAAAAAATCTCTTTGTTTAAGCTTGGCTAATTTTATCTAGTAGCACAGAAAGTTTCTGGGTCAGGTCATCTGAACTGAAGGGCTTAGCAATAAAGTCGGTCACGCCCAAACGCTTAGCACTAATCACTAAGTCTTTGGTTGGAATAGCGGTAATCATTAGGAAAGGACAATGTAGCGATTTAGAGCGCAATGTCTCTAATATTTTGATACCACTGACACTGGGCATTTGCCAATCACAAATGACTAGGTCTATGCGCTGGGCATCCTCAGTTAATAAAAAGGCATTGGCTTTTATACTACTTGAAAAAACCAATATTTCACCGCTTACTAGCTCGTCGACTATATGCTCGAGCAAGGTAAGCGTAATATCGTCATCATCAATTATCAATACATTTACAGCGTGCACGCTTACTTCCTTACTTCCTAAACCGTTGAAAAGACTCACTCTTACCAACAGTGAACTAGCTTACTCAAATAATCCGAGTTGAGCACTGGTTATGTCGCTAAATGATAGCCCGATAAAGGGTAAAATACTCTCAGCAATAGGTCTTATCTGCTTATCGATATAGTGTTCATAGTCTAACGCACTGCTTTGATATTCAATAGGTTGTGCGCCATTTAAAGTAATAACATATGCTATTTGCCCTTTGTGCTGATAGCGAAGTGGTTTATTGCGTTGTGCATTATGTTCATCCGCCAACCGCGCAGCCTTAACATGAGGTGGAATATTTTTGACGTACTGCGATAGAGGGCGTCTTATACGTTTGTGATATACCAATTGCTCATCAAGCTCTCCATTGCGTGTTTGCGCGACGACTTCTCTAATGTAAGATTTTACATCTTTATCGGCAAACACCCTTTGATACAGGACCAATTGAAATGCCTTGGCCATATCGGTCCAGTCGGACCGTACCGACTCTAAACCTTTAAATATAAGCTCATCTTCATTGTTCTCAATCAGTTTTAGTCCCGCATAGCGTTTTTTGCTACCCAGTTCAGAGCCTCTAATTGTGGGCATTAAAAAGCGACTAAATTGCGTCTCAAACTCGATTTCAAGGTAACTTTCTAGCTGATGATGCTCAGTGATATTTCGCGTCCAACGTCGATTAATTTCACACTGCAATTCTGTGCCCACGGTATGCCCTTGCGCGGCTTGCATATCGTCACCTAACCACACGAATATAGAATCGGTATCACCATAAATAACGCGATAGCCGAGATCTTCAACCCAACGAGCTGTGGTTTGCATGATTTCATGACCGCGCAGTGTGATAGAGCTAGCCAGCCGAGTATCGTAAAATGGGCAACCACCTGAACCTAACACGCCATAAAATGAATTCATTAAAATCTTAATAGCTTGGGAACGAGCCCCATCGAGATGACGCTTTGCAGTATCGCGTTGTTGCCACAACGAGGTAATAATATCAGGTAGGAAATGCTGCTCGCGGCTAAAAAGTGCATCTTTGAAGCCTTGAATTGCCTCTTCTGGCTGGCGTAACCCTTCTACTAACCCCAATGGGTCAATCTTGAAGGTGCGGATAATTGATGGGTATAGGCTTTTAAAGTCCAGCACCAGTACATTGCGATATAAGCCGGGCTGCGAGGTCATAACGTAACCGCCAGGGCTGGCTAGACCACCGTCGACTGGTCGGTTAGGTGATATATACCCCGCGCGGTGTAATTTAGGTAGGTACAAGTTTATAAACGCAGCTACGGAGCCTCCAACTCGATTTAATTCTAACCCCGTCAATTGGCTGCGTAGCGTGAGAAAGTCCAATACTTTGGTTTTAGCAAAAATATCTAAAACTAACTGACAGTCTTGTAAGTTGTATTCCGCTAATTTGACTTTGTTATGTAAAAAGTCATGTTTAATTTGCGCTAAACGGTCATCCACATCTTCACTCAACTTACCTTTACCCAGCAAGGTTTGAGCAACGAACTCTAAGCTGAAGCTGCTAAATTGATAGGTAGCGGTTTTAAGCGCATCAATACCATCGATTACCACACGACCCGGCATACTGATATACCCTTGATTCACTTCATTAGGGGCGTCACGCCAATAAACTGCTTCGTTACCGCGCCCTAATGTTAGCTTTAAACCGTAACGCTGGGCTCGCTCTATCAGCAAGCGAAAGTCAAAATTGACCACGTTCCAGCCAATCAAAATGTCAGGGTCTAGGTGTTGCACCTCATGAATAAATTGTTGAATAAGCATTTTTTCGTCATCAATCCACTCAATCCACGCGGGTCCTTCTTGAGCTTCGCCGATCATCAATACTTTTTGGTAATCAGCGCTGACTAACCCAATGGAGTAAAGCTCCCCGTGTTCGCTACATTCGATATCAATCGACAATACAGAAAAAGTAGGTGTGTACTGTGCAGGTTTTAGCTGGCTTTCGGCATAGCTAGGGTAATTGCCTCCCTCTTGCTTATGCCCAATGATATCTGCACTGGCATATATAAAACGCTCCATAAGGTAGCGATCAGCTAAGCGAATATCTGCTTCGTAGCATTCTACGCCCTGTACCCGCAAGCGTTCTTTTGCCGCGTTGGCTTGTTGAGTCCGCGAGAAATAGACAGCGCAAACGTTTTGTTGGTCGAAGCGCTTTAGCGACAAAGCTTTAAATGTGCTTGGTATATTGCTTTGCGCCAAGATGTCTTGCACTTGGGCGACGTCTTGCTGACTAATAAAAAACAGCGCTTGTTGTGCAGCGGTACTGACTTTGATTGGCCCATCAGCACTCACTAACCAAAATTCTAGACAGCTCTTACCCGCGATATCCCGTTGATCCGAGGTGAGAATAAACCCTCGATTTGTATTTCCCATAATATGCTGGCAAACCTGATTAAGAACTCATTGATGAGCTCGTTGGATGTACAACGACTTGGTCTCGACCTTGGCTCTTGGCTAGATACAAAGCGGTATCTGCATTTGCCATAAGTTGCATGCCATCAAGGTCTTTTGCATTAATGGTTAAACCAATTGAAGCACTGATTGTGAACTCGTTTATACCAACGATTTCACTTACTTTTGCCATTTTTCTGCGTAAAGCATCCAGCGTGCTATAGCCATCCTGCAATGACGTGTGGGGTAACACCACTAAAAACTCTTCACCACCAATGCGCCCAATTAAATCAGTATTTCGCAGGTTGTCGCTGCATACCTGGCTGAACGCAACCAATACTTTATCCCCCACTGCATGGCCGTAGCTATCGTTTATTTTCTTAAAGAAATCTAGATCAATAATCGCAACGCACAAATCATAGTGGTAACGCTGAGCAGCGCTCACCTGTATATTTAATTGTTCGATAATATGACGACGATTATATAGCCCAGTCAAATGGTCAGTGATCGCCAGGGTTGATAACGCCCGACTTTGGGCTTTAACCCGAAAAATCATCACGCCTAATAAACAACACACTAAAAGCGCAATACCACTGAAAGACCACAGATACACATTTCGCTGCTCTTGTGCTTCTAAGGCAAATCGTTGGCTTCGATTTTGATGCTCGAGCAATCGATTCGCTTGCTCCGATTCGCGTACTTCATATATCGCGCGTATGCGATGTATCTGCTCCGAACTCCGATTTTCATTATACAGCTCGCTGAGTTTTAGTGCCCGGGACACATGGCCATAGGCTTGGGCGAAATCTCCTTGCCCTGCCGCCAGACGCCCCTCCAAGGTAGCCAATTGAATTGCATCAGATGGCATTGTTTGTGGATCTACCAAGCGCATTGCGTGATCCCGATACTCCTGAGCTTTTTCATAGTCACCGGAGGCCAGTGCGACAACGAATAAACTGCGCGCAACCTGAAAATCCATAGGCACATTTTCGGTTCGGGCAAATATATCCGCTGCTTTTTGCAACTGCTTTTCTGCAAGCCCATAGTCCTGTTGTGCAATACTAATTTGAGCCAACTTCATTAACGCATAGCCCACACCTTGCTCGTCCCCTAAAGAGTGAGCAATAACCGCAGATTCGTTAAGCTGTGCTTCGCCTATCGTTATGTTACCAGCATAGAAATTAGCAGAACCTAACCCATATAAGACAATACTGAGATTCAGTGGCTCATTATTTTTGCGTGCGTGGGCAACGGCTTCGGCAAAATAAGGAATCGCTAACTGATAGTCGCCACGATTTTCGTACATAACGCCTAACATGGCGGCAATATTAGCTTTAGATATTTTGCCATACTCATGCGTGGTGCGGTTATAAGCTTCGAGGAAATTCTCGGCAGCGGCACTATATTCATTTAAGGTAATAAAAAGCGAGCCACGCACGTATAACCCGAGTAAATAAGTGTCTTCGTCCCCGTTATTCTTAGCCCACTGAATAGCATCATTTACAGCCTTCAGTACATCAAGGGGCATACCCGCCATTTCTAGGGCCGTTGCTTCAATCAACTTAAGATTGTGATACAGCCAGGGTTCGCTGTCCTTTTTAATATAGGACAGGCCTTTTTGTGCACTATCTATAGCATCTTTCGGATGCGTTAAGGCGTAGTGGGTGTCACTCAAAATGGCATAATATTCTGCTTTTTCGGTATGACTCATTCCATCTGATGGCGGTTTATTAAGTAAATCTGAAAGGACTTGTTTGGGCTCTAAAGTCAGTTTTGATGTAAATGCTTGGTACTGCTCGGAAAATTTTGAAACCACAGGCTCGGCGGCAATTACGCTATGAATTGTTCCAACAATCAATAAAAAACAAAACCATGCAATCTTGGCCAATAGTTATCCCTTACTACCCGATGCTTAACAATATTGAATAACCCAAAATACCACACCCCGCGCATTATTGACTAGCACACTATTAACTGACGAACATTGCATTGCCACCATAGTTATAATATGGCGGATTTTGACAGATTAACAGTAAATAGAAACAACAACTTGATGCGTTATTCAATGCTTTAACGTGCATTACTCACTGCTAGGTTGTTGGCTTTTCCAACGGCTCACGACAAAAACTAATGGGATTTTACCGCTATTAAAAATACCGTGGGAATCATTCGGCGCAACATAGATCATATCACCTGTATTAGCAGGGAAAGTTTCTCCGTTAACGCTCCATTGACCATTACCTGAAACCACAGTCAAATACTCTTCATCAACATGTACGTGAGGTGGATGAATTTCGTACCCCGGCTCAATCACTGCCATTCCGGCTATCGCACTTGTACTCCCTGCCGTATCACCCACAAAATAACTATAAAAAACCGCACCGTCGTAAAGACTAACATGAGCTTGCTGACGAGTTACTACGTGAGTTTGCAAAATATCAGGTTCTTTTTCTCCCCCCTGCGAATCAGTTTCTGCCAATGCCTGAGTTGATAGGCTGCTTAGCACGCCCATTGCCCCTGCAAAAAGAAATGATAGTGTCTTTGTTGTCATAACGTTTGGTCTCACCTCAAATGGTTAATGTCGCCGAATTAATGCTGTTATTTCCAATATGTCGCGTGAAACGTTAACAATATTTTTAGCTAAGTAGAAGATAAGATGCCAGCTTATTGTATTTATTACTATAAGGAAGCGTGTATTTGCTGTGCATCGCTAGGTGGTAACGGCTTACGGTGCACATTAGAGGAATATAGATGATGAGAGAATAGGTTGCGCGGCGAGCAGACAAAAAAATAGCCCCTAATGGGGCTACTTTTAAAGGAGCAGGTAGCGCTACCTGCTTACCATGTTGAAACTATTGTCGTCCAAACGCTGCAAAGGCGTAATGGCGAGAGTGTATTGACTAAATACGGTCGTTCAGTGCACTCATAATAGGAGAAGCATTTAGACCGTTTTCAGCAGCCCAAGCGATAACGGTTTTGCCGTCTTGCTCAGGTGAAGATAAATCACTCTTTGGCATTTTTTTCACTAATAGTGTTCCTGCTTCCACAGCATCGCTAAGCATAGCCGTGCGGATTAAGCTGTTGCCACCACAAGAAATTCCTGCATAATAATCTTGTAGTTTCAGGCGATAGTCAGACTGAACACGCTTCATTTTTTTGCGTAATTCACCTTTATCATCTGCTTTTACTATCGTACAAATATTTTGTAGTGCTTCCGCCACGTCTGCTTGTGCAGCGCCTGTCATCATCAATGATGTGGCAATGATAGCGATAGAAGTTTTAACTATTTTCAACATGGTCAATTCCTCGGGTTCTTATAAATGATTATCTCGTTTCGTTGAGGCAATTAAACGCTATTCACGCCGAAAGAAAAATCTGTAAGGCGATACTTAGGTATTTTCCTGCATACCCGTTAGCTTGACTGAATTGGGTAAATAACCTGAAACTATCATTCCATTTGAAAAAAACGCAAATGCCAAACGTCATATCAAAAGGTACCATTAAGAGTGAATCTACATTTGGAGGGTTGAAAAGTGGACGTTCATAAAAAAGTGCGGTGGGGAGTGTTGGGTGCGGGGCGCATTGCTCATACGTTTTGCCAAGATATTAGTCATGCCAAATACGCTGAACTAATCGCGGTTGCCGCGCGTAAAATTGATTCCGCAACGTCTTTTGCTAATGCTTATCAAATTCCTATCGCTTTAGAGGGGTATCAAGCCTTATATACCCATGCGGAGGTCGACGCAGTTTATATTGCTACGCCGCATACTCTTCATTTTGAACAAGCTAAAGCCGCCTTATCCGCAGGAAAACACGTATTATGTGAAAAGCCAATCACGGTTAATCCTGAGCAATGTCAGCAGCTAATAAAGATCGCAGCAGAAAATAACTGTTTTTTAATGGAAGGCATGTGGACCTATTTTCTGCCTACCATTATACAAGCCAAAAAGTGGGTGGATAGCGGCAGAATTGGTGCGATTGTCCATGTAAAAGCGGATTTCGGCTATCCGGTAAAATTGGTAGAAGGCGACCGCATGTATAACCCAGCGCTCGCCGGTGGTTGCTTATTAGATATGGGGATATATACCTTAGCTATCGCCCAGCATTTTATTGGCCAACAACCTGTACATAGCCAATATCGTCATCGCCGAGCAAAAACAGGGGTGGAAGATGACCTGACTATTTTGGCTCAGTATCGCGATGCAACCGCCACATTGGCGTGTTCTTTCAGAGCTAAGCTACAGAATTCCGCGTATATCATTGGTGAAAAAGGTTACATAGACATAGCGAATTTCTGGCGGGCGGATCATTGCGCACTTTACGTAATTGACGATAAAGTCGATGAATTTAATGAACAGCGCAGTGGTTCAGGTTTCGAATTTCAAATCGATGCTGCGAGTAAAAGCATTCTCGCGGATCAACAAGAAGCTGCATTGATGCCATTGTCCACCAGCTTAATATTGCAATATCAAATGCAAGATATACTGCAGGCAATTGCCAACACCTAAGCTGATATAGCTGCAAAAAACGGCTTAAATTACCTCATTCGCGCCGTTACAATTCTCTATATTTTTGATGTTACAGGGGGGAGTTTGCGGCTTTTCGACTTTAGCTTTTACTCGACCTTTTTGCACTGTCACTATTTGACAGCTGCAACAAATACTAATGGCGCAAAACAATATCAGTTTTCTGCTATACATACTCTATTCGCCTTGCGCAATTCAACGTGAACCATTCCACACTCTATAGATGTTACTTATTGCGAGCCTGTTTTTCTTTACTACGACGTTGCACACGCTCTATCCGATGCTCTTTTTGGGCTTTTTTATCGCGGGTCAATGAACCCGTTTTAAAGCGCTCTTTACGTAATGCTTTTTCTGCGGATTTTTTCAATTCAGCGGCCGCCATATCAGCTTCTTCTTTCTCTACCATATCAGGTGTTTCAAGACTAATACGCCCAAGTTTGCCTGAACGAAACTCGTTGACTAAAACTTCGCAAATTTTGTGTAAATTGACTCTACCTCCTGCGCGTAACGCACCACGTTTCGCTGCAGCTAATTCTAAAAATTCAATTTCAGTATCAGGTATATGCTCGAGTTTGAAACGCTCTTTAAGCAATTCTGGATAGGCTTTTATTAAGTAATCTGCTGCGAAAAAACCAACATCATCATATTCCATTGCGGTATCTTTAATGGCGCCTGTAGTAGCAAGGCGGTAACTGCTTTGTGGATTCTCCACTTTAGGCCACAGAATGCCAGGGGTGTCGAAAAGTATAATCCCACTGCCCAGATTAATGCGCTGCTGGGCTTTAGTCACTGCTGGCTCGTTACCCGTTTTGGCTACTATTCGATCGGCCAAAATATTAATCAGTGTTGACTTACCGACATTGGGAATACCACAAATCATAGTATTAATCGTTTTTATGCTAGCGTCTTTCTCCGGCAACATTTTTCGGCATAAATCGATAATCTGCTTCATCTTTTGCGGCTGTTCGGTGGTTGTGGTGAATGTTTTCACCCCCCGCTCTTGCTCAAGGTACTCCTGCCACATAGCCGTCACATCAGGATCGGCTAAATCTGATTTACTCAACACTTTTATGCACGGCTTATCGCCACGAAGCGTCGCAATCGCCGGATTTTCACTGGAATAAGGAATTCGCGCATCAAGCACTTCTATCAATAAATCAACTTGTGGCAATAACTCTTTAATCTCTTTCTGGGCTTTGTGCATGTGCCCAGGATACCAATGAATTGACATATAACCCTGCTCTGACTTGTTCAAATGTCGCCATTGTACGTTACCCGGGCTCGCAAAGGTAATACAAAGCACATTGCAGAAATTATCTGTGGCAAAAATCATAATTCTCGCTGAATTTACGCAAATTATGCGTGAATAAAAAAGGGCAGCAAAAAGGTTAATAAAGTGTAATGAGTTGTAAATGTAAAACATAATTTGGTTTATACTAATTGGCTGAGAGATCCTTCTCGACAAACTTCTTATCCGCATTATTTGTGTTTTGTAGATGCAAAGCGCGGTAATGAAAATCATAATTATAATGACGTAGCTATCCATGCAGGCTAATTAAATTAGCTGCAAATAATGCTGCGCGTCAAACGACTTGGAGAGCACACTTGCACCCGATATCGAATACACACACATTTACTTTGAAAAAATTAACGCTACTGACTGCAGCTGTATCGATCGCCCTATCGGCTAACGTGCATGCACAAGCTACCGAAAAAAATGAGCAAGCCAATAGTGATGACTTTGAGAACATCACCGTTACTGCCCGTAAACGTACAGAAAGCTTATTTGAATCGCCAACGGCTATCACATCATTAAGTGCTAGTTTTATGGAAGATGCCAACATCAGTAACCTAGATGATGTGGGCAAGTATGTGCCAAATCTAAACATCAGTCGTTACGGTGCGGGTAACTCGGCCCATGCCTCTATTTTCATCCGTGGCATTGGTTTACAAGACCACATTATTACCACTGATCCAGGCGTAGGCGTGTATGTGGATGGCGTATATTTAGGTCGCCAAATGGGCTCAAATTTAAGTCTACCAAATATTGCTAGTGTCGAAGTTTTACGTGGGCCACAAGGCACCTTATATGGCCGTAATACCTTAGGCGGTGCAGTGAATATCATTACTAAAAAACCCGGTGATGAATCTGTGGCCAGTGTAGCAGTTAAGGTAGGTACGTTGGGCCGCGTGGCAACAGACTTATACCTTAATGGTGACATCAACGATGACGTCAGCATTGCAGCAAGTGGCTCGTTTAAAAAACGCGACGGTGTAGGCAAAGCAGTTAATTTACCTAATCCTGAAAAGGAAATAGGCGAAGAACAGGAATTCAGTGGCCGCTTAGCTGCAAACTGGAAAGTCAGCAACAACTTCTCTTTGTTGTTTGCCGTTGATGGTTACGATAACGAAGGCGGGCAATCGCCTTATACCATTGAGTTCACTGATCCGAGTCCTGATCCTACGGATATTTTTAACGGCGATTTTCCATTGCTGACCGCAGATTTACTGCCTTCTGATCCAGATGATCTCGGAACCACAGTACCGGGCCTTGAATCGACCGCAGTGTCTGGTTGGGGCGCATCTATTACGGCAAACTGGGATATTAACCAGAATTATTCAACCAAGTTAATTACTAGTTTCCGTGGTTCAGATTACGAAGGAGGCTTAGATGATGATGCTTCCCCACTAAATTTATCTGAATTCCCTGAAACGGGCGAAGCTGACCAGTATTCAGTCGAATTACAAGTTAACGGAACGTTCGATAATTACGATTTCGTGTCAGGCATTTACTTCTTCAATGAAGACGGCTCAACAGAGTCAGGTCCTTTCGTATTTAGTCCGTTCAACACCCCCGATAGTCTTAATACCGATGGCTCGCCTTCTTTCGGAGGGTACGGCTTCTTTGACTTACACCAAGAAACCGACTCCTTCGCTATTTACGCTAATGCTTCTTATGATGTTTCAGAAAAACTAACTGTTGGTGGCGGCTTACGTTATTCAAAAGATAAAAAAGACGCCGATGCCTTGTTCCCCTCTTTCGGGGGAGAGCGCGCTTTTAGAAGTGCCGAATTTAGCGAAGTTACATGGGATATTAATGCGGCCTATCAGCTTGATAATGGCTTGAACGTATACGCTCAAGTACAAAAAGGTTATCAAACAGGTGGGTTTCCTCCTCGTCCATTTGGCGGCCCAGACCAATTCGTTCAATTTGATGAAACGACTTCTATCAACTACGAAACAGGCCTTAAAGGTAAAGTTGCTGAAAACGTCTCTTTGTTAGCCGCAGTATTCTTTACTCAGTACGACGATTTGGCACTACCTTTTTCTGACCCAACTGCAGGCGGCGGCTTTGTCACCATTACAGAAAATGCCGGTACATCTGAAGCAAAAGGTGTAGAACTTGAAGCAACAGTAGACGTAAATGATAACTTCGCTCTGCGTGCGGCTGTGGGTTACTTAGATGCTGAAATTACTCAGGTAGACGAAAACGTCACTGGTGTGGGCGTAGGTGACTCCCCTGCATTAACCCCTAAATGGACCTTGATGTTCGCTCCGTCTTATTACGTAGACTTAGACAGTGGAGCAACATTGGCATTTAAGGCGGATTACTCATTCCGCGATAAAATGCAGGGCCAATCAGTCTTTAATCCTAATGAAACCATTGATTCGCGCAGTATTGTTGGATTTGATGTGAAGTACACTTCGATTAACGGTGATTGGTCTTTGAGTCTATACGGTGAAAATGTCACAGATGAAGTATATGACCAAGGCCGCTTACAACAAAACGGCTTTGTCGGTATCGTTCGCAGTAACGACAGACGAGAATTTGGTTTACGTTTCAAAAAAGATTTTGAAATGTAATCTTATGCGTAAAGTTTAACGACAAGTAGATAAGGGGCTTTATAGCCCCTTTATTGTAGGCAAAGAATTGACGACAGCAGGTAGTTATAAAATCATTGGGCAATGTCATTGGAGGAATGTTGTTAAATACTAAATGCTTACACTGCGCAATTGATTTCACCCAAATACACCTGATACCAACCGTTTGATTAATTGCAGTCAAATAAGATGAACCTGCAATGCTTGTTATCAAGCGTGATATTGGAAGACCGATCGCCAACCGATAGTTTAGCCAATGCGAAAGCTATGCTTCACTCACAAAGTCAAATGTAAGGCCAATTCACAAAGAACATATTACCAATAAATATGAACAATACATAAAGTTGTAGTTTGTGCGGTTTGCTCTACTGTTGTTTAAAGTTGTTACCAATAATAGACAGTAACTCATTGTAATATTCGTTGCTTAAACTTTATAAATAATGAACACCGGTAGTGCTAATAAAATCTAGAAAATACTTATGAAACAATAGCTCTCCCTCAATATCTTAGTTTTAACACTCCGCTTACGCAGGCATTATAACTAAAAAAAGCCTCCTATGCGTCAATCTCGCTCAAAGAAACCTCTCCATAACAAGACTATTACCTCACAAAACCTCCCGTTAAAAATAACAACAACCTCACATTGGTCTTACAAAAATTAGACTAATTGGTAATTGATGTATTGTAAATGAAGTGTTGCAAGAGTATAAAGTGTCTCGACTTTGTGAGGATTAGACAACCTTTACATAACGATATTGCAACAATATTGGTAATACCAATATGAATGAGGACACATGAAATGCGGGACACAACCATGAAATTAAATAAAGTAAGTGCGATATTTAACACGACTAGAGCTAAGGCCAACAACTTAGCTATATTCGGCGCTACACTGACGGCAATATTGGCCGCACCCGCTGTAATAGCCCAAACTGCAGCTGAGGCCGCTGCAGATACGCAAGACGTAGAAGTGATCAGAGTTCAAGGTATTGCGGGTGGTTTAGCTGAATCAGCTCGTCAAAAGCGCTTCGATTCACGTATCGTAGACGCCATTGTTGCCGAAGATATAGGTAAGTTACCTGATAACAACATAGCTGAAGCATTGCAGCGTATTACAGGCGTTTCTATTAGTACTGACTTTGGTGTAGGTGAATCCGTTACTATTCGTGGTATTTCTCAAAACCGTGTTGAATTAAACGGTCGCTCTACCTCAGGTAGTGGCCGTGGTGGGATTAGCCTAGACGACTTTCCATCAAGCTTCTTAAAAACGGTTGAAGTTATTAAGTCACCTACTCCTGAAATGATTGAAGGTGCACTAGGTGGCACTATCAATATGACAACCGTTCGTCCATTAGAGCTAGAAGAACCGCTAGTTGCAATAACGTTAGATGGCGAATATGCAGACAAAACTGAAAACTGGGCCCCCATGGTCAATGCGGCGGCTGGTACAAACTGGGATTTAGGTGATGCCGGTACGTTTGGCGCGTCAGTAGTTGTCTCTTATCAAGACCGTGAGTTACGTCGCGATGAATTTATTAATCTTGTTACGCCTACTGAACTCGACTTAGATGGCGACGGTACCAGCGATCAAGCAAACACCCCAAGTGGCAACTACCTTGTTCGTAGCCAAAATACCGTAGAGCAAAAAACTGAGAAGCGCGAACGTACCGCATTCGGTTTGTCATTACAGTGGGCGCCTAAAGATGCTGATGGCTTTATTTATTTAGATGTTAACACCACTGAACTTGATGGTGGCCAAGAAGCGTACTCGGTACTTAATGACAGTAAAGACTATAGCGATTTAGTGCTTGATAACGCTTATGGCGATGGTCAAGGCCAGCTGCATAATTTTGGTTCAGGTAGTGTGTTTGTTCAGCCTAAAACATGGTCTGACTTCACGACTAATGAGTCAACTTCTAACGCGCTTGGTGGTGAATTCCAGTTAACGGATCAGTTGAAAGTATCTGGCGAGATTTCATACGCTAAATCAGAAGCTAAGCGTAAAAATTCTGAATTTAATCTGCGTCCTATTTCCCGTGCACAATATGATGAAGATGGAACAATTACCGAGCATTTATTCACCATTACCATGACGCAAGATGGCGACAAAGTACCGGGTCTTGCATTCTCTGATCAAGATGCCCTTCTCGACCCAGATAATTTGGCTATTCGTCAATTTACCCATCAAAGATATAATGAAGATAACGAAGAAACAGCCATTCGTTTTGACGTGGAATACGTTGAACCGTTTTCTGGTTTAGATTTTATTCGTTCAATTAAAGCCGGTGTACGTACGACTGATAGCGAATATGAGTTAGACAGATATGACCTTAGAAACAACGGAAGTGAGCTTAAAGACTTACAAACCAGTGTGTCTTACGATGGTGTAGTCACCCCAACGTGGATAGGTGATTTTAATGACCAGTTTGGTGGCTTTAAGCAAATTAACCACTCGAACTCGTTTGACCAAAGCGGCATTTCAGGCAATAACGCATTAACAAATTATTTTGTTTATGACGGTGCTGCGCTAGCTTATGACATCAACGGTACCTACGACAGAGTAAAGCAAATGCTTGCTGGCAGCAGTCATGAGTTAACCGGCACACTTGATGAGAACATGGTTCGTAATACCGGTTCATACGCGAAAATCGAAGAAGAAACTAAAGCCATATATACCCAGTTTAATTTAGATTTTGACCGATTGACGGCAATTATCGGGGCACGTTATGTGACGACCGACTTAACCTCCAGTACGTTCAATGAAACTGCTGATCATGATTACGCTGACTTCTTACCTAGCTTAAATGCGACCTATAATCTTACGGATTCAACAATTTTACGCTTTGCCGCGGCAAAAGTGATGCGCCGTGCAGAATTCGGTGAATTAAGCCCAGCATTAAACGTAGATAACTCTCTGGTAACAGGTTCACAAGGCTCTTACCAATTAGACCCTTATCGCGTAACACAATACGACTTATCAGCGGAGCATTACTTTGGCCAAGGCGGATTGCTATCTGCAGCCTTGTTCTACAAAGACGTCCAGTCATTTACAGTAAGCAGTAGTTCTTGTGCCGCTAATTCGAACACAGTTGATGGTCAAAACGTTACAGAATACGTAAATGTTTGTCTGCTTGATGCTGCTGGTGTTAGCCAAGTTAACGTTAACTACGCTTCTGGCGACCAAGACCTTGCATACGTTGAAGCACAAAGGGATGCAGGCCTAACAGGTATTGTAATTAATACTGATGTAAATGGTGGCAGCGGTAAAATTGTTGGTATTGAATTAGCGTATCAACAACAGTTTAGCTCTTTACCTGGCGCATGGTCTGGTCTGGGTGTTAGCACAAACTATACCTATGCTGACAGTGAACAACCGGATGGCAACCCTTTGCTAGACATCTCGAACAATACGTTCAACGGTCAAGTTTATTGGGAATACGAAGGTTGGCAGGTTCGCCTAGCATACAACTGGCGTGACAAGTACTTAGATACCCAAGACGAAAAACGTGTACGCCCTGTTGGCGCATTAGCAACCGGTATTTATAATCGTACCGACCCAACTGCAGAATATTTTGACCCAACTTTAGGGAATAACTACCGTGATGCCCGTGGCCAATTTGACTTCTCTGCAAGCTACGACGTTAACGAAAACCTTACCCTTGTGGCGAACGCGGTGAACTTAACTGGCGAGCCAATTCGTCAAATAACAGAGCTTGGCAGCATTTGGCAATATAGCGAAGCTGACCGTCGAATGACAGTTGGTGTGCGCGCTAAGTTTTAAATCTTAGGTTAGTAAGCTTGATTACTAAGCACGCTAAAAAGAGCCTATTAATTCAATAGGCTCTTCTTTTTCACACTAGCATTATCAATCACAAGAATAGTCACAGTCTTATAAGCGAATAGTAAAGTGGAGACTTTTGATGAAAATATGCCGATGAAAAAAAAGTGCTCGTCGTTGCTGAAAATGATCACAACGTCAATTCGACTTGTTGCTTTCCTAGGCTAACTAAATAAATAAATACCAAAACGATGGCCATGTGCACTTATCTCCTAGCAATTTAGGCAAGCCACACAGTGCCATCAAAAGTTTAATCATTAACATAATACGGGATGAAATATGACCTATATAAACACTAAAATGTCAGCTTCACTTATATGCCTCTTTTTAGCTGGCTGTGGTAGTGAAACCGCTTCTATCCCGGCTCAAAAAGATAATTCAAATGCTGCAGAGCGACTGCCAGCAAGCAAGTTTGATCTAAGCCATTGGTATCTAACCGTTCCATTAGATGCAAACCGTGATCAGGTGTCAGACATATATGATGTGCCAGATATAAAAACGTTCTCGGATCCCAACTTTTTCTATCTCGATGAAGATGACCATATGGTGTTTGCTAGCCCAAATCGGGCAGCAACGGAGCGCACGTCTACCAATACCCGTAGCGAATTACGCTATATGATCCGTGGTAATGACCTCTCTATTCCCGAGGGTGCGCCAGGCAACAACTTTGCATTAGCGTCTAACAAAACTGCTGAGCAGTACGCAGCGGTAGGGGGGAAATTAGAAGCCTCTTTACACGTTGATCACGTAGCGCGAAACGCTGGGTATCCAAATAAGCCACCCGCGTATTCTGTTGTAGTCGGTCAAGTTCACTCTTTTCAACTTGATGACGCCCTGCAAGTTCCTGGACTGGGATGGGGTAATGAACCGTTAAAAATATCGTATAAAAAATGGCCAAACCATGAAAAAGGTTCTGTTTTTTGGACCTATGAGAGAAACCTCGCCACAGACGATCCAGATAGAATCGATATCGCCTATAAAGTGTGGGGCAGCAATTGGGATGATGCAACTGATCCTGGTGACGGTGGGATTGCACTTGGGGAAGAGTTTAGCTACACGGTGAATATATACCAAAATGTTATGCATCTGGTCTTTACCAGTGCAAAACATGGCACAGTTCATCATCAGATCAACCTAGCCGACAATACCGATGCCAATGGTGAGGTAGATAAAGCTGATTACCCTTATGCATACAAAGACGAGACACTGTATTTCAAAGCAGGTGCTTACAACCAATGCAGCACCAAGGCTAATGACCCAAGCTTTCGCTACCCTGCTTGCCCTGGCTCTGGCGACTGGGAAACAGATGTAGAAAATGGCGACTACACAAAAGTGACATTTTCAAAGTTAGCGGTTAGCCCAGCAACACCAATGTAAATTGGTATAAGGCTTGGCACTAAACGATAGAGATCAAGACTCAATTGTCCGCTTTGTATTGATAATGCGGATAATTGAGGGTCTTTAGTCAGATCATCAGTGCTTATTAAAACGAAAAAAGAGCCATTGCCAGCGAGAAAATTAATTCGTTTTTAGTACCAAAAAATTAAAATCAGGAGTACATCATACATGTCAAAAGTATCTAAAAGACCCTTCTTTCCCTTCATATTGCTACTTACGCTCGCATCTTTTTCGCAAGTGAGTAACGCGGTGCTGGTCAAAAATATCAAGCAGTTCAATGAAGCCGTAGCATCAGTGAAACCTGGGGATGAGGTTGTTCTGGCAAACGGAACGTGGAAAGACGTAGAGTTAGTTTTTCAAGCGAAAGGCTTACCAAAGAAACTCATCGAACTAAAAGCACAAACGCCGGGTAAGGTCATTATCACTGGGAAGTCCAATTTGGCATTTTCTGGCGAATACCTGGTTATTTCAGGCCTAGTGTTTAAAGATGGATATACGCCAACTGGCGAAGTGATTTCTTTTAGAACATCCGACGAAGACTTGGCTAACCACTCTCGAGTGACGAATGTTGTTATCGATAACTTCAGTACCACAGATCGCCAAATGTCTGACCTGTGGGTTGCTATGTACGGTAAAAACAACCGCTTTGACCATAACTCCCTAGTCAACAAAAGAAATCGTGGCGTAACCTTAGCGGTACGAATGAATTCTGAAGGTAGTCGTAAGAATAATCACCTTATTGAATATAATTACTTTGGGCCTAGACAAGTACTTGGCGCGAATGGCGGCGAGACGCTTCGCATCGGCACCAGTCATTTTTCTCGTGAGTATTCGAACACCACCGCCCAGTTTAACTATTTTGACCGCACCAACGGCGAACATGAAATCATTTCAAACAAGTCGAGCGGCAACTCTCTAATTAACAATGTGTTTTTCGAAACTCAGGGCACACTGACGATGCGCCATGGTCACTTTACCACAGTAGAAGGAAATTACTTTCTGGGTAATCGCAAGCCTAATACTGGCGGTATTCGGATCATTAACGAAAGTCAGTCGGTCAGTAATAACTATATGTACGGGCTGACAGGCCAAAGATTACGGGGTGCTCTGGTTATTATGAACGGAGTTCCTAACTCTACCCCCAATCGCTACGATCCTGTTATCGACTCAGCCATGAACAACAACATTGTAATTGACAGCGATCACATCGAACTTGGCGCTGGCGCAGATGAAGAACGCTCCGCGCCACCAACTACGTCAGAATTCACTGGGAACATCATCTTAGGCAAGACCAATTTAACGCCATTTACACTGTATGACGATATGTCTGGTATCAAATTCGAAGGAAACTATTTAAACGAAGAAGCCAGCACACCGATTAAATCGGGCTTCGCCAGTACACCCTACTCTGTGACCACAAATAAGTATGGCTTAAAGGCGCCTGATAAAGCGTTGTTGGAAAAAATTGGTTTTGGTGAAGTTAAATTACCGGTTACCAAAACAGAGGTAGGCGCAAGCTTCTACCCCAAGAATGAAATTGATGTTGTCTTTAAAAGCGGCGAAAAAATTGCTGTAAAACCTGGCACTAACACCCTACTGACCGCTTTGGAAGCCAGTAAATCTGGTGACATTTTAGTACTTAAAAATGGTGGCGAATATCTACTGACCAAGTTCGCAGAAGTGCACCACCCCATCACAATCATGGCGCAAAAGGGTAAAAAGCCAGTCATCCGCTCGCAAAAGCCTAACTTTATCAACATAGAAAATGGTGGTGCATTAGAAGTAGAAAACCTTTGGTTCGACGGTGCACAATCACCCGACTATAAAGGCAACACCATCATTAGTACGAGCAGCAACTCGATGAACATCAACTACACCTTATCGGTACGCAACGTTAAAGTGACAGACCTTGATGTGAATGGTTACTTTTATTTCTTTAAGGCTAATGCAGGTACTTTTGCCGATAACATTGAAATTCTAGATTCAGAATTTAGCAATATTACTGGCGCTATTCTGCAATTAAACAGAGAAGTAGATGACCTAGGTGTATATAGCGTTGAAAACCTCGTTATTTCTGGCAATACCTTTACTGACATTAAAGAAGAAGTCGCAACGGTATATAGAGGTGGAACAGATGAAAGCACCTTTGGTCCGGTAGTCACCGTAACAGATAATACCTTGACTAACGTTGGCAAAGGGCCAACCCATAGATCTGGCGCATCCATGTATTTTCATGGAGTTCAAAAGTTGAATATTTCAAATACGACTTGGAATAAGAGTGCCCCACTTGAGCTTTTCTTAACCAATGGCGAACCTATCACTGTGATTGAGAATGTTGAGATGCAAGACACTGGCAAGATCCGCGCAAACAATGACGAATATAAAACCTCAAATGTGACTTACGACTAGCCTGTCATTTAGTACTTGATAGATTTTCCCATGCTTCCCGGTTTCTTAACAAAAAGAGTCACCGGGAAGAATCGATTCAAGTACACGAACCCATTATCAATCAAGGGCCCCAGCGGTAAAACTTCTACCATGAGCACCCCATTATGATTATCGACTTATAAGATTTAGGAACAACGAGAATGACAAAGTTAACCGGCAAAAACGTGCTTATCACCGCAGGCGCCCAAGGCATTGGCGAAGCAATTACCAAACATTTAATTGATAGCGGTGCGAACGTTGCTATCCACTATTTCTCAAGTGCCGACACCGCGAACGAATTGGTCGAATACGCTATCAGCAGAGGCCAAAAAGCGGTTGCGATAAGTGCTGACTTAACCAACGAGACTGAAGCAAATGCGATGATCGAACAAACCGTAAATGTCCTTGGGAGTTTGCACATACTGATCAACAACGCTGGCTCTCTTGTCGCAAGACGATTACTTAACGAAATGGATGCCCAATTCTGGCACAAGGTTATGGACATTAACCTTACCTCTATGATGTTTGTGACACGTGCCGCAGCACCTTATTTAGGCAAACATGAAAGCAGCAGTATTGTGAATCTGGCATCTCTCGCTGGTCGTAAAGGCGGTCACCCTGGGTCATTAGCCTATTCCACTAGCAAAGGCGCCATTCTCACGCTAACGCGCGCGCTATCTGCTGAACTAGGACCACAAGGTACTCGGGTCAACGCTGTCGCACCAGGGCTTATTCTAGGCACCTCGTTTCATAATACTCACACAACTAAAGCCTCTGCGGACCAAACAATTGCAGGTATTCCTATTGCGCGGGCAGGCAACGCAGATGATGTAGCAAGAGCGGTGGTTTATCTGGCATCTGAATTTGACGGCTTTATCAGCGGTGCTACGCTCGATATCAATGGCGGCGTATACAACATGTAGTTGTTTGTTAATTCATAAACAATCTTGCGCGCGTTAGCGCTACTTTCTATTCAGCCATTTAAAAAAGATAATTTTATGCTTAAAACAGCGGTAATTCACCCGACCATTATGGAAGCCCTCGCCCGCTCTGGGCATTTTGCCCAAGTTGTCATTGCAGATGGCAACTTGCCGGTAGGTGCTATGACAGGTCCGAACTCAACGACGGTGCACCTTAACTTTCGTCCCGGTTTATTAGATGCCTTAACAGTGCTCGAGGGCATACTTGAAGTTTGTCCGGTTCAAGGCGCGATTGTGATGGAGAAGCCCGTTGAAGCGAATGCGGAAATTCACGACGCCTACAAAGCTTTACTCGGGGATATGACGTGGGAAGCGATGGAGCGCTGGGCTTTCTACGACAAAATTCGAGAGCCTGCTACGACTTTGATTATACAAACGGGTGAACAGCGCCGCTTTGCCAATATTATCCTCACTGTCGGGGTGGTAAAAATGGCAGAAGAAAGTGGCTTTTAATCGCTAGGCTTAATTGACTGCCAAGCACGATGGAAACACGTATAACAGGCTATAAAAGCCTGCAACTAATAATATATCAGTTCATTTTTGGGGAATAATAGTGTCAGCATTAATTAGAGCTATTTTGAGTTTTGGTCCAGCATTTTTAGCCATTGGCTACACCATAGGCACTGGCAGTGTGACCGCCATGATTGTCGCAGGTAGCACCTTTGGCATGCAGTTGTTGTGGGTTTTGCTATTAAGCTGCTTGTTTTCGGGGGTCCTTATTTACGCCTATGGTAATTTTGCGTTAGTTACGGGAGAAACGGCCCTTTATAGTTTTAAAAAACACCTTAAATTCGGTAAGGTGATTGCCATCCTTATCATCATAGGTGTGTCCTTCGGCCAATGGAATTCACTGACTGGCATACTAGGGATTTCCTCCAATATTTTATTTGAAATGATCGCCATGTACTTCCCTGCGGTGATCCCACATAAATATGGTGTGGTAGTAACAATAGCCGTGCTAGTGATCAGCATAATGTACGCAATATTGCTAATCGGAAAGTACTCATTATTTGAAAAAATTCTCGTGATCTTTGTGTCCTGCATGGGGCTATCCTTCATAATGTCGCTGTTTGTTGTGCACCCAATGCCCGTTGAAGTCATGCGCGGACTTATACCCGTTATACCCGATGTAGTGGGTGGTAAAATGATGGTAGCAGCTTTTGTTGGCACAACCATGGCCTCAGCTACTTTTCTGTCTAGACCTTTGTTTATTCAAGGCAAGGGCTGGGGCATTGCTGACAGAGCGCAACAAAAGAAAGATGCGATTGTTGCCGCTGTGCTGGTGTTTGTTATTAGTGGTTCTGTTATGGCTGTAGCCGCAGGTGCTTTGTTTCATGAAGGAAAACCAGTTACTGACGTATTAGATATGGTCAATGCCCTTGAACCCATAGCCGGTAAAGGTGCACTAACGGTATTCTTTTTCGGTACGCTTGCCGCTGGTTTGTCTTCCGTGTTCCCGTGTATGTTAATAGCCCCGCTGTTAATAGAGGATTACCGCTCGGGCAAATTGGATACCCAATCTAAGCAGTTTCGTATCATCACAGGTATAGCAGCGCTATTTGCTTTAACTATTCCGGTATTTGGTTTTAATCCCGTTAAAGGACAGTTATTAACCCAAGTCTTTAATGTATTTGTTTTGCCGTTGGTTATTTTGGGGATAATTCTAATGGTCAATAAAAAGAAACTGATGGCCGAATATGCCGCAGGTTATCTACTCAATATTGTATTAGGTTTAGCGTTTATGTTTTCTATTTTGATTTCGTTTAACGGTATTCTTGGTCTACTAGAGTAATAAGGATACAAAATGATAGTAGTTGTATGCGGAGTATCAGGAACAGGAAAGTCAACAATTGGTACGTTGCTGGCAGAAAAACTGGCATTGCCTTTTTATGATGCCGATGATTTTCATCCCCAATCCAATGTTCAAAAAATGACAAGCGGCGTGCCATTGAATGACGAGGATCGCCAGCCGTGGCTCGAGACGCTTGCAACTGAGCTAGCGTCATGGGAAAGCCAAGGCGGGGCAATACTGGCCTGTTCGGCTTTGAAAGAGGCATATCGCACTACGTTAGCGTCAAAATGTGCAAACAATATCGAATGGATAATTCTTAACGGTTCAAAAGTGTTACTTAGCGAGCGATTAGCATCTCGTAAAGGACACTTTTTCGAGCCGCGATTATTGGAGTCACAACTTAGCACCTTGCAGCTACGTGAGGATGACTGGGTGGTTGATATAAAACCGCCACCAGAGGAAATAGTTGGCGCAATCGTTAAGCGCTTGCGACCACCTAACAAAGCCTAAGGTATGAATGACTATTACGCCCAATTTTATTGAACAGGTTTTATCTTCTAGCCACTACATATTCGACACCTTTTATCATCATTAATGGAGTATAAATAATGAATGTAAAAAAAATACTATTCCCTTGCAGTGCCATTGCAATATGCGTTTTTGCCTTATCAGGATGTAATGCAACTGATAATACCAATGAAAAACAACCAATAGTGCCAGCAGATAAATTTGATTTAACCCATTGGAAAATGACCATCCCTACCGACAGCAACAATGATGGTAAAGTCGATGGTATAAGTGTTAAGCAAATACAAACTTATCAACACCCTGATTATTTCTATTTAGATGCAGAGGGTAATATGGTGTTTGCTACGCCTAATAAAGCGTTCACTACCCCCAACTCATCTAATACCCGTAGTGAATTACACCAAGTCGTAGGTGGCATAAATAGTAGAAGTGATGGTTTTGCGAATAACTTCTCATTAGCAGCCAATAAACGTGCTGACCAATACGGGCAGACAGGTGGCAATCTACAAGCCACTCTGCACGTTAACCACGTGGCTAAACGTGCTACTTATCCCAATAAACCCCCTGCTTATTCAGTGGTAGTCGGTCAAATTCATGCCACAAAAGATAAAACCTTGGTTGCCGAAGGCGAAGGTTACGGTTATGGCAATGAGCCCTTAAAAATCTATTTCAAAAAATGGCCAGACCATGAATACGGTTCAGTATTTTGGAACTACGAACGAAATCTCGCGAAAGAGAATCCGGATAGACAAGACATCAGCTACTCAGTTTGGGGAACCCCATGGGATGAATCAGCTGATCCTGGTGAGCAAGGTATTGCCCTTGACGAAACTTTTAGCTATGAAGTGAATGTTTACCAAAATACTATGTATTTAACTTTCACCAGTGCTCGTCACGGCACAAAAAATTATGCCATCAATCTCGCTAATAACGTCGATGCAAATGGAAAAGTTGATAAACTTGATCACCCGAATGGATATGCTGGTGATGCTAATTTCTTTAAAGCTGGTGCCTATGATCAATGCAGTATTAAAGATGATCCGGGTATGTGGTATCCCGCATGTTTGGGTATTGGCGATTGGGAAACAGATAAGAAAAATGGCGACTATACACAAGTATCCTTCTCACGTTTAGTCACAGGACCCGCCAAGAAACCTAGCAACTAGTTTTTGACTGTTATTATATTTATTTGTCAGTAAGGCTAGATTTAACCCAGCCCTGCTGACATACACTTATACAAGAACAACCTATAAGCGAGGAGTATCGCTCGCTTATTGCGCTTTCACACAGCACATATTTTAGGTTATTAAGTATTACCGGGATAACATTCTAAGATAGACATGCCCGATTGTGATTCATACTGAAAATTGCTAACCCCAGCAGGACAGAAAAAACGCTCCCAACGGTTCAGTTGTGTCACTTCATCGCCAATTCGAAGCGTACCAGAACCCTCTGTCACGACACCATAGAAAAAAGCCTCTTCATTGCGCACAAAGCTGCCATTGACCGAAGCTCGCTTGACCGTAAAACAGCTTGTTTTGTCCGCCCCGATAAGCTCTTCAAGGCAGTTACCTTGCTCATCGGTAGTAAGAACTTTAGGGGGGCAACGAAATTCAGCATCTACTTTATCTGCAGGAATCGGCTCAAAATTAAATACATCTAACGCCGTTTCAATCCCTCTGTCCATGAATCTTGCCTGCTCGGGGATCACATATCCACAGCGCTCAAATTCAAACCTTACAGCCAAATCCGACGGCTCCATAATTTCCAGCATGAGTATGCCTTCACCTAGCGCATGTGGACGACCTCCTGGCAGCAGAAACACGTCGCCAGGTTTAACAGGTATGCGGTCAAAACAACTTTCTATCGATTCGATATCCTGCGTTTCAATCCATTCTTTTAATTGCTCACGACTAGGCGGACGCTGAAAACCAGCGTAAATGTAAGGGTCGCTCACGTCGTCTCGCGTTTCCAAAATAACATAGGCTTCTGTTTTACCCCGGGGTAACCCAAGTCGCTCTTGAGCAAAAGCCCGAGTAGGATGGGCTTGAAAGTGTAAACGTGTAGCGCTATCTAAATATTTAACCAGCGGAATATCGTCCAACGAGCGCGGCGAGCCACTAGCACTTCCCAAGAAATACTGCTGATCACTTTTAAGTAAATCACGAAACGGCACTGACTGTCCGTCGTCGTCCTTAACCATCGCTAAACCTTCCGTCACATGCTCGCGACCAACATTACGCGCTTGAACTGTTGAGCCAATCCAATCTTCAGGGAAGCTCGAATCTTCAGGTGTCTCTTTACCTTCAATCGTATCGAGCAGCTTACCGCCTTGATACGTTCGCCATACACGATTAGCAGTAAACTTAATAATTTGATTCATAATTCTATTTCCATTACTTCATGCTCAAGTGCACAGTAAAGCCACCGGCTCATGAGATTTAAAATATTGCCAAGGCGCAATTGGGTTTTGTCGAAAGTGGCTGAAAAACGATGCCACCCCACCTTATTTCCACGTTACAGCGCCTGCAAAGTAGAGAGGATGCCATGGTAGCTCATATAACTCATTACCAAAGCGAAGACAAAAATCATCGATAATATAACGTTAGTTATCGTTGAAAACTTGTGCTCTCCCATTAGGCTCTTTTTATTGCCTATGTAGACGATACACCCAACCGTCGCAGGTAACACTAATGCCCCAAATGCCTGCGAGCTGACCATGACTGCAATAGGCTTAGCGTTAAATATAGGTACGATTAATCCTAACAAGGAGATGACTAACGCCATAATTCGATAGCTTGGTCTCTTAAGGTTTGGCTTACGTTCATGAAAGTCGTCCAGTAACCAAGGTAGCAATGCCACATTAGGGAACTGCGACGACACACCAGCAGCTATCAGTCCGATAGTAAAAATAGTCACGGCAGCAGAGCCCGCTAGCGGTTCCAGCAGGTTGATCATTTGGGTTACGTTTACCAATGTAATCCCCTTAATATATAAGGAGCCAGCTGCAGCGGCCATTATTGAGGTACTAACAATGAACATCAAAAATGCCGAAAACAGCGCATCTCTATTTTGGGTTTTCAAGTCGGCCATAGTCCAACCGGCTTCTTTAACAAGAATGGTGCGTAATATAAACAACCCAGAAAAAACTGTGGTTCCCACCATAGACGCTATCACTAGAAATGAGTTTTTATCTGCCCCAGTATCGGGCACATTGGGAACCATGCCTTTTAAGATGTCCATAGCGGGGGGCATTAAAATAATAAAATTAATTAAAAAGCATAGGGCCATAATGCCAACAAAAATGGCTAATACTTTTTCAAATACTTCCGTTCTTCCAACTAAAAAAATCATATAGACAAAGGCGATGAAAAAGAGGGCGAAATAGATCGGGGATATGCCACCATCAATAAAATTCTTCGACCACTCGAAACAGACATCCGCTAAAATGCCCATCACGCCAATAACACTTCCGCATATCTGGGTGGTAAGCGCGACAATAAAAAATATGCTCACCGCTGGGTGAATATGCCGTTTAAATGATTGCAGCGCCGTCAAACCCGTGACCAAGGTAAACTTGCCAAATAAATGAATTAAAAAATAGGTAATAGCACAGGAGATAAAAATGGTCCAAAGCAAGGACATGCCGTAATCTGCGCCAGCTTTTGCCATCGCAGTGACACTGCCCGTGCCGACGGTAAATCCAAACAAGAATATTCCGGGTAGTAACGATTTAAAAAACGTTTTTATATTATTCATTTTAGTGTGTACCGGCAGTTAACATAACCAGAGAATGACGAATTTAATCTTTACTTAAGCGATACAATTCGTAAGAATTTGCAGGTACACATTCAAAATAAGACGGTACCTGCTACATAATGATTTTGCTATTTTTGAGCGGATAGCGCCCGAATCACACCCCGTACTTCAGCAAGACCTTTTAGTCGCCCAATGCCCGAGTAACCAGGATTTACGGCTTTACCAATATCCCCCATCATTTGGTGACCATGATCAGGCCTGATAAAGATGTCCTGATATTCAGCATTTTGCTCTATCAGTTTTTCGTTTGAACGCCTTGTTTCTTCGTTTAACAATTCCTTTATCACTTGCACCATGTCGATATCGCTATCAAGATGACTGGCCTCAAAAAAAGAACGTTGTTCGTCAGGATCACGACTTACACCGCGCAAATGTGAAAAGTGAATGCGGGGCCCGAATTGCTTCGCCATAGCAGGCAAATCATTGTCGGGGCGGCTGCTATAGGTACCGACACACAACGTAATACCGTTTGACGAACTAGGCAGAGCCTTAAACAGCAATTCTAAATCATCAGCAGTACATATGATGCGCGGCAGACCTAACATATCTCGGGGAGGATCGTCTGGGTGAATAGCTAGCTTAACGCCCATTTGTTCAGCCCGCGGTAGCACTTTAGAAAGGAACGCGAATAGATTTTTGCGCAACACATCACTGCTAACATCTTTATAATTAGCAAGCATCGCGCGAAAATCATCGATACCATAGCTATCAGTCATTCTGCCCGGTAAACCAGCAATAATATTATTCGTTAAATTCGACCGTTCTTTTTCAGACATGTCATCAAAAACTTGCTTGGCTTCAGCGATTTCTTCAGCACTATATTCAACCTCAGCATTTTCGCGCTTAAGAATATAGAGGTCGAAAGCCGCGAATTTTTTCTGGTCAAAACGCAGTGCATAAGCACCACTGGGAAGCTTAAAGTTAAGATCGGTGCGGGTCCAATCGATAACAGGCATAAAATTATAGCAAATGGTTTTAATGCCACACTGGGCCAAATTCTCCATGGATATTATCCAGTTCTCCACATATTTCTCATGGCCAGAACGCGCTAATTTAATGTCCTCATGAACAGGTATACTTTCAACCACACTCCACTTAAGCGGCGCAAGATCAGCTTCGCAGTCTTCTATTAATGACTGATGCTGACGAATAGCTTCCTTAGTCCAAATCTCACCAGTTGGTATTGTATGCAGAGCGCTGACCACGTCGGTGGCACCCGTTTGTCTTATTTCTTCTATGGTTACAGGATCGCTTGGTCCAAACCATCTCCAAGATTCGCGCATAATCGTTTCTCTATTTTAAGTATTAAAAAAAGTATCTATCGCTTGTTCTATGCCAACTTCATTAATATTGCGGTGAAATTGTTGCACCGACGCCATAAAATGGGCATCGCTGAAAAAGCTAAACTTGTCCGCACCTGCTAATTTAAGAAAGCGCTCTACATCGTCAGAATCGTTCTTGGATATGACCTCGGCGAATGCATCTCGCATAGGGTCATTCAGATCATCGCTTAGCAGCGCTTTACGTATAAAGCAGACCCAAGCCGAAAGAGCAAAAGCCAGATAAGATGAATCATCCCCATGGTTAAGCGCATCATCAATGGTAGGCAACAATCGTTGCTGAATCTTCTGTGAACTGTCGGTACCAACCTGCAATACAGCGTAAGGCAGGTTGCCATTGCGGAAGCGCGCGAGTACCTGATCGATATAAGTTTCGCCACTGACATCTTCTGGAACAGGTGTCACAGGCATCACGTTTAGCTTGAGTGCCTGTTCGGCAAATCGCGCAAGCCTTGGGCGTCGCAATGCTTCATGAATAAACTGATCACCGGCCAGATAACCTAGCGCTGCCAGTATGGAATGCCCAGCGTTTAAGAAGCGCAGTTTAATTCGCTCGTAAGGTGCAATATCATCAACGAAAAGCGCACCTGCGCGATCAAAGGGAGGACGCACACCAGCAAAACGGTTTTCAATAATCCACTGAGTGAATGGTTCTGCAGCAACCGGCGCGGCGTCGAATACCCCAAGTTGCTCTGCCACTTGGTCTTTTAATTGTTGATTGGTTGCAGGAGTCACTCGGTCGACCATTGATGAGCTAAAAACCACGTTTGCTTTAACCCAGCTTAGTGTCTCTGGGCTGTGACGTTCCAATAAAATCTGCACGCCACTCAGAAGATGTTCGCCGCCCGCATGCATATTATCGCAACATAGAATAGTTAATGGACTGCTTTGGTTTGTACACCGCTTGATCAATGCAGCGGCCAGATAACCATAAGCCGTTTGCGGCACATTAAGTGATTTGAGATCTTGGGCAATATCGATATTACTCAGATCAATCTGTCCACTCGTTAGGTAGTAGCCTTTTTCAGTTATCGTGGTAGTGACCAGTTGAGTTTGGTTGTCTGCTACTACATCAATCACTGATTGGGGCGATTCTGCAGCCACCAATATATTTTGAATTGCACCAATAATACGGTAACTCGTAGCCTCACCTAATGAAGCTAATGTATATAAATAATTCTGCGGGGTGAGATTGTCTCGCATGCCGGGCGAACGCATTGAAATTCCTGTGATGCCCCATTTTGTTTCCCCCTGATTCAGCAATGTGTCGCAATACACCGCCTGATGAGCGCGATGAAAATTACCGACACCAAAATGAACAATACCCGAGGTTATAGAAGCAGGTTCGTAACTCGGTCTTTTTATAGCGGCCGAAAGTTCACGTAAGGTGTCTATACTTAATCGTTCTATTTTCATCAAAATCTACTTTTTATGTGTGAGCCATTCACAGGCTATTGAAAGGCTCAATATATGACAGGTTAACGAAACGTTTATCGCATAAGATAAATACCAATTTTGAATCTATCCCTGATTAACTCAACGTGCTCAATGGTAGAAAAGCTATATACACAACTGGGATACGTCCGCCTGCCAGTTATTTTCCATGCTTGGATAAATCGTCATGTCTATTACCAATAGGTCTTAATAGTTGCTTATTTGTTAACGAAATCATTATGACCATTTTTATATTGATGTCCAGCCCATCGAATAAAAGTAAAAAATAAATAAGCCCATTCGCGCTAAATATAGCGCTTTTTCAAGTCTGTAAATTTAGAATAAAAAACAAATAAGAGAATGATTTTTATAGATTTTATCTTGCCGCAATAATCCCAATTACATATTGGTAAACCAATGCGCCTCAAACTGGTATAACCAAAATGTTTTCAAAAGACCTGATTAGAATAGACTAAGGGTTGACCAATTTGTTTTTTTAGAATACTTTTGTAACAACCTTGTTAGCGTTTTGCAGACCATATGTAATATTGATGTTGCGAGGTGCAAAAACTATAAATTAACGAAGTGGTGTTAGGGGGATTCATTGAGGCTCTTTAATCGCTGCCCACGGAGACACAAAATGACGCACAAACTATCTAGAATATCCTTAGCGGTTTTAGCAGCTACTTCGCTGAATTTCGCATCCTCGGCTCTGGCTCAACAAAACCAACTGGAAACTGAGGTCGATGAAACCGAAGTAATACAAGTTTCCGGCATACGTAGCTCTCTCACAAACGCGCTTGCTGAAAAACGCGATGCGAGCAACTTGGTTGAAATTATTCAATCAGAAGATATAGGTAAATTACCCGATCAAAACTTAGCTGAGGTTCTAGAGAACGTTACTGGCGTCCAAATTACAAGAACAGCAGGTGTTGGTACTGGTGTACAAATCCGTGGTACTAACGCAAACCGTACCGAAATTAATGGTGTGTCTACGGTAGGATCTGGCTCTGGCCGTAGCGGTATCAATTTTGAAGATGTTTCAGCCGCTATTATATCTGCAGTTGAAGTAACCAAAGCGCCTTCAGCGAAGACCATTGAAGGGTCTGTTGGTGGTACGGTAAATTTAAGAACTATTCGTCCATTACAGTTGGACGAAACATTGGTTTCAATAAGAGTACAAGGCGAGAATAGTAACCTTTCAACCGATAGCACATTTACGCCAAGATTATCAGGCACCTTTGGTGATAACTGGGAGCTAGACGCGGGTAAATTTGGCGCCGTATTTAGTGTTAGTTATGCCGAACAGGATGTAACTGCATTCCGCCCTCGTACTGACCGTGACAACTCAGTAGCCTCTGCTAGCGGTGTTGATAGTGCGCAATCATTTGATTATTTACCCATTCAATTCTTCGTGCAGGATTATGATAACTATGAATATGAAACCAAAAACTTTGCCGGTACATTAGAATTCGCTCCTAATGACAATACCAAATTTTTCTTTGACGTGGTTATTAACGATCAAGAACGCAGACAAGAAAGCTCAAGAATTCAGGCTTCTGGTATCAGCGGACTTAAAGATATTGCAGCCCCTACGGGCTTCGAAACGGTTAACTTCGGTTCACTAGATGGTGTGAATTTAGGCAGTATTCAAGCGGCTACGCAAGGCGTAATCCCTATTGATGATGACGGCTCAGACGGTAACCTGCGCTTTTCAGGTGATACCAACTCTCGTATTACCAAAAGTGAAATATACAGGTTAGGCGGCGAATGGACCGGTGAGAACATGAAAGTTAGCGTGGAGTTAGCATCATCAAGTAATGATACGACGACGCCAAGCTTTAACACGACACTTAACTTTATCAACCCGAACTCACCGTTAGATGCGGCAGCTCTATTAGCCAATGCCGAAGTGAATGCGGAAATGGCGGATACACCAGGTTGGGTAGACCTATACGATTCAAATGAAAATGGCACACCTTTCATATATGACCTTACCGGCGGTTCATTAGCCTTTGGCATCCCAACAGGCGATGCAACAGCCCCCACGGCAGAGCAATTACTTGACCCTGCTAACGTTGTATTACGTGATGTTAATATTGGCCGAAATAAGTCTGAAAATGGCGAAGATGCTTTTCGTACTGATTTTACCTACTACATAGATAGCATCATTACCTCAGTTGATGTGGGTTATCGTTACAGCAAAGTAACCAGTCTGCTTGATGAAATTAGCTCAAACGTGGGTTTGCGAGATATCGTTGATAGTCCGTCAGGCGATCTTTTCTCTGAGCTTCTTGTAGCAGGACCTAACAACTTTAATGATGCTGATGGTCGCGAGTTGTATGTGCGGGACTTCTTACTTCTTGATGCTGAACGTGTTGCCTCTGACCCAGATGGTGCCTTAGCTATTTTACAAAATGCTATTGATGAACATGGTGGGTCACGACCAATCGACGCCCCAACATCAAGCTCGGCTGGTTTCTTTGATATCGAAGAAAAAACTCACGCCTTGTATGCGCAAGCTAATTTTGAACATGGTATGTTCCGCGGTAACTTTGGCTTACGCTATTTACAAACTGACGTTACATCAATTGGTAACTCTATTACCCAAGATGCCGACGGCAATGATTTAGTCTCACAAGTAACCACTGAAGGCGACTATAATTTTGTGTTACCTCGAATTAACTTAGTGGCTGATGTGTATGATGATGTTTTGGTTCGCGCTGGCTGGGGTAAAGACATTCGTCGCCCTGACTTTAATGAGTTATCTACCTCAGTTACCTTCTCTACCAGCCCGAATCCAGCAGTATCAATTGGTAACCCGGATTTACAGCCGCAAGAAGTAACCTCATTCGATTTGTCTGCAGAGTGGTACTTTGCTGAAGCCAGTGTACTGAGTGTTGGGTTTTTCCATAAAAAACGTACCAATCTGTTCGTGCAACAACAATCGAACCCGGTTGAAGATTCAGTCACGGGCTATCGCGACCTAACCGACCCATGTGAGGGTGGTGGTATTTTCAACCCTATCGCTGATGTAAACGTATTTGGCCCTGAAGTTGGCGTGGGTGTTTGTGTGCCGACCACGACTCAGATCAATGACTCTGGTGAAACCACGCAAAAAGGCATTGAATTTGCTTTTCAATATGACCTAGCAAGCTTTGAAGATGATTTAGGCTGGGCATCTGGGTTTGGTATTATTGCTAACTATACCATTCAAGAATTCTCAGGTGGCGAAGCGGTTAATGGCGCAACGAGTCGTGCAAACGCAGTATTTGCATTGTCTACGGGTGTTGATGATATAGATGTAACGGCGGTACAAGGTTTACTTGACCTATCTGAAAATGCGTATAACTTTACGCTTTATTACGAAAAATATGGTGTTTCAGCTCGTATGCGTTACACATGGCGTGAAGCGTACCGTTCAACTGACTTCGGCAGTACTTCAAGCCTTCCTTGGGGTTTCCCAGTGGTTCAAGAAGACCGAGGGCAGCTGAATGCCAGCATCAATTACGATGTGAACGACCAATTAAATATTGGTATTGAAGCGGTCAACATCACTGAGTCTGAAGTTGAGCAGTCTTGTATAAATGAAGGTGCGCTGTTGTGTTATCAAGGCCTAACAGACCGTCGTATTACTGCAGGGGCTACTTACCGCTTCTAATGTCTTAGACTGAAAGTTTAAGCACACTAGCGTGCTAAAGCAGGAACCCATTAACCCCAGCCCAGTGCTGGGGTTAATTATTTTTGCTTTGTAAAAATAGGCTTAGCTTAGTATTGCTAATAAGAACTGTCCGCTTTACTTTTCTCTCGGGCAATATGAGCTACGCAACAGACGCGCCATACCACTTATTCAAACATGCTAGCTTTATCCTCTTGCACTACTGTCTTTTATTGCTGCCTTTCAATACAATTTTTTAATCAACAACAGCTTTTATCTAATAATGTTTCACCTAAAAAATTTTTTCTAATAAGCTGGATCGTCTTAGAAGAATGCCGTTGTTATTCCCACATCTAGGTTTGTAACTTGGCGTGGGTGAGTATCGTTGATGATTTAATCAGTGGATGTAGCTTAACAAAGAGTTATTAAATCAAACGTTCGCAGGCGATTATTCTGGATTTAACCGACTGATATAGCGCTGTTTAAAATGGTGAAAGGGTAACGTTTTAAGAAGTTCTTCAATGGGGATCATGGCGAATGCCCAGAAAATAGAAACATCAAAATAGAGGATAAGAAGCGCACAAATCGGTAGTGAAATAAGCCATTGCGTCACAAAGTGAATTTTCAGTACAAGATTACTATTGCCAAGCGCACGCAAAATATTACCGGCAACAGTGTTGTAAGCCCGAATAACAGGTAAAGCGATGTACAGCGGAGCGATAACCATTAATGCAGTTTGCGTGTCAGGATCAATATCGGGGTATATAAGCAATATAAATTGACTCAGTAGCAACAAAAGCCCTGCAATAACGACAGATACTGTCATGCCTATTTTAGTACAACGCTTGATAAATAATTTTAGCTCTGTGGTATCGTTTTGACCCAGCGCTTGACTGATAGTAATGCCTGACGCTTGTGCCCAAGCATTAGGGAATTGTGTTGCAGCACGTAACCAAGGGAAAATTAAGGTAATAGCAACAAAGGAGTACAGTTCCAGTTGTGCAAACAACAACTGATAGACAGTCGCCCCAATGGAAAGAACTAAAAAGTTAGCTGCTATAGGGTATATCTGTGCATATTGAGGCCGTAACTCCCGCCAAAAATAACGACTCTGGGGATACCTTAAATCCACTTCACTATCTATTTTTAGGGCTACATAAAGAAATATCGTTCTTAAAAGTACCGCGACCAAGCTCCCCCAAGCAGCCCCTTCTAAACCCAATCCTTGATATTCGCCAAGCCCGTTTATCAACACATAGCTGAGCAATGCATTTACGGGCAATTCAATCAGAAAGCCTTTTAACGGTACTTGCGTCTTACCATTTCCATTGCAAAAAGCAGTACACACTTGAGTGTATGCAGTTAGCAAAACAATATATTTGGTAATCGAAAGATAGGTTCCGGTCAGCTTGGCCAGTTCTGCATCATCAGTAATGAACGACACTATTTCAGTGCCAAAAAAGTGTAGAACAAAAAGGAAAACTAGCGAGGTGACACTGTTGATGAATAGCCCAGACCAATAAGCAACGGCAAGGTCAGCGCGACTATTGGAGCCAACAGCCCTGCCAACGAGCAATTGAATGCCATTGCCAATAGCGATCTCTATCCCTAGTACAAACGCCACTATTGTGGCTGCAATGCCCATTGCAGCCACCGGTAATTCCCCCAGAGGCGCAACCAAATAGGTGTCAATAAGCAGCATAGATTGTACAAGCAAGGCATTAAAAGCTAACGGCCACGCTAACGCCCAGTTTTTTTGAATATACGTTGCGGATTTAATCAAATACACGCCTCTATTAATCTTACACCCACAATGCGCCCTTAGAGTGACCTAGCGTTTACCGACCCATCCAACCACCATCAACCAATAAGATAGCGCCATTAACGTAAGCTGAGGCTTCAGAAGCTAAAAACACAGCAGGGCCTTTAAAGTCATCTGGGTTACCCCAACGTCCCTGGGGTATACGCGCCAAAATAGACGCAGCTCGTTCAGGATCACTGCGCAACCCTTCGGTATTGTCTGTGTCAATATATCCTGGAGCAATCGCATTTACATTCACCCCCTTACCAGCCCATTCATTTGATAATGCCATCACAAGTTGCCCTATCGCCCCTTTGCTTGCTGCATATCCAGGAACGGTAATACCACCTTGAAACGTTAATAACGACGCAGTGAAAATAATTTTACCCGCTTTGCGAGCCACCATGTCTTTACCAATTTCACGGCTTAGAATGAACTGAGAATTTAAATTAACATCAATAACCTTATCCCAAAGCTCATCACCATGCTCTATAGCGGGTGCTCGTAATATGGTTCCTGCGTTATTGACCAAAATATCAATTTTTGGGAAATCATCTTTGACCTTTTCAATAAATGCGTACAGCGCTTTGCGGTCGGCAAAATCACATTGATATCCTTTGAAGCTTCGCCCGAGTGCATTCACTTCTTTTTCAATTTCTGAGCCGTCGGACGTCAAACTAGCGGACACACCGATTATATCCGCCCCGGCTTCCGCTAAACCCAGCGCAATGCCTTTTCCAATTCCGCGCTTACAGCCGGTTACCAATGCGACTTTGCCTACTAAACTAAATTTATCTAACATGTTATTTCTTTCCAAATAATTGTTCACGACTGCTGGGCAATATAACCAACCACTTCAGTGAGCATGGTCTTTCGTTCTTTGCTCCAGATAGGCTGTCAGCTTAAAAGCTAATTCTAAACAGCTACGCTATCCCATCATAATGGGTCGTTTTAACTGTTTTACCCGTCTTGTCGGTTAAAATAGAAATCCATTTTGCATTTGATTGAATCTCACCGTAAGCGATCTTGTTTTCACTGGAGAACAAGAAAGTTTCAATGTACTTTTTGGAAGTTATTTTTACACCAATACAGTTATCAGCTTCGATTCGCTGAACTGAAATATCCTGAGAGATACCACTTTGCAGCGCATCTTTAGGCTGAAAAACATTAAGAAAATAAGCATTTTTACTTTTCTCAGGGTTCTCAATCAATAACGTTTTCAAACTGATACGGCGAATATCATCAGGGCGCTGTGGCGTCATAATCTCTTCGACTAGGGTTTCATCGACTTTTGTATCACGCGCCTTGGGGAACATTGTAAACACATTTAAAGCTCCCCTAGCGTTTACAATTTCAAACTGATCTTGGGTCACTTCGTTTGCATATCGTTCAGAGTGCATACGCCAAGTGTATGTATGTTCCAGTTTACTCTCGAGTTCATCTAAAAATATAAAGTACCCGCATTCACTATTAATAATGTGCCGTGCATTGCGTGTTAGTGCCATCTCGGGATAATACATCTTACTTGATTCGCCAACGACGTAGGTATAGCCATTATCACTTGAAAAAGCCTCTACTTGTGCAATCGCATCCTCTGGCACATCTCGCCAAACGTTATGAATACCTTTGCAATTTAAATCAAATCGTTGTGGGTCGCTTAAATCACCTTCTAACCATATTTTCTCGCCTACGCAACCCGTACCATCGACCGTAATCAAGTTATGCACTTCGGCTTTAGATGTTCGGTTATAACCTTCATCAATCGCTAACGACGCACCATTATGTATCAATATAAAGTGATTAAAATCTACGTGGTAGTGAGTCAAACTACGTGTTTTCCAATCATTTTTTTTGTCTAACTCCCAACTGAGTTTCCATTGTTTGTGGCCACCAGCTGGGCTTGATTTAAATGAAAGATGAGTCGCATCGGTTTCCCAACTTGACCGCATGACAACAAGCCCTAAATCAGGAAAATACTTCGTTAGCGGCAAGCTTGCAGGAGACTGCGGTTCTATTTCCGGGTTATACCAAATCAATTCCAGAAAAGCTTCAGGCAAGATCCCAGGAAATATTTTACTTTCATAGGCTTCTCTAAACAGAAATTTGTTGCGTACTAACTCACCCAACCATTGCGCTTGACCATTTGAGTATTCCGCTGCAATTTTATAATACGCAGAAATTGAATGAGAACTTCGTCTGTCATGCACATCGGCGAAATTAATGTTTTCTTCCCAATTCGGTGCACACTGATAAATACGGTAATCGAACGAGTTCTTTAAGAATCCCGCATTAAAATAGTTTGGTCCCCCGTCTTGGCGAATATAATCAGCAGCAGAAAGAAAGAAATTGATGGCATAACGCCAATATCCTGTCCCCTCGTAATTTGATCCATCCTCAGGCAGATATTCAAATACCTTCTCAAAGTTATCTTTAATCTCATCAATCCAAACTTGCGCGCCTTTATGTTCCTCACGGATTGCGTAGGCAGTTGTCAACAAGCCTGAATAGTTAATCCAGTTATGGTTTTGCCAATAATTAGTTGACCAACAATGTCCCAAATTTTCTTGGCCATAGTCGAATATTTTATTGCCTTGAAGAATCAACTTATTCAGAAATTTTTCACGCTCTTCTTGTGACAAGTGATCTTTAAGCCAATCATAGGATAATCCCAAGCCATATAATAACCACGACGCACTAAGATCCACGTCAACTAAGAATCCAAAACCCCAAACATCATAGTCAACCGCTGTAAAAATCCAACGTTTTGCTTCTTCGAGGTAATGCTCTTGATCAGTTAATAGGTAAGCTAAGCTTAAATTAGCCGCCGCCATTCCCATATAGGTGATACTGGTATGAGGGTGCTCTTTTGAAAGCACTTCCCCTTCATATAAACGGCATTGCTCTATAAGGCGAGTAAGGTGTTCCTTTCGAGTGGTATTAAGCTGTGCTTTTAATACATCAAGCTGATCATTTATAAGTAAGTAAGGCATGGTAAACCCCTGTTTTGTAAGGTGAAATTTTTATAATGAAGCAAGCATCATTAACGAGCTGCTATCAGTCAGCTCGTTGCGCTTCAGTATTAATTGATGACGCAGGCGCTTTCCCTGCCCTGAGCATCAATAAACTGATTGCCCCTATGATCAGCGCCAACACTAAAATGGTAAGCCTTCCTTCAATAGGATTCGGTATCACCAGCATTAACGCAATGAAACCTGTGACTGCAATACCGAAGCGCCCGATCAGTGTCAATTGTGTTAAGTCATTGCCCTCACCCACTTCTTTTGCAAAGTCGATGGGCGTTTTCATATTCGTAATGAACTTATCGACCATTTGACGATGAGGAGAATCTTTAGCTGGCGCAAAAAGCGTTGATATAAGAAAACCGAATGTCCCCGTGCCTAACACTCCGAAGAATTGCTGCTGAAAACTCCATTGGAAGTTATCACTGTAGTTTTGAGAAAAGCCAAAATAGCTCAACGGCATCTCAAAAAAAGCCAAGCTTGAAAATACAAGCGCGCAAGCAATCGACAGTAAGGCCGCCCACCAAGGGGTTTGTCGAATAAACATACCGAGTAGCAAAGGAATGGTTATAGGCATGGAAAGCAGCGTGCCTACCTGCAACATAATATCGAATATTCCAGAACCATCTTGTTGTGCAAAATACATCGCTAAGCAAACAATCAGCACGCCCATAACCCAAGTCAAAATACGTCCGTAATGCAATAACTCTAATTCTGCTTTTGGCTTCCATCGCAACAAGCGAGCCATTTTCGGATATATGTCTTTTATAAGAATAGCGACATTCGTATTAAGACCTGTGTCCATCGAACTCATAGTCGCAGAAAGGATCGCGACAACGATCAATCCAACAAGCCCGATGGGCAATAGACTAATACTGGCAACGGCGTAGGCGGCTTCAGCTGGCTTAGCGATATCGAAAGACATCACCAGTTCAGGATATAGAAGACGAGCTGTAATAGGAGGCAAGAACCAGATAAAACTGCCGAGCAACATTAATATGGTACAAAGCAACGCTGCCTTTCGCGCTTCGCGTCCATCTTTGACAGAAAAATAACGTGGGGCAGCATTCATCGAGTTAAAAACAATAAACTGTTTTGCCATCATAGCGCTCGCCCAGCCCCAGGTATAAGCACCACCAAAGAGAGTAGTCGAATTAACCATGCTGTATTGCTCAGTAAGACCTTGCGCTTCTATTTCTGCAAATAAATTATCAATTCCGCCAAGTGCATCTAGACAAAGCCAAGCAACTATCAGGGTTAAAGGTACAAGAATTAAGCCTTGAAGGAAGTCGGTCGCCATAACAGCCCAACGCCCACCTGTAGCAGAATAAAGGAGTACAACAATACCGCAGACCACGATGACATAATTAATATCATAGCCAAACACTGCCGAGCAAAAAATGCCGAGGCCATAAAGTGCCATGGCTGAATAAAGGATACGTACGGGCACTTCATAGTATGCGTAGAAATCGCGTGTTGTTTCACCAAAACGACCGGCGATGGCCTCAGGGAATGTGGTTACTCGCATTTGACGCAGCCAAGGTCCCATAAAAAGAAAGTTAACGAAAAAACCAAGGGCGTTACCAATAAAGATAAACATAGCGGAAAAGCCGGACTCATAAGCTATTCCAGCCGCACCAGTAAATGTCCACGCACTGAAAGCACTCATGAAAGCACTACTTCCTACTAACCACCAAGTACCTTTGCTGCCTCCTTTAAAATAATCATCCGTGTTAGCCGAGAATCGTTTAAAAACAAAGCCAACGACAATAATCAGCATGAGATACGCAACTATGACTAGGTATTCAATATTCGAAATTTCCACTTTCTTACCTCATATGAAGTTACCAATGCTAATCATACAAAGGGTAACCTTAAAAAACATAAATCGATTTAGTAAATCGATTTAGTTGATAAAATTATCATACTCTTGCAGAATGTCAATCTGCGTTTAGCTAGAGCTCGTTACAGAAAAATACATGTCAAAAATAAAGTTAATTGATGTCGCTAACTTAGCGGAAGTGTCGAAAAGTACCGTGTCCCAATACTTAAATGGACGCTTTGACTATATGTCTGAAAAAACTAAAGAGCGGATTAAACGGGCGGTAAGCGAGCTAAATTATGTTCCAAATCCTATTGCCCGTAGCCTTAAACTGGATAAGACCAAAACGATAGGTGTCATTGTTAGAGACATAACGGGGTTCGATACCAGCCGCACGATAAGAGGCATTGATGACTACTGCAAAACAAGTGATTACAACGTATTAATATACAACACAGACGTTGATCCCGAGGTAGAGGCTAAATCGTTAGAGGCATTGTATCAACTGCGAGTTGACGGCATTATTATTGCTCCAACAGGTAACAATACAGATCTAATAAATAAGTACATAGCTAACGGCCTACCTATAGTGAACTTTCAACTTGAGCATGATGGAAATGAAAAAAGCATCATTATTTCTGATTACCGAAAGGCCGCATATGAAGCAACCGAATATTTGATTACATTAGGCCATCAGCGTATTTGCTTTGTGACTCAAGATTTTACTAATGTAAAATCCAGAATGGACCGCTACCTAGGCTACGCAGATGCCTTGAGTCATTATGGCATTCCGGTTGATGATCAATTAGTACAATATTGGCATCGTAATTCAGGGTTTCAATCATCACCTAAGAGCATCCTTAATGGAATAAATCCGCCCACGGCATTTTTTACTCAACATCTCCCAATTACTACTGAGTTGTTAGCGATGCTAAACGCCGCCAACATTTTAATTCCTGATAATGTTTCTTTATTGGGCTTTGATGATATTCCTATGGCGGAGTTTTTTAAGGTACCCATTACTGTAGTGACACAAAACCCTTATGAAATAGGCCGAGAAGCCACTAAATTGTTGCTTAATAATATTAATAACAAAGAATTGGGCCGCCAAAAAGTGATGTTGCCCTGCTCTTTGACCGAAAGGTTATCTTGTAAAAAGTTATAGCGAAGTATTTAACTAATAAAAACGCACAACCTACCAAAATTATCATCCGGTGTTCGTTGGCCACTGCAACGATAATGTAAAACTTAAGAACCTAAATATCATCATCCAATGACTATACAAGCTGCTTTAAGCAGTCCTGATAATTGGCAAGTACAAAACCACGAATTGGTTGATCATTTGGTATAACAAAAGATTGACATTCAACCTACCAATCAGTTAAATTTGCAACAGTAAAAATCATTTTATTAACAATTAAATAATAAATTTCGTTGCCTATATAACTATCTATCAGCCTGATTTTATTTAATTAATTGATTATAAAAAGCTAAGTATTTGAGATTATTTAACACATAAAACGAATCTTAACTTGACGAGTAAAGCACAGTAGGTAATTAGCCTGATTTTGTGAAGAGTGACAAGTTAACTATGTCTGTGCTGTCTCAGATGAAAGGTTCCTCCGTTGTTATTAGGGTGTTAAAGCTAACTGAGCTTCACCTATTTTTCGGCTGGCTATGGGTGGTATCGACCAATAGGTACTCTTCTAACCCCCTTAGGATCTAAAAACAACCTCTTGTAAATATGATAAATCGGAGCTAATAGCGATGAGAAAAATAAAAATCACTGCTCTTTTATTGGTGGCAGCGACATTGAACATACCTTTGACAGTAAACGCTCAGGAACATCCAAACCTGATTATGACTAAAGCCGGTGTGCAAAAGGTTAGAAGTAACTTGGGCAACGTGCCTTTGTTTGATTCATCGGTACAAAGCGTAAAAAAAGAAGTCGATGCTGAAATTGCGCTTGGCATTGATACCCCTATCCCCAAGGATTTTTCAGGTGGTTATACCCACCAAAGACACAAGCTAAACTTTCTGACTGCACAAAAAGCCGGTGCGCTGTATCAAATATTGCAAGACGACAAATACGCTAAATATATTAAAGACATGTTGTTTCAATATGAAGCCATGTACAAAGACTTGCCTGTTCACCCACAAGAACGTTCTTATGCCCGCGGCAAGTTGTTCTGGCAATGCCTGAATGACAGTAACTGGCTGGTTTATATGAGCCAAGCCTATGATGCCATTTACGATACGCTTTCAGTGCAAGAGCGAGACAAGCTAGAAAACAACCTATTTCGCCCCTTTGCTGATTTCATTTCTATCGAGAATCCACAATTTTATAACCGAGTGCATAACCACAGCACATGGGGTAATGCTGCGGTTGGTATGATTGCGCTAGTAATGGATGATAAGGAGTTACTAGACCGTGCTTTGTACGGGATCGAAGACGATGGCCTTGAAATCGGTGGACGTGACAACGATGGCGGTTTTATAAAAGTAGCCGGTCAAAAAGCAGGATTCCTAGCCAATTTGGAAGACCCGTTTTCACCTGATGGTTATTATACTGAAGGTCCTTATTATCAACGCTACGCTATGTATCCCTTCTTAATATTCGGCTTAGCCATGAACAATGTAAAACCAGAAATGAAGGTTTTTTCACACAAAAACAATGTGCTACTAAAAGGGGTCGATGCATTACTTAATTTGACTGATGCCGATGGCGAGTTTTTCCCGTTAAATGATGGCCAAAAAGGTATGTCATATTACACGCCTGCGTTGGTGACAGCGGTCGATATTGCTTATCAGTATGGCGATCAAAATCCACAATTATTGAGCATTGCTGAAAAGCAAAATGAAGTATTATTAGACCAGTCAGGCTTGGCAGTTGCTATAGGCATTCGCGACGGCAAGGCTAAACCATTTGTCAAAAAATCCATTAACCTCTCTGATGGACAAGATGGCGATCAAGGTGGTGTTGCTGTGCTTCGCTATGGTAACGAAGACCTAACCCTAGTATTTAAGTATGCTGCTCAGGGGTTGAGTCATGGTCACTACGACAAACTGTCCTTTTCTCTATATGAACAAGGTGATGAAGTTGTGCAAGATTATGGCCTCGCGCGATTCGTTAATATTGGTCAAAAAGGTGGTGGCAATTATCTAAAAGAGAATAAAACTTGGGCCAAAACCACTATTGCTCACAATACGTTATCTATCAATGAAGAGATGCACTTTGGTGGTAAGTATGAAATAGCCAGCGAACATCACTCAGATTTGTATTTCTATGATGCATCTAAAGATGATGTGCAGGTAGTAAGCGCAATTGAAACCAATGCTTATCCTGGTACTCAGATGCACCGCACCATGGCCATGATTAAAAGTGAAGGTTTCGAAAAACCCTTCCTACTGGATATTATGAAGGTTAATTCCAATAGTAAAAACCAATATGATTTCCCTTTCTATTTTATGGGTCAAGTCCTTAGTGACAACTTTGAATATGACTCTCCAACATCTTTAGCTCCGCTAGGTAAAGACAATGGGTATCAACATCTATATCTAGAAGGTAAAGGCAGACCGTCTAGCGACACTACTCAATTTTCATGGTTGGGCGATGGTAAGTACTACACTTTAACGTCAGCAACACAAAAATCAGACGAGCTGCTACTTACCCGATTAGGTGCCAACGATCCAGAGTTTAATTTACGCAGAGATGCAGCTTTGATGATCCGCAGAAAAGACAGCGCCAACACCACGTTTGCGTCTGTCATTGAACCCCATGGTAGTTATAGCCCTGTTTCTGAGTTATCGGTGAATTCCGACAGTAGCATTGCCCAGCTAACAGTGGTGCATGATGATGATAAATATACTGCCGTTTCAATTGAGGATGTAAAAGGGCAAACCAGTCTATTCATTGTAGCCAATGAAGGTGCGTCGATTAGCAAAAAACATACGTTGAAAATTGACGGCAAATCATATAACTGGACGGGCCCTTATCACTATACCGGTGGTTGATTAGCGACTTAAAAACATAAGTGATTGTCGCTGCGCGGCAGTCACTTATTTCAAAAGGAACCGATAAGCGCTTCTCACAAACCATATTTAGTCAGCTATTTAGCCCTGCCTACCAAGCTAAACTCAAGCGTCCCTGCAGGCTTCCTGTGGATATTCAAACTCTATTGTTGTGTGCGATAACTTATATTCGTCTAAACAATCGGCTACCTCACATTTTATCGCCACTAATTGCTCAGGCATCAGCATTTCATTTAAAACCAAATGTGCGGTCAGTACATGTTGCTCGCCATCCAATGACCAAAAGTGTAAATGATGTATATCCTCAACATGCGCAATTCGTTGCAGCTTTTGTTTAATTTGATCCTGCACTTGCTCATCCGGTACACCTTGTAGAAATAACCCAAGGGTCATCTGAATATTGCGTACCACGTTGTATAAAATGAACAACGTGAATGCGATAGAGAGTAGCGGATCAAGTATAGGTAAGTTAACGAACATAAGTACCACTGACACTATAAGCACAGCGACCCAACCCAATACATCTTCAATTAAGTGCCAGTTAAGTACCCGCTCGTTTAGCGTATTACCAGCACTGAGCTTATACGCAGCGAAACCATTCACCGACACCCCTAACAGCGCAAGTAGAAACATACCTTCGGTATGGGGCATCTCAGGCGCAAATAAACGAGGTACACTTTCTATTAGCACCCATATGGAACCGCATACCAACACAATGCCGTTTAACATCGCGGCTAGCAGTGATAGACGTTTAAAACCGTAGGTAAAGCGATCAGTGGCCTTCTTATTTCCAGCACGATTTAAAAACCACGCGGTACCAATTGATAAACTATCGCCTAAATCATGTACAGCATCCGCCATAATGGCCGTACTGTTGGTTAACCAGCCTCCGATAAATTCAATAATGGTAAAGGTGACATTGAGAAAAAAAGCCCAGCCTATACGAGACGAAGACGGATCAATATGATGATGGTGCCCATGATGTGAATGGTTATGCTCGGAATGGGAATGGGCGGCCTTAGTTTCTTTTGCTTGTGTCATGATCTTAAATATAACTTCACTTTCTGCTGTTGAGTTATTATTACCACACAATGACGTGCCTTTCATTGCTTGAATAATTGTCTCACAGCACGTGGGTAGGGTAATACTGAACTTTATTACGCCAGAATGCTTGCATTGATTGAACTTGAACAGGCAAAATCTGTCTTCCAAACAGCCACTTTCCTATAGATTAAAATTCACGTTATGAAATACTATTTTTTCTTATTGCTTACCCCTTTAGCGCTATTTGGTTGCGCCACGTTAATGCCACTAGATGACGGTTTAACCCCGTTTAAAGGAAAACCTGTGAATCAATTGTTCAGCGTTATTGGCTTCCCAAATAATATTGAGTTGGTCAACAATAAAATTGTTCATACCTACCTAATCGAACGCAATCACGTTGGTTTGGTTACCGAAACAGAACATGCGACAGGTTTAGAGGGCCAAGACCCACTTATCGCCAAGACTATGATGCAACCAACACAAGTCAACGTAGAATGTGCATTAACAGTGATCACCAATAAGCAGAAAATAATCGAGCAATGGAAATACGAAGAAACTTACGAAGGTTGTACGCCATACCGCACAAAGCTCGCAGATTTTGTACACTGATAAACAGACTGAGTAATATCAGGCAGACAAAAAAAACCCTCATCGCTTGTTTGCACATTGAGGGCTTTTTAAAATATATCAAACGTAAAACTATGTGCTGAAGATGCAGTTAGTCGTTAAATTGTCTAACAATGTGACCCAGTGTTTCTTTAGCATCACCAAATATCATGCGTGTATTAGGTTTGAAGAACAACGGGTTATCAATTCCAGCAAAGCCTGATGCCATGCCACGTTTAAGTACAAATACATTTTTTGCTAAATCTGCATTGATAACTGGCATACCGTAAATAGGGCTACCTTTCATTTCACGTGCCGCTGGGTTGACCACGTCATTTGCACCGATCACCATAGCCACATCGAAATTTTCAATACGCTTATTGATCTCGTCCATTTCGAACAACTGCTCATAAGATACGTCAGCTTCTGCAAGTAGCACATTCATATGCCCTGGCATACGACCCGCTACTGGGTGGATGGCGTACGCAACTTCACAGCCATTTTCTTCAAGCTGAAGCTGTAATTCTTTCATTACGTGTTGGGCTTGCGCTACCGCCATACCGTAACCTGGAATAACCACAACAGATTGGGCAGCTTCTAGCACATAATAAGCATCATCAGCTGATAGCGGCTTAACTTCACCTTCAATCACCATGTCCGTTTTGTGTACCGCCATAAAGCCTGAGAACAAAACATTGCTTAATGAGCGGTTCATGGCTTTACACATGATGTTGGTCAGAATAATACCGCTTGCGCCAACTAACGAACCAGCGACAATCAAAATATTATTATGCAAGGCGAAACCAGCAGCACAGGCAGCTAAACCCGAGTAACTGTTAAGTAACGATATAACCACAGGCATATCCGCGCCACCAATAGGTAGCACTAACATGATGCCAAATAGTAAAGACAAACCTAGGGCAACGTACAGCACCTCACTTGATGACAACGCAAAATCAGGCTGAGCGACAAATGCGTACCCCGTAGCAACAATGGCCAACACGATGATGCCATTCACAACAGCTTGTCCGCTAAAGGTCACTGCGCGTCCTGTAATGCGCTCACTTAATTTGGCCCAAGCCACAATACTGCCAGAAAAGGTTACGCCACCGATAAGCAACGCTAAAAACGTCACCACCAGAATAAATACCGATATACCGGCACCACTTTGGATCGTCGCCCAAGCAACGAATACGCTAGCCAAACCACCTACGCCATTCAACAAAGACACCATTTCTGGCATATCGGTCATAGCGATTAAACGTGCTGCGAAAAAACCCACCACGGCGCCTGCTAGCATAGCGATGGCAATCCATTGAAAATTCACAATATTATTATCGAGTAAGGTCACAACTATGGCTAACAGCATAGCGATGCCTGAGATAAGGTTACCTTTGCGCGCACTAGATGGGTGACCAAGAAGCTTTAAGCCAAAAATGAATAGTGCGGCAGATATTACGTAGGTGAAATTAATCACTAAATCTATATTTGATGTCATATTTATTCTCGCCTACTGCTTTTTCTTGAACATGGCTAACATTCTATCAGTGACCAAATAGCCACCAACTACGTTGATTGTCGCCAAAAAAACGGCAAAAGCACCCAAGTACATGGCGTATTCACCCAAAGTTTCATCACCAGCTAAAGCCAAAGCGCCTACTACCGTAATACCCGAAATAGCGTTGGCACCTGACATTAATGGTGTATGTAATGTCGCGGGGACTTTTTGAATTAATTCGAAGCCGATAAAAATCGACAACAATAAAATAAATAGCAAATATATGGCTTCCATTACGCTACTCCGTCTTGGGTTGTTTGCTTCTGTGCTGCATAGAAATCACTGATCATGGCGTTCACCACTTTACCTTGATAGGTAATAATGCATCCAGACTGCACCTCATCGTTAATGTCGAGGGCAAAGCGATTATCATCTTTTGACCAAAACTCGCTTATCAAGTTATACAGGTTACTTGCGTACATTTGAGTCGCATGTTTTGCTACGCCATTTGCCCATGCCCCTGTTCCAATAACATTCACACCGTGAATGCTTACCGTTTCTCCTGATACGCTACCTTGCACATTTCCACCAGTTTCTGCAGCCATATCAACGATGACACTACCTGGGCGCATCGAGGCAATGGTCTCTTGATTAATCAATATCGGAGGCTTGCGGCCAAACAATTGTGCTGTGGTAATAACGATGTCTGAATCCGCGATACATTTTGCTTGCTCTCGCTGCTGAATTTGCATTTGTTCAGGTGTCAGTGCCTGAGCATAGCCTTGGCCGGTTTCACCGGTTTTGCCTAAGTCTATGTCCAAAAACTTGGCCCCTAAAGATCGCACTTGCTCTGCTACCACAGTACGAGTATCGAATGCGGTTACACTTGCGCCTAAGCGTTTAGCCGTTGCGATAGCTTGTAACCCCGCCACACCTGCTCCGATAATAAATACTTTTGCGGGTTTCAATGTACCTGCCGGTGTCATCATCATTGGTAGTACATTAGGAAGGGTATTAACGGCTTGCATCACCATCACATAACCCGCCAAACTTGCTTGCGAACTGAGGGCATCCATCTTCTGACAACGACTAATACGTGGGATCATTTCCATACTGATACTGGTTACACCTTTACTACACAGGGTGTCCACGAAGCTAGGTTCATTGAAGGGATCAAGATAGCTCACTACCAATGCGTCTGATTTAACATAAGCAACATCGTCAACGCTAAGCTTATGTAAACTAAGTATAATGTCACCTTTTTGCAGTAACGTATTGCGGTTCGCTTCGACGGTTGCCCCCGCCTCTACGTATTCTTCATCTGGTACATGAATATGCTTACCCAATCCTGATTCAATAAGCACATCTGCGCCCAATAATTTGTATGCCTTTACGTTAACGGGCAAAAGCGCGCAGCGCTTTTCGCCAGCTTTCATTTCAGCTGGAAATGCAATAGTAGGCATAGGCCCTCCAAGTTTTGTTACAATTTGACTTACAACAGTGCACAGACTATGCACTGCTAGAGTGCAATTTAGTAATTCAAATTAGTTATATAGAATATGTAAAAAACGTTATAAAAAAGTTATAACGCATTAGTTTCAGTGATATAGGTCTATTCTACTGAGTGAGAAGGCGGGCAAAATCATCCTTGGGCGTGATCGCCCCCGGATACTGAATAACAATCGCTGCAGCCTTAGAGGCAAGACTCACTGCGTGTTCAATTTCTTTGCCTGCTAACCGAGCGCCAAGGTATACGCCATTAAATGAGTCGCCTGCTGAAGTGGTGTCGACCACATGGTCCACAGGCGCAATAGGAAGATGAATAAGATTGCTGCCTAATTGGCAATAAACGCTATTAGAACCATTCTTAATGACTAATTCGTGAATACCATAAGGTTGACAGAATTCTAAAATGTCACTGAGCTCAGTCAACCCATAAAGCTGAGAGAAATCATCGATACCCGGTAACAAAATATCTGTTAACTCATAAGCAAGATGGAATTGCTCTTGTGCTTCTTTTGGCGAACGCCATAATCTCGGACGATAATTAGGATCAAAAGCGAGCGTGACTCCTTGCTCCTTCAAGCGTTTAAGCATAGCCCAAAAAGCAGGACGTTCCTTAGGGTGAATAACAGCCAACGATATACCTGAAAAGAACACCAAATCACTGTTGTACAATGACTCGATAGTATCTTCGTCTACGTAGCGCATCAATTCACGTGCAGCTGAATTTTCGCGCCAATACAAAAATGAGCGCTCACCATACTCGTCAGTTTGTACTAAATAAACGCCTGGGTTTTGTTTACTTTTCTGAGATAAATATTGGTTATTCAACGACGCCTGCTCACAATGCTGACGCAATTTTTCGCTGACAACATCCTGACCAATGGCACTCATAAAATGCACTTCCTGTTCAGGAAATGCACGTTTTTGATAGACAGCGGTGTTGTAGGCATCCCCTGCAAAAGACTGATGCATTACCCCATCGTTGCCTTCACGCAACTCCAACATACATTCGCCAATCAACACTACTTTTCGCATGATACACCCTGCATATAATTCAATTATAAAGCCCTGCGGGCTTCAATTAACGTTGTTGTGACAACAACCCTATTTAAGGCTTTTTAACGGCTCTACTTTTGGAATAAGGATCCAAATAGCCAGCATGGCAATGACCGCTAAAGATGCACCGATAACAAAAGCCGGCGTATAGTTACCATCAGCGGTTAAATAAGGGACTAGCGCTGTTAGCCCTAAAGCACCTAATTTTGCCGCCATGCCTGAGAAGCCAGAAAGTGTGCCAACGGCTTTTTTACCAAACAAATCACTGGGCAGTGTTTGTACATTACCGATTGCGGTTTGAAAACCAAATAAAATAACCGCCATAATCATCACTGCAGCGGTGGGGCCGCCAGGATTTGCCATGGCTAACAAAGCCGGCAACATAATCAAACAACCTAGAGTAATGGTTAATTTACGTGTTTTATCAACATTCCAACCTGCCTTAATGCGATTTTGTGCAAGCAAACCACCAAACCAAGCGCCAAACATGGCTCCAACATAAGGTACCCAACCGTAGATACCAATCTCCGTAACATTCATGTTATAAACTTCGTTGAGGTAAATAGGGATCCAGAAAACAAACAACCACCAAATAGGATCAATGGCTGCAGAGGCTATAATCACTCCCCAGCTTTGCTTGCGAGATAGCAACTCGCCAGTAGAAGGATTGTATTCATCTTCATCCTTTCCCGTTTCTACATCTAACGTTCTTTGCCCGGTTAAAATATACTCTTTTTCTTCATCAGTAATCCACGGGTGTGTTTTAGGAGGGGCCTTAACCAAAATAATCCACGGAATAAGCCACAACAATCCCATCAAACCTATTACCACAAAGACCATTTGCCAGTTGAAAAACACGGTTAAATAGGCGATTAAGGGAATAGCAATAATACCACCGATGGCTGCGCCGGAGTTGAAGATACCTTGGGCTAAAGCACGCTCTTTGCTTGGGAACCAATCCGCGTTGCTCTTAGCAGCACCAGGCCAGTTACCGGCTTCAGCCATGCCCAATACAGCACGAAAAATACTAAAGCTAAGTACACCTTGAGCAAATGCGTGTGCCGCAGTCGCGAGTGACCAAACACCGATAGAAAGAACAAAGCCTAAGCGTGTACCAACCCAGTCAAATATTTTGCCAAAGATAGCTTGTCCAAAGGCATAAGATAAAATGAAAACAATCGATATATTGGCATAAATCTGTTTACGTTCTAAGTCCGATTCATTTGGAAAAAGGTCTTCAACAATATCGGGCCATAGCACGCTCAAAGCAGAGCGATCTATATAGTTAATCACAGTCGCAAGGGCAACTAGAGAGACCACCCACCAACGCAAATTCTTCATTTTCATATTTTTATACTCTTGTTGGGTTAACGTAATTGTTAGACCAAAAAATAAACTACCCGCTTTTAACAATACTAAGCTTTAAACTCTTAGAACTTTCTAAACAACAACCATGCTCAGTTTAAACATACAACGATAACGGACTTTAAGAACCATTGCCGATTGTGATCATTTTATTATCTGCAACAGTGGCGGTTACTGGGCCTTTAGCATAACGTTCAGTAATGACTGGCGCTGAAGTATCGGTAAACGTGTTGCCCTTAACCACTGTCACTGGCTCACCTACCGTATGATCAATAATTATCGGTGCGCTTTGCACAAACTCATTGTTTGAAATAGTGGTAACTTGCACACCTAATAGCGTCAAAGCTGCATCTGACTTATTGCGCTTGCCCTTGCCAATATCACTGAATTGATTGTTGCTTAGCACGACATGAGGGCCAAAGGTACTTTCGTCCGTTCCGCCTCGGTAAACCTTAGCAATAGCCCCTTCAACATGTTCTACCATTGAATCTGATATCGTCAGATACTCGACGTTATATATGCCCAAATCATCAATTTCTTTGTTTAAGCGAAATAGATCACCTGTAATATGACTAAACTGACTATTGGTCACGCGAATATAGTCGGCAAAACTACGATTACCGGCGTCAAAAAAGTGATACGAATGGTTAATGTCGAGGTGTACAAAGGCACTGTTTTCAATGACTAAACGATAATTTTGCTGCATGGGTAAACGGGTAGTACGAATAAGGGTATTGCCTGCTGCGTCAGGTGCGCTCGAAGCATCAATATGCACCCCATCTAACGTCAGGTTACCAAAATTGTTGATCTCGAATAACGTGGAACGTTGAGGATAAATAACCGCTTCGCCCTTCGTTTTGGCGCGAATAGTTAAGGTTTTATTTAAGCTTAGGATCTTAGCTTCACGATACTTACCGGCTTGAAGTTCAAGTACATCTCCAGTAGTTGCTTGGGCTATTGCATCAAATAAGGTGTTATCACCAGGCGCAACAGAAATTATTTTTCCTGAATCAAAGGCTATATCTGGCTCTGTTTTTGCGTACCAGCTTACCCCTACTTCATTTTTGCTAATAGGATTTAAGTCTTGGCTTGCACCGAATTTCTGCTGCGCTTTATCGCTGGGATAAAGTAGCCCGTTAGCGGCGCGCTTTAAGGTGATTTCCTGTTGATTAAAGCCCTTATCGATACTGGCTGTAGCATCTTTATTCAATAAGTTATTTTCAAACTTTATACCGCTAATATCATCAAAAATATCGATTCCGTCGGTACCCTTATCATTAACAATAATATTGTCTTTAACCACAGAGTTTATAGGCGTGGCAGTGCGTTCTTTATCGCTACCCGCTGCAAACTGAATATGCTCTACGTTCACTAAAGTATTATTTTCAATCAATGCATTATCCACTTGGTGATAACGATTGATCTTCGAATTAGGCACACCGTTCATGATTGTTAAACCACTGCCAAATCGGTATCCAGTTAACCCTTCAAGATAGTTATTGCGAATAATTTGATCACGGTTGATTATGCGTATACCACCAGTGTGATCCACACCATTGCCAAAAAAGACATTATTTTCGACAATATTGCCGTTTCCGTGACGTAGAGTTAGCGTGCCGCGGGATTCAAAAAATACGTTATTGCGAATAGTATTTTTACCTGATTTATTCGAAATTATCTCTACTTCGCCATTACAGCGATCAAAGTAATTATTTTCAATCAATGTAAAAGAGTCAGTTAACGAATGATGACTCGTGCCAATCCGTAATGTTTCACCGCCATTTGAACCTAGAATAGGGCGTGGACCAAAGTAGTTATGATCAATACGATGGTGATTTTGCTGACTTGCTTCAGTCGTTAACCGCACCGCCATGGTTACACCAGCGTTTCGCTTACCCACCACATGATTGTGGTCAAACCGGTTATGTTGGCCATACATCATCACCCAACTGTCTTGTTCGAATTTCTCAGGATTACTGAAGTTATCAATAACGACTTCAGTAATACGACTGTGATTAGCCACGTCTTCTTTATTGCGACGAAATGCGATGACTTCGCCAGTAGGCGTAAAACCATCTTTAAATACTAGACCTGTCACCACCAAGTGTTCACCCGCAAGACGAAGGTTAGATTGTCCGCTAAGAAAGACTTTGCCTGGTGTTTGCCCGCGCAGCGTTATAGGTTCTTCTTCGGTACCATTGGCTTTAAATAGAATCTCAAAATTCTGCCATGTCCCGTCAGCTAAAATAATGTTGTCGCCAGGCTGCACGTTCTTCAGCGCATTATCGTAGGCTTGAGGATCTTTGACTAGGATATCTGCCGCAAATGCATTGCTACACGCAACAAACAATAGCGATAACAGAGCGGGGCGTGTCAGAGAATGGAAATGAAAATTAGCGCGCATAATAATTGCTCAATCCTGTTCAAAATCGTTGATAGCCCTTACCGGTATTGGCAGTTCAGCTAAATAAGTGCGCTTTGCACGTGCGGGTACAAAGCGCCCTTTGAAATTATATTAAGCCCGAAGGCATCGCCAACATACGCATAAGTGTAGTGGTACAGAGGGTTTGTGTAAGTTGACGATTAAAAGCTGTGATCATGAAGAGCGCGACTTATTTTTATTTAGTTTCAGCATTACTAACACGTATTTTCTCGCTTTGCTTTCCAAGTACAGACACGCCAATGTAACCAATAGTCGAATTAAATGTCAAACTAATATTAACCAATTTAACAAATATGTTATTACCAATGAATTAAATATTGGTAATAACCAAAGTTAACGCTATGCTATATACTTGTTAAATAGTTTCGCGCTAGATTCGAAAGAGCTTGCATAGGCTGTACTTGTGGTAGAATAACCACAAGTAATAGGTATGACATTTAAAAGTAGGAAGTAAAAATGAAGAGTCGTCGATTATTCTGGAATATAGTCGAAAAAATAGAACTGCTTATTGAGTCTGGGTTATATCAACCTGGGAGCCGCTTGCCTCCAGAGCGAGAACTCGCTGAAACCTTCGATGTTAGCCGTCCTACTATTCGCGAAGCGATTATTGCCCTTGAGGTACGCGAACAAGTTGAAGTAAAAACGGGCTCAGGCGTGTATGTTTTAGAAAACAAACTTGCCCCGCAGCCGTTGCATAAAATCAGTGCTTTTGAGTTAACTCAAGCCCGCGCCCTTATAGAAGGTGAAGCCGCTGCACTAGCTGCTGCCACTATTACTGATGAAGAATTGCTCGATTTGAAAAGCACTTTGGACGCCATGGAAAAAGATGAAAATTCTGAACATGCTGACCGAGATTTTCATATGATTATTTCTCGCGCCACTCGTAATAATGCCGTATTAATGGCAGTAGAAAATTTATGGCAAGTGCGCGACACCAATGCTGAAGTGAAAACCGCTTATAAAGGTGTGTGTAGCCAAAGTAGCACGAAACGTTTAAATGAGCACACGGCTATTTATCAGGCGCTTAAAAAGCACGATAGCCAAAACGCTCGTGCAGCTATGCATCAGCACTTCAATCGTTTGATTAATGCCTTGTTTGAGGCAAAAGAAGCGCAGGCTTTAGAAGAAGTTCGTCGACAAACAATTGAGACTCGAGGGTTATATTCCTTGTCTCACGTAATGAAGTAAGCACGTAGCCTACTATTATCGGCAGGTAACGAATTTAGGATTTCCAGACAATAAAAAAGCCAACATATGTTGGCTTTTTTTTAAGTTACCTTAATAGTAACTTAAGAGAACAACATACCACCGTTGATATCAACGTTAGTACCTGTCATATAAGATGCTTCATCAGAGGCTAGGAAAGCCACTAGTTTTGCCACTTCTTCAGAACTTCCTTCGCGCTGTAGGGCAGTTGAACCAGCAACTTTTTCACGTACAGCATCAGGGGTAAAGGTATCATGGAAGCCTGTGCTTATCATGCCAGGGCAAACGCCATTAACACGAATATCAGGACCAAGCTCTTTTGCTAATCCACGAGCAAATGTCATTACCGCGCCTTTAGATGTAGCGTAAATTGCTGCACCACCGCCGCCGCCATCGCGACCAGCCTGTGAGGCAAGCGTAACTATGCTGCTACCTTTTGGCATGTGTGGGATGCACGCATGAGTCATCATGAATAATGATGTTAGGTTCAAATCCATCACTTTATGGAAATGAGCCAAGCTCATATCAGCAACCTTAATGCGCTCTACTAAGCCACCTGCTACATGTACTAAACAATCAACTTTACCAAACTGTTCAACCGTAGTTTGTACACATGCATCTACATCTTCTTGCTTAGTTAAATCAGCTTTAACTGCAACGGCACGCACACCAAGTTTCTGAATCTCATCTACTGCACTTTGTGCGGTAGCTTCACTAGCCAGATAGGTAATTACCACATCTGCTCCGCGGCCTGCCAATTCTAACGCACAAGCGCGGCCAATATCACGTCCGCCGCCTGCCACTATGGCTACTTTGCCTTTCATTGTCATAACTTTCTCCACTGGATTTCTAAATTAGCAAATTAATAAACTTTCAACTAGTTGCTCCAGGGAGCACCGCACAGCCCGCCGAAGTGTTTTACCAATCCAAGTCTACTGCGCTAAACTAACTAATCAACCACCATATTGTCAACCAATTATTTGTATTTGGTTTTACCAATTGTCTTTTTTGGTGACTTTTGTTAAAAGCGTGTTACGCGATTTACCCCCATTGAGGGTTAGCGAATATTTTTTCGAAATATCTGCGAGTACTTTTTATACCCCTTTCGACTGGTCAAGGGTACCTAAATCAATCTAGGTTGTTGAGCCACATAATAGCCATAACCAATTCTGTCGATTGCAGTATTAATCAAGTGTTACATTGTGGGCATAAATAAACGCGATAGGTAGCGACGCCAAACTTGGGGATAACGCATTCAAAATGTTTAAAGCTTTGAGCTTTATTTTCGCACTCATGCCATTTAAATGATACAGATCAGCGTTACTTTTTGCCATTTTCTGTACTCTGGTGGCTCGCTCAAAACGTTCAGCTTGGTATAACGCCAACCCTTGATGTATGTCTATTTCAGTTGATACCCATTTAGCCAAACAAAAACCATCTTCAATCGCCATTGCTGCCCCCTGAGCCACAAATGGCAACATAGGGTGGCAAGCATCACCGATCAGCGCCACGTGGTTATCTACCCATTTATCTAAAGGGTCACTGCCAAATAATCCCCACAGAAAACACTTTTCCAGGTGGCCTAGTAATTCCGTCACCTGTGGATGCCATTTTTCAAACGCCCTACGCAATTCAGTAACATCTCCTGGTACATTCCAGCGCTCGTCATTCCACTCTTTTCGCTCTTGAACAGCAATAATATTAATCTCGTCACCACCACGTACGTAATAACTCACCAAATGAGCGCTGGGACCTATCCATAAATTTGCATCAGGTTGAACAAGATCAACTGGAACGTTTTTTGATTTTAGGGTGCCCCGCCACGCAACATGACCGGTAAAATTTAGAGATGAGTGAGGCAGCAAGCATTTTTTGACCGCAGAGCGAATACCGTCTGCGCCAACTAACACATCACAGGTAAATTGCCGCCCATCATGCAACTCAACTTGTACCTTAGTTGTCGAGCCATATTGTGTATGGCGATAGCGCTTCACCTGCGCCTTGAGGGTAATGGTTATCCCCTGTTTCAGAGCAGCTCGGTATAACACTCTGTGCAGGTCTGCTCGATGAATATGTAAATAAGGTGCGTTATATTTCTGTTCAATGCGCTTTCCCAAAGGCATGCGAAGATACTCGTGGCCGCTAAGATAATGACGCATGGTTGCGTACTCAGGGAAAAAAGCCATGGAAACAAGCGCGTCACTTACACCCAGTTTTATCAGTACATGCATAGCATTAGGGCTTAATTGGATCCCTGCACCGACTTCACTAAGCGCGTCACTTTGCTCTAAAACAAGTACTTCAAAGCCTTTTTGTCTTAACGCTAAGGCCGTACTCAATCCTCCAATACCGCCACCAGCAACAATTACGCTTTTCGCCATTAATCCGCACTCACTTCGTTATTTTTCAGCATGCATTACTCGCAAAATATATCCTTGAAGTGTATCAGTACAAACATAAAAAAACGCCTTTTAATCAGGCGCCTTTCAACCTATTCATGAGGTGCATCAATTGCTTATCGTTTTTTCCAAACCGTCAGATGATTACGTGTTCTTGCACTAGAGCGGTTGTCTAACAGATAGTCGCTGACCAATTCACCTTCTTGAACTAAATCGCAATTGTTTCCAAGGATTAATTTGAGCTGTGCTTCGCTTGTCTGGTTTTCGCCATTTGCTTTAAACCCACCTAACCATTTGTGCTTTGGCGTTATTTCTTCATTCCAAGCATAAGCACAAGTTAATAACAGAACACCCTGAGGATTTAGACGCGATAACATGGTGTCCAAGAACGCCTGAGGGTCGTATAACGAGTCGAGTACGCGATGGGCAATAATAAAATCATATCCAGCAAATTGCGGCTTCAAATTATGTCCATCACCCTGAGCAAAATTAAGATTTTCTGGGGTGTGATTGAAACCAAGTTGCTGGCGGCTAATTTCACAGAATTGTTGTAGTTCACCTTCACTTGGCAGGGCATAACGAAGTTGACCGTTTTCTTTTAGCTGTAAGCAATGTTGAATATGACGAGCGGTGAAATCAATCCCGTCGACAGCAGCAAATATACGACTCAGTTCAAACGAAACACGCCCTACTCCGCAACCGATATCTAATGCTTTATCCATGCTACATTGTCCACTTTGAACGAGCGAACGAGTTAGTTGTACAACCTGCTGTAAATCATGATCTGCTGCTGCGCTATGAGAACCATAATGGTGGTGCAACATACGACTGATGTCCGATTGGCTTTCGTAAGGATTAACCGGCGTTATAGGTACCACTTCATTGCTTGACTGAACATATCTAAAACCGGCATGTTGATGAAAATGGCGACGAAATGCATAACGCGAGTCTCGTGTGGCTTCGTTGCCAGTAGATATCCACGATCCACCTTTAATTAAATTATGCTGACCGTCGAAAGTCGGCGTCGAAAAATCATCGTACAAGGGGTGGACTTTGAATCCATCAAAGCCATCAATTAGACTTTCTGACCACTGCCACACATTGCCAATGATGTCATAAAACTCGCCCTGTTCAAACGTATCAACTGGGCATGATGAAGCGTAGTGTTCGAGATTTATATTTCCTGGAGCTTGCTCCCACGTTGGTAAGTCGCTTCTCAAGGTATCTCGCATCACCTGCCATTCGGCTTCACTTGGTAAACGAACAAATCCTTTTAACTGGGCACTTTTCCAGTTACAAAATGCTTTAGCTTCTAAATAATTAACTTCAACAGGCCAGCTAAGTGGCAGAGGCACATCATGCAGTAAATTACGCTGCATATAATGGCCATTGGTAAATGACCAAAAGCGCGGCATGCTAGCTTTAGTATAAGCTAACCACTCTTTGCCTTCATCTGTCCAATAGGTGGGCGCCTGATAGCCACCAGCGTCTACAAATTGCATAAATTCCTGATTAGAGACTAAGGTTTTGCTTGCTTTAAAATCTGCAACAAATACATCTGAAATTCCATATTCGTTATCCCAACCATATGTGTCATTATTAGTTGGTTTACCCAAGCGAATTTCTTTTGCTGACACAGGAACAAGCTCATTGCGTAATGCCTTTGAGGGCGCGCTATGCGTGACAGGAAAACTAGGCCATTGACCATTGTCTGTTAAATATTGGCTATCGAGCATCCGTATAATCACAGATGAGGTTTCGATATGGATCCCCTCATGCTCACAACCCATTAAAATAATCCAGGCGGGCGAGTCTTGGGTAATAGGCAGGCTGAATTCCATGTTATCAATGAAATCACCGACCATGGTTTTCACTTTATTACGGTAAGTTCGGACTTCATTGACCGCCGGCCACTGATAATTACCTGGGGATAAATCATCCCAAGACATTTCGTCTACGCCAACTGCGCAAGTAGATTCAATACGGTTGTCCACGCGCTGGTGAATGTACTTACCAAGTAGTAGCTTGTTGACATAAAATACCGCCGTATGACCATAGTAAAAAATCAACGGATGACGCAGGGCTTCAGGTTGCAAATAGAACGCTTGGTCGTCATTAATCAGATCAAATAATGATTCATACAATGCCCAATTTTGTAAAAAATAGCGCTTTAATTCCCGGCGCTTAAGAGACACACTATCACCACTCAATAAAGGCGGTTTGTGTAACTCGGGTAATTGTCCTGACGCAGGCTCAATGCCTACTTGTAAATTCTGTGCATACATAATTAATTGCTTCTTTATTTATGTCGTCAAAGCCGGTAAATATCGGGCTAAAAATTCAGCGTGTAGTTTCTGTCCAACGGAATTAAACTGATCCCGAAAAGCCTCCTGACAATGACGGTCGACTTGATGTGCAAACCAATGTTGCTGGTTAAATAAGGTTAATGCCCCCTGATTGACAGAGCCATTAACTAAATGTGCATCGTGTAAGGAAGAAGGGAATGCACAGCTTGCGAAGGTTGGCGGCAGTCCATCGGTGCTTTGCCAGCTCTCGATCCCTTGTAGAACGTTAAGTAAAATAAAGATCATATTCAAAAAAGGATCATAAGCATCACTCGTCGCACCAATTCTATGCTCTACTCGGGCGGTTTTATGCCAATCGTGGCTATAACTTAACACCTGATTATTTGCCCCATATAACAAAGGCTCCTGCCCCATTAGCTGATTATGCTTACCCACCTCTTTATAAAGTGCGATGCTACCTTGGTGTCCGCCAGATAATAAAAATGGCGAACTAAGCTCTGCATCTAAACCATATTCGGTGCGCAGTGCCAAACGTTTGAACGCATCCTCTTCTGGCAAAAACAATGCACAGCATGCCAAGCTCGTTGTCAGTAGATGATGCTGTATCCATTCCCCTAATGTAGAGCTAGGGATAAGATTATTACCTTTATCATCTGCCACGCTTACGTTCATTTGAATAGCATTTGGTATATGCACCGACCGTGTATCAGTAGAGAATATAGCGCCTGAACCGGGTACATATCGCCCTTTATCTGCCGCCCAAGCAACCGGTTTTAGCAACACTTTTTCGGCACCAAAACGCCGCATGATAATAGGTAATAAGCGCATCGCACTGGCTAAATCTTGCGCTTCCTTTAATGGTGACTGACCGTTAAACAATGAGACATATTCCCATTGTTGGTGCCAGAATTCAGTTTTCAACTCGCCATTAATACCCAATTTCAAAAGCGTTTTATTCACCCCTTCAAAGTCTAAGCTATGCTTCGCATTGGCGGTCTCGTAAACGCCTTCAAGTTCTACATGGACTATGGCCTTGTAACCAAAGGTGGCAATTCGCTTTAAAAGCAGGGTGATAACCTGCTGAGCGACGGTTTGATTATGTGATGAGGCCGCAAACTGCTGCACAACGTCCCTTATTTTTCAATTTATGACTGCGCAAATGCACATTTCCCCTACTATGAACTGTCAATACGTACTGTGACCAAAAAAGGTTGTAAATAATTGCATCATTTTAGTTGGAAATAGATGAAAGTTTTCATGATTCATTGTGTTGTGGGGTTAAAGCTGGCCTTTAAAACCACCTCTTCCAGATCATAAAGCCACCGAGCACTGCGACTAACGCAATCATAGAAAATGTCAAAACGTTAAATGCTTCTGGGTTATCAATTCCTGGTAAACCACCCACGTTCATCCCAAATACACCCGTTAAAAATGACAATGGCAAGAAGATAGCTGTCACCAGAGACAATACGTACAACACCATGCCTTGCTTCTCAGCTATGCGATTGCGCAGTTCGTCTTGTAACACTAATGCCCGTTCACGGGCTAAATCTAAATCTTCAACATAGCGCGTGGTCCTGTCGCTCAACTCCCGTAAAGTAAACGCTTGATCACTGGTTAAAAATTGATTACTGCGATAAAGCGCATCTAGGGCATCACGTTGCGGGGCGAGATAACGACGTATCGCAGCGGCTTGTCTGCGCACAGCAGACAATCGTTGGCGCGCCTGAATATCCATCGATTCAGATGTTTCAAACGCCACCAATTCTTCATCTAAAATATCGACCATTTCACTGATCCGTACTACCACTCGCTCAATAATCTCCAATAATAAGTCACCGACGCTGTTTATCTTTGCGCCCTGCTCAATATCATTTTTAACGTCTTGCACAGAAAGCAGCTTTCGCCCCTTACGGCGGCTAGAGACAATACCCTTTTCAGTCAACCATAAACGCAATGACACCATATCTTCTGGATCGGCATCGGGGTTAGTGTTGATACCACGTAAATATATCAACAACCCCCCTTCAATTTGTAATGTCTTAGGACGGGTTTCTAAGGCAAGTAATGAATCGGACACTGACTTAGACAGGCCCAAATCGGCCATAGTTTGCTCAGCATCGATGGCGTCAGATTGTATATGGATCCAACTGAAACCTTCGCTTTGCGAAGGGTTTTGTAATTCTTTGGGATCGATATGCCGTGCAGAACCCTGTTCAAAATAGTAAGCCCATAGAAAACTGTCGCGCTGATGTAGAGATGACTTTTGATGATCCTGCATGGTGATACTCCCACCGAACGAATAGTGGGGCGAATATAAATCACCTCATAATAGATGCCTACCTGTTTTTCATGGACAGAGGATTCAAACTTTCATAAAAGGTGTAGACTAATGGCATATAATCGAAGCAATATTTCCACCTTAACCTTTTTGCTTATTACACCTGAGAATAAGCTAGCGTTGACGCTCTTTATTCGGCCTAGTCCTTACACGGTTTGACCCAATTTACATTTATTCGTTTTTCAGAGATCCATATGAAGATAGCTATTTTATCGCGTAACAAAAATATTTACTCCACAAAACGCCTCAAAGAAGCAGGCGAAAATCTAGGCCACGAAGTCGATGTCATCGATACGCTTCATTGCTATATGGACATTAGCAGTAATCGCCCCACAGTTAGATTTAAAGGCGAGGCGTTACCTCATTATGACGCCGTCATACCGCGTATCGGCGCATCAGTGACGTTTTATGGCACGGCTGTAGTACGCCAATTTGAGATGATGGGAACATTTAGCATCAATGAATCTGTGGCGATCAGTCGTTCGCGAGACAAATTGCGCTCAATGCAACTACTGTCGCGTAAAGGTATTGGTATGCCTCGCACCGGTTTTGCCCATCACCCAGATCGTATTGATGACTTAATTAAAAACGTCGGAGGTGCGCCGGTCGTTATTAAGTTGCTTGAAGGAACGCAAGGGATAGGCGTAGTGCTGGCCGATACGCAAAAAGCAGCGGAGTCTATAATCGAAGCATTTATGGGTCTGAACGCTAATATTTTAGTGCAAGAATATATCAAGGAAGCTGGCGGCGCCGATATTCGTTGTTTAGTCGTCGGCGGAAAAGTCGTCGCGGCCATGAAGCGCCAAGCCGCAGCTGGTGAGTTTCGTTCTAACTTGCACCGGGGAGGCTCTGCCAGTTTAGTACGTTTGTCACCTGATGAACGTAAAACCGCCATTGATGCGGCAAAAACCATGGGCCTTAATATGTGTGGGGTAGATATTCTGCGCTCAAATAATGGTCCCGTTGTTATGGAAGTCAACTCTTCACCAGGTCTTGAAGGGATCGAAAGTGCAACGGGTAAAGATGTTGCAGGCATGATAATTGAATTTATTGCTAAAAATGCCAAACCCAACAATACTAAAACGCGCGGTAAAGGCTAAATGACTCCACTTATTATCGGCGGCATTGAGATAGCCCCTGGCGAGACCAAAAAAATACAATTAGAAATGCCCCCGCTTTACACCGCGACTAGAATGTCGATTCCCGTTCACGTGCAAAGAGGAAAACGTGATGGTCCTGTAATGTTCGTTAGTGCCGCCATACATGGCGATGAGCTAAACGGAATCGAGATCATTAGCCGTTTGTTAAAAAGTAAATCGCTAGCTAATTTGCGGGGCACGTTAATTGCGGTTCCTATGGTCAATGTTTATGGTGTACTCAATCAAAGTCGCTATATGCCTGACCGACGCGATTTAAATCGTAGTTTCCCCGGCAGTAAAAAAGGCTCATTGGCAGGTATTATTGCTGACTTATTCTTACAAGAAATCGTCAGTAAATGTGATGTGGGCATCGACTTACACACAGGTGCAATTCATCGCAGCAACTTACCGCAAATTCGCGCCAACTTAGATGATAAACAAACCATGGAAATGGCCAGAGCGTTCGGCGTTCCTGTGTTGCTGAACAGCAATTTACGGGACGGTTCTTTACGCCAAGCCGCATCTGATCTAGGAGTGAATATTCTGCTTTATGAGGCGGGACAAGCGTTAAGATACGATGAGTTTTCGATCCGCGCTGGAGTAAAAGGCATTATCAATGTCATGCGTTCTCTAAACATGCTAAGTGCAAGACGCACGAAAAATGACTCTGTCCAACGCTTTGTTGCTCGTCAAAGCGGTTGGATCCGAGCTCAAGAAAGCGGCTTTGTTAATCATATTGCACAGCTTGGGGACCACGTACTCAAAGGCGCGCCGCTCGCTACCATTGCAGACCCTTATGGCACGCCACTAACCACAGTGCTTAGCCCCGCTGAAGGCGTCGTCATTGGCAAACAAAATATACCCTTAGCGCAAGAGGGTGAAGCGATGTATCACATCGCCTATTTTCACGCCCCAGACTCTGTGGCTGAGCATGTTGAATTACTACAAGACAATTTATCGCCCGTACCACCTACATTTGATGAGACTTAATCATGCATAGATATTTGAATAAACCCATAATTGGCACTCTTGAATTGTGCGATTTACCTGAGCTGACCATTCAATCTTTAAATGTACGGGTCGATACTGGCGCCACTACATCCTCATTACATGTTGATAATATTGAGGAATTCAAGCGTGATGGCAAGTTATGGGTGAGTTTTGATATTCACCCGAATATCCACAACGTAGCAGAAATTGTCCGCCGTGAAGCAAAAGTAGAGGTTATTAAGCGGGTGAAAAGCTCCACCGCCACTTTAGAGAAACGTTATACGATTAAGACTGAAATTAAGATGGCGGATTTGAATTGGGATATTCAACTTACATTAACTGACCGCTCTGAAATGACTTACCTGATGCTACTTGGCCGAGAAGCCATGGCGGGAAAATTTTTAGTCGACCCTTCGCTTGAATATGAGCTAAGTGCAGATTTAGTCAATTAATTAAAGGCCAGAAAAGAAACGTAATTACTGAGAAACAAACATATTTCGACCAGAAGTCTTTGCTTGATAAAGTCGTTTATCCGCAATCTCTATCAGTTCGTTTTGTTCTGCCGATGCTGGGTCGCAAACGGCAATGCCTATGCTGCCTGTGATCATTTCAAATGGTGAGCCTTTATGCTCAATTTGTAAGGCGTGTATTTCTTGCTGAACTTTTTTAGCAACTGATATTGCGCCAGTAAGGTCAGTTTCTGGCAATACAATCGCAAATTCTTCTCCACCAAAGCGCGCCACAAAATCTCCGGGGCGAACGACCGCATCTTTCAATGCCTTAGCAACGAGTTTCAAACTATCGTCACCGGCTAGATGCCCGTAGAGATCATTGAATGATTTAAAGAAATCAATATCAAACATCAGTAAACCAAGCGAGTTACCTGAGCGCTGATTAAGCTTTTGCTGGCGGGCCAAATACTCATCGAAATACCGCCTGTTGCTGACTTGCGTTAGACCATCTTGATAAGCCATTCGACGTAACTCGTCGGTTAAAAATTTAAACGCTACATGGGATTTAATACGATGCTTTAACGTGTTGACGTTTACCGGCTTGGTCAAAAAGTCAACACCGCCAGCGTTCCAGCAGCGATCCTCTGCGTTCGCGTCTCCGTGGCCGGTGATGAATACAATTGGGATGTCTTGGGTTTCAGTATATTTCTTTAACATATTGCACGCTGCGACGCCGTCAATGACGGGCATATCCATATCCATCAAGATCAGGTCGGGCGGTGCTCCCAAGCAAAAATCAATCGCCGTAGAACCAGAAGTAACCGCGAATATGTCATAGGTTTCAGTCAACGCATTAGACAAAATATGAATATTGATCGGTTCATCATCGACAATGAGTATTTTGGCCCGATTAACGAGCTTGTGATTTCTGCCTACTTCGGGCATGACCTGAGGAATAACGTCGAACTCCTGTTTTAATCTCTAACTAAAACCCAGTGTTTTAGATTGTGAAAGTCTTACTCACTGATTTACATGCTAATTTTCCGCAAACTATATACTAAAGTCTGGTTGACATTAAGCGCTTTCGTTAAAGGGCAATAGATAAACATCGATTACAGTGAATAATTTTATAAAAATGACGTTTACCAGTTATTCCACATAATGTAATAAGATAATAACGCACAACATCCTTTCTAAAAATATGAAGTACCCACATCATGTTCACAACTTTAGTCATTCAAAAATATCTATATTCGTGCAAATTTGCTACTCGATAACAAAATTGCTTCGATATATATCGAAACGATTTGGAATAGGCAACGATTGACATAATATCATGGGAACGGTAATCTTTAATTGAACACTCGTTCAAAAACTGTATTTTGATCAACAACAATAAAGCGCATTTAAGTGGTATGTCAATATCGGCATAATAACGTAAATAACCAGAATTTAATTTATCAGCATACTGTGTTGTATACGGCAATTTCAGCGAATAAACATTTTATAGAGAGGTGAGTATGGCGAATATATCGAAATTCGATAGGGAAGAAGTACTCGAAAAAGCTAAAAACTTATTCTGGGAAAAAGGCTACCTAGGTACATCTACTCGCGAATTACAAAATTCAATAAATATGCGTCCTGGCAGTATTTATGCTGCTTTTGGCAATAAATCGGCGTTATTCATCACTGTGCTAAACCATTATGCTCAAGCTCTTGGCGAGCAAATGCAAGTCCAAGTTTTTGGCCAGATTGATGTGTTACAAGCTTTTAAAACGCTATTACGTGAATTGGTGCTAAGCCCTAACGCGAACAGACCAAGTGAAATGTGCATGCTGGTAAAAACGTTATCTGAACTTGATGAAAGTCATGTTGAAATTTTAACACAGGTCCGCTGCCTTCTTGTAAATGTCGAAGCTATGTTCGCTCAAGTATTAAACGAGGCAAAAGAACAAGGTACACTGCCCGCTCAATTAGATGTAATTGCAGCCGCTAAAACGTTGCAAGTGAATATCATAGGTTGGCGTACTTATTTAAAAGCCACTGGTGATACAGAAACGATAGAGCGTCAATTGGAGCAATTATTTGCACAATTGGCTCTGCCTTGTCACTAATATCAAGTTGTTCTCTCGAAGTATGTTCATCTGGAAAAATCACTTCTAGTAAGCATCAGCCGTCCGTTTCACTTGGTTAATTATTCCGTTCTTAGCGCTTTTAACTCCTTTAAATACGCGTAAATTCAATAAACTATTGTCTAATACCCTTTTGAGCCCTTCCAACATAGAATTTATTGTATGTCACATTGCTAAGAGCGATAAGTGACTGATGGCGGTAATCCTTTTCGTTTGCCGCATCACAATCACTTTGCGAACATCAGTAGTCGTTTGCGGAATAAATACTTAAAAGGGACGTTTAATGGAATCATTCGAAACACAATTGCAAACATTCTATGACAAAGCTATCACGTTAGGCACTGAGTACGGTGGTCAGCTTATTCTAGCCATCATTGTACTGGTTGTTGGCCTGTGGATTATCGGCAAAGTCAGCAACGCCGTAAGACGCCACGCTGTTAAAGGGCTGCCTGATGAAACCTTAGCGCAATTTTTAACCAATATATTTGAGGTTGTCCTCAAGGTGCTGCTTGTTATTAGCGTGGCATCGATGGTGGGAATTGAAACTACCTCTTTCGTGGCTATTTTAGGCGCCGCAGGTTTAGCGGTAGGCTTCGCTTTGCAGGGAAGTTTATCTAACTTCGCTGGCGGCGTTATGATCCTAATCTTTCGCCCATTCAAAGTATCGGACTATGTTGGCGCACAAGGACTAGAAGGTGCGGTTATCGATATCGGCATTTTCGTAACGACCTTCGAAACCTTTGATAAGCGTATTATCATTGTGCCTAATGGCCCATTAGCTAACGGTAATATCACCAATTACACGGCAAGCAGTGTAAGAGCGGTAGAGATATCTATCGGCATTTCTTATTCAGATGATATTGCTAAAGGTAAAGCGGCTATGGAAGAAGCCATTCAGAATGATCCACGAGTTTTGCAGGAGGAAGGCAATGTGGTTGCTGTGGTTGATTTAGGTGCAAGCTCAGTCGATTTCTTAGTGCGAGCCTTCGTTAAAACAGAGGATTATTGATCATTGTTCTTCGATATTCGCCCAATGCTCAAAGGTGCCATTGAAGAGGCTGGCCTCACAATACCTTTCCCTCAGCGCGATGTGCATATCATCCAAGAGAACAACTAGTAGTATTATGGGTTACACCGTTTGCGTGTAACCCACTTTTCATAAGTAAACATCATAAAAACTGCTAACGCCTCAAGAATAAGACTCAGCGGCAACACGCAAATGCTTATCTAAAAAACATTCATTACGCGACAGCTTGGTTAAGAATTTCACGACTCTGGATTAATGTAATCGCTTGATTTTCACCAATAGCGTTCATTCCATGAGCTTCAAGTTGTGTCATAACCGCATCTATTGCGTGCGCTTTATCGCCTTTATGTTCAGTCAAGTTCGTCGCTACGTCCAAGCTATGATAGAAATCTTCTATGGCATCAATAGTGCGCTCAGCTAAATCATCAGAATCAGCTAGACCAAAAACATTTTTGCCCATCTGTTCTAGTTTGGCTTTTTTAGCCGCAAGTTGATTGCGCAACAATGATGGCTGAACGATAGCTAATGAACGGGCGTGATCCACGCCATACAAGGCCGTTAATTCATGTCCAATCATATGAGTCGCCCAATCTTGCGCTACACCAGAGCCAATTAAGCCATTCAAGGCCTGATTAGCCGCCCACATCAAATTAGCACGCCATGCATCATCCTGCTCAGCAAAATTATCGCCTAAGGTTTTTAATGCCTTAAGTAATGCTTCCGCATAACCGTCTTGCACCAAAGCGCCCGCTGGAAATGTTAAATATTGCTCGCAAGTATGCACCCATGCATCGACTAAACCATTGACCAATTGACGTTGAGGCAACGTTTTCATGACGTCTGGATCCATCACTGCGAATTTAGGTTGAACCGCCGGAGCCATAAAAGCTAGTTTTTCGCGAGTCGCCGCTTTACTTACCACTGAGCCTGAATTCGACTCGGAACCAGTCGCAGGAAGCGTTAATACTGCACCCAAAGGCAGTGCATTCGTAACCTTATGCTTACCCGTCAGAATATCCCAGCCTTCACCTTCATAGGTTGCCGCAGCAGCGATATATTTTACACCATCAATTACAGAGCCACCGCCGACACCTAACACAAAGTCAACCTTCTGCTCTTTAGCAATGGCAACCGCTTTATCAAGCACTTCAATTGTTGGGTTAGCGCCTACACCTGAGAATTCAAGCCAGTTATGATCAGCTAACGCCGCGACCACTTGATCATATACACCGTTCTTTTTAATCGAACCACCCCCATACACAACCAGTACTTTTTGCTTGGGAGAGATAAGTTTGCTCAGTGATGCTATTTGTCCTTGGCCAAACTGGATCTGGGTTGAGTTTACGTAACTGAATTTCATATTAATGTCCCCTATAGGAAATGTAAGTTTGTTGTCAAGTTCGTGGTACACAACGAACCTTTAAATCAGTAGATGTATATTAGTGGCGAAAAAGATACTTTAAAAGAGCAATAAGCCGCAAAAGCTTGCCTAAAACTATCAAATTAAGTATTTTAGTTCTTAATAAGATTGTAAGAGAAGCTCATGGATAACATCGCAACTGCATTGAATACATTCGCTCAGCATGCGGACTTACTCGACCTTGAAGGCAATGTTCGAACATCTATACCTGGTGTGCACTTTTTCCGCGCCAGCAAAGGTAGCTCTCGACAACCGCTGGTTTATCAATCAGGCATTATCATCGTTGCTCAAGGTCGAAAAGTGATTCATTTTCCTGAACATCAAATTCAGTACGGAGCAGGAAACTATTTGGTTCTGGGGATCCCTATGCCTCTAGAATGTGAAGCGTTCACTGAAGTGGGTTTACCCATCATGGGTTTAGCTGTAGATGTCGATCCGACGCTGTTGCACAAATTGGTCAATCAAATGCGCCAACACCAAGGTTATATAGATAATGAACAATGTCGCCAAGTTAGCTGCGTTCAGTCAGCAAAAATAGATGGACCATTAATGCAAACCATACAGCGCTTGATTGAGGTACTGCCGAACACCATCGAAAGTGATATTTTTGGCGCCGATATCGTCAAAGAGCTAGTTTATCGCGTGTTATGTGGGCCTCAGGGAAAAACCTTAATTGGCTTGGCTCAACACGACGGACACTACGCTCGCATAGCACGATCGCTCAATACCTTGCACGCCAATTATGCTAGCCCTATTTCAGTAGAGACGTTAGCAGAAGACGTAAATATGAGCGTGTCAGCCTTCCATAGAGCGTTTAGACAAGTCACGTTTGAATCACCCTTGCAATATCTAAAGAAAATCCGTTTAGTCAAAGCCAAGGACTTAATTACCGCTAACGGCACAAGAGCGAATGAAGCCGCCTTTCAAGTGGGTTACTCAAGTGCATCACAATTTAGTCGTGAGTTTAAGCGCCACTTCAATCAATCCCCGAGTGATATATCACTTAATGCTTGATGAAAGCTTAGAAAACTCATTAACCTTCATGGGAGGCTCAGCACAAGTTGAGCGTCTGGCATTATACTTTAACACGACCCAGTTTACTCTGTGTGCAAGCCCTACAGGCAATGCTTTTTGCATATCAAAACAGTCTGTTACTGATGTGGCGTCGAGTAAGATAACGCCGTTGGGTTTATCTTTTTGCCAGCGCCACGCCGCTTTAATTTGCGGGGCTACAGGCGTGTGATAACCAAAATGTGTCACTGGGTAAGGTGAGAATAGAATAAATTGCTCAGAAAAGTTAATTAACGCCAGCGGTGCATCATTGGGAATGACATCGGCCATCGACGTAAATACATTTTTAGGTGTTTTGACCTTATTCAATAACTGATAGCCCCAGCTAGAATAACCAATCCATAACAAGGGTATAAATACTACCCAGCTGGTAAAAGGTTTTATCCCACGTTTTTTCGCCGCCACAACAAAGACTGAAATAAGTAACCCTATCACTCCAAGCGTCATAAAAAATGCCCAGGGCTCAATATCGTATTTAATACTGAGTTTATTAGCAAAGGCCATGTCAATTTGACCACCTAGGCCAAATAGAAACAACCCTAACGACAATGCAAATACAAATACAAATAACAGCCAGTTCAATAACTTGCTCTGTAATATTTGCTGCAAATAAGGCGCGATTATCAAGGCTAACATTGGCAATGCCGGTAAAATGTAGACGCCGCGTTTTCCCGGACTAATACTAAAAAAAATTAATAACAACACTATCCAACCAAGAACAAGCGTAACACGCCAGTCACTACTTCTGATCGCTTTGGCCCAAGGCTTAATGACCCAAGGTATACAAAGACTTAACGGTAACCAAAATACGGGAATAACGCTCGTCAGATAATACCAAAAGGGTTTAACGTGATGCCAAGAATCAGCATAGCGAGTTACTGTTTGTTTAAACAAAATATTATCGCGGTACGCATCAAAAAATGGATTTTGCTGGATATCAACCCAATACAACATAGGCAAGAACCATAAACAGATCGCCCCCAACATAACGATGGGTCCGAGCAACCAATGCCAAGACCACCCAGGGGTTGAATTGATGACGTACTCCTGCTTACTCAACCTAAGGACGACATAAGGAATAAGCATTAATACAGGAAGAAAACCGACCCCCTTGGTAATAATGCCGAGCCCCATAAAGAACCAAGCAAGAAAATACCAAAACCAACTGCCTTTAAGGAGCAAGAAGCGCACCAGACTGTAACATCCGATCGTGATCCAGCAGCACACCATGGCATCAATTTGAGCGGTTTTTGCTTGTAAGGTAAATTGCAATGTAGCTAATAACAACAAGCCTGCATACCAGCCAATTTGCTCAGACCATAACCTGCGGCCCATATCATAAACAAGTAAAACGGTAACAATGCCTGCCAATGCACTGGGGACAAGAAATGCCAGTTTGAGGGAGCCAAATAATGCATAGAAAATAGCAATCGACCACATAAATATTGGTGGCTTATCAGGATATAACTCGCCGCCCCGCATGGGGAAAAACCACTGACCAGAATCGACCATATCTTTAGCAATTAAAGCAAAACGAGGCTCATCCGCTGGCCAAGGATCGCGTAATCCTAACCCCAATAGAATCATTGAACAGGCAAATAACAACAGCCAAATAACGTTAGTATAATGATTATGCCCACTGAGGAAGTGCGGCCTCTTTAACAATGTTGCAGATGAGACGGTCATTAATACAACTCCGCGCTAAATAGCCTATTCACACATTAACGCATTTTTTTGTGGCTTAGCGGTTGCTTCCACGATTTTCGAATTCTTATATTGCTTATACAAACCAATACTCAATGCGCTAGAAACGCAAAACAGCGCCACACTTAACACTATTTTCCAAATTGATAGCACAACAATGCCTTTTCCCATCAAAGCAAAAACCGCCATTTGAGGGATGTAACCAATGCCTGAGCCAATCAAGAAGTAGCGCGCTTTTACATCAGTTACACCAGCAAGTAGGTTAGTCAGTAAATTATTGCCTACCGGTAGCAGACGAATTACAACAGTTTTTGTGATGGGTTTGTCTTTTAGAAAATCATTAATACGGTGTATACGCTGAGCATAACGACGCGTGATTAATGGTCTAAGTAACATACGAGAAACAAAAAAGCTTAACAGACATCCAATGATAGCGGCGACCACTGACAGTGCTACGCCTTGCACAAAGCCAAAGGCATACCCTCCTAGAAACGCCATAACCTGTCGTGGGCAACCGATAGCCATTGTGCCAGCACTGAATAATAGAAAATATCCTATCCCTTCAATGCCATTATTACGAATAGTTGAATCAACCCAATGACGATTAAAAGCATCAAATAACGGTAGCGTGCTAATGAGTCCGCCTAATACAGCGCACACAAATAAAAACAACAAACCTTTTTGCAGTCCCTTGGAGGAAAATAATATACGGATTTTTTGGAGCATTAACTAATCCAAATACTCAGGTATTTTAACCCGACGCGTTAGCCATAAGACCCCGAAAATATCAACCACCCCCACTCTAAGCCTACCTAACATATTGTACTTGGACTCCCCTGCTTGGCGATCCCGGTGGTTAACCTCAAGCACAATGACTTGACCATTAATACGCTTGACCAATGCAGGAAGAAATCGATGCATATGATCGAAATAGGGTAGTTTCATAAAAGTATGTTTAGGAATGATTTTTAAACCACAGCCAGTGTCTGGGGTTCCATCGTTTAATAGCCAAGCACGTACACCATTAGCCACTTTCGACTGGAAACGTTTCCAGGCAGTGTCTTTGCGTTTTCGGCGGTAGCCCGCTACACAAAAATCGGTTCCTGGAGGTAGCTCGCGGGCAGCTTGTAGTAAATTGGGTATATCCGCTGGATCGTTTTGACCATCTGCGTCCATCGTAACAATCAATTCACCGCTAGCAGCCTTAACGCCGCTCATTATGGCGGTACTTTGTCCCACGCTTGTCTTATGCCGAACAGGTTGAATACAATCAAAACCAGCATCGATTATTTTGTACAGTTCGTTGATAGTGCGATCATCACTGCCATCATCTACATATACGATTTCAAACTCGACGGTACCGTCGAGTATTTCGATAATCTCATGGATCAATGGCGCGACATTCTGCGCTTCGTTTTTGGCCGGGATAACGACAGACAATTCCATTTTACAACACCAAATTTATGTTTTGCTGACGGTAACGTGTCGGATCGACAATTCAGTATTGTCAGCAAACAGAGCAATCAAAATTAATTAATGCAAAAGTATATTGCCTAATTCTTAAGGAATTATTAACAATCAAATCGCCCCATAAATCGAGGCACAATTGCATCGCTTACTATTTATGCGACCTTCAGGTAGCGCGCTATTATTTCAGTCCCATTGTTTGCATGAATAGGTTTGAATATAAAGCCGGATATACCTTGTTCCTGACAGGATTTAACTAATAATTGATCTGTGACAGAGGAAAGCATAACAATGGGTACATTTGAACCCAAGCGACGAATTTCAGCTAACGCTTTATCACCATTGAGTTTATTCATCACAACGTCCATGAAAATAAAATCAGGTGGGTTACTTTTGACTATTTCTAGCGCACCACTTCCATCATTAGCTTCAATGACATTAGAGTAGCCCAATTCGTGCAGGAATCTGGTTAACGCTTTACGGATCATTGCACTATCGTCGACCAATAAAATTTGGCTGTCTTTTGTGAGTGCGTTTGCATGGGGGTTTTCGATACCAACACTTTCTTCTCGCTTAATTCCTCCTTCGCGATAAACTACGTTGCGTATCAATAGATTAAAATAATACCGCCCGACACCTTCAATATTAATCGGTACAGTAACAACGTCTTGAACGCCGTTTAGGTACTTATCCATCTCACTCAAATCTTCGACAAAATACGGACTAGAAAAACCGTATTCTAGGCTATATCGACTATGTAAATCAGTTGAACGGCCAACGATGGTATTACCCCACTCCGCCAAAGCATTACGCAAATCATCCGTCATCTCTTGATGCTGATAGATCTCATTAAACATACTTTGACAGACTGCATTACCAATGGAAATCGCTGTTTCAGGGTAATGATGCATCATGATCACACCATTTAAATTCCCTGTCACTTCGGAGCATACTGCGTATCCCTTGAACCGAAAATCAGCGACTTTGTCCATAAAGGGTTCGCCTGCGGTACCCGACAGATTGGTCATAGCTTTTAAACTAGCAAGGGACTCATTGATAAAAGGGTAAAGGATAACCTTGTAGAGGGTTTCTACTGACATACTGCATTCTCTTATTTTTATTATTTTGATTGCGTGAGCAGCAAATTACTAAATGTAAGGAAGCATTGCAAGAACGTTAAATAGACAGAGTGCTTTTGCTAAGCCTTTAATTTTTTGGGGAATTTGAGGCTGGTCAGAATAGTGTGATTATTCATTTATAATGATTATGTGGCGCGTACTGTAATAAGTAACGCGCCACAAAACAGCTAGCTTGGCATAGCTGCCAATATTGCTTCTGGGCGAATAGGTAAATCTCTGACTCTGGCACCCACTGCATTAAAGATTGCGTTAGCAATAGCTGGCGCGACAGCAATCAAACCCGGCTCCCCTAACCCAGTAGGAAATTCTGTGTTTTGCACAAAACTGATATCCAACTCGGGTATGTTGTTCATGCGTAGAGGTGAATACGTGTTGAGGTTAGTATCTTTTACTTGACCCTTCTCAAACGCAGTTCCTTCGAACAAGGCTAAACTCAAACCCCATAGCATCGAGCCTTGAGTTTGCGCTAAGGCACCATCAGGGTGAACAAC
>TARA_R110001632_G_scaffold35828_4_pt1 | contig 122833 bp, 129 predicted proteins | sample TARA_R110001632 | Tara Oceans TARA_R110001632 (sample SAMEA4398266) | marine metagenome | biome: Polar Biome; feature: [SRF] surface water layer (ENVO:00010504); material: water (ENVO:00002006), including particulate matter (ENVO:01000060) such as... | depth 5 m
CACTGTTTTTGGGCATAAGACAATTGATTTATCTGAGTCTGCTATAACACCCAGTTTTAGTCAGGTTAATGAGCGTAATGGCGAAAGAATTGACGTTATGCAAACGAATAACACGTTGCAAATAGCGTATCAGGAAAATAGTGCCACAGAAGCAAAAAAAGACTCGGTAAAACTGGTCGCAGGAATGATCGTTGATGCGGGTTTTGATGCCTTTATTAAACAATATTGGGACGCGTTAGAAGCGGGTAATCAGATGGACATTGAATACCTGGTTCCGAGTAAGCAAACAACGTTTACTTTTCGATTCAGTCAAGCGTCTTGTGTTCAAGGAACTCAAAAAGGGGCGGAATGTTTCTCTCTTATTCCGGTGTCTTGGTTTGTAAAGCTCGCAGTGGATCCAATCATTGTGGCATACGAACCGGTTCAAAAAAGGCTATTACGATTTACTGGCCGTGCGAATATTTGTGATTCGCAGGGTAAATACCAAAGTGTCGATATTCAATATCGCTATTTATAAGCTCGATTTTTTTAGGTGATGTTATGAAATCCATGATGAAACGTTTTTTTTCGCCGCTTACTATTGCTTTTTTGAGCGTCCTTTTACTGTCCGCGTGCTCGACACCAGATGTGTCCTTGTACGCAAAAAATGAGCCTAAATTTGAACTGCAGGATTTCTTCTCAGGATCATTAAAAGCACATGGCATTTTAAAGAATCGCAGCGGCGAAGTAATACGTTACTTTAACGCCACGCTAGAAGGTGATTGGGAAGACGGTGTTGGAACGCTTGCCGAGGTTTTTACTTTTGATGATGGCGAAATTCAAAATCGAACATGGATAATGACACCCAATGATAATGGTGAATATACCGCCACAGCGAACGACGTTATTGGTACCGGCGATATTAAAATTGCGGGCAACGCCTTGTTTATGAATTATGTTTTACAGGTTCCTTATGACGGTGATTTACTGGAAGTCAATGTGGATGACCGCATGTACATGGTGAAAGACGGTGTAGTGATGAACGAATCTATCATGACTAAATTTGGCGTCGAAGTAGGTTATTTATCCATTGTGATTGAAAAAATAAACTCGGGCATATAATTCTAATAAATATTTTGTGTGTGAATATAATGATGGTTTAGTATTACTAAGATGCATTTCATTTTTTAAATGAGCACTGTATTTTCTGTTTTTTCATGAAAGGCTGCCTTTGGGCGGCCTTTTTTATTGGTGTAAAGATACTTGTGTGTAATTATTTGATGACAGTAACATTTTTTTACAAATAAATTTTATTTATATCAGCGTTCATGGAATAGGAAGTTGCTTAATGTTTAAAAGTATCAACTCAATGATGTCTTCTAAAAAAAGGTGTTTCTTTTATTATGGTTTTATTTCTCTATTCCTAAGCTTGTTTGTGTTTATGTTGGGGCTTTATGCCTATCAATTAAAGAACTTAGAGGAAAGATCTGAGTCTGCAAAAAATGCATTAACACACCGAATGAATGGTATTTTTCTAGAACTGAAGCACATTGTTGATAGCAGCAAATTTTCTTGTGAAAAAGAAGACATTGATATATTACGACGTACGACATTCTATTCACCAATCTTTAAAGAGATTGGTCTGTTTAACGATGATTTTCGCGTATATTGCACAACCTATGGGCCAAGAGATATTGCTATTTTTTCGTCGATTGTGGATCGAATAAAAGACAGCAGCGAGCGTAAAACTGTTTCTTTGGTGCGCTCTCATAGTCTTGGAGAAAGTACTTTTTTTGCTTTCTACCAAGGCGCACATGGTTTGGGTATCAATGGTTTGGCTCCGCCCCAAGCTCTAGCGGTAGACGTAGATTACTTGTTGTCGCCTGACCTCCCATACGAACTCACTATTGGTAAGCAAGCTGTAGTGTCTAGCGAATATAGCCATAAATCGTCGGTGCTGGCTAAGCGAGTTGAGTCATTAGATGACTGGGCCATCAGTTTAGTGGTCTTTTCGCCTTTCAGCTTGTATTGGAGTCATTTGGTCTCTTTGTTGCCTTTTATTTTTATTTTTTGTGTTTTGTTTTGTCTTATTTTTTATGCTGCTCACGGTGGGATTTTATACTATCGTCACTCTTTGCCGCTGAGTATAAAAAGAGCAATCAAAGACAATGCAATAGACGTACATTTCCAGCCGATTGTGTCACTTAAAGCCGGCGAACTTCATGAAATGGAAGCGCTTATTCGATGGCACTCTCCTCATCATGGTCAAACTTCTCCCCTTGTGATTGTTGAAACAGCAGAACGCCTTGGTTTGATAGATGATCTTACTTGGATGGTGGTTCGCAAGGTGGGAGACTTTTATCGTGAGTATCCTACACAGTTAAAAGAGATAAATATTTCTGTGAATGTGGACCGATACAGTTTGCTCAAAGAAAGCTTCGCTCCAAACTTGGAAGGCATTATTACAGAGTACCCTGAGTTAAAAGGTCGTTTAGGTCTTGAGGTAACAGAAACCAGCGCATTAACGGACATTGAACTGCCACTTATGGTGAGTCGCTTCGAGCACATTAAAACATTAGGTATTCGCTTGTCTGTGGATGATTTTGGAACCGGTTATGCGGGTTTAGATTTCCTTCGTCGTTTCCCATACGACACGTTAAAGCTGGATAAAGTTTTCATCGACAGTTTAAAAGACGATCAGTTTACGCGTCAGATCTTAATCTCCATCACTAAGCTAGCAAAAGAGCTAAACATGGCGTTGGTGGCCGAAGGCGTCGAACGCGAAGACCAACTTGAAGCAGTTCGAGCGCTAGGAGTGGATCGAGTACAAGGCTATTATTTCTGTCGTCCTCTTCCGAAGGAGCAAGTTATTGCTTGGGTCGAGGAAAACTCGACCAAGTAGCGCCAGTTTGGTGATACAAGATTGTATTATTGTCTGGCTTCTCTTACTCTTTAGCGCTTCATTTTTCACGCTCAAGGTTATGACATGGCGACTCTGGTTTTTCGGCTTAAATATGTTCCTGATGAAGAGGCGGATGAGATACGTCAATTATTAACCGATCATGACATCGATTTTTATGAAACGAATGCAGGTCGTTGGCAGATATCCATGGCAGGACTTTGGGTTAAAGACAAAGAACAAGCATTAAAAGCATTGGCGCTTATTCGAGAAGATCAAATTCTTCGTGCCCAAACAATGCGACCTATTACGCTTGGGCAGTGGGTGTTGGGTTATCTACAGCATACTCGTCAAAATCCAGCAGAAGCTCTTTTTACCTTGGTTGCTGTTCTTCTCATCTTAGGTATCTCGATTATTCCTTTTACACTGTGGTTATAACAACCTTCAGGCTTTTCTTAAGTAGCGTTACTCAGTGGTTTTGCAAGTAAGGCCGCTTTACGTTGAACCCTTGCGCTAATCAACTGGACATTAATGGCGCTTACAATCACAATCAACATACCGAACAAGCTTAGTAAGTCAGCGTGGGATGAACTGATACGGTTTGTCCACCAGCCGAATGCAACACAAACCTCAGTTAAAATGAACGCCATAACCGGTGTTAACGCGATAGACGCACTCACCTGTACCGTTTGCCAATACCGCATGGCTTGAGCAAAAGCGCCATAAGCAATCAGTGTATTGAGACAGCAAAATGCCGCAATCCAAGCGTCGTCTGAAGACATACTTAATAATGTGCTAGGGGATGCGAAAGGCAGCATGACGACCAATGCATAGGCATAAATTGCTAATAAAATATTGGACGGCGCTAAGCGTTGGAACAAAGACTTTTGTAATAACGCATACATAGACCACGCCGCTGCAGAGCATTGTACAATCGCAAAACCCACCCAAATTGAGCCTTGATTTCCTTGTCCCAAAATAGGATGGAAGAAAACCAACATACCTAATCCAATACCAACGAAACACATCCACTGTTGCCAGTGAATGGTGTCTTTCAAAAAGAATAAGCCGCCTAATGCCAGAAATAGTGGAGCGATTTGGAAACTTAGTTGCGCGGAACCCGGCAGCAAAAAATCCAAGCTCCAAGCGAAGGTGGTGTAGTTAACAATCAAAAACGTACCAGCCGCTGCCAGGCGTAACCAATCTTGTTTACGAAGATTTTTGAACTCTCCCAGTTTGCCGCGCTGCCACTGCCATAGCCCCAAAATGATACCCGCCACAGAGAAACGTAACCAAGTGAGTGTAATGGGGTCCGAGAAATCCCCTGAGAGCTTTAAGGCGATTGGTAGCATCCCCCAAAACAGTACGGTAATGGAGCTAAAGAAGAGCCCGTACAAAAAAGTCTGCTTGGCGGTTGGCATAACGATAACCTTATATAAAAGAAGTTGTTCTGATTTTCCATAATGGCTTTCCCCCTTCATTAAAGCCAATGCATAATAGGCCTAATCATTATGCATAAATCGGAATTTGGTTATGATCCCCAGCGCATTACAGCATTTGGACCTTAAATCACTCACAGGACTGTTATATTTACTGGAAGAGCGCAATGTTGGCCGCGCGGCGGATCGCTTGTATCTGAGCCAGTCCGCCATGAGTCGATTACTTAATCGACTGCGTGATGCCTTCAATGACCCTTTGTTTATTCGTACGGCAAAAGGCATGGTGCCAACATCGAAAGCATTAGCATTGGAAGCGCCATTAAAGCTCATGCTAGAACAAATGGCAGGGTTGTGGGCAGAGTCTGAATTCCAGCCGCAAAGCAGTTATCGTACTTTCCGTATGCAAACGACGCATTATCAAGCTCAAGCCTATATGCCCGCGATTGCAGAGCAATTCTATCGAGAAGCGCCTTTTGCTTCGTTAGAAACCAGCACGCTGACCGAAACGAGTTTGCTTAGCCAAGCGGAACACTCTCTTGATTTGGCGTTGTGTAGCGAGTACATACAGCTTCCCAATAGTTTTGAAAAAAACCTACTTGGACGTGAAAAATTTCGCTGCGTTATGTCTGCGAATCATGCATTAGCCGCGAAAGAGCACATCACGCTAGATGACTATTTGGCTTATTCTCATGTATTGGTAAATTTAGGCGGTTCTAACCCTGTGATTAGCGATGCATTGCTAGGTGAGCGAGCGAGAGAGCGTCATTTTGCATTTCGTACTCCTTATATGTTGGCAGCACTGGAAACCGTAGGCCGAACGTCTTTATTAATGAGCAACAGCGGTTTATTACCAGAACGTTTTCGAAAGCAATTTGGTTTGGTTATTAAGGACCTTCCGATGGATTTTCCTTTTATTCATTATTATTCAAGCTGGCCAAAATCTGTGGAGAACGACCCCGGTGTGATTTGGTTCAGGGGTATTTGCGAGCGTGTCGTCAAAACCTTAATTCCTTATCCTAAAGAGTGACGGTTACGCACTTTAGTTCATGGTCAGGAATTCGGTTATACTCCCCTTTTGGTTTAACTCAATGGCATCCACGTGGTCTTAAAAAGCAAGAATACGAAAAGCAAACGTACCAATAAACTAGAGCTTCATCCTCGTAATCCGCATCGTGCGCGTTATGATTTTGCGCTCTTAGCGGATTCTTGCCCCGAGCTTTCTGGTTTTATCCAACTCAACCAGTATGGAAATGAGTCAGTGGATTTTGCTAATCCTAATGCGGTTAAAACCTTAAACCGCGCCTTACTCAGTCACTTTTATGGCGTTGCATTTTGGGACATTCCACCGAGTTACCTTTGTCCGCCGATTCCCGGTCGAGCCGATTACATTCATTATTTAGCCGACTTATTAGCGACCAGTAATCAAGGAGTGATCCCGCGTGGAAAAACGGTCAAGGTTTTGGACGTTGGTGTGGGAGCGAATTGTGTTTATCCCATCATCGGACATCAAGAGTATGGCTGGCAATTTGTTGGTTCCGATGTGAATCCTATTGCCGTGTCGACCTGCAATACCATTATAAAATCCAACCCCTGTTTGAAAGGCGCGGTTATTGCTCGCTTGCAAACTCACTCGGCTAAGATCTTTGATGGCGTGTGGGAAGAAAAAGACAGGTTTGATTTAACTTTGTGCAACCCTCCGTTTCATACCAGTGAATCGGCGATGATAGATGAGTCACAGCGTAAATGGCGTGGTGTAAAAGGTAAAAGATCGAGCACAGAAAAGCCTGTTTTAAATTTTGGCGGAACGGCACCTGAATTATGGTGTGATGGTGGGGAAGCTGGCTTTGTGTCTCGAATGGTAAAAGAAAGTGTTCAATACGCCGATCGTTGTTTTTGGTTTACTTCCTTGGTGGCGCGTCAGGGGAATTTAGACGCTATCTACCGTACATTAAAAGACGTTGGTGCTCGCCAAGTTAAGACGATTGACATGGCTCAAGGTCAAAAAATCAGTCGGTTTGTCGCTTGGAGCTTCCTCGAAGATGATCAAATAGACTATTGGAAAGACAACTACTGGCAGAATTAAGATGACGGCCAGTAATTGTCTTCTAATGTGCTTTTCTAGAGTGCGATGGCAATTTTAGCGGCAAGGCGAGCGTTGTTAAACACCAACTGAATATTGCTTGCTAGGCTGTCTCCGCCTGTTAATTCAGCGACACGTGCTAACAAGAAAGGAGTAGATTCCTTTCCGGCAACGCCTTGTTCTTTCATCTCGGCTAATGCTTGATTGATGGCTGAATCAATCGCGGCTTTATCCATCGCAAATTCTTCTGGAATAGGGTTGGCAATAATCACTCCACCATGCAATTGCATTTCCCATTTTGCTTTGAGGAAATTCGCAATGTCATTTGCGGATTGTAGATTATAGTCGACGGTTTGATCGCTCTCACGAGTATAAAAAGCGGGTAGAGTGTCCGTTTTGTAACCTAATACGGGAACACCTTGAGTCTCTAAATATTCACGTGTTAACGCAAGGTCTAGAATAGATTTCGCCCCAGCACACACAACCGCCACACTGGTTTTTGCTAGTTCTTGCAAATCAGCCGAGACATCAAATGTTTGCTGTGCGCCTCGATGTACACCGCCAATTCCCCCTGTTGCAAACACTTTAATACCGGCCATTGCCGCAATAATCATTGTCGCCGCTACGGTTGTTGCACCATGTTGTTTTTGGGCAATAACAAACGGCAAATCGCGGCGTGAGCATTTCGTTACAGACAAACCGGCTTTGGCTAAGGTGTCTATTTCTTCATTGCTTAATCCCGCTTTAAGGCGGCCATCAATGATGGCGATGGTCGCTGGTACTGCGCCGTTATCACGAATGATTTTTTCCACTTTTTTAGCGGTTTCGGCATTTTGTGGCCATGGCATACCATGAGAGATAATGGTGCTTTCAAGGGCAACAACAGGTTTGCCCGCGGCAATGGCGGCGGCAACATCAGGGTGTATATCTAGGTATTGGTTCATAGTTTTTCTATCCATTGAGTGACGTTTTGAACAGTGAGTTCTGGGTAGTTTGCATGGGAGCTTTCTAGTGTCATCGCCGCGCAAGCTAGGGCAAAAGAGAGTGAATCGTCGAGGCTTTTATTTTGTTGGCAAGCACTTAAATACCCCGCCAATAAAGCATCTCCTGCACCGGTATCGCTGACCGGTACCGTCGGGTAGCAGATTTTTTGTTGGCTGTGTTCTGCGCTGGTAAAAAGAACACCTTGACTGCCTAGGCTAAGCAATACTTCATCAACGCCTGCATCAAGTAAGGCTTTTGCGAGTTTATTGGGGTCTGTTTCATTTGAGTCAAGAATGGCTCTTGCTTCATCTTGATTGACTTTTAATAAGGTTAATTTTGCTAATATGGGCCGTAATCTAGGTGCTTTCGCTGTGGACACCGCGTCAGCGACAAGTTGAGCAGAAAGAGATTGTCGTGCGAGCCATTCGATGGTGTCGGAGGAAAGGTTAGCATCAATAATGATGCTATAAGCACTTTGCAGTAAAGCTTGTTTACTGCTGAGTTTTTGCGCATCGAGTGTGTCGATGATTCGCATGTCAGCAATAGCGGCTTGTAGCTGCCCACTGTCATTATTGATGGCTAAGTAGGTGCCCGTGGGTAGGGTGTCATGACGCAAGATATTATGTGTTTCTACGCCACTTGCACGAGTTTGTTCTATTAGCCAATTGCCACGTTGATCCAACCCAATAGATGCAATCAAATGTACGTGTTCACCTAGGCGTGCTAAATTTTCAGCAATATTTCGGCCTACGCCGCCGGGGCTTTGGCTGATGGTTCCTGGATTAGAATCATGAGTGGTTAATACCGCGCTACTGTGGCCATTGATGTCCACGTTGGCGCCACCAATGACGACATAGGTATTTTGCTCTGCGAGTAAATAACCTTTTCCTAAGATATAGCCTTGCCGAGTCAGTTGCATAATGTGCCCTGCAACAGATTCTCTGCTCATTCCAAGTCGGTCGGCTAGGGCTTGCTGTGAGGCAAGTGGATCGAGCTTTATGGCTTCATAGACGCGATAAGTTTGATTTTTCATAGTCAACATAACAAATGTTTAAAGAATTAACATATGTTTATATTGAGTTATATACAAGTGCTTTTTGAGCTGATGTAGCGTAAAAGTGATATAACCCCTATTATTCTTGATCATCCGTTGCGTTTTTAGGTTTAAGTCCAATAGCCGATTCTATAAGGTCTATGTGATTAGTATTAAAAGAGATTTCAAGGTGTTTAAAAGCTTTCAAGCACAACTCATTATGTTTGTCTTGATGTTACTTGCGCTGGCTCAGTTGGGAACCGCGCTTGCTGTGCTGTCGTCTTTAAAAGAAGACAACTATAGGCAAGGCGTGAACTCCATTGACGTATCGCGCAATGTATTTGATTTGTTTTTAGAAGCGCGTGCTGAACAGCTTACTAAAGGGGTGGAGATTTTGACCTCTGATTTTGGTTTTAAGCAAGCTGTGGCCACCAGAGAAACGGGGACTATCCGCTCTGTTTTGCAAAATCATGGTGCCCGAATCAGCGCAGATGTGTCTATTTTAGTGTCGCCGGGCGGCGAACTTATTACGGCGACTCAAGCGGTTAATGTTAGTGGCACTATTTCTGAGCTTGTGTTTGCGGCTCGTCGCTCTGGCGGTTCGTCGATTAGTACTATGATCGCCTTGGATAATCGCGCCTATCAGCTCGTATTAGTACCAGTTAAAGCGCCGAATGTGATTGCTTGGGTCGGTATGGCGTTTTTACTAGATCAAACGTTGGCAGAACAAATTAAGAATGTCACTGGATTAGACATTAGCTTTGTTCATGAAATAGAGAGTACCCATACACTTGATGGTGTATCGACATTGCCGGAAGACGAAAAAAGCACCTTGTTTGAAGGTGTTGGCAACATCAACAGTATTCTTCAGTTGCCAATGTTTTCTACGGATGAAAAGTATTTATCGTTGGGTGTTGATTTAGGTGTTACCGATCAATGGGGCGTCATTCATTTGCCTTACGGCCCTTGGATAGAAAGCTACAACAGTACTCGTAATCAGTTGGTCTTAATTTTCACTGGTGCGTTGGCGTTGGCATTTTTATTTGGTGTGGTACTTGCTCGAAATATGACGAAGCCAATCGGCCGTTTGGTCGATTATGCGACGTTGATTGGTTTGGGGGCCGATAACGAAAAAGTTAAGGCACCAGAAATAAGTGGTGAATTTGGTGTGTTATCTAACACCATGAAAACGATGCAAGACGCGATTATAAATCGAGAAGAAGAACTGACTTATCGGGCTTCTCGTGATCAGCTTACGGGATTATTCAATCAAAGTGCCGTTGAATTGTATTTAAGCGAAGCATTGCCGAAGGTTCAAGGTGGCCTGATACTCATTAACATTCGACACTTCAAAAATATTAATAACATGCTGGGCTTTGATGTTGGCAACGTTTTGTTATCAACAGTGGCGGAGCGCCTTAAAGCGTGGGGTGGCGACGCTGATATGATTGCGCGCCTTAACGGCGATAAGTTTTTGCTTATTTTCGGACGCAACATTTCAGAACAAGACTGCGCGGATTTAAAGTGTTTTTTCTGCGAAGAGTTTGAAGTAGAAGAAGGTTCAAATATTCGTCTTGATATCAGCATTGCTGTACTGCCTTTCGAGCATGCAACTGCCGATGTAAACAGCGCCATGCGCCGGTTAGATATCGTTGCTGACAAAGCACGAGAAGAAAGTAATCTTTGTGTGTTCTATGAAATCGGACAAGATGAAAATCACCGTCGTCAGTTGACGATTATTCGGGATTTGCCTGCCGCCTTAGAAAGTGGTCAATTGTTTGTTGTTTACCAGCCTAAGGTTGGCCTAGCAGGCAACGATTGTCATGAGGCAGAAGCGTTAATTCGTTGGGTCCACCCTGAACTCGGTTTTGTCCCGCCGGATGAATTTATTTCTATACTTGAACACGCGGGCAGCATTCAATTATTAACCAAATGGGTATTGAACACGGTGTTGTCTCAACTGAGTCGCTGGTGGTCAGATGGTCATGAAATTCGCGTCGCGGTGAATTTGTCTGCCCATGATCTGGTGGATGAGGAATTACCCGCTATGGTTGCTCAAGCATTGAAAGCGAACCATTTACCAGAACGCGCGTTAGCACTTGAAGTCACAGAAAGTGCTGTGATGAAAGATAGAGTAAAAGTGACCAATGTGCTGAAAGCCTTGCAGAAAATGGGCGTTCATCTTGCTATAGATGATTTTGGTACCGGTCAGTCTTCATTGTCCTATTTGCGTGAGTTACCCGTGAATGAAGTGAAAATCGATCGCGCCTTTATACAGTTTATCGATACCAATAAAGGCGATGAGTTTATCACTAAGGCGACCATTGATTTGTCCCATAGCTTGGGCTTTCAAGTAACAGCCGAAGGCGCTGAAAATGCGGAAGGTGTGGCCCTTTTAGGGCTATATCATTGTGATAAAATACAAGGCTATTTCTTCTCTAAACCTTTGCTTGCGGAAGATTTCTTTAAATGGCGTGAAAACTTTCATAAAATTTAACGAGAGTGACACGCTGTTCATGTGAGGCTTATTGCAATATGTTGTTTTTGATACGTATAACACTGTTATTACTATTGATTATAGGCGTTACCTTATTAGGCATTATTTTTTGTTTGCTCACCTTACGCTCAAAAAATCGAGTGTATCATTTAGGCCGAGTATTGGCACAAGTAGGGGCGCTATTTGGTTTATCGGTTGAGGGTAGAGTTGCGTCTCAATCACAACATTCTCCTCAAGCGGTTTATGTGGCAAATCATCAGAACAACTTTGACTTATTTACCTTGGCGGCCGTCATGCCAAAAGGGGTTGTTACTGTCGGAAAATCGAGCTTACGATGGATTCCTTTTTTTGGTGCTTTGTACTGGGCCAGTGGCAATATTTTAATCAACCGTGATAACCGAAAACAAGCGATAGCGACGATAGACCAAGTGGTTGCCAGTATGAAAAGAACCGGTTTATCTATTTTGATGTTTCCAGAAGGCACACGTAGCCGAGGCCGAGGCTGGCTGCCGTTTAAACGCGGTGCGTTTCATGCCGCGATTCAAGCAGGTGTGCCCGTCGTTCCCATTGTTTGTAGCAGTACTCATCAACAAGTGAATTTGAATCGCTGGAGTAATGGTAAGGCGATTGTTGAAATGCTTGCGCCAATTGATACCGCAGACTTGCATGAAGCGGACATCATTGCGTTGATGGAAAAGTGTGAGCAACAAATGCACGACGCTCAACAACGCTTAGATCAAGAGCTTGCTCGCTAGTGTTTGTTCGAAGTAAGCGCTTTCTCTAGAACGGTTTGTATGTTTTGCAGGGTGGGATGTGACTCTGGCAGAGTGTTTTTTTCCCATTCTGGATGTTGTTGTGCTTGCTTCCAAAAAGGCTTCATTTGGTCAATAAACTCGTTATCTTTTGATGGAGTGATAAGTTGGTAAGATTGCTGAGAAGCGTGACCACGCTGATGCAAATGCTGAATGGCAGTCAAACCTCGCAAGCATAAAAGCGTCAGTGTCGCGTTATCTAGGCACAAATAGTGACGGTTCGTCAGTTTGCTTTTTAGTGTGTCTTTATAATGCTGTCCGGTTTTCCATGTGGCGCCTAAAATGGCACCTATGGTGGTGGCGGTGCCTAACGTCAAACCCGCCGACATAACATCGATTCCTGCGCCAATCGCCGCACCGGTTAATGCACTTGTTCCGGTATCAATGCCCCATTCTTTTAGCGTCTGCGCTTCGAAAATATCCTGCTGCCAACGATCATTCTGAATCGCCAATGGCGATACGACTAAATCTGTTTGCTGAAACTCATATAGGCGCAACAACTGGGTAATATAATGCTGTTCCAGTTGGCGTATTTTATTCTCGAACACGGTAGATTCTGCTGTTTCTGGTGGGTACTGAGCGCATTCAAGGCGTGAGCTCGCTGCTTTGATCAGTAATTCAGCCAGTTGATTGCTTGCCATTGTTAGGCGTAATTGAGCCGCTTCTTCACGTGATGTAACCAATTGATTGACGGCGTCGTAATGCTCCGGCATTAAGCTTTGAATACTTTGATACAAGCGCTTTTCATCTTCAAAATAAAACGCGACAGAGTCGTATTTAACGACCGCATGTAAGTGGCGTTCTGCCAAGACTTTACGCCACGCGTCTAGATGCGCACTTGGTGTTGCGCTGAAATTTAATATCGGAATAATCGGTTTATTGGCGCTGGCCAGTAACGCAAGTTCGTCTAAGTATTTGCCGAGCGGGGCTTGTCGAATATCAATCACATAGAGAATGATATCGGTGCTTGTCAGCTGCTTGAGTATTTTGGCTTCTTGCTCGAATTCATCCTGCGCAAAGTGACTGTCACAAAAAGGCCGCAACCAATCTGAACCCTGAAAAGAGCGAAAAGAATCAGAGTGTCGGATGTCCCATAAACCAATGGAATCTTCAAACCCTGGTGTGTCGGTTAACGTCACAATCGTTTGATGTTCTATGTTGATTTTGACGCTTTCTACATGGCGAGTGGTTCCAGCTCGGTCACTGACGTCGCCAAAGTCTTGGCGACGTAATAAAGTACGAATCAGCGATGTTTTGCCGGTATTAGCGTGACCAACGACCAAAAGAGAAATCGACACGGGTTAATCCTTTCGTAGTATTTGGGTGGAAGGAAGATGTGTTTCTCTGGCAAGACGTTGCCAATCTTCTATGAATGTAGCGTGTTTGTCGCCACATATCACCAAGGATAGCGAGGTATAAGAGGCACTTACTCGAGTAAAAAAGCGCCTGCTACCGCGGTCTGGACTTTGTTCGCCATCGACTAAGATGTAAGTAGGTTCTTGGCTGGGTATAGCTAAAAATTGATCTTGTTCTTCTCGGCTGTTTAAGAAAGATAAAGAACGGGCTGTGCTCAAATAATCCGGCTTTGACTCGCTCCATTCAAATAAGGCCCAATGTTGAAAAAAAGCACTGTCGTCAAGGAGGCTAATGTGTTCGTCATGAGCATTGCCCTGTATCGTGGACAATGCATTGTGGTCATTGTCTAAGATCGCTCGACTTTGACTCTCTTGCTGTAAGTAACGGTTTTTAATAATACGTTCTTGTGTGCCCAGTGGTTGAGTCGCGCGTTTAAAATGGTACATCCCTAAGCTTATGAGCATGAATAATGCTCTTGGCAACACACCGTAAATCATAATGCTGGCCAGTAAAAAATTTGCCCAATGCTGTCGAGTAGACGCATTTTGTGAGATGAGGTCCACTCGGCTCGCCAGAATATCCAGTTGGTTAGGCAGTGAGATGCCAAACCATTGTGGAATGACGTTCAATGTTTGTGTGAGTTGAATAAACGCCTGATCACTTAATAGTGTTGTTTCCCAGACAAAATTCACCTGGTTGGTAAGCAGCAACAATAATGTCATGATCCAGCCAGCTAATAAATAACACCCCCATGCGCCATGTGAAACGCTGCTGATTAACCATTTATTAGAGTGAGCTGGACATTGCCAATGTAGGTACGCCGCGCTGATGTCGTCTTCAATATGTGAGTGCTTACTTATTTTCTTGTTCAGAAAAATCAACAAGCCAAGTAAAAAGCCTTTGCTCTCACTGCGGTGGTTCATCGTCGCCATCATGGTGACAAACCAAAGCGCGAAGTTAAGCGCGTGAAAACCCAGTAATATGATGAACAACCAAAAGATATTGACCTGATTAGATTGGCTTGTCGCAAAGGCGGGAGGCACGGCGATTAAGCCGAGCAAAAACGAGACGGCGAGTACACCCAAAATAACGCGATTAAAGTAGCGCTTTAAGCGAGCGAATTGAGCGGAATAACTGCAGACCTGAGGCCGGGTGTCGAGTTCTTTTAGCGCGGAGGTGAGGTCGTTTGCATGAGCAGACAGTCGAAACTTGGTGTGAGTTTCTAACCAAGCCGCAAGGGCGAGTTTGGCGCGGTTTGTGGGGAAGGTCATTTTATCGCGTTACTCTTTTCAAATGTCAAAATAGTGAGGTATAGATGAGGTGTGATTATCCTCTTAATAACGCTGTTTTACTTGATGTCATAGACAAAGGCAAAAAGCGCTTTTAGATAACAGGGTATTATACCGTCTTATTTTTGGCTTCTACCTAGCTTGTTTGTCGAGTGTTAGTGAAAAAAATGACTGCCACAAAATAATAGTCTTACGCTGAACTTTTGATGTAAATCAACGTTATAGTGACTTCAGGTTGCTTTGTGAGGTAGAAGTGTAGGGAATTGTTACATCATATTGATTCACCATAATTGATGGCCTTACTATGCATTTATATGCAATAAATGGCATGTTTTTTTAGAGGATCAATTGATGCGTTTTAATTCCATAAGAGTAAAAAGTTCTTTGCCTGTTTTTGTTATGGGAATAACTTTTGTTATTGCACTGGTATCCATGGTGCATATTAGTAATCAATTGAGAGCGGCTTTAGACGTTCAAGTTGATAACTATGAAAAAGCCGTAACGGCGATTTTGAACGCGGACCGAGACCTTTACCAAGCAAAATTGGCCGAGCAGCGTCTTATTGTCGGTGTGGGTAAAGCGGAAAGTGAAGAAGCTGATCGTACGGAAAATGCTCAACAAGTAAAAGACAGATTTAATTTGTTCCGCAAGTACCTTTCTGAAGAACCTCAAGTTTACAAAACGGCTGGTGATTTCGATAGCGCGTTTAGCGCCTGGTTAAAATCCTCTAACGCCTTGGTTGCGACATACAGTGACTCTTCTGCACGTGAAGCGGCAGAAACAAAAGCTAATAAGAATTTTAAAGCATTAAGAGTGATCCTTGATAAAGCGGGAGAGTCTGTTAACAAACACGCTTATTCAACCAAAGTCGCTGTCGAAGCAAAAGTAGACGCCTTTAGAGACTTCGCTCTGATTGTTGTCGTGATCGGTTTGCTGATTGGTATTTGGTTCAGTTACAAAACACCAAAAACACTGACTGATCAGGTGAGTTATTTAGGTCAACGTATTCGTGAAATTTCCGAAGGTGATGGTGACTTAACGCAACGTATTGAATTTTCAACAAAGGATGAATTAGGTGATCTGGCCAGTGAGTTTAATGGTTTTGTTGAACGCCTAAGAGGCATTATTAGCAATATCCATCAACAGTCGAATGCCTTGGGAGAAACCACCAGTCAATTAAATAACGCGGCGATCAAAACCACAGGTATTACCAATGCATTGGCGAATGCTTCAGCGTCTATTGTAAGTGCTGGTCATGAAATGGACATGTCAAATCAACAAATGGCGACGGTTGCTCGTGATACCGCAGATGAAGCGAAAAATTCGAATGACTTGACGCAAAATGGTTTGGCCGCCGTAAACAAATCTCAGCAGGCGGTTACTGAACTTGTCTCCGATATTGAACTCGCATTGGGCCGTTCTGGTGAGCTTGAGAAAAGTTCTGAAAACATTGCTTCAGTATTAGAAGTTATCCGCAATATTGCAGAACAAACCAACTTACTGGCATTGAACGCAGCAATAGAAGCCGCACGTGCTGGAGAATATGGTCGTGGTTTTGCAGTCGTTGCTGATGAAGTTCGTACCTTGGCAACTCGTACACAAGACAGCACCAATGAAATTGAATCCATGATTGAGCAACTTAAAGTCAATGTGGCCGAATCGTCTAAAGCGATTCAAAATAGTCGTAATAATGCAGAATTCACCGTTAATAATTTTGGTGAGGTAACAAAAACCTTTGATGCGTTACGTGTGTCATTCAGTAAAGTTCAGGAAATGGCGGCACAAACGGCTCAAGCGACTCAAGAGCAGTCTATAGTGTCTAATGACATCAACCAGAACATGGTGTCGCTAAAAGATCAGACCGACTCTGTGCAATCAGTAGCCGATATGATTCAGCAGCAATCACAAGATATTACCAAGTTGTATAAAGCATTGGATCAACAAGTGGGCAGCTTTAAAGTATAAATCTTAAAGCCTCATAAGATCTTTTAAAAAACCGCTTATCGAAAGATATGCGGTTTTTTTTGTTATTCATTATAAAGCGATAAAGGTAAGCCTACAGCGGCAATGGTGCGTCGCTTTTTATGGCTCGGATCGCAAAATTGCTGTGTATGTCTTTTACGTAAGGCAGATTTTGCATGGCTTTTAAAATACTTTCATAATCCGCAAGGTCTTTCGCCACAACTTCTAGTCGGTAATCGGCAAACCCAGACACCAAATAAGCACTGATTACATTGGGCAAATTGGCCACACTTTCCTCAAACGCTTCACTGGCTTCGCTGGTATGGCTCTTCAGGCGAACCTCAATAAACACCGTCATCGACAAGCCGACCTTTTTACGTTCAAGGCTTGCTTTGTAGCCTTTAATTACCCCTGACGATTCCAATTGTTTAACACGACGCAAGCAGGGCGACGCGGATAAATGAATTTGCTCCGCTAATTCGACATTACTCAGGCGGCCATCGTTTTGTAGGTGCGTTAATATTTGAGTATCTGTGTTATCAACTTTCAAATTGGCATACCTGCTTTTATAAGGTGGTTAAATAAGTATATCCTGCCAATAAGTTAATATTTAAGGGTATTAATGGCAAGGACATGCTCATGAGTCTATCCCTATAATGAATACATTACTTCATTTTTGAAATACGTATTTTATCAGGACGGATCATGAGCGACGTTACACATCCCAAAGTATCTGCAAATCCAAGCTATCGGCATATTGCCTCAGGGGCGACGTTAAAATTTGGACTGGTCGCGGCGTTTATTACCGCATGTATTTGGGCCAGCTGGTTGGTCAGCGTCAAAATGGGCGCGCAATCCGCGCTGACGACGTTTGATTTAGCGTTGATGCGATATGGTATTCCTGCATTGGTGCTGTTCCCCTTTTTGTATCGCTCTCGCCGATTGTTATTAACGGTTCCTAGTTGGACCTTGTTTGGCATCGTACTGGGTGCTGGCGTGCCTTTCTTTTTCTTAAGTTCTGCTGGTATGCATTATGCGCCTGTTTCCCATGCTGGCTTATTGATTCCAGGCACGTTCCCTTTGTTTGTCACGGCCATTGCGTTTTTTGTGTTTAAAGAGCCACTGAGTCGTCCGCGTTTATTGGGTCTTATTGCCATCATGATTGGCGTCGTTGCCTTGTTGCTTATTTCTATGTGGTCACTCAACGGTGATGTGTGGAAAGGTGACTTATTGTTTATTGGCGCGAGTTTCTTTTGGGCGGTTTATACCATTTGCCTACGCGTTGCAGGTTTACCACCTTTGGCCGCCACAGGGCTACTTGGCCTAGTGTCGACTTGTATATTAGTAGGGTTGCTGGCAACCGGCGTGGTGTCATCCGGAATGAATTTGGTCAGCGCCAACGAATTGGCGTGGCAGTTCTTTGTTCAATCTATTCTTGTCGGCCTTTGTACAGGGTTTAGCTATGGTTACGCCATCAACTCTTTAGGCGCGGAAAGAACCGCGGCAATGGGCGCATTAACACCCGTATTAGCGTCATTGTTAGCGATTCCCTTATTGCATGAATCCATTGGTTTAGCGGCCACACTAGGTTTATGTTTTGTCTGTGTCGGCGTGGTGTTCGCAAGCGGAATCGTGAAATCGTCACGTTAACTCGTTGTCACGTCGTCTATTAAATCATTCTTTTTTTTGTTGAATTTACGAAAGGTACATCATGTTTAGTCATCTTATTCCCGCTGCGAAAGATCCTATTTTGTCTCAATCGCTGGCATGTTTGCAGGACGCTCGCACTAATAAATTGGATTTGGGTGTGGGTGTCTATCGTAATGAACAAGGCGTCACGCCAGTTTTACAATCCGTTAAAAGAGCAGAAGAGCGCTTGCTTAACACACAAGAAAGTAAAGGTTACGTAGGTTTGGCAGGATGCGAACGCTTCAATAACGCCATGATAGAATTGCTACTGGGCGAAAATGGCAGCCGTTCGCGCGCCGTAGCCGTCCAAACACCCGGAGCCAGTGGCGCGTTACGATTACTGGCGGATGTCATCGTCATGGCGAATCCCTCCGCAAAAATATGGATGAGTGATTTAAGTTACGCTAACCATGCGCCTATCATGAAAACCGCCGGAGTAGAGGTGGCTTATTACCCTTACTTTGATCCTCAAACCAAAATGGTCAATGAAACGGCCATGTTGGCGACGCTATCAACGTTGGGTAAAAACGACGTGGTTTTGCTGCATGGCTGTTGCCACAATCCAACGGGCGCAGACTTAAGTTATCGCGCATGGCAATCGATTACGGAAATGGCCAATGCCCAAGGCTTCCTGCCATTTATCGACATGGCTTACCAAGGTTTTGGCGACGGCATGGAAGAAGACGCCGCAGGCTTTCGTTACCTTGCTGAACGTGTACCTGCTTATTTAGTGGCCAGCTCTTGTTCAAAAAACTTTGGCTTATATCGTGAGAGAACAGGATTGGCCGTGATTGCGTCCGATACATTGCAGCAGAGCGAGTGCATTAAAAGCCGCATCATGGAATGTGCGCGCAGCTCCTATACCATGCCACCCGATCATGGCGCCGCGATCGTTCGTACTATTTTGGAAGACCAAGCATTAAAAGAGTTCTGGTTGACCGAAGTAACGCAAATGAGACAACGCATTCAAGGTGTTCGATCTTCCTTAGTCGACGCTATGAAAATTCAGACTGGCACGCATCAATTTGATTTTATCGCTCAGCATAAAGGCATGTTCTCTGTCATCGGCGCAAACGCAGACCAAGTGACGCGCTTACGAGAGCAGTTTGGTGTTTACCTTGTTGATGGCGGTCGAATCAACCTAGCAGGATTGAAAGAAAGTGACGTTCCTTTCTTGGCAGAGAGTTTGTCTGCGGTTATGTCATAGATAAGTTCGCTTTTCATCAAGGATAAATCTTGTATATTAACGCCTCTACTTCTTGTCTTCATACTTGGTGTTGAAGCATTTTTAAAGGGATCGTTGATGAATTTTACCGAGTACTCCGCCATTGTCAGTGCGTTTAAAGACGGTGCTTTTACGTCTATTCACGATAACTACGATGATATTTGTCATGCACAAGATCAATTGATTGCCGAACTAACCAGCAAAGGCGCGGTGATAAAAGGCTGGAAAGTCGTCGACGATTCGGGCGTGTTTATTATATCGCCCATTTTTGACTTTCAGATTTTTGAAAATCAAGGAACCCAGCTACCGAAAAACGATGTATCTGGCATAGAAGTCGAAATCTGCTACCAGTGCAGCGTGCCGATCTTGGCGAGTGACATTGAACACAATGTGAAAAGCAGCGAACCGCTGGTGGCCATCGAAGTGTTGCGTCCAAAAATCAACGACAGCAGTTATCCGTCTTGTGATTTTTACTACAACTACGGCATTCTTGTTTCTAGCCAACCCATCACGGGTGATTTTTCACTTAATAGTGGGCAGCGTTACGATTATTCAACCAGTGCGCCAGACTTCTTCAAACAGAAGAAAAAAGTGCTATTGAAAGGCATGCAGGAATGCGTTCGCCGAGGTTACGTTGACGACTTCTTCTTCATGACCGGCAGCTTAAACGGGCTGATTGGAACCGATATTTGCTTGGGTAAAAATGACGTTGTTGGCGAACATGGCACATTGATTAGCGTGGATGTTGTGTAACGCCAGCTTCTTTTTTTCACAGCTACTTACCGAAAGCCGTTTACCTACAAGTAAGCGGTTTTTTTGTTTGTGGCGATATTGAATTAGAAGTGCAAACCTTATTCTGGTTTTCTGGTAGATGCTTCGAAAAAATATTACAGTTGGTTTCGATATCAGACACACAAGTACCTTCCCCTTTTGTCTTCCAAGGGGAAGGCGGAGGATGGGGTTAATCTCTTTCTTCCCTTATGTTCGTTTTAGGTGATGAAATGCACAGAATGAGTGGCGTATTATTGAAATGCTGCTCAGACGAGGTATGTTTTTTAATCAGAAATGAAGGCCTCAACGAAAGAAATAAGTGAGACAAAGGAGATCGCCATGAGTGATATTTTAAAATCTGTTCATAAGACAGCCAAAGGTCTTAATAAAGCAGGTGTGATTGATAAAACCACCATGCGTCGGTTTGATACTTTATGTTCTATAACTAGACGTCAGAATCAAAGCAGGGCGAAAGCAAACCCAGAGGTGCAGCTCTGAAAATGCTGTCTTTGGTAGAGCGAAAAGGGATAGAAGTGATAGCTTAAAATATCGAATCACAATTTTGGGCAGTAGACTGTTATTGTAATTTATAGAAAATTTTGGAGATAAAGGTTGAGTCACGTATTTATTATAGGAAATGGTTTTGATTTAAACTTGGGTCTTAAAACCAGTTATAAAGATTTCATAAGATCTTCCTTTTTTACTAGAAATTTAGGTGAAAACGGACTTTCACTCTTTAATCACTTAAATGAAGTGAATCAATCTAATTGGATTGATATTGAAAAGGAGCTTGCTATCTATTCAACGCAAGGAAATGGAGGGCAAAAATTTCTAAATGAATATGAAAAACTATGTGAAGAGCTGAAGTCATATATTAAGGAAATAAAATTAAAAGATGTCGAACATGAGTCTTATGCATACAAGATTTTAGAGGAAATTGATTGGAGAGATGACTTTATAATACTTAATTTTAACTACACTAATTCCGTCTCTTTTATCTTGAGTATGCTAGATGTTCCAGCCCAAGTAATCAAAGATAGTGTGATTCATGTACATGGAAGCGCTATCTCTGACGAGATTATTTTTGGCGTTGATGATGGTGCAAGTATACATGATGACCATTCTTTTTTAAGAAAGTCTACTAGTTCAATCTATAGTGGTCGTCTTGTTAGAAAGGCGTTAAAAAACTTTAAAACGTTATCTATTTTTGGTCATTCGTTAGGAGAGTCTGACCATATGTATTTGAATTTTTTTAGTGATTTAACTTTAAATTTTATGGGAGAAAATTCAGATAAGACGATTAATCTATATCATTACGGCAAAGAAGCAAAATATCTACTATTCAAGCAGTTACATGTTTTGACCCAACGTGAAACAGGTGCGCTAAAAGATAATGTGGAATTTAATCAGATTGATGTTTCAAAATAAAAAAACCGCTTACCTTCCGATAAGCGGCTTTCCATTCAAACCAAGCAATCCTATTAAATAGAATTACGCATCAATACGTTTGTATTTGATACGCGTTGGTGTTGCGTCGTTACCAGTACGTTTCTTGTGGTCGATTTCGTATTCTGCGTAGTTGCCTTCGAAGAAGACGGCTTTTGAATCACCTTCGTACGCTAGGATGTGTGTCGCGATACGGTCTAGGAACCAACGGTCATGGGAAATAACAATCGCGGAACCAGGGAAGGCCAGTAACGCGTCTTCCAATGCACGCAATGTCTCAACGTCAAGGTCATTGGTCGGCTCATCCAGCAGCAATACATTGCCGCCTTCTTTAAGCAGTTTTGCAAGGTGCAAACGGTTACGCTCACCACCAGACAAATGTTTAACGAGTTTTTGTTGATCTGACCCTTTGAAGTTAAAGCGACCGATGTAAGCGCGAGATACAACTTTGTAGTTGTTCACCGTGATCATGTCTTGGCCGTCAGCGATTTCTTCAAAGACAGTTTTGTCCCCATCGAGTTCACGCATTTGATCCACGTAAGCCAGTTGGACGGTTTCGCCTATTGTTACCGTACCTGTATCAGGTTTTTCCGTGCCAGCGATCATTTTGAACAGAGTCGATTTACCCGCACCGTTACCGCCTACCACACCAACGATCGCGCCTTGTGGCACCACCATGTTGAAGTCTTCTAGTAGCATCTTGTGTTCGAAGCTTTTACTCACGCCTTCGATTTCGATGACTTTGCTACCAAGACGTGGTCCTGGCGGAATGTACAATTCGTTGGTTTCGTTACGATCTTGGAATTCTTGTGAATTCATTTCTTCGAATCGAGCCAAACGCGATTTAGATTTAGATTGACGACCTTTGGCGCCTTGACGAACCCATTCAAGCTCCGATTTGATGGCTTTTTGATGGGACGCTTGTTGTTTTGCTTCAGTCTGTAGTCGAGCATCTTTCTGCTCTAACCAAGAAGAGTAGTTACCTTCGTATGGAATACCGTGTCCACGGTCTAATTCCAAAATCCAGCCCGCGGCGTTGTCTAGGAAGTAACGGTCATGGGTAATGGCTACCACGGTGCCCGGATAATCTTTCAAGAAACGCTCTAACCAAGCCACGGATTCGGCGTCCAAATGGTTAGTCGGCTCGTCCAGAAGGATCATATCTGGCTTGTTTAGCAATAGACGACAAAGCGCGACACGACGACGTTCACCACCAGAAAGATGCTCAACGCTGGCTTCCCAAGGTGGAAGGCGAAGAGCGTCAGCAGCGACTTCTAACGCGCGTTCTAGATTGTGACCTTCTTTCGATTCGATCAAGGCTTCAAGTTGACCTTGTTCTTTTGCCAGTGCATCAAAGTCGGCATCTGGTTCGGCGTATTCGGCGTAAACGGCGTCTAAGCGCGCCATCGCCGTGATAACTTCTTCGAAGGCTTCTTCAACAATGCCACGTACGTTTTTGGTTGGGTCAAGGTGAGGTTCTTGTTCCAAGTAACCGATTTTAATACCCGGCATTGGACGTGCTTCACCGTTATGTTCTGTATCAACGCCCGCCATAATACGTAAAAGCGTCGATTTACCAGAACCGTTAAGACCCAAAACACCGATCTTAGCGCCAGGGAAGAAGGAAAGAGAAATGTCTTTAAGAATTTCACGTTTAGGTGGAACGACTTTCCCAACGCGATGCATGCTGTATACAAACTGAGCCATAAAAGAGTCAACTTATTGAATGATTGAAAATACACGTCATGGTTGCCAAATGAAGGTCGGCGAATCGATGACGAGCCAAACGAAACGAGTGCGCTAAGAATAGCACAGCTAAGGCTAATGAAGAATAATCAGAGCCGCACCTGTCACTACTAAAATCGCACCAAGCCAAGCGCCAAATGTTGGCCTTTGCCCCGTGGTAATCCACAATCCCGGTAGTATAAGTACGGGAACCACGGCCGAAAGCGTGGTGACAATACCGACATTGGCGTTGCCAACTCCCCATACCAAAACGCTCATACCAATGACCATGCCAATTGTGGCGAGGGCGGCAATACCGATGAAGTCCTGTCGAGTGAGCTGCGAAAATGGAATGGCGTGTTCGGGTTGTCTGTGTCGGTAAAACAATCCGTAAGCCAACATAAGGGCGACCGCCCCCGTGGTGACTCGCAAGGCAGAAACGGCGATAGGGTCTGCACCATCCAATAACGCGGGTTTGCTGAGCAGTGCTCCGCTGGCTTGACCCAGTGCGCCGCCGAGCGCCATCAAAATACCGACGCTCAGTTTGCCTTTGGTTTGTTCCCAAGCATGAAGGCTTTGTCGCTTACCAAACAATATGGCGATAACCACGCCGCTTAACACTAAGCCACAGGCGAAGAGTTGATTCAGCGAGAGATGCTCATTGAGAAATAACCAGCCGAGCAGAATCGACATGGGCGCATTCGTGGCAAAAATGACCCCAGTGCGCCGTGGACCAAGACGATGAACGGCGGTGAACAACATGGTATCGCCAAGAAAAATACCCAGCACCCCTGACAGTATAATAAGGTCAGCATGCAGCCATAATGAAGCGTTAAATCGCTGAGTTACTAAGCTGATAAACAGCAGAATGACACTGGCGATCATGATCCTCACGGTATTGAACCGCATGGTGCCAAAACGTTGTATGAGCCCCGGCGCCATTAAGCTTGAAATAGTCCAACAAAGCGCAGCAACCAAACCTGATAATTCTGCAAGTGGCATAAATTTCCCTATGACCTTATCCATTCTTTGATGAAACAAAATGATGAAACGCTCGCCGTAGCTCGGTAGCTAAATGATGGCGAGATTGGTATGATTTGGGCCAGATAATGACGGCCTATACGTAGGCATTTTTACATCAAATTAGCGATATTGGAAGCACTATGCGATGCCCTTTTTGTGGAACTCAAGATACTAAAGTAGTGGATTCTCGACTGGTTTCTGAAGGCGCACAAGTTCGTCGTCGCCGTACCTGTAACCATTGCCAAGAGCGCTTCACCACGTTCGAAGTGGCTGAGTTACAAATGCCAAAATTGATCAAAAGTGACGGCAGTCGTGAACCCTTTGACGAAGACAAGTTGCGCAATGGCATTATTAAAGCCATTGAAAAACGCCCCGTCAGTATCGAAGCCGTCGAAACCGCGATCTCTCGTATCAAAGAAAAAATGCAAGCCACTGGTGAACGAGAGCTGCCTTCTCGCTGGACGGGTGAAGCGGTGATGGAAGAATTACAACGTCTTGATCAAGTCGCTTATGTTCGCTTTGCTTCTGTGTATCGAAGCTTCAAAGACATCAGCGAATTCCGCGAGGCGATAGATCGCCTAGAAAGCCACAGCGCCGACACCCTAGAATCTCCTAAAGAAGACAAATCATGACAGTGAGTAACCACGAACATTGGATGGCAAAAGCCATTCAACTTGCGCAAAAAGGCCTTTATACCACTCACCCAAATCCACGAGTGGGTTGTGTGTTGGTTAAAGACGAGCAGATTATCGGACAAGGCTTTCACCTAAAAGCCGGAGAAGGTCACGCCGAAGTGAATGCACTGGCCGATGCGAGACAGGATGTCGCAGGCGCAACCGCGTATGTGACGTTAGAACCTTGTAGTCATCATGGCAAAACACCGCCGTGTGCGGATGCCTTGATCAAAGCGGGTGTCGCTCGTGTTGTTTATGGCATGCAAGATCCGAATCCAGAAGTCTCTGGTCGTGGCTTAGGGAAAATCAAAAAAGCAGGTATCGACGTCATCGGCCCAGTGTTAGAAGCCGATTGCGAAGCGTTAAACCCTGGTTTTGTAAAACGCATGCGCGAAGGGCTTCCTTTCATTCGAGTGAAGCTGGCCATGAGTTTAGATGGTCGTACGGCAATGGAATCTGGCGAAAGTCAATGGATTACGGGGCCAGAAGCGCGCCTTGATGTGCAACGATTACGCGCTCAAAGTGATGCGATTGTCACGGGTATTGGTTCTGTCCTAATGGACAACCCAAGCATGACGGTTCGTATCGACAGCGACGACCAAGAAGCCGCCGCAAAAACGGTTCGTCAGCCACTTCGCGTCATCATGGACACCGCATTGTCTATTCTTCCAGAAGCAAAAATTCTATATCCAAGCAATCAAGCCTGTGTGTTTTGTATTGAAGATGATCTAGAAATCGAGCATTTGGAAGCATTGAAGAAAAAAGGTGTCACGGTTCGTTTTTCGCCGCGCGGAGAAGACGGCCGTTTAGACTTGTTAGACGCGATGGAACAGCTCGCTGACGCTGGAATCAACGAGGTCTTGTTAGAAACGGGCTCGGAATTGGCGGGTGGTTTTTTACAAGCGGGTTTGGTCGATGAAATTGTGGTCTACATGGCACCGAAATTACTTGGCTCCAGCGCACGACCATTATTTCAACTACCATTAGAGACGATAGACGAAGCCGTCGAACTAGAACTTAAATCGGTGAGCCAAATAGGGCAAGATTTACGCTTGGTTTATCAACCACACTACCTAGATGATAATTTTGGCGACGACTTTGATGATGGCTTAGAAGAATAGACGAGACGTGAGTGATTGCTTTCTCAGCCTTTTTTAAGAAAATTACGGGAAACCGTGTTTTCTTAACGATATTTAGAGAACTTTGCCAAGAAACGTAGAATAAAAATTGCTATAATCGCCGGCCAAGATAAATAGTATATTTGTACCTTTGGCCATAATGACCGTAGGTGTTGTTTATTAGAACGCCTAATAGACAAAACAGGTACTTCCAAACAGGCGAAAAACGTCAGCCCATAAGGCGGCGTAGTCTGGACAACTGAGGCGAAAAATGAGCGAAGTGGAAACAACAAACGACCAAACTCCAGCACCAAAACGCAAGGAAAAGAAGCCTTCACGTTCGCAATTGCGCAGTGCTTCTCGTCGTTTGGCATTACAAGCGGTCTACCAATGGCAGATGAATCAATCTGCGGTTAGCGAGATTGAAACCCAGTTCGTGATGGATCAGGACATGGATTCTTGCGACAAAGTCTACTTCCGTGAAATTTTGCAAGGCGTTACTGCCAGCGCGAAAAAATTGGATAACTTGTTTGAAGAGTTATTAGATCGCCCATTGAGCGAACTAGACCCAATTGAATTGGCCATCATGCGTATTGGTTCATTTGAATTGTCACAGCGTTTAGACGTGCCATACCGCGTAGCGATCAACGAAAGCGTTGAATTAGCAAAAGGTTTTGGCGCAACGGAAAGCCACAAGTACGTTAACGGCATTCTAGACAAACTAGCACAACGTGTTCGTCGCGAAGAAATCGCTGAACGCCGATTAGCTAAATAAAAACATCGCTATCGAAAGATAGCTAAGAGCCCTCGTTATTATCGCCAAGCAGCGATAAGGCGAGGGCTTTTTTATGTCTAATACATTGCTTTAAGTTGTGCTTCAAGGTGACAAGTGCCCAAAAGGCTGAGTCGAACTGAGCGACGTTAGTGGGCAAAATTATGGCGGTGTTAGTCGGTAACATGACAAGCAATCACTATAAATTTAAGTCCTATATTATTTCTAAGTATCTTCTTAATTTTGACGGGTCACTTTCTAGCAAAAGCTATTGTTAGAAAGGTATATGTTGAAAGCGATTGGTCATTTAAAGAGAAATGTTTGTGTTTATAAAATAAGCACCAATGTTTGCAGAGTTGTTGTTTAACAGGTTTATCTAACCCTTTTATAAAAGCGTTATGATTAGGATGTTTTATGATCCAAGTTTTGTTTAGGGTCTGGGCACTTTTACTCGGCATCGTGCTTATTATGCTGGGCAACGGCATGCATTTTACACTTATCGGTTTGCGTGGTGGGATCGAGGGGTTTTCATCCGCAGAGCTAGCGATTGTCACCTCGGGTTATTTCATGGGTTTCCTTTCAGGCGCGCGCCTTACCCCTTCGCTTATCCGTCGTGTAGGGCATGTGCGTGTTTTTGCCGCGCTAGGCAGCTTTATGTCGGCGGGGTTAATTGCTTTTCCTCTAGTGACCGAGCCTTGGGCTTGGGTGTTGCTTCGGTTGCTCGTGGGTTTTTGCATGTCGGGTATCTACGTTTCTGCGGAGAGTTGGCTGAACGATGCCACCACCAATGAGACTCGTGGCAAGGTACTGTCGGTTTACATGATTGCACAAACACTGGGCATCATCGGAGCGCAGGGGTTACTCACATTGGGTGATGCAGGAACGTCGGTGCTCTTCATCTGTGCCTCGATCCTTGTGTCGGTTTCTTTTGCGCCCATCCTTCTTTCTGTTTCCTCTGTTCCAGCCGTTGAAGTGGCACGACCAATGCCACTGCGATCTCTCTTCGTGAGTTCGCCACTCGGCACGGTGGGGATTTTCCTATTGGGTAGCGTTTATGCGACCCAATCGGGTATGGGTGCGGTCTTTGGTAGTCAGATAGGGCTAACGGCGAACAATATCGCGCTGTTCATTGCGATGTTGTTCGCTGGTGCGCTCTTAATGCAATACCCTATTGGCTGGCTTTCGGACCGGATGGATCGACGCAAGCTGATTTTCGTGGCGTCTTGTGTCGGCGGCTTGTCCTGTGCGTTGGGGTGGTTCACGGCCGGCAGTCCTTGGGCCTTAATGGTAGCCGCTTTCTTCGCCGGTGGGGTTACAACGCCGCTTTATGCCCTTTTTCTGGCTTACACCAACGACTCTCTTTCGGCCAGTGATATGTCTTCTGCGTCTGGCGGGCTCGTTTTTACCTTCGGGTTGGGTGCTATCGCGGGGCCATTAGTCACTGGGTGGGCGATGCAAGAGGTAGGTCCGTTCGCGTTTTGGCTCGTGCTTGGTGTGACTTTTTGTGCCATCGCGCTTTATGCGTTCTATTGTATGATGCAGAAGAGTTTGGCTGTTCCGGTGGCAGAAACTGAGAGCTACTTAGGTGTTTTGCCTACCGCCTCACCTGTAGCCGTTGAAGCTGCGGGTGAATGGGCAGCCGATCATGCGGAAGCCGAGCGCGAAGCCAAAGCAGAAATAGAAGCAGAAATGGAAGACCACTCAAACAAGCGTCCTTAGATCGAGTCATAGTATGCGAAAAAATAGCGTTTCAGTTTCTATAATGCTCTGACTCTATAACCATGACGATAATTTTTCTTCAGGTTGTGAATTGACCAAGGAAAAATGCTTCTAATCACTCATATTCATGGCTGCATTCCGCTTAAACCGCTATCATATGTGGTTATTAAGGTTGCTGTTACGCTGCCTTACCCAAAATTTTTAGGATTCCAATGAAAAAGACGTTTGCTCTATCTCACCCCAAGCTTTCTTACCAGCGCTTAATTGAAGCGGCTAAAAACGAAGTGAAGCAGTACATCAAAAAAGAGCGCAACAAAGCCTTGCCTGAAGGCGTGGATTTTTGGGGATTTAGCTGCAAGTTTGGCCAAACGGCAGACAAGGCGAGAGCGATTCACGAAGGTGACATTAATACCAATATTAGCGCTGCGCAAAGTCAACATTGGAAGTCTTTTTACCTTGAAGTAGTCGCAATACCAAAGACACGTGCTAAGCGTTCAGAAGAAGATTAAAACGCCACTTCCAGCCAACAATTAAACACAAAAAAAGCAGATCAGCCGTCGAGTAATCTGCTTTTTTTGTGCCTGCTGTACAACGTCATGAATGACGTCTTCCGCTTTTGTCTCTGACATCGTTATGACAATACGGTATCCTCTTGTCAGTATTTTAAGCGGTGAATGTATCCTGCGAAGACAATAAAAGGACAGAGTGTTGAAAGAATTCGAGTTGATACAAAACATCTTTCAAGCGTCGGTGATGGCGAGTACGCAGGGGCGTGGCGATCTTTTGTTGGGCATTGGTGACGATTGTGCTCAGATCCAAGTGCCACAAGGGCAAAGCTTAGTATTCTCGATGGATACCTTGGTCGAAGGGCGACATTTTCCTTTCGACGCAGACCCAGTCGATATTGGTTATCGTGCGGTGGCAACGTGCGTCAGTGATTTGGCCGCGATGGGGGCGAAGCCGGCGTTCTTTACCTTAGGTTTGACTATTCCTGAATCCGACCCGAAATGGTTGGCCGGTTTAGCGCAAGGTATGGCGGAACTGGCGGAACCGATTGGCTTGGCGCTGGTGGGTGGCGATACAACAAAAGGGCCGTTAACGATTACCCTGCAAGTCCATGGCTATGTGGAACCAGATTTGGCCGTAAAACGTAGCGCAGCGAAAGTCGGGGATGATATTTATGTTACGGGGTTACTTGGCGACGCCGCGGCTGCCGTGCCGATTGTCACGGGTGAGCTGCAAGTGTCGAGTGAGCGCTTTGATTATTTTTATGATCGTTACTGGCGGCCTAAACCGAGATTGATTGTGGGTATGGCGCTGAAGCGCGTGGTGCATGCCATGATGGACATTTCCGATGGCCTTGCTCAAGATATCCAGCATATACTAAAAGCCTCAGGTGTCGGCGCGACGATCGATGCGGCTTGCTTGCCAATGTCCGCTGAGTTAAAGCAATGGCAGCCAGAGTCTGCGCTCATATTAGCGTTAACGGGCGGTGATGATTATGAACTGTGTTTTACCGCCCCAAAAGAACAAGCGACCGAGATTGCACTGATTACTCAAACGCTTAGTTTGCCTTGTACCAAAGTCGGTGAGATTGTCGAAAGTGGTTTTGTGATTCAAAATTATGATGGTGAAATAACGGGTTGGCAACACTTCTAATTTTTTTAATTTAACGAATAGGTAATGGTTTCATGGCGAATTCTGCCCCAGCGTCTGTATGGCGTAATCCGATACATTTTTTGGCTTTTGGCCTTGGTTCTGGTGCCGCTCCCAAAGCACCTGGAACCTTTGGTACATTAGCCGCCGTTCCTATCTTTATCTGGCTTCTACAGGATTTAAGCAACACGGAATATTTAGTGATGCTGGTGGTTACCTCGTTAGTGGGTATTTATCTGTGTGGTAAAACCTCTAAAGATATGGGCGTGCATGATCATGCAGGTATTGTTTGGGACGAGTTTGTTGGCTTCTGGATTACCATGTTTCTAGCGCCTGCGGGTTGGTTTTATATTGTGTTGGGTTTTGTGCTTTTTCGTTTATTTGATATTTTGAAACCTTGGCCGATTTCTTGGGTGGATAAACACGTCCATGGTGGCTTTGGTATTATGTTTGATGACGTTCTGGCGGGGTTAATGTCGTTTGTTGTACTCCAAGCCTTGGTCCATTTCGTTTTTTAAGTCGTTTACTTCGTAGACATGTAATTTTGTAGAATAAAGCCACAAGCAGCGCATGATATTGACACTGACGCGAACCCTTTGTGAGGGTGTTACTTGTGGCTTTTTATTATCTAGCTTAAGTCGATAAAACCTCCAAGTTAGTCACTGATTCTGGTTCCTTCTCCTTTTGTCTTTTAAGGGGCAGACGTAGGATGGGGTTATACACATGCTGAGACAAGAGAACTTGTTAGCACCTTTCTTAACTTTGCGCACGATGGCTATCGTATTGAGGTTTTTGTGTTTTAATCCTTTCCTATAAATTGTGCTCTAATAAACCATTGATCTTTAAATATAGGCCGTTGTTGATGAATGAAATCCCTTTTGTGCTATTAGCATTTTTTATATTAGGCAGTTATGTGCAAACCATCACGGGTTTTGCCTTTGGTCTAGTGGTGATGAGTGCGGCGGCCTTGTTTTCCTTAGTGCCATTAGACGTGGCCGCTTTTGTCGTCAGTGTGTTGAGTTTAATTAATAGTGTGACGGGGTTGGCAGGCGGTTTATGGCGAGAAGCCAAGGTGAAAGTATTGTTGGTGTTCTTTCTCGGAAGTATTCCAGCGACGGTGTTTGGCGTCTATTTACTTAGCAGTTTAGAAAGTGGTGCTTTGCATTGGCTACAATTATTTCTTGGCATAACCATTATGTTAGCGTGTGGTATGAGTTTGATTAAACCGAAAAAAAATCCAACCGAGTCTAAGCCTTGGGCCTTTTTTCTGTGCGGTGGTTTTGCCGGTGTGTTGGGCGGTTTATTTTCTACGGCAGGGCCACCTATTTCGTATTTGATGTATCGTCAACCTGTGTCTTTAAACGTGATTCGAGCATCGCTGTTGAGCGTGTTTTTTATCTCTTGTCTAACTCGTATTGGGATTACGTCTGTCGCAGGGCAGGTCACTATGGAGATGATCTGGTTAAGTGTTATTGGCATACCTTGTGTGTTTTTGGCGACGCTTTTGGCAAAGCGCTACCCACCTAATGTACCGCCTGAGACGATAAAGCGCGCGGCCATGGTGTTACTATTTTTGTCAGGCATAAGTTTGTCGCTGAAAGCCGTGTTTTGATTTTCATACGATAGAAAAAAAGCGCCTTTGTAGGGCGCTTTTTTTGTTGTAACGAACCTGTTCGAAATGTATTAAATCACACCAAGCTCAACAAGGCGTTCATGCAAATAGCTGCCAGCGGTGTGGCGTTTGGATAAAACGACTTCCGGTTTCGGATGAAGGAATAAAGGCAAAGAAATACGCGATTTGGTTTTGTCGGCACCTTCTGGGTTGATGACGCGGTGTGACGTGGATGGGAAGTAGCCCCCAGAGGCCTCTTGTAGCATATCGCCAATATTCACGATTAGCGTGCCAAAGTCGCAAGGAACGTCCATCCACGTGCCATCTTTGGCCTTGACCTGTAAGCCAGGCTCGTTGGCAGATGGCAGGATGGTCAGTAGATTAATGTCTTCGTGTGCGCCCGCTCGAATTGCGCCTAATTCTTCATCGCCTTTTAACGGTGGATAATGCAGGACACGCAGCAAGGTCTGATCACTGCCGTCCACCATGCTAGAAAGAGATTGTGAGTAGTGTTTTGCGACGTCTACCGGGGAATGTGCTTCAACCCAAGCCAGCAGCTCTGACGCTAATGTGTTGGCTTCGGCATAATATTGCGTCAGTAGGGCTTTTTTATCGGTTGGGCATTGTCCCCACGGATAATAGTGAAAATATTCTTTGATGTCTTTCTTGGTGTGACCTTTGGCTGTTTCCGAAACGTCAGGCGGAAAAAAACCGTCTTGTGTGCCTTTGTTGTAAAGGTAGTTGTGTTTTTCTTCGCTATTAAAAAAGGTCTGCCATTCACTGTAGATTGCGCTGACGAGTGTTTTTTGAATAGGGTGGTTTTTTAGAACGCCAAAGCCAGTTTCTCGCAGGGATTTTACGAAATCTTCTTGCGCTGTTGCGCTGGTGTAATCTATTGCTTGTAGTTGCATGGTTGCTTCCTATTGCGCCAATGATGGGCAGTTTTGTCTTTTTAAATATAGAAGAACATTCTCTTTTATAGAGTATGTTTTGTGGTGGTAAGGACAATATAGGAAGAACTAGGAAGACCAGCCGCTGTGGAAAAAGTAGCGTAAGTCCACTGTTTCAGCTTGGTAGTGTTGTATCCATTGTGCCAAATTCACCGCGTAAAGATGACAAAGTGCCTCGACTTGAATCGATGTACTTTGAGCATTTTTCGTCGAAGTTAATGGCATTTATAGGTTCCAAGGGTGAAAAGTGTGACGGTTGGACTCTTTTTTACACGTTCAGTAACGACAGTTTACTGCTTGGAATGTGAGTTTTGAAGGCTTTCGGTAATAATTTGTGTATTTGGGGTAGGTAAATTCTCATCTTGCCCTATACTGTCTGAGACGGCAGCGCTGCTTTGCCGTCTTCTTTGCTCTTCTATATTGCCTCGTTGGCGAGTTATTTTTAGGTTCAGGTATTCAAGTACTTCTTAGGTTTAAGTCACTGGCGCGATCTTTGCGCTGTCATACATTTAAAGAGGGCACATGACTATGAATTCATTTTTCGATTCGTTTAAAAATCACTTTTTAATTTCAATGCCACACCTAGACGACCCACACTTTGAACACACCGTTATTTATCTTTGCGAACACACTACAGCGGGCGCGATGGGGATTATTATCAATCGTCCCTCAAATGTTGATTTTACGGAATTAGCGGATCACCTTGGCATTAAAATTGGTAGCCCGCGTCTAACGTCTGAACCCATTTACACGGGTGGACCAGTAGAAGCCGAACGCGGTTTTATTTTGCACACAGCAGACAAAGTTTGGAGCAATACGTTACGAGTCACCGATGAAGTGTCTTTGTCTGCCTCTTTGGAAGCGCTTGAAGAAATCGCCGAAGGCAAGGGGCCAAATGCCTTTCGCATTACATTAGGATGTGCTGGTTGGGACGCTGGGCAACTTGAGTCTGAAATTGCGAATAATGATTGGCTGGTATGTGAAGCGGATTTAGACGTATTATTCCATACACCAAGTGATATGCAATTTACCGCCGCTACGCGAGTATTGGGGATTGATATGGCAAGACTTTCACCGGATATAGGACATGGTTAATGACAGCGTCAATCTCGACAGAAACGCCTTTAAACGATAATCAGAAGCCCAATACTGTTCGCTCAGTATTGGGTTTTGACTTTGGCACGACTCGAATGGGTGTTGCTATTGGTCAGAGTATTACAGGAACGGCTCAACCGCTTGACCCGATAAAAGCCAAAGATGGTATTCCTAATTGGGATGAGATCACCAAGGTGGTAGAAGAGTGGAAGCCAGATGCTTTCGTAGTGGGCTTGCCATTAGACATGGACGGCTCAGAAAATGAGATGTGTCAAAGAGCACGTAAGTTTGCTAAACGATTGCATGGACGTTTCAACCTTCCTTACCATATGATGGACGAACGATTGTCTTCCTATGAGGCTAAAGGGCAGGTGATTGCTCAGAAAGGAAACCGAAATTTTAAAGAAAACTCGGTGGATGGTTTGGCGGCTCAGATGATTTTAGAAACTTGGTTTGCCGAGACGACTAAGTGAGTGGCTGGTTGAATGGTGGTTTATTGTGAATTTAAGAACAAGGTTTGAGAAAAAATGAAGTTAGATTTAGAGCATTCTCTAGCGTCAATGAAAACGCAACTGACGGCATATTGTGAAAAGAAAAACATTGAGAATGCCATTGTTGTTGGGATTCATACTGGTGGTGTTTGGGTTGCAGAGCGTTTGATATCAGCGGTGCCAACCACTGAGCCTTTAGCGACGTTGGACATTACTTTTTATCGTGATGACTTTACGAAAGCGGGATTGAACCCGAAGGTGAATCAAACTTCATTGCCAGCGATTGAAGATCGTCACGTCATCTTGGTCGATGATGTGCTTATGTCTGGTCGTACGATTCGCGCCGCGATGAACGAAATTTTTGACTTTGGTCGACCTGCTAGTATTACGTTAGCCATTCTTTACGATTTGGGGCAGCATGAGCTTCCTATTGCAGCGGATATTGTTGGCGAGCATTTAACGCTCAATCCTGATCAAAGGGTTAAGCTGACTGGACCAAAAACACTGGGTGTTTCTATCATTGATACCCATTAATAGTCAGAACAAAGCTTTATTTTTTGTCGAACACGTACGACAATTAACGTATGGATAAGATTGACGATGCAGCGGTTAGAAGAATGAGATCTCACCAAAAAAATACGGCGAGACAACCGTTTAATGTCATTAATGCCCGGCTGCAGTTTGTCTGTACCGGGCATTTTCCTATCCAGACTTCCTATTTTAAATAGAGTAAGACGATACCGTCTTTGCAGTTTGAGGAAAGCAAACCATGATGCGATCCGAGCCTCGGGCATTACAATTAAATGAACACGGGCAGCTTAAGCACTTTTTAACGCTGGATGGACTGGATAAAACTATTTTGACTGAGATTCTTGATCGAGCGGAATCCTTCCTTTCGATGGGCGAGCAGTCTGTTAAAAAAGTGCCTCTTTTACGCGGTAAAACCGTCGTAAATCTATTTTTTGAAAATTCCACTCGTACACGTACCACCTTTGAATTAGCTGGTAAGCGATTATCGGCTGATGTTATTAACCTCAATATTGAAACTTCTGCGACGTCTAAAGGCGAATCCTTATTGGATACCCTGAAAAATTTAGAAGCCATGCAAAGTGACATGTTCATCGTGCGTCATTCAGACAGTGGTGCGGCGCACTTTATTGCTGAACACTGTACGCCGAATGTTGCCATCATTAATGCGGGTGATGGGCGACATGCTCATCCAACGCAAGCGATGTTAGATATGTTGACGATTCGTCGTCACAAAGGCCGCTTTGATGGACTCAAAATTGCGATCGTCGGTGATATTTTGCATTCACGTGTGGCACGCTCTCAGCTACAAGCGCTGACGACGTTAGGCGTTAGCGATATACGTCTGGTTGGACCAAAAACATTAGTGCCCAGCTTTTTCGCTGAAATGGGCGCCACGATTTGCCATGACCTAGAAGCTGGCTTAAAAGACGTCGACGTGGTGGTGATGTTACGTTTGCAAAAAGAGCGCATGAAAGGCGCTTTATTGCCGAGCGAAAGCGAATTCTATCGATTGTATGGTTTGACTGAAGAAACGTTGGCGTGGGCGAGTCCTGATGCAATCGTCATGCATCCAGGTCCAATTAACCGCGGCGTGGAAATTTCTTCGGAAGTCGCGGACGGTAAACATTCTGTCATTTTGGATCAAGTAACCAATGGCATCGCGGTGCGAATGGCAGTGATGTCTATGGCGATGAGTGGTCAGTTACAAAGTGATGATTCGTCAGTAACGAGGGATGAAAAATAGCATGAAATTACGTATTCAAAATGGTCGTATTATCGACCCGAGTCAAAACATTGATACGGTAACGGATTTGTTCATCGACAATCAAAAAATCGTAGCGATTGGCGATGCTCCAGCTGGTTTTGAAGATGCTGAGATTGTTGATGCGACAGGTCAATGGGTGTTGCCGGGTTTAGTGGATCTTGCGGTGGCGTTACGTGAACCTGGATTGACTCAAAAAGGCAGTGTCGCAACGGAAGGTCGTGCAGCGGTTTCCGGTGGTGTGACGACGTTAGTTTGTCCTCCAGATACGCGCCCTATTGTGGATACGCCTGCGGTTGCAGCGTTAATTCAAGACAAAGCGGACGAGGCGGGAATGGCTAATGTGTTTCCTATTGGCGCGTTAACGCAAGGGTTAGAGGGCGCACAGCTGAGCAACATGGTGGCATTGACGGACGCGGGTTGTATCGCAGTGTCCAATCATCGCCATCCAATGGCAAGTACTAAGGTGTTGTCTCGTGCGCTTGAATACGCCGCGACACATGATCTGTTGGTGGTGTTTCATCCTGATGAATCGAGTCTTTCTGAAGGCGGTTGTGCTCACGAAGGCCTGATGTCGACCATGCATGGTTTAGCGGGTATTCCTGAAGAAGCGGAAACCATTGCGCTGATGCGTGATTTATTACTGGTCGAAAAGACAGGAGTGCGCGCGCATTTTGCTCGGTTGTCTTGTGCCAAGTCGGTTGAAATGATCGCGGATGCAAAGGCTTCTGGATTAGATGTGACCGCCGATGTTGCCGTGCACAATTTACTATTGAATGATCAGGTATTGAGTCGGTTCGATGGTCACTATCATGTGTTGCCACCGTTGCGTGGCGATGAAGATCGTTTGACTCTAATTGAGGGAATAAAAGCGGGTGTTATTACCGCGATTTGTTCTGATCATCAGCCTCATGAAAAAATGGCGAAAATCGCTCCTTTCGCGGCCACTGAGCCTGGTATGGCGAATGTCGAAATTTTATTGCCTTTGGCTATGCTATTAATGGATGAAGGAGACCTAGAGTTCTCCACCGTGCTGACTTGCTTAACATCGGGCCCTGCTGCTTGCTTTGGTTTGGAGGCGGGTTCTTTGTCAGTAGGAAGTTTTGCCGACTTTATTTTGTTTGACAGTACGGCACGTTGGGTATGGTCGTATGATACCCGGAAGACAAAAGGCCATAATTCCCCGTACTTTGGTGATGAATTTGTTGGTCGAGTCGCCGCGACGTATATTTCTGGTCAACGTGTTTATCAGGCTGTTTGAGTCAAATAAGTAAGGCCAGATTGTTTTCTTTCTCTCATTTGGCTTTACTATATCCTTTACTTTTTATCTTAGGTCGTTAATCTAGTTTCAATTATGGACAATTGTGGTTTCAGTATTTTATGCCTATAGATTCATCAAACGAATTGCTTAAGGAACGGCAGGTCTTGCGGTCTCGTGTTGCCTATCTCGAAAAAGAACGAGATTTCATCAAAGATCTGTACAGTGACATGCCCCAAATGCTGCACATGATTTCAAAGGGGGCTTTATTAAGTTCCTTGCTGAATAGCTTTAAAAATAGGCTACAGGCTCAGTTGCCCAAGGCGTATTGTCTTTTTATTGTGTGTGACAAGGACTGTTCGCAATGGCATTTACAATATGTAGACTCTATTAATGAGAGTTTACTTAGTCCAAATGGCCGATTGATTACTGTTCCTCAAGCGTTGATTACTTTTGCGGCCACTCCTTCTTGTCCTAAACGTCATGACATTAACATTCCGAATTTATCAGACTGGAAGCACTGGCAGGTCTTTTTTAAACGTCATGGTTTTTCAGATGCATCCATGGTGAGCGTTTCCGATGGTCAGGGTTCTATCTATTTAATGTTAGCATTTCAACGAGAAGACACCCTGTTAGAAGGAGAGCTGATGGCACTGGCTTTAGACAGTTATGCTTCTTGGCTGGACGCTGTATTCGAGCGAGAAAAAGCCGATTATTTATTGTTGGAAGACAGCCACCGAGATCCGTCGACAGGTCTATTGCGACGTTTTAGCTTTGATAATAGTTTTGGCATCGTTTTAAAGGACTCCCGTCGCCATTTTCAGCGCGCGGCGTTGCTTTCGCTGAAGTTACTTTCGACGTCGAAAATAGATGAGGACGAGTTGAAAGTATTGGCTGATATTATGCAAGATACAGTGCGAGATAATGATCTTCTTGCGCATTATGATGAGCGTGAATTGGTTATGGGTATCCGTATTCAGCATTTAGAGGATGCCGAGATTGTGGCCACTAAACTATTGAAGTCATTGAGTGACTCTAGCCTTTCTAGCAATCGGCTAATACGTGCAGGAGTGTCTATCGGTATTGCTTTTTATCCCGAGCACTCATCATTAGAGTTGCTTCACCAGGCCGCTTCATTCGCTGCGAACTCGCTACATAACTTACCAGGATATCGCCTAGAATTTCATGGTGACTATTATGAATCTAGCTCTGAGCTTTATTCGTTATAAGCTTTTTTCTGTCTTTTAAAATAGTGCTATGATGCGCACACCATCGTTTCTCCTCTGTCTTTTTTATAAAGAGGAAACGGGGCAACTCGTTACATCTTTATAAAAAAGGAGCGTGGTGAACAATGTCGATTGAAATCGAACGAAACGAAACGGAAGACGTGAAGGTTAATTTAACCTTAGTTTCTCAACAGATTGATCAGCTGGTTCAGCAGTACAAACGAAAAGAGGGTTGTGTGCGATTGTTGGCGGTCAGTAAGACAAAGCCTTTATCCGCACTAGAAGCAGCGTATAGCGCCGGCCAAAGAGCATTCGGTGAAAATTACGTGCAAGAAGCAGTGGATAAGTGTCATGCTTTAGCGCATTTAGCGGACATTGAATGGCACTTCATTGGCCCCATTCAGTCTAATAAATCCCGCCTCATAGCAGACACCATGCATTGGGTGCATTCCATTGATCGAGAAAAAATTGCTCGCCGTCTTAGTGATCAGCGTTCAGTAGATATGCCCCTACTCAATGTCTGTATTCAAGTTAACATTAGCGGCGAAGACAGTAAATCTGGGGTGACCTTGTCAGAGCTAGGTGCAATGGTTGACCTCATTAGAACGCTGCCAAACTTGTGTCTTAGAGGGCTAATGGCCATTCCCGCGCCACAAGAAAATTCTGCCGCGCAATGCGCTGTCTATGAACCTCTTGTAAAAGCCTTTCTTGAATTATCCAAATCCGACAGCATGATAGACACTTTATCTATTGGTATGTCTGGAGATTTACCAGCGGCCATTCAATCTGGTAGCACCATGGTTCGTGTGGGTACGGCAATCTTTGGATCGCGTGATTATTCGGCTAAAATGTGAGGCCACCAAGTGCCATATCATTTATTGAATAAGCTGATGGGTATTTTTTGCCAGCTTAGAGAATTAAAAAATAGGATGTAAAATGACACAAAGTATTGCCTTTATTGGTGTAGGAAATATGGCCAGAGCGATTTTTAGTGGCATGCTTGCTAACGGTTATCCGGCTGAAAAAATCATTGGTACATCGAGAACCCCAGAAAAACGCGATTACTATCATGAACAATATGGTATTGCCATGTTGGCTGACAATGACATGGCTGTAAATCAGGCCGATGTGGTTGTTTTGTGTGTTAAACCTGCGCAAATGCAGGCGGTAATTGAAGACTTTTCGGCTCAGGTACGTGACGATCAACTGTTTATCTCGGTTGCAGCGGGTGTTGAATTGGACTCATTGGCTTATTGGTTAGGTAAATCTGTGGCGATTGTCCGCAGTATGCCTAATACGCCTTCTCAATTAGGCGCAGGGATGACAGGCTTAATAGCCAATGAATACACCACTGAAGGGCAAAAAACGCAAGTGAGTGAGCTTTTTTCTAGTATTGGTCACTCTGTGTGGATAGAAGAGGAAGAGCATATGCATACCGTGACCAGCTTGTCAGGCAGCGCACCCGCTTATTTTTTTCGATTCCTTGAAGCCATGATTGAAAATGGTAAAGAACAGGGACTTGATGAAAAGACAAGCCGAGCATTAGCCAGTCATGCCATGTTAGGGGCTGCTCGAATGGTGATAGAGCTGGATGAGCCAATTGCCCAGTTACGTAACAATATTACGTCGCCGAAGGGAACAACAGAGCAAGCTTTGTTGTCTTTTGAAGCCTCTAATATTGATAAAATAGTCGCAGATGCAATGACGGCCTGCGTTAACCGATCAAAAAAAATGGCGAACGATTTTTCCGCTAAGAAAGACTAATTTAAGGAATATTGAACATGTATTCAGATCCATTTGTTATGTTAGTGAAGGTTATTTTTAACCTTTTCTTGTTTGTTGTTTTACTGCGTTTAGTGCTTCAGCTAACGCGAGCCGATTTTTATAATCCTATTAGTCAAAGCATCGTCAAAGTGACCAGCCCTATTGTTCTTCCTTTACGCAAAGTGATTCCATCGATAGGTCGTTTGGACACGGCTTCTCTTGTTCTCGCATTTTCTGTCCAGCTCTTGACGGTTGTTTTTGTTGTACTGATTAAAGGTGCGGTTATTTCTCCCGCCAGCTATGCTATTTATACTTTTGCTGGCACTTTATATCATTTGCTGGATTTGTATTTTTGGGCAATGCTGATTTCAGTGATTTTAAGCTGGGTTGCCCCTGGAGCTAATCACCCTGGCGCTTTGTTAGTTGGACAAATTACAGCGCCTTTGTATCGCACTTGTCAGCGTGTCATTCCTACAATAGGTGGACTGGATTTATCGCCTATTTTCATCTTTCTTGCGATTTCCTTTTTGAAGCAAGTATTGGCTCCTTACAGTATTTAATACCGTAAACTTGTGAGGGTCAGGCGCGAAAAAAATACGCGCCTTAATCGGTGAATTGAGAACAAGGTCGTATTCCTATATGATGCGACCCCTAAACGGGAATGAGTGCGAAAAAACTTGTCAGTTACCAGACTCGTTCTCCCTTATTAATTTTTTGGATGAAAGCTATGAGTACGATTGCGGTTTATCCGGGCACATTTGACCCTATTACGAACGGCCATACGGATTTGGTTGAGCGCGCATCAAAACTATTTGAAAAAGTGATCGTGGCCGTGGCTGCGAGTCCTAAAAAGCGCCCAGCGTTGTCTCATGAATTGCGTATTTCATTGGCTAAAAAAGTATTGGGTCATTTGCCTAATGTGGAAGTGGTTGGCTTTGACAATTTATTGACCGAATTTACTCGTTCCGTCAGTGGCAAAGTCGTGATTCGCGGCTTGCGTGCGGTATCGGATTTTGAATATGAATTTCAATTAGCCAATATGAACCGTGCGATTGCGCCCGATGTGGAAAGTATTTTTTTGACACCTTCAGAAAAATACTCTTATATTTCGTCGACATTGGTTCGCGAAATAGCCTCTTTGAACGGTGATTTTGGCCAATTTGTAAATCCAGAAGTTAAGCGTGTTCTACAAGAGCATTATCAAACGATTTAATGTCAATTTTTCAAGTTCCGCTGTTTGACGACGTAACTAAAGACAATACAGCGGGTCTTAGGAGAGAAGAATGTCTCTTATTATTACCGATGAATGCATTAATTGTGATGTGTGTGAGCCTGAGTGTCCGAATGAAGCGATTTCTCAAGGTGACGAAATCTATGTAATAGACCCATCAAAATGCACTGAGTGTATAGGACACTTTGATGAACCGCAGTGTCAGCAGGTTTGTCCGGTTGATTGCATTCCGTTGGATCCTAATTTCAAAGAAACGGAAGAGCAGTTAATGGAGAAATACTTAACGCTTACGGGTCAACTTTAAACGAACAGGGCTGTTCTCACTATCGACACAAATGCTTTTATTTTTTTAGCTGGGATATTGCTGTTAATCAGTATTCTAGCCAGTTCTTTTACTGTTCGTGTTGGCTTACCTTTACTACTTGTTTTTCTCGGGATGGGAATGCTTGCAGGGGAAGATGGGGTAGGCGGACTGGACTTTGACAATCCAAATCTTGCCTTTTTTGTTGGTAATTTTGCTTTAGCCGTTATCTTGTTAGACGGCGGTATGCAGACCAAAACCAGCACCTTCCGCGTGGCATTATGGCCATCCTTATCTCTTGCTACATTAGGTGTTGTTTTCACTACGGCGGCCGTTGGTATTTTCGCTGCGTGGTTATTAGACGTAAAGCTCATTTATGGTTTGTTACTCGGTGCGATCGTTGGCTCTACAGATGCGGCAGCGGTCTTTAGTTTATTGCGTAATAGCGGCGTTAAATTGAATGAACGAGTTGGCGGCACACTAGAAATAGAGTCCGGAGCCAATGATCCAATGGCTATTCTGTTAGTGGTCATGCTAACCGGTCTGCTGCAAAGCTCCGACCATCTGAGTATTTTGGCTTTTTTGGGGCAAATGGCTCAGCAATTTTCGGTAGGTGGTCTGTTTGGCTTTCTCGGCGGCAAATTCTTATTAATGATTTTACGCCGTGTTCCGCTTATCGAAGGTTTGTATGCGTTGCTTATTATCTCGTTTGGTTTGGTAATTTTTTCTGGCGTGAACATGATTGGTGGCAGTGGATTTCTTGCTGTGTATTTGGTCGGGTTAACAGTTGGCAATGGGCGAATCAAACACCTTGAGTCAATTTCTCAGGTCATGGACGGCTTAGCTTGGTTAGCTCAGGCTAGCATGTTCTTGTTACTTGGGCTTCTCGTTACGCCATCCAGTCTGTTGACTCATGGCTGGCAAGCGGTCGGTATTGCTGCGTTTCTTATTTTTGTGGCCCGTCCCGTGGCCGTTATGATTTGTTTGTTGCCATTTGATTTTCGCTGGCCTGAGCGTGTGTATATTAGTTGGGTGGGGCTGCGCGGTGCGGTGCCGATTGTGTTGGCTCTGTATCCTATTATTGCGGGTCTTTCTAATTCAGAGTTATTATTCGAGATTACTTTTACGGTTGTACTGATCTCTTTGTTGCTGCAAGGGTCAACGGTGCCTCACGTTGCTCGGTGGTTAAAACTAGAAGTGCCACCGGCGCCGGCGCCCACCACTCGTTTTTCTTTAATCAATGATGCTAATTCGAATCACTCGTTGGAATTGTATGAATTTCTGATTCAGGCAGAAGGCGTCCGTATTCCCGCATCAATTGTACGGAATGTGCCCAGCGAAACCGTCTCTACACCTCAGCTTGTTTCTCTCGTTCGCGATCAGCAACCAATCGTGGTAAATACCGATACCGTACTGCAATCAGGTGATAAAATTTGGATGTTACTGCATCCTGAGGATGTGAATGACGTTGCGCAAATTTTTTCTCATCAAGCGTCTTCTTCATTCTTATTACAGGATTTTTTTGGTGAGTTTGCGATTCGTGGTGATGCGTCTTTATTGGATTTAGCGAAAGTTTATGGTGTTCCAATTGAAGGTATTGAAGAAACAGACACAGCGGCGGCGCTGTTACAGCGTCAGCTGGGTAAGCATCTTGTTGTGGGTGATCGGGTGCGTTTCGGTAATATTCGTCTAACAATAAGACAGATGAACGGCAGCCAGATTGAAATAATCGGGCTTAAGTTGCAAGATAAGCAAGTTTAAGCCTTTGATTTTATTTATATAAAGTATTGACGAATTTCTTCTAATGACGGAATCACTTGATCATCATTTATTAAAATAATTAAGCCTTCTGCCTCTATTATCGAATAGGTTTGCGGATGGGTAATAATGTCCCCATTTTTTTGCACATAACCAAGCGCAGTACCAATGTTTTTTTGAATTAATGTGGTGACGACTTGCGCCCAAGTAACGTCCTTCAAACGCACATTGAGTCGAATCGTATGATCCCCTTGGTGGCGAAATAAATCTTCCAGTACTTGTTCTGTGCCTGGTGCGATGAGAGAACGCACTAGCATTTCAGGGTAAGCTCTAACAGGCCTAATAACGGCTTTCGCGCCTGCGGCTTTGAATCTAGGTCGATTTGAGTCATTTATGGCTTCTGCCATGATGAAGGCCGTAGGGGCTAATTCTTGAATGCGATGTAATGTATCGAAGGTCGAGCTGTCACAGTGGCTGTCTTGTGTATCCTGGCAAAGCACAATAATGTATTTGGCTTTCTGTACTCCGGCTGACGTTAGCATGCCGTCGTCTAATGCATCTCCAGTATGATGAACAACACCTTGTGATCTAAGCTCAATAGGTAGGCCTTCTGGAAACGCTGTTGTCAAAATTTGCACTGGAATGTCGACAAGTTCTGGCGTTTGGCTGATCTGACTGATCAACAATCCTAAATAGCGCTCTGAATCGTATTTTGGAGTATTAATGATAAGTATATGGTTTTGCATATCGTCCCACTTTATACGGCCCTTAATGCGCATTTCTTTGCGCATTAGCCTGAGTTCAACATAGTCACTGGCGATGAGTGCGAGCAGGGTAATTCCCAGACCGTAAATTAATAGAATGGTTGAAAACTGCCCCCAGAAAGTAACGGCAGAGATATCACCGTAGCCTGTGGTGCTCGCTGACGTCATTGTCAGCCAGAAGGCTTGCCACCAATCGAGGTCCTCAAAGAATACCATCGCTAAACTGTGCAGTGCGATGACGCAAGCTAATAAGATAAAGCGCTTTTTTATGTCACCGGTCTCATGTAAATGAACTTTTTTCCGGAATTTATGGCGGCTGTTCTTTCGTTTTAGGAGCAGTCCTAGAGAATTCATTGTACCTCTGCTTATTATTCGCTATCTGATGGCATGGCGTAGTTAAGCTGACGCCAAGATTCATAAACCATGACGGCAACCGTATTAGACAGATTCAAACTACGAGAGCTGGCTTGCATCGGCAAGCGCAGTCGCTGAGCTGGTGGTAATGCCTCGATAAACTCCGCAGGCAAGCCACGTGTTTCAGGGCCAAAGACAAGCACATCATTTTCAACAAAACGGGCTTCGCTGTGAGTGTGGCTGCCTTTTGTTGTCAGTGCATAAATAGTGCCTATCTCATTTTGATCAACAAATGACTGGAAGTTTGGATAGCGTTTGAGGCGAGTGAACTCATGGTAATCCAGCCCCGCTCTGCGCAGTTTTTTATCTTCAAGTTCAAAGCCAAGTGGTTCGATAAGATGTAAATGGTAGCCCGTATTGGCACACAGGCGAATGACATTACCCGTGTTTGGTGGAATCTCTGGTTGGTAAAGTACAACGTGAAGCATAAGTTTATCTCCTTGATATAGGAAGATAATACCAGAGGTGCAGAAGAAACTAAGTTTTTAATTTTTTTTCAAAAAAACTATTGACCCGTAAAAAGGTTTCTCTATAATACGCCCCACTTGCCCGGATAGCTCAGTCGGTAGAGCAGAGGATTGAAAATCCTCGTGTCGGCGGTTCGATTCCGTCTCCGGGCACCATGTTTAAAGAAAACCTGCTTTTATAGCAGGTTTTTTTTTGCCTAAAATGTGCCTAAATAGGCACAAAGGCTACCTTGCTGCTTTATGCCTTTCAATTTTCGTCTTGTATTTATTTCTCATACTTTCTGTTTTGTGACCAGCGATGTGATCGCTTTCTGCGTCAGATACACCTTTTGATTTAAGAAGGTGCAAACTCCAAAAGTTATCTTTTAAGTCACGCTCTGCCATTGTTTCTTTTAAGCGGTGCATGGCGGTTCGTAAGCCTGACATGCTGAGCTTGTATCCTGCTGAGCTAATGATCAATGGTACGTCTTTGCCGTTGGCCTTGTGCTTTTCTAGTATTGAGACAGCGGCCTGATAAGCCTTGTACAGTCTATCTGACCATTCTATGAAGTTGTTTCTGCTCCCTTTGCGACGAGTGACATAAATTCCACCATTAATGGGATCAGGATCAATGTGTGACGTTCTTAGGTCTAATGTTTCAACACCTCTTGAGGCGATTAGATAAGTGAGCTCAAAAAAGAGGGGAAGGTATTCAGATAGCTCGGCGGCAATCTGGTATTGGACGTCGTATTCTTCGTCGGTTACGTAGCGTTCGTTTTCATCGACTTTGAATTTTTTCACTTTAAATGGGCTGTCTGTAATGCCTAGGTCATCTATGTGTTCAATGGCCCATCTGGTAGCGGAGTGAAGTAATGACATTTCTTGGTTGATGGTTGATGTGCCTTTTAGTCCTTCGGCTATCATGTTATCTAGTCGTTTGTCTGCTAGTCGTCTTACCATGGGTTTGGTGATGGTAATGATGGGCAAGTCACCGAATGTGATGTCTTTTCCATTAGCGGCAATAGGGTGCTCCAACACTTTCACTAGAGATTTGGTTCTATGATGTGTTGTCGACGCGAGAGCTCTGAATTGGCTAGAGTTAAGGTATTGATCAATAATCCATTTCAATGTGTGCTTATCGGCCCCTGTGCGTGCTGTGAGGCTGGTTTTGGCTGACAGGTATGCAGATAGAATTCTTTCTTCAGAATCTTTAACAGAACCTAATCGAACAGGCGGCTTCAAAAAACCATGGCTATCTACGTCGATAACCGTTCTGTCTTCTGCAGTAATTCTTGGTCGCCAAACAATACGCCCATTCACTTCACGGACGTATTTTGGCCATTTGTTGTTTTTTTTAGGCATTGTATCAGCGTATTTCTATTGTCATTTTTTCGGTTTGAGGGAGTGCGGTTCTGCTTAACCCCATGGTGTGGTTTATCGCATCTTCTGTTGTAAATGGTCTGCCGCGCTTACCGATTATATAAGGAATACCAGCTCGACTTAGGCGAACCACTACATCCTCGATCGACACTCCGCCAACGACTTCTTTCAGCTTTTCGTATTCAACAATCATTGTTTAGCCCTCCTGTTAGCGAATAAAAAGTCGCATGTTTCTTTGTTAAGAAATACAGCATTCCTATCGCCTTTCGGTGTATCTACTGGAAATGAATTCTTCAGTGATTTAGGCGTGTTTCTTAATGTTGATCCGCTCCAGGTCACTCTAAGCTGTTTATAAATATCTTTAGCGCAAAACCAGAGTTGCCCATTTTTGTCTCTATGGCTTCTGATGTTTAAGTATTGATCATCCATAATGTGTTTCCATTCGTTGTCGTTATTAACCGTTTTCGTATTCGTAGTCTTTGACTTCTTGCTCGAGCAGTTCGATTTTTGCTTCGAGTCGATCGCGTTCTTCGAATACGTTGTAGTTAGCAATTTCAACGACTTTGAGACTTTTGGTTTCAACCAAGGTGTCAAAGGGAGGCGTATCCCCTTGGTATTTAATCACCAGAGTTTGGTATTGGGACATGGGTTATTCTCCTAGTTTTTTGTTGGAGGTATCCCTAGGTATACCAAAACCATCAAAAACAGGCCTATTTAGCTCCTTGGTGGCGTAAAGTATGGCGTTATCGTCCGAAAAAAGTGTTTTTCTGGCTCTTGTCCACTGTATGCCGGTTAGGTCAATAAGGGGTTTTGCGGCGATATATTCAATACTTTCATGTTCAACAACGTCCAAGGTAAGGCCATGAAAGTTGATAAGTCGGGTAGCAGTAGTCTCTAGATTGTTGGCATTCATTTTCATTTCCTTTTTTTGTAGCTTTAGCGTTTAAAAATCCAGCATCGAACGGCTCGCTCTTCTATGCGTGATTTAACGGGTTTGTTTTCGATGTACTCTCTTTTTTTACTGGTGGTAAGCTGTCTGCGTAGCTCTTTTGGTTCCATAAAGGGCAAGTTGTGTACTTTGCACATGCTATGGAAGTGCTCTAGGTTGACCGCGATCTGTTGGTCTGGGTTTTTAGAATGGTTCATTTGGTGTTCTATGTTGACGGCATAGCCACCCGAGCCGGGCTTGGTGTCTAAGTAGTCAAATTGCGCCCAAAATTGTTGTACGACTTGGCTGTCTGCGTTTAAGGCTTGTTGGCGGTGTGTTGCCATGCTTTCTAGCATGGTGTGTACGTTTGCCATGTCGTGTTCTGTAATGGCTGGATAAAGCACGGCTAGGCAATCTGCAAAGGCCATGACTTTGGCGTGGTTGTCGACGATACGGTTTAGCTTTATGTCTGGGTTGTTGGTGAGTGTTTTTTGATGACGAGCAAAGCTTTCTTTGAAGGCTTTTAGTATTTGGTCAGCGTATTGCACGGCATTCAGTATGAAGCCGTTTACCTCTGATATGGGCATTCTGTTCAGTCGGCCTGCGGCTTCGTAGCCTTGTGGGCTGTGGTGGCTTGTGTCGAAGTTAAGGTGGGTAATACGAGTTAATATAGCCTCAGATGCCTGCACAGGAATGTTCTGAACGATCATCAATCCCGCTTTGAAGGCTGGCTTTTTGGTGCTGTTGTCTTGGGATTTAATGCCCGTTACTCGGCCAAATTCACCCTCGAAAAGGTCTTTCTGTTCATCCCAGTTAAAGCGCTTAACATGGCTGTTCTTGTCGTCGTTTTCGTTGTCAGTCTCGTTGAATACGACGGGCAAATTGCTCACTTCGGCCATCTTGCGTGTGCGGCCAGCAAGGGTAGATGAGTTCGGGTTAAACGATTCGCCATCTTTGCCGTATAGCTTCCACATGAAGTCGACCAAACTGGATTTACCAGAAGCCGCTTCACCGATCAATTCAAAGAATGGGTAGGAGCTGTATTCGTCGCGTACTTGTTCGACAAATAAGCAGCCAAACCACCAAGACAAGGCGACTAAACCTTTGGTACCGAACGCGGTTTTAAAGTCTGGTACCCAGTCTGTATTTTCTTTTTGCGATAGGGTTTGTTTAATGTCTACGGTGGTTTTTATGCCCTGTTTTTTCAATTCAAAGAAAGACTGATTATTGAGTTTGAGTACTTTTTTTCCTTCCACTGCGAAGTTGTTGAATACATAGGTTTTGCTCGGCTTGTCAAAGCCAACAAAGTCCAATGTTCGAACTTCTTTGATGTTGTAACGTGTCCATTCACGGTAAAGCCAATCAAGGTCTGCAGCAGTACCAGTAAACAATGCACCAGGTATGCGCATGGCGGATTTTTTGAAGTCGCTCGCCGCGCTTATGGTTTTATGTGTGAAGGCTATTTGGCGTTCTTGGCCGTGGTTAGCAAGTATGAAGCGAAAGAAGTACTGGCCGTCTTCGCCGTTGTCTGGCTGCTGGAAATACAGGTAGTCCATACTAAATGTAGCGACTTCACGCATTTTTACTGACTGGCTAAAGGCGGTTTTATCGCACTCTTTGCGGATGTTGTCGGTGGATTTTTCGCGTAGTTCTTCTACTGCTTTTTGGTTTAAATCCATTGGATCTAAACCTTCACGAGCGGCCCAATAAGCCAACGCGACTTTGCCATGCTCTTCTTTGTTGATGGATGCTGCATAGGTGCGGTTTTTGAAGGTAAAAATAAAATAACCACGTTCTGGATTGCGTTCCCACATGATTTGGGCTTTTTCATTGGCACTTTGCGCTAGGGCTAAATTGCCAAGATAACGGTATTTGTTTAGGTGTTGTTCTGTGAGTTTTCCTACTTTGTGTAGGTCATTCCAATCGGCTTTTTGGTCATTGTCACTAGATAGGGCAGCAGCAACGTTCTCGCCCAATTCGCGTAATGTTTGACTGTGTTTTTCTAAGGCTTTTCGACCTGCATAGTCGTTATCAGTGGCGATTACCCATGTGATGTCTTTGTTCAAATGTGGTTTTATGGATTCGCTTGGCCATGTCCCAGACGACATGATCGCTACAGCCTTGATACCGTTTTGATTAAGGGCGATAGCGTCAAAGATGCCTTCAACGAGCCAGACTTCGTCGCATACTTCAATTTTAAGAGTGGGTGGTTGCCACCAATAGCCTTTAAATGTGCCTTTAAAATTTTTGTTACGGCTTTCTTTGCTGCCGTCTTCGTTGGTGATGATGACATTATCTATTAGGCGCTCCCACATCATGGTTTTCGCGTCGTCTAAATAGAAACGAACAGTGGCCGTGCCTTTGTTGCCATGAGGATGCCAGTATTTTCCTTGCTCGAATAGGCCGCTTAGTTGTGAAAGCTCAAAGCCACGAATAAGCGAAAGGTAAGCCTTTGCTGTGGCGTTAGGGTCTTGCTCTGTGGGTGGGTGTTTTTCGTTGAGCTTTTCGAATAAGTCTGGAAACAGTTCGAATGTAGGCTCGGAGTAACCGCATTTATTAACGCGATCGCATTGCACGTTGCCAGGGTTATTTAGCCAGGTCCATAACGATTTTTTACCGCAGTCAGGGCAGTAACCACGTAGATAATCACCCTGAGGTGTCATTCTAAACTCGTGCTGCAGGCGGTTGATGATTTGTGGCGTTAAGTCGTATTCCATTGATTATGACTCTCTGTTTGTGCGTATTGTTTGGCTTGCTCTTACTGTTCTTATAGGACGTGGAGGTCGACGGCTTCCGGCTTGTGGAATCAGCATGTGAAACATTAAGAGGAACAGCAGGGCTTTAACGGAAGTGCTAGTGCCTTCGCGTATTTCTACTTTGATCAGTCCCATGGCGACGGACGTAGAGACGATTTCAGCGGCGCAGTGGCAATCTAGCTTTCGAGAAATACTCTCTAGGTGTTTGCCGACAGTGCTGTGGCTTCTAAAAAGCTTTAGGGCTATTTGTTTTTGCAAATAGCCCTCGCACAAATAACGCAATACAGCAGCTTCTTTAGCAGTAAGGGGTCCTTTCTCTATGATGCTTGCGTGTATTTTTTTCATTTTTCTTGTTCACTTTTTAGGTGTTTAACCAATATTTAGGTGTTTAAAGTTGGGTGATACTCTTTAAATAGAAATTATTCGACGACTTTATTTCCTCGAACGATAACGCCAAAACGCGCTTTTAATCCTTCGTTGAAAATCAGTCTACTCATGTCAGCAATACCTAGATTTTGGTCTTCAGATAGCTCCATAAGCTTGATTTTTACTGACTCACTGCAACGAAAGCTGATTTGTTCTGATATGCAGTTTTGACCTTTTCTGTTGATGCTTTTTACTGTTGGTTTAGACATTGTGCTTTCCTGTTATACTTAGTTTTCAGAAGGGGATATGTAATGACAAATGAAAATTTAACACCTAAAAAATGGATAGGCAAGAAAAAAGAAGGTGAAGTTTATCGCTTTCAATTATTCCTATCTGAAAGAAATATAAAACCTGAGGAAATACAGGTAGATACGGGTGTTACTGTGCGAACTATGACAAACAGTATTTATGAAGGAAAACCACTTGGTGCGAAATTGTTGCGTGAATTGAACGCAAAATATGGAGTTTCTATTGATTGGTTAGTGAGCGGAAAAGGACAAATGTTCGTTGATACGTCTGTTTCTCACCTCGAAATTTCTGAACCGCGCTCTGATTATGCAAATGACGACCCACGTTTCAATCGGATTGTTGGTCTTGTTCAGGAATTTATGGCAAACGCGAATGAAGATGAAGCTGCATGGTTAGAGACTCAGATGAAGTTCAATATTTCTCAGTTCAAGCAATTTTTGAATGATAAATAAGCCTTTAAAACACAGTTTTAAAGGTGCTTTCACTTTATCAATTCTAGGAGGCATAGAGGGAAAAGCGTAACTTTTGTAACCGATAAATTTCGCATTGTTTTTTTCTATATATTTCAATAGGTTAACGTATTTTTTAAATTGTAACTTTCTTGTAATTCGTTGTAACCGTATTATTTTAGAAAACGCCTCAAAGCCAGAGCTGTAAAGGGTTATAGCGGGTTACAGTAGGCTTATTTTCGTGTAAGTTTTTTGTTACCAGAAGGTGTAATTCAGTAACAGTATAATTACAAGAAAGTTACAATTTTTATAACGTCTAAAAACCATCTAACCTTATGATATATAAAGAAATATAAAAATATTTTTTTACTGGTTACAAAAGTTACGCTTTTCCCTCTATGACCCTGAGATTTTGAAATTCTCAAAACCCTATGCCTCAACACTCGCTTATATATCGATCTAACTTATTGTATATAAAGAATAAAATGATAATTATCTGGCGAAACCTTTAAGAAGTGTTCCCCACGCTTGAGGAATTGGTGTGACATAGAAGGAAGCCTGACTCTCTTGCGCATGAATGGCCATCCATTCTCAAGAGGCCATGCCTAAAACTTATATCGATCGTTGCCACGTTATGAAAGACGGTTTTACTCGTTCCAATCGTCTGTAGACCTTTAATCACGGGCGTTTAGTGGTAATAAGCCGTGAAGTAAATGCGTTGCTACTTGTTTGCTGATGGAAATAGGTTTTTACCTGTCTACTTTTTAAAGCCCTGATGTATAAGCGTTTGAGTCAACGATCGCTATTTATAGGGGTGCAAATGAGACTCTATTGCTGTCCAAACGCTTCAAAATCTTACATACCATGAAATTCTACTAACCAATTATTAAGTACTGAACCCCTTATGGGTCTTAGCTTTGACGGATACTCATTGGCACTTGGGTGTTTCAATGCACTAAAAAAATGCAAAAACCCTGCAGGCAAGGAGGAGTGAATTTTGTGGCGCGGGGATCCTGTTTAGATTTTTTCTGTAGGTCTGGCTGTATTCTGATTAGGTGGCGTGGAGCTGTGGTGGGTTATGCAATGCGTTTATGATAATGATTACCATAAACGCAATTTAACATAATAAAAGGGTATTACAGGTTTGCGGAAATTCTTCGGACTGCTATGTCGAATTCATCGTCACCCATTTCGCTACCAATAAATGACCGTTCTGTTTTGATGCAACTGATCGCAGTTGATCCTGAACCTGTGAACGCATCGAACACAACATCACCAGGTAATGAGCTGGTCTTGATGATGTGACTCATTAGGTCGAGAGGTTTTTCGCATGGGTGTTTGCCGGCATAAGGCTGTACCGGCTTAAAGTCCCATACGTTCGTAAATGGTACGTCTTTGGTTACGTTGAAGGTTCGTCTAGAACGATTAAAACCATCTCGCAGTGCTACAAACTCAGCTTTAAGTTCTTCATACGGTTTTAAGGTATTACCAAATAGCTTATCCATCGTGTTGTAGTGTTCTTCACTTGGAATGCTGAACTGAGACCGACCAAACCAATGGCTAGACATTTGACAACCACAGGTCGATTCAACGTCCTTTCTTGTTTTGTTTGCATCACGACGTGCGTTATCCAGATACGATCGGACAGACTCAAAAGGAAAAGCGATCGGCTTTTTGCTTTCTGCAAATATGATGTGTTCTGTTTGAGGAAAGAAACGGCGAAGGCTTTCTTTGTTACACCCACTATGCCGGCCACTGGGTTTTCGCCAAATGATTTGGTTAAGCACATTGAAGCGCTTGGCCACGGCTTGTTCCACTTCGTTCGCTAAATGTGGACCAGCGAATAAGTAAAGGGAGCCGGTTGGCTTTAACACGCGGTGTAATTCGATTAACACAGAATCTAACCAGGTAAAAAAGTCTTCTTTGTTCTTCCACTGGTTGTCCCATGCATCGCCTTTAACCTTAAAATAAGGTGGATCGGTGGCGATTAAATCTATGCTGTTATCTTCTAGAGTTGCTAATAAATCTAAGCAGTCTGATTTACATAATTTGATGTTTGCTTCTTGGAATGTGTTCACGAGTATCATCCATTATCTGACACTCGTGGTGTTCTGGTTTGGCGTTCGAGACGCTCAAAAAATTCATAGTTTTGCATCGGCTACATTTGATATGCAGCTCGATAAAAATTCCGGTACCTAATTTACGGCCACAACCGCGCATCGAATATCCTTCATGCTCCTGCCACCTTATCTACATCTGCTTTTACTGCAGAAACCTTGGTTTGTACTGCTGTTATTGCCGCGCCTTGGGTTACTGGCCCAACGACATTGTTACTAAATGGATGGGTATGAGTAGCGACTATTTCCGCCAAATCGGCAACGAGTTGAGCTGTTTCCCCTGCTAATGCAACAAGGTTTAGCGCCGGTGTTCCTACCCACACACTTGGCGCCTTAATCGCTACACTGGCTTGCCCCGTTACTTCTGTCGTTTGTCCACTGATTGCCATTGCGCCGGTTGCGGTTTCTGTTATATCGCCGCTGGCTGTATTGTTTATATTGGTGGCTGTGTTGCTAATATCACCGCCAGCAGAGCTTTCAATATTTGTGCCGGCATTCGATGTAATGTTGCTACCGGCTTTATGTTCGATGTTATCCGCTGCGTCTGTTTTGATATTGGCCAATGCTTTGATAATGGCGTTGGCTTTTGTTGTTATGCGTACATGATCGACTGCAGATAAATCCATCACGCCGCCAGACTGAACAACCACCGCGCCAAAGGCTTCAATACGCTTAATTGCTCCGATTACCTCTGTGTCATTGGCTTCGGTATTTTTTGTGCTTTGGTGAAACGTCTCGATCACGTCTAACGCCTCGATTACTCGAGTCAGGCTTTTGTCGTGGATTTCTAGGTCCGTGACTCGCTCTTGATTACCGTCTTTGTCGATGCGTTGATAAGACGCTGCGCTGTGTTGCCACTTCTGTTCGCCGCGCTCTATGCCTGGGATGGTTAAACGATGAGGCAAAACCGAGCGAATAAAAGGGCGGTTTGGTGAACCATAAGCAAAGGCAATTTCAACCCAAGTGCCATTATCCGGATAAGCAAAATGGCCCATCTCATGACCCGCAACCGGCACAGACAAAATCACGTCTTTTAAGACTGGCCATTTAGTATCTGGCTCGCCGTATTCATTGAGAATTTGAACATCGACCGCATAGCGTGGGCGGAATTCATCACACAAATCGCCATCTTTTGGCGTCTCACGAACGCCAACCACTTCTGCAAAAATAGGCAAGTGATAGCCTGCCGAAATTTCTGGAAACAGATTATTCACGATGCGCTTAATGATTTTTACTATGTCCATTTCAGCTCCATGTGATTGCCGGCGAATTCAATAATATTGATGCGTTTACCACTGATGCGAACGCCTGGTCTCAATGCTGGGATTGCAGCCACTCTTGAGCTGTTTTGCGCGCTGTGATCACTAAATAGATTTTCTGGTAACTGCATATTTTTAACACTGGCCCAGCGAGAATCTTCCCAAGATCCAACGTAAATAACGCCACTTTGTTGTTGCCAAATAAAGTCGGGAATATTGAACACCTTCTCGAGAGCGGCCATGGCTTGATAGCCATTTCCCAAGTTATAAAAATTAGCCACCCTGCGAGTGGCATAGTCTTTATCCGGTGTTGAGAAATCTAAGCCTGTTATATCGTGAATGGCCTTCAAGACTTCACGCAAAGAAACATGGCGTAAATTCATCGGTAATGTGTGAAAAAGAACGCTAGATAATTCACGACAAAATATTTTTACCCGCTTATCCCCCGTCGTCACAACTTGGTCGGTCACGCCAATAAACCAACGCTGCAGAGCATCTTGCGTGCTGTACCCAAAATCAAAGGTTACCAGCTGGTTTTTATTAACGGTTTCTTCGTCACTAACGATCGTAAATTCAGCACGCCCTGGGGCGTATAAATCCAGTGCGATATGTTCATCGACTAAATTGCGTTTAATGCTGCCAATGCTTAGTGCTTTGTTTAATCGCATTATTCCGCCTCACTCGTGCCGGCGATTTGTCTATCTGCCCACTTCATTACTTTTTCCATACCAGACAAATCTTCTGCAGTCGGGATCGCATCGTCAGAAACTGTCTCGCCATTTGGTGCTTGGTCTGTCACTGGTGTGGCTTCCTGTCTTGATTCCGCGATCTCTGAGACCGAGCGTTGTTCAACAAGTTTGAACGAGACTTTCCAAAGATTGAAAGTCGCATCTTCACGAACAGTAATGTCACCTTGAAATCTCACTTGGCGTATAGCCATAGCTTCGGCGGTATTGTTGAGAATGTGGTAAGTAGCACGTTCTACTCGTTCTGTTTTCGCTTTTGCTAAATTAAGCAAGTCAGTTAGATCTTTCGCATTATCGAATTTGATCTCCATATTCACAGACAGTGACTGAGGTTTATCACCTGTCTCTGCCTGCGCTGACATACTTGAGCTGCCGCTCAAATCTTCACCCGCCAGAGATAGCGTTGCGGATATTTTGAGTTCAGAGCCTTTTATTTTTTGACCATTAAGCGCAAGCATCAGGGCATCAACTCCTGTAAAAAAGCTAATTCAGAAGGCGATCCAGAAAAAACCACCATGGCCGTGATCGTATAAGCGTGACTTAGTTGGTTAATGCGTAGCGCGTTCTTAATGTCTGACTCAGCATAGAAATGCCAACCAGCGCCACCGGACAAAATAGGCGCCGCCGGCAAAGCAGGTTTTCTTGATTCGAACGCGTTTAAATTGGCTAAAGGATCGGAACCAGCTAACACATTGGCTTCATTTAAAGCCGCTGTGCTTATCGCGTATTTTGACAGTTCAGAGATAGATGGAATGGCATTTGTAGCGATCGTTTGTTGGCTTTCCACTGTATCGACTAAATCGAATTTATCAGATTCTAGCGTGATTAACGCCTGTGCATGTCGCTGCCACTTTTCAAATTCTTTGAATGGAAAAACTGCATTTAAAGCCAGCGCTTGCTGTGCAAAATCGGTCATGCTGGCCGCTGTAATAGCGATCGCAAAAACGGCTTTTGAAATGTCTACTCGAGCGGCCACCGCGTCCACGGCATTAGGGAATGACAACCATGTATGATTGCCATTCCCTTCTTTAATGCCATGCGACCAAGGCGACACAGTGAAAAAAGAAACGCTTTCACTGAGTGCCGGCGTACTCGATGCGGGAGTGGATAATGAAAGCGGCGACCAGGTCATTAATTAGAACCTTCAAAAACCGGCCAACATTGGTCGTCTGTTACGTCGGTCTCTAGCAAATCTTCACGTGCTAACAACGCAACTAACGCCGCGCGATTTGATGCAATCCACGCCGCACAATTGGCCGTATCTTCTTCGCCATACACACCTAAAGACGCATTGATTTGGCCTATTTGATTCCAGTGTGCATTGATACGTTTTGAGCATTCAGCGTTTGCTATTGCCATTTGCTTTTCTGCTGTGGACGGAATTACAGGAGCTTCTAGCAACGCACCTTCTGGTACTTCTTCGCCCACGTCCGTAATCGTGTGCTTTGTGCCGTCTTCGTCCCAGTATTCCGCGCCGATATTATCGACCACATAATGCCAAGCCCCGTCTTTAAAATATCGCTGAAAACCTTCTTTTTCATCGATCAATTCAACATCAGTAGCATAAGCCGGACACAGTATTTTCTTATCTTCACTGGCCGCATCAATTTTTGCTTTAACTTTACTAGTATAAACAGGGTATTTAGCCCCTAACTTAAATGTATTTAACATAATTTTCAGAGCCCCCTAAAGTCGAGTTTTTCCATAGTAAGCGATAGAGCGAGGGCGAGCCTCTGTACCGCCGTCGCTGGCTGTCGACCCGATATTCGCTATCTCCGCTGTCCCCGCGCCTGTCCCGCCGTTGTTGCCGTATAAGTTAGCAACAACCCCACCGTGGGTGTGTACCTTGTTGTCTGAATCTGCCCAACCCCCTAACACCTGCCCGGAGTTGACCCCTCGACCATCATCGAACATACGGATAAATTCACCACCAATCATAGGCAATGTGAAGGTGCTCACGCCATCGCCATCACCGTAATAACCACCATAGGCGATAGGATCAGCATCTTTCGAGGCTTGGTCAATGTAGTTACTCGAGGCGCTGACAATAGCGAATGCTATTGGATGATCAGAACGGCTCAAAGAAGAACCGTCCAACGCATATTCACCCGGGCGCAGAATATCAACGGTGTCCGTATACAACTTAGCTATATCTAAAACATTACTACCGAGTTTTGGGTTAATCTGCTCCGCAATATAAAACGCTCCGCTGATGTATCGAACTGTGAGTAATGCGGTTTCAAATATCTGTGTGTCAGACACTACGCCAGTCAATGACAAGACCGCTAAGTCATCTATTTTGATTGTGACTGTTGTTGTGTTTGTTGCGGCAACAATAAAAGAAAACTCGTCGTAGTCGTTTAATTCAGTAATCTTTGTTGTTTCGGCTTTAGACGTTAAAATAATGTCGTTTTCGTCACCACTAACATCAAAAAGCGTTTTACTATTTGCTGATTTAAAGTCTTTTAAATACGACATTACACGCGCTTCGACCACTTCACCCACTGCATCAATCGTGGCGATTTTCGTTAAGTAATGAGCGATCTCATTCCCGTCCACATAATCTTCAAACGGTCCTGCATCGATGACGAATTCACACACAGTATTTATGTCTGAAATATCGCCTTGAAGACTCACGTTCAGCCAGATTTCATTTGGGAATGTTGATGTAATTACTTCATGAGGAGCCACATTCTTGGCTCTAATACCGCCCACATAACCAATGCCAGCGGCGACGCTATAAGTGCCTGCCGATCCTGTTACTTTCCAGCCATCATCAAGAAAGCCTTCATGGCCATAAACGTCTAAATTAGCTAAACGTTCTCGTTCATCGATGCCATTTAAGCGATCGCTAAAATCAATCTGCCATGTCTCAACCTGAACCGTTGTCGCCGTGATGTTTTGTATGCCGGTGTATTCAATTAAAAAGTTTCGTGTGATGGTGTTGCCAGGAACACCACCGACACTTTTGCGTTTCTGGATGCTTGGTACATGCGACACAACAACAAGCACACCGTCTTCATCGACAAGGCCAATCCAGTTGAAATCGTAGTCGCCAAGGTTTGATCCCATAACAAGCGAATAAACCACTTGATTCGGGTTCACATAACCGCGCTTTGTGAAGGGTAAGGTGTCGACGATTAACGACGGATCAGGCATAACTGCAATGCGGTCGTCAGGTTCAGCGCCTAAATCTGGCACGTTAGCCAATACGAAATTAACGATCGTTAAACCGCCGTTTACGCTTTGGTTCAGCGCGATTTTGTTCTCACCCGCTATGGTTAAAAAAGGCATAATTACTCTCTCTAAAAAGTTCTCTCGTAATATTAAATTCGTGCAACATCGAGCGACCAAGAATGGCCACAATCCGTTGTTTGTACGCCTACGTTTACGCTTAATGGGTCGTTAGGTTGTCGTGCAACATCGAGCGACCACAAATGCCCTAATTCGATAACGCTAACGCCGATAGAAATAGGGCTGATTACTTCCAAGCGATAGCGACGGCATGTACGCCCGTATTTTCGGATAACGTGGTCGAGTAACTCGGAATTGTCAGAAAGTTGAGAGTCTGAAAGTCGCAGGGTAATAACATCCCATTCGACCTCGTCGAAACGTTCTTCTAACTCAACATAACCAATACCGAGGCGCTCAAAAATAGCGATAAAGCCAACTTTCGAACCAGCGTCTTTTGCATTGATCAAAGCGTATTTCACCCGCTTGCGATAAAGCTCTTCAGGCTCGTTTGGGAAGCGTTGTATATCGCGCTGGTAAGCCAATAAGTTCACAATGCCGATTGATGCGGTTAAGGCATCCATTTGCGTTAGCGGCCAGCGCACCCAAGTTTCGGTTCGTTCCCACCACGCCTTGGCTGCTTTAATTAGCTTGCTGGACTCATCAGCGGTAAACCAAAAAACCAACTTAATATCGATCATGCAGCGGCCCTCATCGTTACTTTCAGCGAATCCACAACCGGCACCCACAATTCGGAGGTGATCGCATCGTCTTCAAAATCCGCACTATTCAAGCCGTCTATCTCAAATTGGTTTTGCAATTCCTTACTAAGTTTGGAAAAGCTAAAGCGGCTAAACGGCTGTGTGAGCGTTGGCGAGTAGCTTTTATTGCCACGAAAGGCCGCATTGATCATCGCCTCAACATTCGTTTTTAAGTCGGCAATATCGTCTGCAGATAAAAAGGCCTCGTGCCATACATCAACCACCACTGCAGCCGGTTGTGTTGGTAACTGATAAACCTGCAAATCATCCCCATGGCCATGGTGCCCTTGGTCGGTAATGTAGGCGTTGATATTGGTTAGGTAGGTATTGACCGGTGCCGAAAAATCAAAAAGTACATAAGCGTTTGCTGTGCCTGGTCCACGCGGTGCATCGTGCACGATAGAAATCGCGTCGACCGATACACCAGGGAATTCTGCGATAAGCGATTTATAAACACTGTCCGTATGAAACGAAGACGCGGTACCAAACTGATTACGAATACGGGCGCGTAACGAATCATCGTTTTCTGTGTCTGTGCCTGGCAATGTTAGCCAGCCATCCCCGTTTGCTACGCTAGCAATATTAGCGATCGGAACGGGTAATATTGAAAAGTAGCCGGACGATAGATTAAAAGCCGAGCCAGCTTCCACCGCTTCTACTTGTACGTCTGTGCTAATAGCGCCAGCCGAAAAGGTTGATTCTGTCAGCGTTTTAACTTGGTAGATTTTGCCATTCAACGTCGCGGTTTGAATAATGGTTCCAGCGGGAATAGTCACCGCCGAGGCAACATCGGCACGAGTAAAAGTCACCACGCCTTGTGCTTTTACTGCCGCTTTCCGAGTCAAATTTACCGCATCCGCGAGCAGCTCTAAAAATACGCCGGTTGCGTATTTAACAAACGAGTTTGGCATCACAGTCGTCATCATCAACTGGATTAACCAAAGCGCTGGTTTAGTAATTAGTGCGGTGATCGCTTTCCAAAACGGCGAATACTTGCTGTCGTTATTGATCGTGCTACCGCTGGCTTTTACATCGGCTTTCCATTGCGCGTCTAAGCCTTCCTGAGTAGTCGGAATGCCAGCATCATCTAAGATTTTTTTGAATTCAGCGTTAGACATTAGTTACTCACCTCGACATTAATGTTGCCGTATTTGTACGTTGTGGCCGTGATGTAAAAGGTCTCAATATCAATTTTGGTAATGACGACCGTGCCAGGTACTAAACGCACATCGTCTTCAATTAATAGAGTTAGTTTTTGCAAATTACTGCGCACTTTGATGTTGTCGCGCTGGCCTATAATCTCGACCATTAAGCCGCTTTCACGGATCAAATGTTTAATATCCTGAGCGATACAATCCGCGTCATAAACGAGCATTGGCTCGCCAGCAGCGTCGAACGTGAAGTCGTCATTAGTAACTAATAAATCAACGTAATCAGCCATAATTAGCCCACCGCAAACGCTAGGTCATTAGCGAGTGATTGGCCGCTCATGGCTTGGCCATAGTTATTAACGTGCACGTCACCAATAGAGCGAGAACTGTTGTTTGATGTCGCGTTACTGATTTGATTTACTAACCCACCGCCAGCCACTTTAGGTGCGGCATTGCTTAGGCTCGCTGGTGCGGCCACGGGTTTTGGCATGTCTGTCGCTGTGTCAATATTGATGCCCGGGATCATATTTATTTTGTCGATTAACCAATCAATCGAATCACCAACAAACGAGAAGACGTTCATCCCGCTTAAATAGTTTTTGAATGACGCCCACCACTCAGGAAGCTTATTCCAAAGGGCCAACACGCCATCGACAAAATCAAACACACCAATGAAGCCAAGAAACGCAGTACTCCATTCACCCAGTTTGGCCGTCCATGTATCCCAATAGACCACAGCAGCAACCACAGCGGCGGTTAACGCAATAACGCCAACAACCACCCAAGTGATAGGGTTTGCCCATAAAGCGGCCGCCATTCCCCAAAGACCACCGTTAAAAATCCAAATCGTTGCGGCGGCTAACTTAGATTGCAGCATCATTACTTTCATACTGCTCAACATACCGAGTAAACCAAACTTAGCCGTGGCCATCACACCATTGCCCAAAGCAATCGAGAGGTTCATAGCTAACCAACCGGCTTTTGCAGCAGTAAGTAAGGGGCCAAACGGAAGCAGGGCGAATTTCATTAATGCGGCACTGGCAGTCCAACCCACAATCATAAATTTGCTAAGTCCAACAACAACCGATAGGGCAGATAAACTGCCAACCAAAATACCAATCCCCATCACGCCTTTAATGACCCAACCAGTGAGGTGTGGAAACATATCCATCCACTTAGTCATCGTTGACATAGTGAGTGTGATCTTGTCGTAAACAGGCGAGAACACTTTTAATAAGCGCTCGCCAAATTCCATTCGAAAGTTTTTAACCGCGGCGGCGGATTGGTCCCAAGGATCGGCAATCGCCATAGCCATGGCGGTCACATCGTCCAAGCCTTTTACCGCCTTGATACTTTCTAGATTGCCTTTAAACGTGTCGAGGCTTTTCGACATGGCCAACACAACGTTAACGCCTGTTTTACCGAACGCCTTCTGCAGTTGTAGTTGGTCGGATGCCTTACTTAAATCACCGTACTTGCCTTCTAATTTGGTGATAATGTCGACGATCGGTAGGGCGTTGTTTTGTGTATCGGTAAACTTCATACCTAGAACGCCTTCAGCCTTACTAATATTGGCTAAAAACGCGGAATAAGCGGTACCTGATTTTCCTCCTTGTACCATCGTGTTTTGAAGGTAGCCCATAACCGCGAGCTGTTCTTCTAGCGGTACTTTCATTGACGTGGCTTGTTTGCCGATATTCTTCATGGCTTCAACCATTTGAACGCCATCAGTATTAAACGTTTTAACGGCCGCTGCCGTTTTCCCTATTATCTTGTCCATAAATGCCGTTTTTCCGATCGCATCGGCTTCCACAGCATGAATGTTAAACATTTGGCCCACGTAAGCATTGGTCGATTCCAAACTGCCCTTCGTCGCTGTAGCCAACATGGTCGACTTATTAGCCAACATGCTTAGCTCGTTGCCTTTTAAGCCTGAAATCGCACTTTGTAACTTGTACGACGCATTGACGATCTCGGTAGCATCGGAACCATATTGCACCGCTGTGGCCATACTTGTTTTACGTAAGTGTTCTAAGGAAGCATTTTCAACGCCCAAACTCGAAATGGTACCCAGTGCGGTGCGCATCTCTTTGGCCGGTGCCAGCATTTGATCGAACGCATAACCCACAGAAAAAAGCCCAGCCACGCCATAGCCTATCTTTTGATAGCCTTGCTGGATGTTGCTTGTCACTGTGTCCATCGTTTTCATCATCTTGCCGGCAGGGCCAGAGACCTTGTCCATCAAACTGACAATGAAATCGAGTCGTTGTAATGCGCTCATAACAATCCTATAAAACTTTGCTGATGCCGTTTGCCACAGCGTTGCTCATGTTTTCCCAGTAGCGCTCGTCTAAATAGAGCGCTTCGCCCATGGTCGTTTCGTTAAACTCTTGACCAGGTAACCAATGCTTGACCAGACACATCATCTTGCCAAGCCCGTTACTTTTTATTTGTTCAGCGATGTGCTCGGCTTTTTTATTTTCACCGACAAAGTTCCGTTCATCGCTTGTGAGACTTCCCCCATCATTAAGATGGCCAACATGCCGCGAGGCACTTTCCCGTCGAGAATGACCTCTCTAAACTTCGCTTTATCTTCTTGATGAACATGTTTCATCAAAAAGTTATAAGCAGGGCCGACTTTTTCCGTTGGAGTCGATTCATTAATATGTTGGTTGTAGTCTTCCATCGTGACTTCAAAGCGTAAGTCTTGTTCGTCTTCACCCTCGCCCAATGTGATAGTGATTAGTGGCATGTCTTTCCCCTTACTTAATGAGTTTGTTTTGTAGATATTTTTCGAACATAAAAATGGCTCTCGCCCCCATGTGGCCAGATATGGCAATCAATGCCGCCGACAACATAGGATCAAGGTTCGCCCCTTCACACAAAAAGAAGGTAACCAAGCCGGCAAAAGCCGATGTCATGATCTCGCCAACAAACTCCGTAATCGAATAGCGTGGAATACTGCCATCGCGTCGCTTGCGTAAATAGTTCACAACTCCTCCATACATCGCTATAACGAACACCCATGAATAAGTGATCAGTGAATAGGTCGTTGGGTCTTTTTCCGGCATGGTCTTATCCTTCTTCTCGCTATTTTGCTTTCGCTTCAAATAGCTTGGTGATCAGCGGCATAACGTTCTTGATGGCTCGTTCACCAAAAAGAAAACCCAACACCAAAATGTTAATGGCCATCAAAGCGCTTTCTTGTTTACTGGTGAGCGTTGGCCATTCCGAGAACCACATATAGTCCATGAACAAGGTTGCATAGCCCCAAAGAGGGCGCTGTAAACCACGTAAGAACAAAACCAGCGGCCCAACAATAGGGACACTTTTCAAGTCGCTCGCGGTGCCTTCTAACTGAGCAATTCGATTTGTTAGAAGCTCCTCAGCGATATTTGATGCGTTATCCATTTGCTGTTGAATATCGCTTTGCAGCTTCTTGGTTCTTAACTCCAAATCTTCGATTTGTTCAGCTGACATATCTGGCGGAAAATAGTCTTTAAAGGTATCTACTGCCGTAGAAACAAAGCCACCTGTTACGCCATCCAAAAGCTTCTTAAAAATGCTCATAACTGATCCTCGGTTAACAGCGTGTAGCTATATTTAATGCCGTATGTTTGAGCAGATTTGTTCACCAATGCCATCAATAAAGCGAAGTCCACAGGGTCGGCCAACACTTGGCAACCGGCAGACCACTTGTCTACCTGAACACTTAGCGAATTCGGGTTAGAGTGGTGGCAGTTAATACCAAACAAACCTTTTTGCGTTTCCGCTTTATCGTCTAGCGTGGCATCACCATCGTTGTCGCGGTAAACGGTCATTTCGCCCCGTTGCGCCAAGGCTCTGTACTTTCCTTGGTGATAGCCAATTTCCCAACAACCAGCATGGTGACCAGGCATAAGCCAAGCGGTGCCATCTACATTGATAGGGTTCTCGCGGTAATACACACCAGGATCGGTCGTGCATGCGAAGTCATAGGCATGCTGTTTGCCGTCCAACGTGAACAACACAAAAAAGCGATCGTTAAAGGTGTTCGCGGCGGTATCGTTAGAACGCACACCAACCAAGGTGATATTCCAGTCTCCTTTAAAGACTGGGTAATCCTGTTTTTTTAGCGCGTCTAGCACCGCTTTCGTTGTGATTTTCATCAGTACAGCCCCTTATAAGTCGCGTATATCATGGGCGCTTAAATACGGCGTCCCATCGATGACAACAAAGTCAGGACCCGTCACATCAAACGGCAGTTTGATCTTCATTTGGTCGTTGCTGTTCGGGTCGATATTGATCAAATCAGAAATGCGAAGTAGACATTTATCCAAGTCGATTGTTTGATTTTCACCAGTAACAGAGCCAGTAAGGCCAATGTCGAACGGTTTCAAATCACGCCAAGAACCAGCGTCTTTCGCGGCGGCTGCAATCAACTTAAAGTTTCTGATATTCAGTTCTATTTCACCGGAACATTCCACATCGCCGTTGGTAAAATCCACTGGAATACCGTTCTCTTTTATGACTTTGCGGTTGTCCGTGATCGATGCACTTAGGGACTCGACGCGAACGGAGTAATCGCCAATCATCGTGTCAAAGTCTTTGCCTGTTAGTCTCATGTTGCTGCTCCTACGCTGCTACAGGGTCGGATAGATCCAGCATAATGTTCGCTGTAATATCCTTCGGAATGGAGTAAGGGCGAGCCACCATGTAGATCTCGACTTTCTCGCGAGTAATCCAATTGATAACGATGTCACCGTCTTGGTATGGCTTAATTTCCGCAGGGAAAGTCATGCCGTTAAACTCGGTAGACTTGCTCATGTTTTTCAATGGGCGACTTAGTTTTCGAATCGCCCAGGCTTCACCACTTGCGGTACTGTTAAAGCGACGGTCACCGATTAACTGAATCAGAATGATGCGAACCATACGCGCCGCTTTATCGATCACCCGTAGGTTTTCAACGACCGTGAAATCACCGCCAACCGCATCAAGCAATTGGCCATCAGACCAATAAACGCCTTCGTAATCTGAATAAAAAGCCGGCACAGAAAAGCGCTGGTTGTTTAGGGCAATGGCGTGAGCATTGGAATAGATAATGCCGTTCTTGTCCGTCGGTAGGGTGCTTTGGTCTTGACCGATGATAGAACCCGTCGCCACACGCATTGGCGTATCTGCAACACTGACTTGAGAGTTACACAAACGCCCTGCATAAATGCCCACCGCGTCGTCATAAATGTAAGGCACGATAGACACACGAAAGGCGCTAAGCGTCTCGGTTAGGTCTTTAATATCGTTTATGTACTCAGACCAACTTTCACCTGTAGCGGGTGTGCCATCGATCATGCGAGCACCAGCAATGAAGAAAGCGCGACGCCCATACGTGGTGTTCAAATCCATGGCTTTCGCGTGCATAGCAGTAAGCTGTGCTTGTTCGGTCACAGGCGTACAAACAACGATCGTTTCGACCTTGATGTTGTTGTTCATAGCGAAATCAACCGCTGCATCCCATAGCGCACCATCGGCCACCGGAATGGCGGCTGCTGCCCAGTTTTGTCCCGCGTTGGCTTTAGCGGCGACAACTTGGCGTTTTAATTCCGAGTCCGCTTCGCCTAATTCAGCGTCTAAATCGCTGTCCGTGTTCAAATACAGAATTTGATCCACGTTCGTTGCGCCAACACCGATAAAGAGAAAGTAATTCTCAACGGTCGGAAAGGGGCCCTGCATTAAGTTCAGTGCATTTACTTGAATTCTACCGACGGCCATTGACGACCTCCTGTTTGTATTTGTTCATCATTTCAACCAAGTACTGGTTAATCTCGCGTTGGGTTGCCCCTAAAAAACTTCGTGCCGAAATTGTTACCCGTGCTTCATCGTCTATGCCGTCTTGGCGTCGTGCTTTTTTAAAATTGGACTTGCGCATGGATGTCAAAACAATCGATGCCATCTTGGCGCTGATGTTCCAATTCTTTCGTCGTCCGTCATCCGTTGGTGCGCCACGTATCCAGCGCACAGTGGCTAGCTTTCCTTTGCCGCCGTTTTTCTTCGGTTGTCTAAATCCATTCGCGACCAGGGCGCGTGCTTGCCATCGAGTCGCCGGCGCGTTCTCTGAATTAAACTTCGCCATGTCTGTGACTTTCTCGTCATTCACGTTCTCTTTAGAGCCGTATTGAATACGTTTAGCCAAGTCCGCATTGGATGATCGACGCCAGCCTATTTCGCTTGATGTATCACTGACTTTTGTTACGGCTAAAAAGCGCGCTAAACGGTCAATTTCGTGCTTGTCTTTCCAACCATCTGGGCGATTACCAAATGGTTTTCCGTTTAGATCCACACGTTGTCTAACGCGACGTCGCGTGTCTCGAATGAGTTTGTATGCCACGTATTTCAAAAGCTTCTTGCGTTGCAAACGAGGCAAGGCAAGTAACTCCATTTGTTTCTTTAGTGGCAAAAGCCCTTTCACATCGACTGTAATCTGACTGGTCATCACGCCATTTCCGCTTCTTTCACATAAGAGATAACCGCATCGTCTAATCGATAACGTTGGCCATCGAATGTAATAGGCCCGTTCTCATCGAGCACGGCGGTAATGTCTTCTTCAAACGTGATGGTGATGTCTATATCTGCCGTTTGGCCATCCAAAATATCTACGTCAGTCACCGGCATTGGCAGTTCTTTTTCAAATCGTTCTTCGTCGTTTTCCAATAGCCAGACGCACACATGAGCAAATAACAACTCGGCAGGGTGCCTCTTGTAAGGCCAGCGTTCAAACGACAAAACGGCATCATAAGTCTGGCGAAATAAAACCAGCTGCCCATCTGTAATCACTTTGCCCCACGGAACAATGCGAGGATTCTCTGCCCATGGGTCGATGTTCTCCGCCGCGACCAAATTTAGGCCGATTAAAAAAGCGGTGATTTGCTGCAACTTAACCATCTAAATCAGCCCCACAAAGAAATTGGCTTTGGTGCTGTGTTCTTCGTCTGGAAAGAATTTGCGTAATATTGCTGCGACACTTTTCTTACTTTCGTCTAGCCAGTACTGTTCGGTTTCAGCGGATTCCTTCGCCATGTTCTCGGCTTCTTTCCGACGGTTCATGGTGGAAAACTGCTGCAGCAAAAATGCTTTCGCGTAGCTGTAAACCGCGTGTTCGTAATGTACTTTTAGAGCAGCGCTAGACGATTCTAAATACGCGGTGAAGGTCTCAAACGGCATAACTAAAACAGCTCGTTTGGCTCTTTCTAGCTGTTCGTTCACTCGAACCAAAGCAAGAGACAACCCCCAAGAGATCGTATCGTCTGCGTACTCTGACGGGATACGGTAGCGGCTCATCAAATCCGACAAAGACAAATCTGGCCAAAAGCCATCATTGGCCACTGGTGCGGCTGTCGTAAGTGAAGGTTTACCTGTAAGAGACATATCCGTATTCCATCAAAGCGTTAAATTAGGGTGCAAGAGCAAGACACTAAACAAAGTTAGCTAAAAGCCGATTTGCCTCGTGCATGCCAAGCTCCTGCAGGTGGAGCCTATTCGTCTTCTTTTTTGTCTTCGTCGCTGCTTTCTGCTGCTTTATCGAGTAGCTTCTGCACGCGCTCTTTCATCGTCTTTACGCCAGCGCCTTCTGGGTTGGCGGCTTCGGCACGTTCACAAAGGTCGACACATTCTTTTAACTTGCCTTCGCGCTCTTTATGTTTCGCCAAAAGCGCAAGGTTTTTGCTGATAACAGCGGGGTGTAAATCCCACTTTTCAACCAATGCTTGGTCATCCATAAAGGTAATCAAATCGTCTAAATACGGTGTGGCGGTTTGCTCGGCTTTTAGCTCGGCGTTTGCCCAGTCGTATACCGCATCAGCAACAAACGTCGGTAGATTGCGGCTGAATTTTGGTGGTAAATCGTTGTTGCCGGTTGCGACCAGGTACATGCCGATTTTTAGCGCGTTATCGATGTCATTTACATCGAACAACCACACCATGACCTGTACAGCCACATCGTTCGGGTAGTCGTGACCATCGGCGACATACGCCTGCGCAAATGGCAAATAGTTAGGTAAAAGCTCACTTTTAAGAACTTGCTTGTCCTCAAGGGCAGGCTTGGTTTTGATGCGCGCAACGTCTGTTACCATCGCCGCTTGCAGTTGCTCGAATAAATGTTTGCCTACACCGCCAATCATCATGGTTGAAGTGCTGTCTTCACCATCGGCCATGTCTGCACCAATGATTGTTGGCTTTACGCCATACGCGTCTGGATTGGCTTCTAGCTGCTTGGCTTTCAATGCCGCGAGTTTGCCAACGGGTTTGTTATCTCCAGTAATCGTTCCTTGAATTTGAATTCGACGAATTGGAACTGGTGGTTGAATAGTGACGCTTATAGCGTAAGGGCTTGGCTTTCCAGTCTTCTTAGCCGCGTCAATCTGCGCTTGTTTGATCTGTTGTAGTGTTGCCATGTTGGTCTCCACCGATGTTTAAAAAGGGCCCTATCTCAAAAGGCATAGGGTCAAAGGCACGTCCGTGTGCGGCTTCTGCTTACGCCAAAGTGATATTTTCGATCAGTACCGCCAATTCTTCGTCTTCCACAACGTAGCCTTGGTTAACCGAGTTGAAATCTTGCACTTCGTTTAGTTCTGGTTTGTCTTTTTGGGTACGACGTACAGACGTGTCTTGGAAGTAAATAGACAAGTTATCCAGCGGCGTAATAAGAACACCGCCATCTGGGAAGAAAGCAGGGCTCATGGTCGGTAAACCGCCGTAAGCTTTCGTGATACGGTTGGCCAATACTGCTTTTTCGGTTGGTGTATTGCCGTTCACTTCGAAGTAGGTTTCTTCTTGTGAGCTCAATAAATCAGAACCCACCAAAGCCACCAAGTCCTTACGTTTGCGGTAATGTTTAGGAAGCATTTGAATGCCTTGATGAATCAATACATCCAAATTTTTGATGGTGCCACTGCCCAGCACGATCGGAACGCCTTCTGTGCCAATTAGGTACTGAGAGCCTTCATTGAATTCGCGCATGATCTGCAACCAGCCTTTATTCATGTCTTCCAACAGAGGGTAGGTCGAAGGGTCTGATTGCGTTGCCGAATGGGTTCCCATCCAGCCAATTAGCAACATATCGTCACTAATTCGGGCGCGTACCAGTTTCATGTATCGAGCAGCAAAATCTTTAAACTTGGCCCACGAATCGATTTTTGAATACTTCAATGCCACGTCGAATTCGGTAGGGAACAACTCGTACATTTTTGCAGCAAGGCTAACTAGGTGTGATGGCTTTCGTTCAGTGCCAGCGTCTGTGTTTGTACGTCGTGCTGCACTGCCGTTTAGGCTCATGCCGACCTTTTCAGACTTGATTTCACTGACAGGAATGACGTTGATCATCTTCAAAAAGTCGTCACCGTGTTCGACGACTTTTTCATAAATGGATTGGGCAACCGACGGCGTAGCGGAAAAGTGCTGGCCTGCCGATGGGTCACGAGGTGTTACGTTAAATGCTTGAGCTGTCTCGTTAAAATGTAGATCTAATCGAGCGCGGCCTTGGGTGCTTAAAGGCATGATTCTGTTCCTATATAAAAGTGATATTTAGCGAATGAAAAAACGTAAGGTTTTGCCTTAAATGCAGGCGCTTAGGTCTTTTCCGTCACCGTCATGTTCTCCACCGTTCGTGCCTGGCTGCTCTTTTGTTGCCGCTTTGAACTGTTCCGTCAGCGCGGTGAGTGCTGTTTGAAGTTGCGAAAATTCTTCTTTCGATACGCTGCTTTCAGGTTCATATTTTGGCGACGTGCCTTGCTTATCCGTCAGCTCTTTCACTTGGGCTGTCAGTGCGATTACTTGCTCTTCCATCGTCGGTGCTTCGCTGCCTGCTGGTGCTTTCTGCTGTTCTGGGAAAGCTGTATTGAATCGTTGGGTTAATGCTGTAAGGCCGCTTGAAAGTGCTTCGTATTGTTCTTTAGTCATGTCGGTTTCTTCCTGTGAGTCGTCAGAATCATCGTCGGGTTGGGTTTGGGATTTGAAAAAATTGGCAATGGCTGCGAGCACGGTTTTTGTGTCGCCTTCTTTACCGTCTTGCGCATCAAAGTAATGCGGTGCGGCTTCAATCGCGTCGCCCACCGTGACGTCAGGTTCAACACGGGAAAGATGGATTTCACTGGTCGCCACAGAGGCCGGTTCATCGGTTGCAGCAAGGCCACTAAGATAGGTTTTTTCGGTTTTTCGGAAGTTAGGCCAAAGCTCCATAGAAAAGAAAAGCCGTTGGCCCATCTTATTCATGTCTTTGTAGTACTCATTGGCTTCAACTTGACCGTATAAATCCATACCGCCTTCGTCGTTCTTTTCAGCGCGTACAGCGATGACTTTGCCCAAGTTGAACCAACGCTTATGGTCAGGCCAAATGAGCGCGGTATAAAAACTTGTGTCGTAGGAATCTGCGGCTTGCTGAATGTCTTCAGCTTTGATTACTCGACCGTCTATCGTGTCGCCGCTACGACCGAATCGATACCACTCTGTTTTTTTCTTAGGCTTTGCCATGTTTCAACCTTTTTGAGTTTTTAAATCACCCTAAAAATGGTGTTTTCTCTCTAATGTTGAAAATTCTAGGTGTAAAAATGGCCCCATTCAACGCCATTAATTCCTTATGATTCCTATATAGAACAAACAAAAATTGTCATTAATGAGAAAGGGTTAATTCTTTAATTTCAGCACCTAAAATAGCGTCAATTGTAAAAAACAGGTGCTAGAAGTGGCAAAGACGTATTCGCCAGAAGTGAAAGAAGCGGCAAAACAGCTCTATATAAAAGGCTGGGCTATTCAAGAAATATCCAACGACACAGGGGTAGAGGTACGCACGCTCTATAACTGGAAGGATGCCGGTACATGGGATCTATTTGCTCCGCCAGACACAGTCGAACAAGCCATATCAAGACGGGTAAACCTACTGGCAGAAAAGGATGACAAAACCCCAGCGGAAATAGACGAACTATCAAAGCTTATTAGTGTGTTTGGGGACTTTCGTATAAAAGCGGCCACAGCAGAAAAGCTACAAGCCGAAGCCAAAATAATGGCCAGTGGTGGCTATATACCGCCTGAATTCATGGGTGAAAATGAAAAGATAAAAACCTACGCACCAGAAAAGAAACAACGCGGTCGTGGTCGCAAAAAAACGGTAAAAAACGACATATCCAGCATCACCACAGAAATGCTGGACGACGTACGAAACAAGCTGTTTTTCCCTTACCAAGAATATTGGTACCAACGTAAGTTAGACCCGCTCACACGTCGAACAAGAATGATCCTAAAGTCACGTCAGATAGGCGCGACCTGGTACTTTGCGTTTGAGGCCCTAGACGACGCCATCCGCACAGGCGAAAACCAGCTTTTCTTATCGTCTTCACGCGACCAAGCCGAAGTATTCAAAGCCTACATCATCGCTTTTGCCATGGAACACTTTGAGGTCGAGTTAAAAGGCCAAGGCGTGATAACCCTGTCAAACGGTGCAGAACTACGCTTTTTATCCACAAACAGCCGCACAGCCAACTCCTACCACGGTCATCTTTATTGTGACGAAGTGTTCTGGATGCCCGATTTTGTGAAGCTATGGAACATGGCGTCTGGCATGTCGACCCATAAGAAATGGCGTAGAACGCTATTCTCCGTGCCGTCAGCCACCTCACACCCTGCCTACCAAATGTGGAACGGAAACGACTTCAACGCCAAGCTGGCCGAATCCAAACGCATCAAATTCGACATAACGCATAAAAATCTAAAAGGCGGGTGTTTAGGGGCAGACAAAATATGGCGCCAGATCGTCACGATAGAAGACGCAGAAGAGGGCGGATGCGACCTATTTGACATAGAAGAATTAAGAGGTGAAAACAGCACAGACGCATTCAACAACAAATACCTGTGCAAATGGATAGACGACGCCAACAGCGTATTTAACCTAGCCACACTCATGAAATGCATGGTCGATACCGAATCATGGGTCGACTACAAAAAAGACGCCGCACAACCCTTTGGCAACCGACCAGTGGCGATTGGCTACGACCCATCGCGTACACGAGACAACGCCAGCCTTGCCTTACTGGCTATTCCATTAAACCCAAGTGATTCATGGCGACTACTGAAAAAAGACTCATGGCGTGGCGTCAACTTCCAATGGCAAGCCTCACGGATCAAAGAAGAAAAAGACAAACACAACGTCAAACACATCGGCATAGACGTGTCGGGCATTGGCCGTGGTGTATTTGAACTGGTAGAGCAATTTTATCGACGTGTCACGCCCATTACTTACAGCGTGCAAACCAAAACCGAACTCGTACTAAAGGCGCTCGACCTCATTGAAAACGGACGCTTTAAATACAGCGCCGCCGACAAAGAAGTCACCCAAGCCTTCATGATGATCACCCAAACCGTGACCGGCAACGGACAAATTACCTACTCGGCCAACCGATCCAACGCAACCGGCCACGCCGATTTAGCCTGGTCAATTATGCATGGCTTCAACTACGAACCACTGGCACCCAAACGCAAATCTACTGTGGCTTTTAGCGACTAAGGAATATAAAAATCATGACATCTGAAAAGAATACATCGACCCAATCAGCCACGCACATGTTTGAATTTGGCGCACCAGAGCCGGTACTGAATAATCACCTATCCGAATACACAGGCACCTACCTCGATACCATGGGCGAATACTACCGCCCACCGGTGTCGCTGTCTGGCTTGGCTGATATTATGAACGCCAACCCACACCACAACTCGATTCTCCACTTCAAAAAGAACATGGTGCTCAAATGGTTCATACCATCGACCGTTATGACCTATGCCACCATGCAGCGCCTCGCGTTGGATTACGTGGTTACTGGCATGCTGTACTTTCAAGTGTTTAGAAACGGCTTTGGCAAAGTGGTGCGTACCGAATGGCTACCATCGCTCACCATGCGTCGTGGTCGTACAAAAGGCGTGTTCTTTAAACTGAATAAAGACGGTAGCAAAACCGAATTTAAACCTGGTGAAGTGATCCAGATTAACAACCCAGACCTAAAACAAGACATCTACGGTCTACCGGAATACCTAGGCGGCATCCAGTCCGTATTGCTAAGCGAAGAGGCAGGGTTATTTCGTCGTAAATACTATTCAAACGGCGCACACATGGGCTACATACTCGTCACCAACGACGCGGATTTAGACGAAGAAACCGCAGAGAAAATACAGAAGAAAGTACAGTCTTCAAAAGGACCAGGTAACTTTCGATCACTTTACCTAAACATCGGAAAATCCGCCGCCAGAGATCCTGTGCAAATCATCCCCGTGGGCGACATAGGCACCAAAGACGAATTCGAGCGGATAAAGAACATCACAATGATAGAGATACTTTCCATGCACCGCATGCAACCTGGTCTATCTGGCATCATGCCAGACAATACAGGCGGCTTTGGTGACATAGAAAAGATAATGCGCGTGTATCACGAACTGGAAATAGGCGCACTACAGCAACCATTCCTAGAGATAAACCAGCACATAGGTGCTGGTTCGGTTAGTTTTAAAGAACCGACGTGGCAGAGTCAGGAATGATGATGCGAATTATTTATTTGAAATGAGTTTGTTTTTCGATGTATCTAGGACTGGTTGTTTTTTCTGATATAAATCTTGATATTCAATAACAAGTTTTAAGCGATCAAGGTTCGTTAATATTCTATTTACACTTGCCGATCCATTTACAGCCTTAATTGTTAAAATTGGGTCTTTAGCTCCTGCTTTCATCGCAAAGCCAGTTTGTTTCTCAGAGCCATGTACACTACTTATACTCACAGGAGTTTTCAGTTCTGTAAAAGCGAAACTCAGCGTACTTAATGCTGGATCTTTTTTTGTTTTGTCTATTGGTTGATCATCAGAATAAACTGACCACGACTTTATGATTGCAGGACCAATGCCAACATTCTCTAAATAGACGATCACTGTGAGCATGAGATCAGGTGACTCTATTTGATCAACAGATGCGATGAGTAAAGGACGAACATTGATGATGGCTTGATTTCGGGAAACCCAAGCTTGCCAAAGTGTTGTAAAAAACACACACAAGGCTATGACAACACTTGATAATGCAATCCAATCTGAGGCTTGAAAGCCATGTGTTAACTGCTGTGTGATGGCAATGCTGTTAGCATCTGGCATGATAATTTCCTTATATATATTTAAAAAAATCCCCTCAATAGAGGGGCTGATTTAACAAGGTGCGAAAAAGCGAACTCAGACGACAGAGAAGCTGATTTTTTTACCTAATGCCTCTAGTGCACTCACTAAAGTATCGATTTTCGTATTATGGCCAAGGTTTATAATACGTTGCATTTCCTGCTTCTTTTTACCAATACGTTTGGCCAATTCTGATTGGGAAACATGCTCTTCAAGCATCGCGTTTAGTAGAAGCACTTTGCTCCACACGCTTAAAGGTACGCTAACAAATTCGCCGGTTACTTTAGATGGTAACGGTACCGAGCGTTCGTCCTCAAAGTAAAATTCAAAAGCGGTAATCAAAGCGGCTTCGGCTTCGGCTAAAGCTTCTTCGTAAGTGTCGCCACAGGTTAACGCCTCTGGTATATCTGGAAAGTTGACGCTGTAGCCATCGCCATCTTTATAAATATTGACTGGGTATTTCATAGCAATAAATCCTATATTTATATAACGCCCTTGCGCGTTATGATGCTTTGTTTTTCTAAGCTGCGTGAGCTAAAAGATTAATCTTTTAGCTGCAAAAAAATTAATCTTTTGCGAAAATGAGTAGCCCTTGTAGGCTACTCATTCATTCCTAGTTGCTTCAGTATTGCCTTTCTCGTGCCTTCTGGTATTTCTTTGCTTGGGTGTCTTGGCATCACTGATCGTTTATCTCCGTAGTAGAGTTTTAAGTGGTTTGTACCTTGCTTAACCTCTACTCCCATCTTTTCTAACAGTCGTCTGAATTCACTTTGCTTCACCTTGTCTCCTTGTCAAAATAACAAATTAATAGTAATCAAAAATGTTTACCTTGTAAAGGTTGATGGTAATCTTTTTTGTTTACTTTTTCGGGGAGTGTTACATCCCCTTAATTTTGCTAAAATATCCAAAACTTAGGGGAGTTAGCCATGCGAGTCATTTGCCCACATTGCCACAGCAAAGCCTTGATCACGTCGTCTAATGTATTGTGCGAGACGGTGAAAGACCTATATTGCCAATGTACCAACACCAAAGCCTGTGGTGCCAGTTTTGTTTATAAGTTAAGCCACTCTCACGATCTAAACCCACCTCGCCACACCACACTTCAAATCGCCAGCGCCCTAATAAAAAGCCTGCCGATCGAAGAAAGGCAGGCTCTGCAGCGCGATATGTTCGCTAGTTAGTGGGTGTTACCATCGTTTTCGTCTATTGCCGCAATGATCTTCCTTTGAGCCATCAATAAACTGTATTCCACACACTTTAGTAAACTTCCTATTTGTTCCCCTGTGACGCCTATGTCGTCATCAACGGCATGGGCCGCCATCATGCCTAGCCCGTCTAATGCATCGATCCCAAATGACATATGGTGTATTTGGCGTTTTATTTCGTCAGATGTTGTCATGTCCAAGTTTACTCGCTCCATGTTGAAATCTTGTACTGAATCAATGTCTGGCTTATCCATGCTGTACTCCTTGCATGTTGTTAAATCCAGTATTAAACACGACTGAGCTGGCTCTGTGGCGGGTGTCGCCCTCGATGAGCAAGGTTTGAAACATCGCATCGACCGCTTGGCCAAGGTCATTTTTTCGGCTGTACTGAAAGCGGACACGGGTATGAATGAGATCGGGTAACAGGGTAAGGAGTTGTTGCTTCTGACGATCGGATAAACCGCCGATAGAAAAGATGGCGCCATTCGGCGTTTGAACGAACAAAGGTGTGTCGCTTTCGACGCAAACCGCGACGATACGGCCAATGCCGATTCTTTGAGTAGGTAGAGCGGAAAAGGTGCCGATGGTCGGCAAAAGGGCGTGGTGCTGTGAACGAACAATAGCGTTATTCATTGGTTTAACTCCTCGTAAGAATTTAAACCACTACTCATGCTTCCAAACATGGGTGGTGGCTGCGCGCAGAGTTGGAAGACCAGTTACGAGGAGCTGGCAGGCCGAAGCCTCTCCACGCACAACCACCATAACGCAAGCATTATGGTACAAAAAAACCGCAACGCGGCGGTGATGTGCGTCCTCGTACTACTAGAGCTTCCAAACTCTAATGTTGGATTTTGCCAACATCTTTAAACCATAGGATGGTCAGAAAAAGAAGTCAATAAAAATGTTTTCAAGTGGTGACAAGATAAGCCCTTTTTAAAGGGCTTATGTTTAGGACGATTAGTCGTTAGTCATTAAATGAATCACGATCGAGGTGGGTTAAAAATTGGACTGCGATGATACGTACATTTTGAGATGATTCTTCGGAAATGGAAACTTCAAATGGCTCCTTTTTTATACTGCATAAACTGGGGCTGCTAAACAGGCAAAGTAAGCCGCCCCAGACAATACCATGTACAACACCGTTAGTTATCATGACAGGATCAACTACTTTATCTTTATAGTTTTTGTTAAAATTCTCTACGGAGGCGTGCTTGATTAAGGAAGAAATTTCTTCATCACTTTTCCCTAAAATAGGTTTGGCTTCTTTCAATTTTAAAAGTTTTATTGCGGCTTCAAGACTGTCGGGTCTAAAACAAAAATCTAGCGTTTTCATATGATTTCCTATAATTAAAACTCATGTGTATATTAATGGCTTGGCTTTTATTAAATCATTAAGTGGAGACTGTGATTGAAAAATAGATTTTGTTCTTATAAATACAGATAGGCCATGCTCATCATATTCATTTGTTTTTTCAATGCCATCAAAAAAACTTGGAGTAAATACTCCTAAGTTTCCAGACCACATTTCTTTTAAATAACTTAACCACTCTGGCTTGTCTTTTTCAGATGTTATTATTCTTGATTTCGAATTTAAATAAGTCGATATGGCATGTTTTGGTACCCATCCAGATAAAAAATCATTGAAATATATCTTTTCACCTACAGCTTTATTTTTTGCCACATGCACAATGTTGGCGGTGAAATAATTTGCATTTTTCAAATATAAATTTGAAGCGGAACAGCAGGCATTTCCATCTGAATGTAGTAGAAGGTCATTGTCAGCAAAACCAAATGTTATGTTTTTTTCTCTAGCTTCGATATACATTTTTTCTAAAGATTTGGCTCTATATTCGATAGGTAAAATATATTCACGGCCTTGTCGCTTTGCTCCTAGCTCCTTGTAGTGCTGTATAGGATTTCCACTCAAGGTTTCGATCAGGTTTTTACCGAATTTTTTATTTGCATCAATTGGGCATTTAAGAAACTCTGCAGATATATGTTTTACATTAGAATGATGAGCTAGCTCTAAAATATCTTGATAATGGTTTTCGTGGCCTGGGATGATTGGTTGAAATCTAAAACAAACCGGAATTCCTTCGTAATGAAGAGTCTTTGCTGCTTCAGCTAGCGCTTCAATCGGAAGGCAACCACGATCAATTTTATTACGTAGATTAGGTGCGACTATTGTGGTCGAGAATCTCACATAAATATTAGACCCTGTAATTACATCTAAATATTCACTTTCTATGATTCTATTGCTTTTAGTGCTGATTATTACTGGGTAATCAAATCTTTTTAATATTTTCAAATACTCTAAAGTAATTTTTTCATTAGCTTCTAATTTTGTAAACGGATCAGACATGCCTCCTAGTTGAAATGGAACTCTCAAGCTAATTAATTCATCTAATGCAGATGATACTTTCCCATCAAAGACTCTTGTTAATCTATTTAATAATGACTTAGGGTTTCCTATTTGTAATTTTTCTTTTCTTCCATATCCTTGTCTAGTAGATGCAAAGCAGTATTCACAAGAAAACTGACATTTATTATAAGGGTCTAGTCGCAGTGGTGTTGCACAAAAGCCTACTTGACTTGTTAAGCTTGCATAGTATTTGTATGGCTTCATCAATTAAATAATCCACATAGCCAGCTCAAAGTAAATGCACCGCCATTTATAATGTGTTGCGCTAAAGTTACTAAAAATAGAACTAGAGCAATAGATAATAGAAGAAATATAAAAAATCTTGATATACTTCGGCTTTCAGAATATCTTCCAAAAATTTCGTAGAAAATATCTTTTTCAATATTATTGTTATTTTTAATGTCTATAATAGGCATGCCAAATTGATATGAACTGTTTTCTATTTTAAAATTAATTATAGTCTGTTTCTCAAGTACAATAGGTTTTTCACAAAGATTATTGGGGATGTTTTCGTCTAATTTCTTTACATACTTTTTATCTAATAAACGTTTTAATAAAAATTTCTTTTGTTTTTTGTTGGCAATTTTTAAAAGCATATGCATTTCCGAAGTTAGCCATCTTGGGTGGTGTTGATATGAAGAGTAATCTGAATAATTATTATATTTATGTATAAACTTTGGGCATCGAGCTTTATAAATTCCCAGCGAAATTACAAAAAATAGTGAAGCAATCCATAGTAGCTGCCAGTTAAATGGAAGAGTAAGCTCTATTTGATAAGTAATACCTGAAATTGTAACAGGTAATGTATCTGGGAATTGGCTAACGAAGCTTGCAACAACAGGTACCAAGGAGAACCAAACAACTAAATATCTAAGTATTATTAGTTGGAAAAATGATTGATACTCTTCCCATCTCTGAATGTTCATATCTAACCTCTAAATACTGGAAAATATATTTTTCTCTATCGGATTTTAATAGTGCCTATGCTCTTTTATACGCTTATTTCTCTCATTGTGACATTATGTAGGTGTATGGGAACTGCCTAGCTATACAATCAAGTGTTCGGATAAATCGGTTAGTACCCCACCAGTTACGTAAGCTTCAATGACTTCTGAAGGATCAACGTAAACACAATCAATTTCTTGGTATTGCTCATCTGTTTTACTTTCATCCTTTCTATCTGCCATTAAAACGGACTTAAAGTGGCTTTCTGTGCCAGGAAAAATAAAGAAATTTTTGATTGTGGCATTGGCATATAGCGACTCGACAGCTTTTGCGTAGAAAAACTGCTTAACCAAATCTGGCCAGCCTGGTGAAGTAGTTAGGTTGGTTGCTTCGTAGTATTTTGCATCAATAATCGCAAAGGTATTGGACTCTTCTTTGTGGATAATAATATCTGTTCTTTGGCCCTTTTGCGCTGCAGGATAGCGCTTTCCTTGTGCGTCTGTGTACGTCGGTATGGAGAACTTATCATTTAAGTTGATGGTGCCAGAAATGACCTTTTTCAGCATGTGTTCCCAAATGGTATGGAAGCTCTTGGTGCCAATAAATCGAGAGGTTGTAGTGTCCCCCCATACTTTTTCGACCAGCTTTATCAGCATGCGAAAGATCTTCATATCTCGTTCTGAGTAAAGCTTTTGAAGCTCTCCATTGAGTATAGCGAGAAAGTATCGTTTGCTGGTTGTAGAGGGTTTGGTTAACCCTCCATCACGAAATGAAGTGTTGCCAAAGAAAGCTTCGCCATAGGTTGTATCTAGGTTCTGTATCAAATAAGCGTGTATTCTGGATGCTTCTGAATCGGTTCGGTTGCGGGATTTTGACCCTTCATAGTCCATATAGATAGGACCAGATGGTGACAGGTAAGGCTGATGTTTCACCACGGTTCGTGGCCAATTTGGTTTGCCTTCATTGGTTTTTCTATGAATGTCTCTGCGGCTATATAGGCCATTCATGCGATAGTCTAAAAGTAGATCGTAGGCTAGGCTTAGTTGTTCACTGCCTTCTAGGTTTTCACCTTCGTCGTCACTGGTATTAAGTCGGTCACTTTGTTGGCTGTACAAACGCAGCGCTTTAAAAAGCGCTGGGCTGAAGTTGCGTTTTACACTAACAGAGCAAGACGTTTCTGTTTGCCTTGGCAGGAAGACACAAGTCAAATTGCCTACAGTGACTAGGCCACAATAACTGACTTTTTTTCCTGACGTAGTGAGTAGCCTCGCGCTAGACAAATTTGAAGCGATCGCCTTAGGCACGTCAGACAGTAAACACCTATCTTTCAGATAAACGACAGTAGAGTCCATCTATTTGCCTATTGATCTGCTATAGCTTCAGGAATATCTACAGCTACCGGTATATCCGGTACCGGTGCAAAGCGTTTGAGCTTTTCTTCTATTGCTGTATTAAAAAACGATTCTCCAGCATCGAGCTTTTTAATCAAAGCTCCATAGGTATTGATGCCAGAAGCAAATACGATGTCTTTATCATCGTGTCTTAAAATGTCGTCCCAGATATAAAGTAGAAGCTTACCTTTTAAACTCTTCAGTGAAGCTTCTTCGTCGCTTAACTCTGAACTGTTCAAAAACCATGGCCCAAGTAGTCGGTCATCTGGAATTTGTCTGTCTTGTAAAACGTCATTAATGAGAGACGCAAAGTCTTTCCATTCTACTTTTAATGCTGGGTCATCGGTTATTGGTAACGTAATAGCCCCTTTAGGGCATTGGTCGAAACTGATAGGCACATATTTAAACTTCCATCTTCGTTTAAATGCAGTGTCCATTGGCATTACGGCTTGGTCACTGCTGTTCATCGTGGCTAAGAGTGATAAGTTTGCAGGAATTCTGAGATTGTTACCGTCCAATAATATGCCAGCATTAGTTTGTAGATACTGGATCATATCTGGGTCAGAAAGCGTAATGGAGTATTGGCTTCGGCCTGAAGGGTCACGATCCAGTAATTGGAATAGCTCGCCAAATACGGCGGCTGCTGGTGCTCGGTTTAATTCTTCTATGACTAAGTATGCGTGATTGGCCGTGTTGCTCGCCGCCATTTCTAGCGCAAGGGTAAAGGGACCAGGTCTGAACGCATAAACAACAGTTGCTCCATTCATTTGCGGTTTTAGGCAACCCACAAAATCGCTGTATTGCGTATCTGGATGGAACACCGTGCGGATCGAGTTATGAGTGCCGCAGAGAGAATCGATTTCATAGCTTTTACCCACACCAGGTGCGCCATAGTAAATGATGTTTTCAGCGGCGTTTGGATTGGCTTGTAGTACTGGTTGTTGGGTTGGTGTTGTGCTGTCTGTTAGTTCGAGTTGCTTAAAGTTTTGAGAAGAGAAATAGTCGCGTAGTGCTTTAGAATGTTGGAAAGCTTTAATGACAATAAGCATTTTTGAGGAGCTATCATTAATGACCCTACATGCCGAAGCAAGAGCGGATGCTCTAACATCGCTACGATCTAATTTTTTGCCACTTATGTTAGTCTCTCTAATAGATTGTTGCCACCAATTGCCATCAGATAAAAATAACCTAAAGTACATGTTATTTGGTTCTTCAGGAAAGAAAATGTCTACTTTTTCTAATATCGCTAAGGCAATATCATTGCTTGAATCATTAACTTTTTCAGAGGGTAGGAGCTTAAGGAGTTCTCTTCTTCTTTTATAAAGTTCAGGAGGCAGACTATCGTTTATTTCTGACAGAGAGTTGAAGTATACATCTAATTGATCAGATAGTTTCCAAAAGCATATTCCATACCATAAAGCAGAAGACGATACATTTGCCCTTAACCCCTCGTCATTTAAAAACTCAATAGAAAATGGGGAGATGATATGTTTAGTTCTTTTATCTACAGAATCCAAAGCATGCTGTAATAAACCTGCTAATGTAGGGTGATTTAACTCAATATCAGACTTATAAGGTAAGTTATCGTATTTATCACGACACTCCTGAATTAATTCTTCTAGGTTCTGTAAGCTCAAAATTCCCTCTCAAAAAAACTTGCATGTATGGATATACAGTGTAAACTTTCCGGGATTAAAACCGGATAAGTTTAGGGTTTCAAATGACAACAAATGCTAACAATCTTAATGCCGATACTATAAAAAGTATACGAGAGAATCTTGGGCTAGGCCGTACCGAGTTTGCGAACCTTCTAGGGTTAGGTAGCCAAGGCGAAAGAACCGTTAGAGGATGGGAGACAGAAGAGCACCGTCCGTCTAAAAAGAAAGTAGAGGCGATATTGGCGCTAGAAAGCCAACTTAAAGAGATTCAAGGTACTGCACCGCTTGTGTTTAAAGAGCAAACACCCAGCTTTAAGTTTATAGATTTGTTTGCAGGAATCGGTGGTATTCGTCTGCCGTTCCAAGAGTTGGGTGGAGAATGTGTTTTCACTTCTGAATGGGATAAGTTTGCACAGAAAACGTATCTTGCCAATTACGCAGATATGCCTAGTGGTGACATCACACAAATCAAAGCAGCTGATGTTCCTGATCACGATATTCTATTGGGTGGTTTCCCTTGTCAGAGTTTTTCTCAAGCAGGTCATAGAAAAGGGTTCAGCGATACACGAGGCACAATGTTCTTTGAGATACAGCGCTTACTTGTTGAAAAACGCCCCAAAGCCTTCATGCTGGAAAACGTTAAGCAATTAAGAGGTCACGACAAAGGACGGACTTTAAATACCATTCAAGCGATTCTACGTGGCGAATTTGAACAAGAAGTACCTGATGATATTCCGCTTAGTGAAGAAGCGAGAAAGGCACTTTCTGAAAAGTTAAACTACTGGGTTGATTTTAAAGTATTACGAGCAGCTGACTTTGGTGTTCCTCAAAACCGAGAAAGGGTGTTTATCGTTGGCTTTGATAAAGACTACTACTCGGAAGCTGATATTGCCGAACAGTTTACGTGGCCAGAGCCGCCATGCATCCCTACAAAACTGGGTGATATTCTTGAAGACCTTTCAAATATTTCTGCTGCAGCTGATAAGTTTACTATCTCTGATCGATTGTGGGCTGGCCATCAAAAGCGTAAAGAGCAACATAAAGAGAAAGGTAATGGCTTCGGTTATACACTGTATAACCATGACAGTGACTATACGAACACCATCAGCGCTAGATACTACAAAGATGGCTCTGAAATTCTGATAGATCAGAGTGAACTGGGTAAAAACCCTCGTAAACTAACCCCGAGAGAATGCGCAAGATTACAGGGCTTTCCTGAAGAGTTCATTGTGGATGCGGTATCTCAAGGGCAGATTTATAAGCAATTTGGAAACTCTGTTTGTGTAGACGTTGTTCGTGCAGTGGCTAAGTCTATGGTTACTTTTATGTCGAGCAAATTTGTCAAAGAGAAAGCGGCATAGTAAATATTTTTCTATAACGATGAATAAACAGAAGCCCTCAACTGAGGGCTTTTTTGTGGCCCGTTATTCGCCCTTTTCCTCAAATACTACGCCTTACTTTGATCAGTAAATATCGCTAACCTCTCATTTTAAGTGTGTTTATTTCCAATAGTTTGTCCCGCAATAATGGTGCCGTCCCCGTTCTGAAACTGAACAAAGGCATGCATTAGTTGGTTTGTATGTGGTTGTTCTATTACTGGGGTAAGCGGGATAAGGGCATTGGCGATTTTGCCAAAGGTTTTTAGATCTACACCAAAGCGCTCTTTTAACGGGGTGTCGTAATCTTCCCCATTGTCTATTAGGGCGTCTGCTTGGTCTGGAGTGAGTCCGAGGGCTTGTTCTGCGAGTAGTTGTATTTCTATTGTGTTCATAAGTGCGTCCTTTCACTGTGTTGAGGTTTTACCGGTAGCAATCCTTGCTGACTGCTAGATTAGCAATCTTCTTGTGGTGTTTCAAATCAATGTTAAATACCATGCGTGAAAGCATAGGCACAAAAAACACTAACCTATTGATTTCAATGAATAATACATTACAATTCTAGGCACAAGAAAAGTATCTAACTTATTGATTTTTATGGCTTAAATACAGGATTGAAAATCCTCGTGTCGGCGGTTCGATTCCGTCTCTGGGCACCATGTTTAAAGGAAACCTGCTTTTTAAGCAGGTTTTTTTTTGTTCCTAAATAGGAACAAAATCCTCTCTTCAGCGATTCGATTCCATCACTAAGTACCATGATTAAAGGAATTCTGTTTTTTTAGGTAGGATTTTTTGTGCCTAAAAATGAAAATTTCATCGTTTTTATATTTGCTACAACCCCTCTTGTTATTGCATATTAATATCAGTTTTTATTTTTCTATTCCTGCTTTTTTATCAATTCCTTACGTAACTTTATAGTTTTTTTATATGGGCGAGAATATATCGTTGGGCGTTTCATGATCGTAATAATTTAGAATGCCCTCTATAACAACTATCGTGTCATAGAGGGCATGTGAGGAAGGTCACAGCTTTACTTCAACATAGTTTTTATAACTTAAACACTTCTACAGATTTACTAAGAGAAGTTGCTATCTTCATTAATTCACGTGCTCGGTTACTATTTACTTTTGATTGTTCAAAAGTAGACTTTGCCAAATCATTAACACTAACGATGTTTGTGTTAATTTCACTGGCAACATGGGTCTGCTCTTCAGCAGCTGTTGCTATTTGACTGTTCATATCTTGAATTAAAGAAACTGCATTTTGAATTGCCTCTAATGCCTGACTAGCACTCTCTGATTTAGCCCCTGTATCTTTAGCATCATCGACATTGATTTTCATGAGATCAACAGATCTCTTTGCTTCAATTTGAAGGCGACTAATCATTTCTTGAATTTCATTAGTACTTTCTTTTGTACGATTGGCTAGATTACGAACTTCATCTGCAACAACAGCAAAGCCTCTGCCTTGCTCACCTGCACGAGCCGCTTCAATCGCAGCATTTAAAGCGAGCAAATTAGTTTGCTCTGATATTCCGTTGATAACCTCTAAGATACTACCGATGTTCTGAGTTTCTGCTTCAAGTGCATTTGTTACTAGAACAACCTTTTCAATACCACCAGTCAGCACGTTGATGTTTTTATTCATCGCAGCAACGATCGCAATGCCTTTTGTAGAGTGTTCATTAGTTTCATTGGCAGCTGTTGACGCTTGCAATGCATTTCGTGCAACTTCATCAACTGTCATTGTCATTTCATGCATAGATGTTGCTGTATTTTCTAACTGCACCATTTGTTTTTCAGAACTAAGATTTACAGCAGTAGAAGACTCTGCCATGTCAGTAGAGAATTGATTAAGTTGATCGGTGGCATGATTTATACGTTCTATACTAGCTTTAAGGTTCGTTACCATATGTAAGGTCGCAGCATAAATACCTGTTTCTTTCCCCGTTTTTTTATCTGTAATAGATAGGTCACCACTCGCTACTTTTTGCACTATGGCTTCGATTTCTTTTGGCTCGCCACCAATAGGTACATACATCAACTTAATAACAAGGGCATATACGATAATTAAAGAAAGCACTACCAGCACAAAGCCAACCAAAGAACTTTGAACCAAATTAGAATTAGATTTAGCATTGATTTGACTCCAAGAGTCAGCAGACCAGACTAACCAATCAAGATTTGAAAATTGAGAGTTCATAACGAAGTAGTCTATACCTTCAAATGTATAGCTATGGCCTGCATGATCTTTTGTTTTATAGTCGCCATATGATGGGTGAATATCATAAATATTCATGCCAATATTCTTTACGTCTTGTGCCGCTAATATAAAGCCGTCACTACGGTTTACGACAATATTTTTACCGTTAGATAATTCATTAACAAATGTCGACATGGAATCGACTTCAATGTTTGAATTTAAAACGCCAATGACTTTGCCACTTCGCTTCACAGGGACAGATAAAGACATTACCAATTTACCAACATTATTCACATATGGATTGGTTACCACATTTTTTTCATCTGCGATTGAGCGAGTAAACCATTCACGCTTAAGGGCCTTTGCGTTGAAGTTAGCAATGACTCCATTTGTATTGTAAGTAACACCGCTGGCCAAACCAAAAGCCGCCCCTGCCATAGAAAGTTCTTTTTCGACAAAAGAAAGTTGTTCGCGTAATAGACTCTCTGAGCCAATATTACCTTGATCATCAACACTTAGCATTCTAGCCATTAAACGTAGCCCATCAAAATAACGAGACATTTTTTGTTCAACGGCGTTGGAGATTAGAAACGATTCTGTATCAAGAGAGTCAGTGTAACCTTCCACAGAAGAAGATTTAAAATTAAAAAAACTGAGGATAGTAGTGAATAGAATAATTACTACTAATAAAGATCCAATAAAGGAAACTAATTTGGTTTTTGCGCTCATGATTTACGGCCTGCGATGTCTAAAGGGGGAAAGTCCTGTGTACTAATAATTAATATAGTCAGGTTCTAAAATATAGCTATATGGCTTAATGTATACAATAAAAAATGCGAAAATATTTTCAGTTTTTGAATTTATCAAGCTTTACAGTCAATAGTACGAAGTACTAATGCATCATGAGGTGATTATGTCTGTATGTCTGTATAATCGATTTTGAGGTGGACATCTATGGCGTGCTAGGCACAAAGTCCATTAACTTATTGATATATATAGATATTATTTTTTAATTTTGGGCACGATGAAAGCACTTAACTCATTGAATTTATTAGATTAAATACAGGATTGAAAATCCTCGTGTCGGCGGTTCGATTCCGTCTCCGGGCACCATGATTAAAGAAAACCTGCTTTTATAGCAGGTTTTTTTTTGCCTAAAATTTATCTATCTCTCTCCTGTTTACTGTGAAATGAGCGGCTCTCTGACTCACTTTCAAACCCTCCTATCTAGCCAATGCCTATTTTTAGCGTTTAGGCGCCGTATTTATTACATAATGTAACTAATATTTGATCTTCAATCTGCATGGCTTTGGTTATGCTTAAAAGGTCTTTGATGGGGTAAATGGGTATGAAAAAAGCAATGATGGTCGTGGCATTGACTACTCTGGGGTATTTTCTCCTAGGTGTTGCTGGTCTCGCAGTCTCCATTCCACCTGGTTACGCCACTATTATTTGGCCGGCCGCTGGGCTGGCTGTTACTGCGGTTATGCTTTTTCCAAGACAAGCACCATGGGGGGTTTTTATAGGCTCTTTGTTGGTGAATATATGGGCAACATGGTCAAACTATCAAACGATAACGTGGTTACTTCCTACCCTTATTGCTCTGGGGTCTACTTTACAATCTTGTGTTGGTGCCTACTTAGTTAGGCGTTTTATTGGTATCCCTTTCTTATTCCATCGAACTCGCTTGGTATTTCGCTTTCTCTTTTTGGCCGGTATTTTATCAACCTTGATTGGCGCCAGTGTTGGTTCTTTGTCTCTGCTTTCGCTTGGTGTTATTAGCAAAGAAGATGTATTCACAAATTGGCTGGTTTGGTGGGGCGGTGACATGATGGGGGTTCTAGTGGTAGTCCCTTGGCTCGCAGCGTGTTTTCCGCGTTTTTTCGGTAATGATTTTAAACACCCTTTGCGTTTGTTGGGTTGTTTTCTATTTGTTTTGGTTATAACTGCATCGCTTTCCTTGGGGAGTAGTTATTCAGAATGGAGTAAGCAAACAAAGGAATTTCGTACCAATGCTGAACTGTTAGAAGTGCTATTGAATAACCGTATTAAGAATACGGTGGATATGTTGCACAGCTTTGTAGGTTTGATCAATGGCAGTGAGCATATTGAGGCGAAAGAGTTTGAAGTGTTTGCGGACAGCGTTATAGCGCGAGAAGACTCGATTGTTGGTGTGTCATTGAACTTTGCGGTTTCGGGTGTTGATATTCCTCGCTTTGAAAGAGAAACACAGAAAAGCTATCCAAATAATGTCTTTCAAGTAAAGGAAAGAGGCATTGATGGGGCGCTTTTACCGGTTAGTCCAAGGTCACAGCATATAGTGGTGACCTTTCTGAGTCCGTTAAAAGGTAATGAGGCCGCTTTGGGCTACGATGTTTATTCTCAATCGGATCGACGCTTTGCGCTTGATCAAGCCATTTCCGCAAAACAAGTCTATCCAACGGCACCCATTAAAATGGTCCAAAATAGCGATGGCGTGCTCTTATTTTTACCTTTCTTTCATAACACAACGGGCGATTTTTTAGGGGTTGCTACCGCAGCGATAGGCTTGGAGTCATTAACGGATACTATTTTTCAGCGAGGCTTGTTACCCAATACCGATCTGTACTTGGTTGACCTTCATGAAGGTGTTCATGAAGCAATTTTAATTGCTAAAAGCGAAGCGGCCAATTTACCTTTAAATGAGCTTCTTGCTCGTTACAAAGCCGATGATTTTAATCACGCTGTGTGCTTGGACATTATGGTTGGTGCTAAAAAGTGGCGTTTATTTCAAATCAGTGAAAGTTACTTCTTTAAACAGCCTTGGATTGTGCAATTTATTTTAGTGTGTGGTTTTTTAGTGATGGGTTTATTTGGTTGGTTTTTATTGATTGTGGGTAGTCATGCGGCCGAAGTTGAAAGTAAGGTGCAGCTAAGAACGAAGGATTTACGATTAGCTAATGAAAGCTTGAAAGCATCTGAATTAGAGCAAAGTAAGGCGAAAGAGGAAGCGGAAGAAGCAAACCGTGCTAAGAGTGAGTTTTTGGCGAATATGAGCCACGAAATTCGAACACCGTTAAATGGTGTTATTGGCTGCCTTTCTTTATTAATGAGCACTAAGTTGGAAGCGGAGCAAGCGCATTTAGCCAAATTATCGCAGCACAGTGCTGAATCTCTTTTAGAAATTATTAATAATATTCTGGATTTATCTAAGATCGAGATGGGAAACCTTGTGTTAGAAAAACACGCTTTTGAGTTGCAAGACTTGATTGAAGAAGTGACGCATCTCTTTGTTTTAAAGGCCGAAGAAAAAGGCATCGTATTGAACTCTCCTGCGACTCCTATTCCTGAACTAAGCTTGATAGGTGATCGATTGCGCCTTAAGCAGGTGTTGGTGAACTTGATGGGTAATGCCATTAAATTTACGCAGGATGGGGAAGTTGCGCTGCGGATTATTGTTGAATCGTTAGCGGATGATACGATTACTTTGCGAGTTTCTATTGTGGACACGGGCATTGGTATTTCTAAAGAAAGTCAAAAACATCTGTTCCATCGCTTTCAGCAAGCGGATGGCTCGACGACTCGTAAATTTGGCGGAACTGGACTTGGGTTGGCGATTAGCAAAGAGATAGTGGACGTCATGGGTGGTGACATCGGTTTAACGTCAGCAGAGGGAGAAGGCGCGACATTTTGGTTTAACGTGCCTCTCGCGTTTGAGCCTAGTGTAGTGCCGCCTAAAAAGATTAGTCATGACGTAAACGTTACTTTGGTATATCGAAATAAAACGGGGCGTGAGTACATTAGTGCATTGCTGGATTCATTTGGGGTGACTTATGATTCTTATGACAGCCTAGCTCATGCTATTACTGAGGGTAAATGGACGAGTCATGCTGTGCTGATGGATCTGGATGCATTACAGCATGCCGCTTCCTCTGATGTTTTGGTGTTTGATAATCTCTGCCAAAAGCAGCAATTAAAACGAGTACTCTTTCATAGTCGTAATAATGTTGATTATGATTTAGAGTCCTATACAGAATCATTAGTTAAGCCAATATTTCGTCATTCATTGCTGAATGTATTAGAAAAACTAAAACCTTTACGTGAAGGAGATCTCAGCATGGCGGTAAAAGAAGTCGAAACAACGCCTGAAGGCCGGCCAATATTTAACGCAAAAGTATTGTTAGCAGAAGATAATCTTACCAATCAAATTGTGGCCTGCGGTTTGCTGAAGTTATATGGCGTGGAGGTCGTGGTGGCTGAAAATGGCCAAAAAGCGGTTGAGTTGGCGCAATCAACTCAGTTTGACCTAATCTTTATGGATTGTCAGATGCCGATTATGGATGGTTACGAAGCAACGCGTACTATTCGCCAGCTTATCGATGGGAAAACGCCCGCCGACGTTGCCATTGTTGCGCTGAGTGCCAATGCCATGAAAGGGGATGAAGACGAGTGCTTTGCCGCTGGTATGAATGCCCATATTGCAAAGCCAATTTCACAAGACAAGCTGATCTCGATACTTAAAAAATGGCTTCCTTAGATAATGTTATACAGAGGTTTCTTTACCATGTTTGAGGCAAAGGTATTTGATAATACAGATTTCGAAAGTCGGCTGGCGTGTAATCATGAATTGATGGTGTTGGTCGCCGGAGAGTTTATTAAAGAAGCCGCTGGATTATTGGACACTTTACAGACTCATATGGAGAGTCAAGATTTGCATAATTTTGATCTTGTGGTGCATCGACTAAAAGGCGCCGCTTTAGAGGTGTCTGCATATCGGTTCTGTCGGTTAATTGGTGAAGTAGAGGTCTTAGTGACACAGCGCAACAGTGACGCACTTCCGAAAAGCCTTATGGCGTTGAGGGAGGAGTTTAGGTCATTAGTGTTTGTTTTGAATCAGGAACTCCTAATGTAGTGCTGCTATAGATGCCCAAGCATATTTAAATTTTTAATGATTACGCCTTTCGTTTTACTATCAGGTTATTATTTCTCTGCATTTTTAGTTTCATTTCTGTGTTTATTCCCTATTTAGTTTCTCTTTATGTTTCATTTGAATTGTAATTGTATTTCAAATGAAACCTAACTATCATCAAAGTGAAACATTTGCTCTTTATAGTCGTTCTTTCTTTTCTAATAAAAACTCATTGTGAGGAACACGGAAATGCATAAATTGAAATTAGCGTCGGTGGTTGTTGGTTTGTCTGTTGCTGGTTCAGCATTGGCAGCGACGGAAGTAGAATGGTGGCACGCAATGGGTGGTGCCAATGGTGAAAAAGTTAATGAAATCGCTAAAAACTTTAACGATTCTCAAGATGCGTACGAAGTAAAGCCGGTTTATAAAGGCAATTATACAGAAACCATGACGTCTGCTATTGCCGCGTTCCGCGCAAAGCAGCAGCCTGCTATCGTTCAAGTATTTGAAGTGGGCACCGCTAGCATGATGGCGGCGAAAGGTGCAATTTATCCCGTTCATCAGTTGATGCGTGAATCTGGTCAGCCGTTTGATGAAAGTACATATTTAAGCGCGGTAACAGGTTATTACACCAGCAGTGAAGGCAAAATGTTGTCCATGCCATTCAATAGCTCAACACCTGTTTTGTACTACAACAAAGATTTGTTTAAAAAAGCGGGCATTACTCAAGCGCCTAAAACATGGCAAGAAGTAGAGAGTGTGTCTAAGAAACTTCAAACGGCCGGTGTGACTTGTGGTTTCACTACCGCGTGGCAATCTTGGGTTCAACTAGAAAACCTCAGTGCTCGCCACAATGTTCCATTCGCTACGCTTGATAACGGTTTTGGCGGCTTAAAAACTGAGCTAGCATTCAATGGTCCCTTGCAAGTGGCTCATGTTAAGAAAATGGGTGAATGGCAAAAAAGTGGTGTCTTTAGTTACTCAGGACGCACAAACGATGGCGCCGCAAAATTCTATAGCCAAGAATGCGCTATGTTTACCGAGTCGTCTGCCGGTTATGCGGGTATCAAACGTAATGCCACATTTGATTTTGGTGTCACAGAGCTTCCTTACTGGGAAGGCAAAGTAAAACAGCCTTCTAATACCATTATCGGTGGTGCTTCTTTGTGGGTTCTTCAAGGTCACACTAAAGAAGAATACAAAGGCGTTGCGTCTTTCCTTAGCTACTTGTCTCGTGCGTCTGTTCAGGCGGACTGGCATCAATTCTCTGGTTATCTTCCAATCACTCACGCGGCGTATGATTTGACCAAAGGACAAGGCTTCTACGCAGCTAACCCAGGAACAGAAACAGGTGTTGTTCAGATGACGACCGGTACACCAACCGCCAACACGAAAGGTTTGCGTTTGGGTAACTTTGTTCAAATTCGTGGCGTGATCGATGAAGCGTTAGAGTCTGTATGGAGTGGTGATGTTGATGCTCAAGCCGCATTAGACACAGCGGTAGAACGTGGAAACTCTTTACTTCGTAAGTTTGAAAAAGCGAACGATTAATCAAATTAATCGCCCTTATGATGTGTCATAAGGGCGATTTTTTTAGGCGTTATTTGTCGTTTTATTTTTTTGGATACTTCTATGACGGTTACCTTCCCTCAAAAAGGCCTCCCTTGGTTATTGTTGCTACCTCAGTTGGTGGTGACAGCGATTTTTTTTCTGTGGCCTGCCGAACAAGCGTTAGAGCAAGCGTTTTATCTAGAAGACGCATTCGGTTTAAGTCGTGAGTTTGTTGGTTTTGAAAACTTTATCGATCTATTTACTGATCCACTGTATTACCAATCTATTTTAACCACGTTATTTTTTAGTTTTTCGGTTGCCGTTGTCGGCATGTCGGTTGCGCTATTGCTGGCGGTGATGGCGGATCGTATTATTCGCGGTAAGTTGGCGTATCAAACCTTGTTGATTTGGCCTTACGCGGTTGCTCCTGCTTTAGCTGGCGTGCTTTGGTGGATATTATTTGACCCTAGCATGGGGCCGATTGCCTTGTGGCTAAAGTCTGCTGGTGTGGATTGGAACCATTATCTTAATGGCAACCAAGCAATGATTTTGGTGGTGATTGCGTCAACATGGAAGCAAATTAGTTACAATTTTTTATTCTTTCTGGCTGGATTACAAGCGGTGCCTCGTTCATTGATCGAAGCGGCGGCGATCGATGGGGCGAGTCCATTTAAGCGTTTTTGGACCATTGTCTTTCCTCTTCTGTCTCCAACGACGTTTTTCCTGTTAGTCGTTAACCTTGTGTACGCCTTTTTTGAAACCTTTGGTGTGATCGATGCCACAACCAAAGGTGGCCCAGGACAAAGTACGACAACCTTGGTTTATAAAGTGTTTGATGATGGTTTTGTTGGTTTAGATCTTGGTGGCTCTGCGGCTCAATCTGTTGTTTTGATGGGAATTGTCGGTCTTATGACCGTTATTCAGTTTCGTTTTATTGAGCGTAAGGTGCAGTACTCATGATCGAAAATCGACCTTGGTTAACGGTTACTAGCCACGCGACATTAATGGTGGGTATTGCTTTGGTTGCCTTGCCAGTGTGGATGGCATTGGTGGCTTCAACGCATCCAGCCTCCGCTTTTGGTGTCGGTCATATTCCTTTGTGGTTTGGTGATGCGGGTGTGGAGACATGGAAGACGGTGTTGTTTGAAAAAGCCGGGAATGGCGTGGAAACGCCTGTTTTTTTGATGATGCTAAACTCGTTGGTGATGGCGTTGGGGATTACCTTTGGCAAAATTGCCATTTCGTTGTTGTCTGCTTATGCCATTGTTTTCTTTCGCTTTCCATTCCGAAACTTTTGTTTTTGGGTCATTTTCATGACGCTAATGCTTCCTGTCGAAGTACGAATTGTACCGACTTATGAGGTAGTGGCGAATCTTGATTTACTGAACAGTTATACGGGGTTAACGCTGCCATTAATTGCCAGTGCGACGGCAACGTTTTTGTTTCGTCAGTGCTTTTTGAGTATCCCAGGTGAATTGGTTGAAGCCGCAAGAATGGATGGCGCTGGGCCGTGGCGTTTCTTTTTTGATATTTTGCTGCCCCTGTCTCGGACAAATATTGCGGCATTGTTTGTGATTTTATTCATATATGGTTGGAATCAATATTTATGGCCTTTGCTGATTACGACAGACGACGCTTATTACACCTTGGTAATGAGTATTAAGCGTATGTTATCGGTTACCGATGGCGACATTGCGTGGAATCAGATTATGGCGACGACTTTACTTGCGATGTTGCCGCCTGTTGCGGTGGTTATTGGTATGCAGAAGTTGTTTGTTAAAGGTTTAGTGGATTCGGAGAAGTAGTGATGACGGATGTAATTTTAGAAAAAATTGGTAAAACTTACCCTAACGGTTATCACGCCATTCCCAGTGTGGATCTTTCTATTGAAGAAGGTGAATTCATTGTTTTAGTCGGTCCATCAGGTTGTGGTAAATCGACGTTGCTGCGTATGGTGGCGGGCTTGGAAAGTATTTCTGACGGTGAACTGCGTATTCGTGGCGAGCGCATGAATGAAAAAGAACCAGCAGAACGTGATATCGCGATGGTGTTCCAGAATTACGCCTTGTATCCGCATATGACGGTTTACAACAATATGGCGTATGGTTTGAAAAATCGTGGTGTGCCGAAAGAGCAGATCGAAGAAAAAGTATCAGGCGTCGCTGAGATGTTGGGCTTAACCGAATTATTACAGCGTAAACCGGGTCAGTTATCTGGCGGTCAGCGTCAGCGGGTGGCAATGGGGCGTGCGATGGTGCGAGACCCGAAAGTATTTTTATTCGATGAGCCATTGTCGAATCTTGATGCCAAGTTACGTGTACAGATGCGAGTTGAGATCCGTCAGTTACAGCGTAAATTAGGAACGACGACGTTGTACGTGACGCACGATCAGGTTGAAGCCATGACGTTGGCGGATCGATTGGTGGTATTGAATAAAGGCAGAGCCGAACAGATTGGTACGCCAATGGATATATACAATAAACCGGCAACCCCTTTTGTGGCGGCGTTTATTGGTTCTCCGTCTATGAATTTGATGGGCGCCAATGTGACGGAGCAAGGCATAAAAATCACTGAAACGTTTACCTTGCCACTCTCTCATGAGCACCGCGGTGCCATTGTATGGGGTATTCGCCCAGAGCATCTAGAGGTGTCCGATAAGCAAAATGCTGATTTCGCTTTGCGTATTCAAGCGGTAGAATCACTGGGCGCTGAGACATTGATACATGGTGTGTTAGAAGCTGAATCTGGTAAAGGGGAGCCGATGGTTGTTCGTTTGGCTGGACCGCATTTACCGGACATAAATAGCTTAATGTGGCTGACTGCACCTGTGCAACATTGGCACTTATTTGACGCAAAAACTCAACAAAGATTGTGAGAGCAACATGCAAAATGACAAGGGTTTAAATGACAAGGGTTCAAACGATCATGTTTCGAAAGATCGTGTGTTGAACACAAAAGTGATGGGGCATCGTGGCGCTGCTTTGTTAGCACCTGAAAACACCTTGGCTTCCATTCGTGCAGCGGCTGACGCTGGCGCGACTTGGGTGGAAATTGATGTGTACTTAATCGCCGAAGGCGGGTTGGTCATTTTCCATGACGATACGCTTGACCGTTGTACCAATGGGACTGGTGTTACACGAGATGCGCGACCTGCAGATGTGGCTGAATTAGATGCCGGGTCTTGGTTTTCTGCGGATTTTGCAGGTGAAAAGGTCCCCACTTTGTTAGACGCACTGGAATGCATTCAATCTTTAAACCTAGGTTTGAATCTTGAAATTAAACACGATGGCGCGGACGTTGAAAACATTGTTCCTACTGTGCTGGCAATGCTACGAGATCATTGGGAAGACAATGATAACTTAATGATTTCAAGCTTCAATCACGCCGCTTTACAGTTGTGCTACGACATCGATGTTGATCGTCATTTGGCTCAACTCTATGAAGACATTCCAGAAGACTGGCAGGCTCAACTTGAAGGCATTAAAGCGTACAGCTTAAATTGCGATTATTCTCGATTGACACAGTCGCAGGCGCAAGCCGTAAAAGCGGCAGGTTATAAATTACTGTGTTACACCGCTAATGATCCACGAAAAGTAGAATCCCATTGGGCGTGGGGAATGGATGCGGTAATTACCGATGATCCAACAAAATTTGCCTTTCTATCGGCTTAGTTACTTTTATCTGTTTATTTAGGGTTATTTTGTGGGTTTGAATGAGCGACAAAACCAGATATTAAACTGGGTGCAACAAGAAGACGCTTTGTTGGTGGAAGACATGGTGGCACGGTTTAATGTGTCATCGCAAACCATCCGAAAAGACATTAATCAGCTGGCCGAACGTCATTTAATTCGTCGCACTCATGGTGGCATTTCACCGGTTTCCAGTGCAGAAAATCTACCTTTTGACCATCGTCAATTTTTGAATGGCGATGCGAAAACGTCGATTGCGGCGCAAGTGGCTCAGTTGATTCCAGATGGTGCGTCGGTGTTTTTAGGCATTGGTACGACCGTCGAATACGTCGCTAAAGCCTTGGTGTCGCACCACAATCTGCAAGTGTTTACTAATAATTTAACGGTGGCCGGCATTCTTGGTAATTACCCCGACATTCGAGTGCGGGTTTTGGCGGGTAAATTGCGGCATCAGCATCATGATCTAGTCGGCGAAGAGACTCTGTCGGGTTTGCGACAGTATTATTTTGACTATGGTGTATTGGGCTGTGGTGGCATGGATGAAGACCAAGGTATTTTGGATTTTGATCCTGAAGAAGCCGCTGTAAGTCGGGTTTTAGTAGAGCAAAGTCGCTATAGCGTGCTGGTGGCGGATCAACATAAATGGGGACGTAAAGCCATGGCGCGCGTACAGCCATTTTCGGCGATTAATTGGTTTTTTAGTGATGCTCTAAGTGAAGAGCAAACCCGTTTACTCACCTCTCATGGTGTTCAAATTCAACTTTGTTCTTAGGACGAATATGTCTATATCTGCTCTTTCTGCACTAGCAAATCACGATTGCCAAGGGTTACGGTTTATTTTAACGGATTTTGACGACACCCTTACTTGGGAAGGGCAGTTACCTGTTGAGACACTGCACGCGTTGGCTCAACTGGAAGTGAATGGGCTTAAGGTGATTCCTGTTACAGGCGGCTGCGCGGGTTGGTCTGATATGATCGCCAGATCTCTCCCTGTTGATGGTGTGATTACCGAGGGCGGTGCGTGTTTTATTGGTAAAACCGCGGATCGACACCTTACGTATGCCTTTTGGCGTGACGAGTTCGAAATGCGTGCTGAACAAGCGCGTTTGCTTGCTCAAGTTAATCAGGTGTTAATCCAGTTTCCTCGACTGCGCTTGGCAAGAGATCAGTCTTATCGGTTGACGGATGTGGCGATTGATTACGCGCAAGATATTACACCGCCTGCGATAGAAGATAAAAACGCCTGTCTTGCTGCCTTGATTGCGCTGGGTCTCAATGCAAAGGCGAGCTCGATACACATTAATGTCTGCTCTCAAGGTTACGATAAATTTTCTATGGCTCAGCGCGTATTGAGTCAAGTTTATGGCTTAAGTGACGCTGAGCAACAACAACAAGTGCTGTATGTTGGTGATGCGCCTAACGATGAGAGCATGTTTGCCCGTTTTCCGCTAAGCGTTGGAGTGGCTAATATTGCTGAGCATTTGTCGATCATGCGCCACCGGCCTCGTTATCAAACGACTCAGCCTGGCGGGTTGGGCTTTGCAGAGTTGGCGGATTTCGTACTATCGGCTCGACGCGTTTAAACGCTAATGAACCAAGAATTAAATTGAACTAACACACTCAACGTCCTCTAAAATGCGCAAATGGCAAGTCATTTTGCCTTTTCATTCAAAAGCCGCTAGATAAAGATATGGTCTTGTTTAGCGGCTTTTGAATGAATTAACTCTTCATATCTCGAGCATTCGCTCAATAAATGAGAATTACTATCAATTGTATTGACATGAAAATAACAATCATTATCATTTGATGTTGTTTTATTTTTCAACACCTTTGGATTCAACATGATCATGTATCGATTATTTTTTCTAACTTGTATTGTTTTTTTAGCCAACTCTGTGACTTATGCCGCGCCTTCTGAACGAATTGCCGTTGCTGGCGGTTCTATAACAGAAATCATTTATCGCCTTGGTGAACAACACCGAATAGTTGGCGTTGACTCCACTAGCCAGTTTCCGGAAGACGCCAAAAAGTTTCCGTTACTAGGTTATGTTCGCAATGTTTCTGTCGAAGGTGTGCTGTCTCTCAATCCTGACCTACTGCTCGGAGAAGATGACACAGGCCCCACCAAAGCACTGAAACAAATAGCGGCGGTTGGCGTTAAAACGATCATTATAAAAAAAGATAACAGTATCCCTGCACTGCAAGAAAAAATAACACAAATAGCCGAATTGCTAGGCGTTGAAGGTAAAGGAAAAAGCCTTTTAGACGAGATGCAAATAGATATTGATGCGTTGTCTTATGCGAAACAACACCTTTCAGATTCAGTAAAAAGAACACCGCCTAAAGTATTATTTTTACTCACACTTAAAAATGGCGCCCCCATAGCGGCTGGCAACACCACTTCGGCTCACACTGTGATTGAAGAAGCTGGTGCAATAAACGCATTGGCTCAATATAAGGGCTGGGAAAAGCTCTCACCAGAATCCGCATTAAAACTAGATCCTGATGTCATTATTGTGATGAATCGAGGCCAAGATATTTTTGAGCAGGTGAACGCGTTGCCTCATTTCAAATACACAACAGCGGTGAAAAATAAAGCCGTCTATACAATAGATGGCAGTTACTTACTTGGGTTCGGCCCCCGTACGCCACAAGCGATTGTCGAATTGGGCACCATGATTCATAAGGACTTTCCTTTACCTGCAGGTTATAAGTTTCGTTATCAGCATGACGTCGCATCGATGGCTGAGCACTAAATCATGCTAGAAACGTTAACGCTCAACCGGCAACGTAGTAAACGCCAATCTATGGCTATTCCAGTCACCTTAGGGTTGCTGTTTTTTGCTGCCTTATTGGCCATGGTAGTAGGTGCTGTGTCCTTATCTATCAATGATATTTCATCATATATAAGTCATGGGTTTTCAGCGTCTCATAGCTCCTTGAGTACTCGTGTTTTATTTGAAATACGATTGCCTCGAACCATACTTTCTATTGCGGTAGGGGCGGCACTTGGTATATGCGGTGCGGCCATGCAAGCCCTTTTCAGAAACCCGCTCGCCGACCCCGGTTTAATCGGTGTTGCTGGTGGTGGGGCGTTGGGTGCGGTGACTGTCATTGTGCTCGGCAACTCGATTTTTCCTCAAACGATGGACGTTATTGGCCTTTATGCTCTGCCGATAGGCGCGATGATTGGCTGTTTAGGCGTCTGTTCTATTATCTACAAATTAAGCAATCGACAAGGGCAGTTCACCATCATCACGCTATTACTGGCAGGCATTGCCGTAAACGCGATAGTAGGTTCTTTAATTGGTATTTTGACGTTGGTGAGCAGTGACAGCGAACTAAGAGAGCTCACCTTTTGGACGATGGGTAACTTGGGTGGCAACAGTTGGTCATTAATATTCCCTGTGTTAATACTGATATCCATTAGCCTTGTTGGTCTTAGTCGGCTTGCTAAGCCACTCAACTTGTATTTGCTTGGTGAAGCACAAGCTCAGCACCTTGGTATTGAGGTATCAAAACTGAAAAAACACGTCTTTATTTATACTGCCATGGCCGTCGGTGCTGCCGTATCCATTAGTGGAATGATAGGTTTTGTCGGTTTTGTTGTGCCGCATTTGGTAAGAATTTTGATAGGGCCTGATCATCGTTTTTTATTCCCTGTCAGTATGTTGCTTGGTGCCAGTTTTTTGACCATAACAGACGTTATCGCGCGCATAATTATTATTCCTGCTGAGCTTCCTATTGGTCTGGTCACAAGCGCACTTGGCGGACCTTTCTTTTTATTCGTTTTATACAAGCAAACAAGTCGACATTAATATTCGAGACTCACAGGAAAACCATCATGTGTATTGACGTTCAATCTTTGTCTATTTCTATTGATAAAAAAACCTTGCTAGACAGTGTCGATTTAACCATTAGGCCCAACGAATTAACCATATTGATTGGGCCTAATGGTGCGGGTAAATCAACCTTATTGAAGGCGTGCTCTGGTGATATGCTCCCAACGTATGGCAACATATTTATTAATCAAAATCCCATTCACTCGTTCAGCTCAGTCAAGCTTGCTAAAACGCGGGCAGTTATGACGCAATCTTATGAAATGGGTTTTGGCTTCACCGTGATCGAAATTGTTTCTATGGGGTGTTTTACTTATGAAGAACAAGTGTCTCAGCACCAGAAACGAGAAATTATTCGAGACGTCATGAACTTCATGGAGATAGCGCATCTGTCAGAACGCAACTTTATGACGCTTTCAGGTGGTGAACAACAACGGACACAACTTGCTAGAGTGCTTGCTCAATTATGGTTGCCTTACGAACAAGAGGAGGCACGTTATCTCTTCCTTGATGAACCGACATCAAGCCTCGATGTGTTTCATCAATACCATGTCTTGTCACTGGCGCAAGAGCTTACCAAACGTAATATTGGCGTACTTGCCGTTGTACATGATTTGTCGCTAGCCGCCAGCTTTGCCGATCAATTGGTACTAATAAATAATGGAGAAATCATTACGAAAGGGGTGCCAGAAAGCGTTTTACAAAGATCCCATCTTGCAAACGTTTATGGTATTAAAGCAGAGTATTTCCATCACTCTGTTGGGGCAAAGCCCTCTGTCTTGATGGATAGAAAACAATAAAGAGTAAACACAGCAGGTTAGGGAAAACGGTAAAAATTTACTTTCATAACGTACTTTGATAGAGCTCTAAAATTCATTAATATCAATTTTAGAGCTCGTATTAAGCAACAAAAATCAGATTACAACATGGCTTCCACTAAGGCTCTCCATTGAGGGTTCTCTGATTTCCCTTCAGTTCTTTGCCCGAAAAATTGAGCAATCTGATCACCATTAGCGTCATATAACTCCAAAGAAGTAATAATGCCATTGCTGCTTGGTTTTCTAATCAACCAAGCATTAGCAACCCCTGGCATTAATAGGTGCAAATTAAACTCTGGATCTAGTACGTTCAGCCAATCTCCCATTTTTACAACCTTATTAATCGCGCCAGTGTGGATTTGTATTCCGCCTTTATTACCCACAAAACACATAATAGAAACCGCTTCTTGTACTATTTTATGCAGGGTCTCTTCCAGTTTATTAACTGAAAACATTTCTGCATATTGTATCCCTACCAGTTTAAATGCTTGCTCCCGGCTGACATTATGACGTTTTAAAAGCCCCATAAACTGATGTACATCGGTGAGGTTTGACCAGTCAGAGATTAGTTGTGTCTGATCTACATCATTATCATCAGCAAGATTTGTTTTGTGCTCTGTTTTTACAAACATCAATGGCGACGATTGATCTTCATTGGCGTATAAATCCAACAAAGATTCATACGCTTGCAAATCACTTTCTGGCTGTAAAAATAATTTTTGAATAGCGATACCTTCACCATTAAAAAATTGAAGGCTGTAACGTTCAGTCGAGCCAACGAGCTCTTTCACTGCAAATACATGTTTCCATTGGCTCAAGAATAAGCGCAGATCAATGCTTCTGTCGTCGGCAATAATTAATCCCATCGCGCCGTTGATTTTAACGTTTTGATATACGCCTTTTCGTTCATGCACGGCATGGTCATTACGCATTAATATCATCACATAACCTAATGTAGGTAAGGCTTCAATAATGGCTTTGATATCCCTATTTAAGCGAATGCTCTGCAACCCAGCTTGCTCATCAATGAGTGCGGCTTCGCTTGTCTTTAGCGCGTCAGCAACATCACGACGTCGAGCTTTGGTATTTTCCATGGCATATTGATGGTATTTTTTGGTTAATTCGGTATCCACAACTGAACGATTGAACTTTTCTTGTAAAGACATGCATCTCTCCATTATTTTTAATGTAATGAGAGACCTTTACGCGGTGCTAGGGTCATCACGTAAAGGTCTTAATATAAATTAGAATGTCGACGTTAACGCGAGTTTGAAAGATCGTCCGGTTTCTAATAACTGATCACTGCCGTTCAATACAACGACGTTACCAATATTATTAATGCCAAAGCGTAGTGATGCATTCTCAAATATATCTTTGCTAATACCTATATCTGCAACAACATAGGATTCAATGATTCCAGTATTTCCTCTGCCGTCATCTGTGTGTTGTTTGCCAATAAGACGCGCAGCGGCATCCATATCAAAACCTGAAAATACAGATTGATGGAAGTAGTTAAGCTTGGCCAAGTGTTTGGCTCGATCAGGTAATTCTTTTCCAGTGGCTAGGTCTTCGGTATGTAGAAAGGCATAACTTAGATTTAATTTTTGGGATTTGTTGTCATTATAGAATGACCACGCCAGCTCCAACCCTTTTAGTAGGGCTGAATCGACATTGTTATATTCTGCTGTTGTTACACCACCAGAAACGGTGCTAGCTACCGATATTAAATTGTCTACGTCGGAACGAAATAACGAGATTGATCCAGAATTGTTTTTGTGTTGAAACGTTAATCCAGACTCTATTGTTTTCGCTGTTTCTGGTTGTAAATCATCATTCCCAACATAACGTCGAGTTGGTCCCGCACTGACGATATATTTCGATGAGCCTTCACGTATGGATGGCGCTAAATAGCTTTCGCCATACCCCACTTTAAAGCCGACAGTGGGTGATAGTTGTGTAAACCAGTTTATTTTAGGACTGGCTTCAGCGTCGTATTCACTGTGCATGTCGTAGGATAATCCTAAGGTAAGGCTGCTGTCTTTTGTCACATCAAAAACATCTTGAACAAACAGCGTTGTCGCATGTACATCGTCACTAAAAACAGTTGTATCATTACGATCAACGCCTTCCTCTCGGTAATTTACACCGTAGCTTAAATAATGTTTTTCATTTAATCTGCCTTGTAAATCAAGTGCTACGTTATCTTCGGTCACATTCCAAACACCTTTGCCTTCTAATACATCTGAGTCACCAGACGTAACCGAAAGTGAGGTATCGAAATCGGCTAATACGGTGAAGTATTCGATGGTGGCAATGCGATTGGTAACCTCTATCGGCGTATCTTTTGCTCCTGTTTTATTGAAATCGGTACCTTCTTCCTTTGAGGAAATGATCCCAATTTCAACTCGATCGTTATTCTTAAGGTCAATGCCTAAATCCACTTGAAAGTTTTTAAGGTCTTTTTCGGATTGCAAACTAGCAAGGCCATTATCAAGTATCGCATCGGTAGAGGTCGCTTCAGCCGCAATCAAGAGGTCAAAATTATCTGAAAGAGAGCCTGAAGCAGAAAAACTTACGCCTTTACCGTCCCCACCATTAACGCCATCGGTTTGTTCGCTGTAAACGGAAACAGCCCCCGTCCATTCATTGGTCGCTTTCTTAGTAATAATATTAATAACACCAGCCATTGCGTCAGCGCCGTAAAGGCTAGAAGCAGGGCCTCGAATAATTTCAATTCTTTCGACATTTGCCAAAGGCACTAAGCCATATCGATACGCTGGTGAACTTGCCACATTTCGGTCCGTGTTAGGAATACGTTTTCCATTAACCAGAATCAAGGCTCTGTCTGCATTTTGACCGCGTATTTGAGGTGCTTTTGAAGGACTATTACCCGTTACAATCATTTGAATGCTAGGTGTAGTTTCTAATACATCATTAATGTTTGTTGCACCACTGGCTTTAATTTCTTCTGCAGAGACCACTGTCACAGAGCCTGCAAACGTTGCTTCATTAACCGGTGCTTTAGCTGAAACAATAATAGTATTCAGTTTTACAGGTGTTTCATCATTTGCATAAATGGGGGTGGCGATAGCGCCAATCAAATGACCACAAACTAAAAAAGATAATTTTTTTTTCTTAAACTTCATATCTATCAACCTAATCGAAATGAAAAGTAATTGAATCCATTCAGGGAGTCTGTTTTTCAAAACTAAAAAACACCAAGATGATAATGATAGCAATTATCATTTAGATTAACTATCTATGATGATGCTTTTTTTAGTTGGTGATCATCTAATTGAAAGTTCTTAGGAGAAAAGTCCGAGGAAGAGGAGGCAAATAAATTCTTTTCATGAAATTATTCATTTTGAGTGTAAGCGCGTCGCATCAACTCACTTTTATCAACAGCGGAACATGCATGATCTGAATAAAGCCGTAGCAGGTAATGTGTGTTGGTGACGTTCAAAACGCTGAAAGTATGTTTTCCGCTAAGTGTTGGTGTGGCTAATATCGCTGAGCATTTGTCGATCATGCGCCACCGGCCTCGTTATCAAACGACTCAGCCAGGAGGGTTGGGCTTTGCAGAGATGGCGAGTTTTGTGTTGTCGGCGCGCCGTATTTAAACGTTAATGCTCTGATTCTTTGCTTTGTGGTTTTTTCGGCAAAAATGATGCGATCAAGACGGCTACGCTACCAATAATCAGTCCGACCAATAAGCTTACGCCAGTATTGATGACACTTGTCATAACTGGAAGTTGGGCGATGTCACCAGAGACCGCCAGTTCAGCAACGTGATGCAATACTGGCAAGCCGTGTACAAAAATACCACCACCAACCAAGAACATGGCAATGGTACCGACTATGGTAAGCAGTCGGATTAGCATGGGGGCGCCTTTCAATATCACGAAACCCAGTTGTTGAATGATTTTTTTGCTGGATTGATGCAGGTGTAAGCCAATATCGTCAAGGCGAACAATGAGTCCAACCAACAAATACACGCCAACAGTAACAACGAACGCAATCAGACTGACGACGAGGGCCTGTGTTATTAGGTCTTGGTCCGCCACCGTACCAAGGGCGATGACGATAATTTCAGCTGACAGCACAAAGTCGGTACGAATAGCGCCACGCACCTTGCCTTTTTCAAGTGTTAAGAGCTCGGCGTTGCTTTTGGCTTGTTGTACATTTTTTCTAAGGGTGTCTTTTTCGTCTTTGTTGTTTTTGAAAGAGTGTAATATTTTCTCAGCGCCTTCGAAGCACAGGTATAAACCACCTGCCATTAGTAAAGGTTGAATCAACCAAGGTATAAAGGCACTGATGGCCAGAGCGAGTGGTACGAGGATAAGCTTGTTTAGGAAGGAGCCTTTGGCAACGGCCCAAACGACAGGGAGCTCTCGATCTGCTTTCACTCCAGACACTTGCTCAGCATTTAGAGCAAGGTCATCTCCCAATACTCCTGCGGTCTTTTTTACGGCAACTTTAGAGAAAATCGCGACATCATCGAGCAATGTCGTTATGTCATCCAGTAACGCCAATAAACCTGTCATAGCCATGGTCATTTTCTCTTTAAATTTGAACGTTATCGATGTTGATTAGTCGCATGCACCAAGTCGTTTTGAAATAGTGTTCGCGGCGTGCTTAACTTGTACTTTCATTTCTTCATAGGTTTGGTCACTGGTGCGAAAGGCGGGAGCGGTCACACTAATGGCGGCAATGGCTTCGTTACGAGTATTGAAGATAGGCGCGGCGGCACATTTTATCCCCATCTCGTGCTCTTCTAAATCGAGTGAAATACCTGTTTTTTGAACTTGTTGTAGATCGACTCGTAATGCCTGCGGTGTAATCAAGGTATGGTCTGTGTGACGGATAAAAGATTGCGCGGCGATGACGGTCTCTTGTTTGTCTTCAGGCAAAAAAGCCAGCATCGCTTTACCGACACCTGTACAATAAATAGGGCCTTTTTTCCCTACGGCAGAGTATAAACGCAAGCTTTTTGGGCTTTCGAGTTTATCAATATAAATAACATCTGCGCCGTCTAAAACCGCGAGGTGAATGGTTTCTTGTGTTTTTGACCACAAGTCTCGCATCGGAGCAGCGGCAACGTCTCGAATGTCTAAGTTTGCCCATGTACGATGAGCAAGAGCAAGTAATTCATAGCCCGGATAGTAGGCTTGTTTATGTTCGTCAAAGCGGACGAGACCATGCTCAAGTAACGTATTCAATTGTCTGTGGGCGGTGGCTTTTGGGAGCTCAGAAAGGTCGACTAATTCTGCAAAACGTAATGGCACAGGTGACGTGCAAACATGGTTAAGCATGTTGAGTGCTTTGCTAAGTGATGATCCCGAGGTTTTGGTTTCCATGACGCTTCCTGACAGTAATACATGCTATTGTTTTGTATAAGTTGGTTTTCATTTTAACACTGTGTGGCGAGAATATAAGCTTAAACAGATTTTAAGCGTAAGCAGATGGACGTTCTGTTGTCACTGTTTTATTTTTAGTTGATTATTCGTACTATTTGACAGTTTTTATTATTATGAGGATGTTTATGACGGGCTCTTTGCGTATTTGGCGTCGTATGGTTATGCCGGATTTGGTTCGTGTCCATCGTTATCAGAGTTTGCCTGAACAAGGGCCAAAAGTGTTGTTTTTTAGTGGCGGCTCAGCATTAAATAAAATCAGCCGTGTCTTTAAAGAGTATACGCATCATTCTATTCATCTCGTGACTCCCTTTGATTCTGGCGGCAGCTCCGCTCGATTACGCGCTGAGTTTGATATTCCTGCTGTGGGGGATTTGCGCAGTCGTTTGATGGCATTGGCGGATGAAACGGTTATGGGGCAGCCTGAAGTGTATGATTTGTTTACGCATCGTCTTGCCCAATATGAAGAGCCATTGGCGCTAAGGGCGCAATTACAGCTGCTGGTGTCGGGTGAGCATCCTCTTATTGAGTGCATTCCCAATCCGATGAAAGCTTTGATACAAACCCAGTTAGCCGTTACTCAAGCGCGTATTCATGATGCCTTTGATTTGCGCGGGGCAAGCATTGGTAACCTTATCATGGCGGGTGGTTACTTAAACAATCAGCAGCAATTAGATCCTATCGTTTTTTTATTCTCTCGATTGGTGAAAACACTAGGCGATGTGAAAACAACGCTGGATGCGAGCTTTCATTTAGGCGTTGAATTAGAAAATGGCGACATCGTCTTAGGGCAACATAATATTACAGGCAAAGAAAAAGGGACCTTACCTAGCCCTATAAAACGTATGTGGTTGAATAAAGGGTTGCGTGAAATAGTTCATACGAATCAGCATATTGGTGATGACCGTAAGGACGCTATCGAAGGTGCGGATTTAATTTGTTATCCCCCTGGTAGCTTCTACAGTAGTTTACTGGCTAATCTCATGCCTGAAGGCGTTGGACGATCCATTTGTCAGAATCAGAATCCTAAAGTGTATTTGCCTAACCTTGGTGTAGATCCTGAGCAGCAAGGACTACCATTAATGGAAAGAATTAAGCGCTTGATCGTAACGGTTTTGGCAGATGTTCAAGCAGAGGCGCACTTTTCAGCATTGGATTATTTGCTGCTCGATGATGTGTATGATTATGGTGTGGTGGATGTTAACCAACTGAATGACCTCAATATTATGGTGATTAAAACACCATTGATTGCTGAAAAAGTAGATAAGTACGATGAACGGCTAGTGGCAAAAGCATTACTTTCATTCGCTTAACCTTTAGGTTTGGATAGCAAAGAAGGGGATGTGCTATTATTTGAGCAACTGTATGTTACTTGAAATAACATTTTTGTAATTTAAGAAACAAGGTCTTAGGTGTCATAGTAGGCCGTAGACGCCTTGTTTAAGAAGAGAGTGGAAATGAGTACACGAGTACTAATATGTGATGATTCCAAGTTGGCAAGGAAGCAACTCGCAAGAGTGTTGCCAGCCGATTGGGATGTTGAAGTCGAATTTGCTGAGGATGGCCAAGATGCGTTGGATATCTTGTCTTCTTCTGCGTTTGATTTGTTGTTTCTAGATTTAAACATGCCTGTCAAAGATGGCTATGAAACCCTTGAGGCACTGCAGTCTTTTGAACAAGCGCCAGCTGTAATTGTTGTGTCGGGCGATGTACAGCCAAAAGCAATTCAACGAGTGAAGGACATGGGGGCGATTGCCTTCCATAAAAAACCGGCCTCATCGGAAGAATTACGTAGTCTGTTGTTGTCTTTGGGCTTGATGACGGATGGCGATGACAAGGAAAGTAAACCGACTATTGCCGCGCCAACGGCAGCAGAACAATTTACACTCAATGATTGTTTGCAAGAAGTGTCGAATATTGCCATGGGTCGAGCGGCCAGTGTTTTGGCTGAAATGCTGAATGTGTTTATCAAGTTGCCAGTACCGACAGTGAACATTCTGGAAGTGGGCGAGTTGCAAATGGCGTTGGATTACAGCGTGAAGGACGACAGTTGTTCGGCGGTATCGCAAGGTTTTGTCGGCTCTGGCATTGCGTTTGAAACACTGCTGATCTTTAGTGATTCTAGTTTTTCTGATATGGCGAAACTGTTGGGCGTCACAGAAGAAATCACCAGAGAGTTGGAAACAGAGCTGTTGATGGATGTGTCTTCAATACTGGTTGGCCCATTTATGGCTGCCATCGGTAAGCAGCTGAACATCGATTTCAGTCACAGTCATCCTATGTTATTGGGGCAGCATGTCAAAATCGCCGACTTAATTAACGTTAAGAAAGCGACATGGAAACGCACGCTAGCTGTTGAGATTGTGTATGAAGTGGAAAACTACCAAATCAGCTGCGATTTAATGCTGCTCTTTACGGAAGATTCTGTGCCAACGCTAGAAAATCTATTGTCCTTTTTGGTTGAGGAAGACGAATGAGTAATAATGCGGACGGTTTAGCAGATCTTCATTGGATGTTTGATATGCTTCACCATATCGATGTTGGGCTGGTAGTGTTGGATTCATCTTACCAAGTGCAGCTTTGGAATAGCTTCATGGAAAACCACAGTGGCGTCAGCTCGTCGATTGCAAAAGAGCAATCGTTATTGGCGCTGTATCCTGAGTTGGATACAGGATGGTTACGTCAAAAACTAGACAATGTATTTGGCTTAAAAACCCCTATTTTTGTCTCTTGGGAACAGCGCCCGTTTTTGTTTCCTTTTAAGAGCTATCGACCTATCACTGGCATTGCTGACAAAATGTACCAAAACGTAGCAATACGTCCGCTGTCCAGTCCAGATGGATCAATTAAACAGGTGTGTTTGGTGGTTTATGATGTGACGGACGTTGCGACCAATAAAATGGCACTTTCGGCGGCCAATCATAAATTACAGCGTTTGAGTCAGGCGCTGTCTAGATAACCGGTATCGCCTTCCTTTTTTCATTAAGAAGGAAGACGTTCACCTCATTATTTTTTAGCTGGCTTCTTACTTGCTTCTTTGTAGAACTCAGTTAATGCTTCTGGTGTTTTATCACCATGAAGGCACAGCCCTTCTGGATCAATCAGCACGCGGCCATTCATCGCTTCTCGACCCAACAACATACGGTATCCCATTGTGTCTCTGTTGGTGAGTGTAACTTCTACTTCCCATAATTTGTCGCCAAGAGAAAGTGACGTGCGAATGACCGGGCGTTGTTCTTTGTCTCCACTTGAGCTTTTTATGACTCTGTGATCAATCAATGGTGCTTGACAGTGAATCGTAGCTTTGCGGTTGTCTTGTAATGGGTGCACTTCAAAGCTGACCCATTTCTCTTTGTCACGCGCAAAGCGTTTAATATTGATCGCGTGCATTGACGATGTTTTTGCGCCAGAATCAACGCGGGCTTTGATGGCGGGAATATTAAGAGAAGGAAATGCGCACCACTCGTCGCTGCCAATGACCATTTTTGGTTCGTTTAGTTGATTCATAACAATATGGCACCTTATAAAAAAGATAATATAAGAAGGTTTTAAACCGTCTTGTAGTTGCTGTGTTTTATAGCGTAAAAGCGTGATTAGGTTAAGTCTTTATTGGTATCTAGCAGAGTTAATCTCTCTATTGAATTGTCAGTATAAGCACAAACTATTGTAATCGTGTTATCTGAAGTTACTATGTGCATACAAAAATACTTTATTGGAGTTGTGGATGAATGGCCGACTGATGCAAGAGTTGGAAGAGCTGGGTGGTGAAATACGCCCTGCAAGCTTAAAAAAATGCGATGAAATCATCATCGATCAGCCAGGCTTTAGCGCTATTATTGCGTTATGGGGTGGTCATTTGGAAAGCTTTGTTCCTGCTGGTCAAGAGGATCTGTTGTTTCAATCTACAAATCAGGGTGGAGAAGGACGTTTTGCACGTCGTCATTTTGGTGTTCCTGTTTGCTGGCCTTGGTTCGGTGCTCATGACATGCAGAGTGATTACCCCGCCCATGGTCTTGCGCGTTATTTTCGTTGGGAATTTATTGAGGCTGGGCATTTTAAGAATGGCGATGTGAAAATTGTGATTCGTTTGGCATCGGAAGACCATCCATTGATTGAAGAAATGTGGCCATTCGCTTTTGAGCTCCGTCAAGTTTTTCGTTTTTCGAGTAAAGGTTTTAGAGTGAATTTTTCTGCGGCTAACTTGTCTGATAAGCCTATGCCTATTAGTGAAGCGCTCCATACTTATTTTAATGTCTCAGACAACCAAACAGCCGAAGTGCATGGTTTGGATCAAGTGTCGTATGTTGATAAGTTTGATAACGGTAGTCGCCAACTACAACAAGGTGTAGTGACGCCTTGCGGCCCTATAGATAGAGTGTATTTGTCTGCACCAGATGTATGTGAAATACAAGATCCCGGTTTTCAACGAAAGCTGATTATTCAAACAGAGGGTAGTAACAGTACCGTATTGTGGAATCCAGGCGCCGATATTGCTAAACAGCGAACGGATATGGAGGATGGAGATTATCGCTGCTTCGTATGTGTGGAAGCGGCTAATGCACTTAGCAATGCGTATGAGATCGCCCCAGGCGAGATTCATCAGCTCAAATTAAAAGTGAAGTACAAGCCACTTTTTGATGAGTAATCTAAAGGTTGGGTAAAAAAAACCGCAGGTCATGCCTAGCGGTTTTTTACTTTTTGGATTCTGGCGTTATCTGTGCGACGGTAAGGCTTAATCTATATTGTATTCCATAATCAATGGAGCATGATCTGAAAAACGCTGGCCTTTGTATATAGAACCGCCTTGAATCAGGTTTTTAATGCCTGGTGTGGCGATTTGATAGTCTAGACGACCACCTTCATCCAATTTCCAAGCGCGCTCGTAATCAGGCCACCAAGTGTATTGCTTGTCTTGTTTATTAACTTGGCGAAAAGCGTCAATGTATTCCATTTCATTGAATATTTCGTTTATCCATTTACGCTCTTCTGGTAAAAAACCAGAGTTGCGTTGGTTAACGAACCAACTACTAACATCAATAGGTGAGCGTGCGACATTTGCTGTACCGCAAAAAATAAATTCGCGGCGCTTTCGTCGAGTCTTCACTAGATGGCTTTTAAAGCCTTCCATAAAGCGGTATTTGTGCTCTTGTAAAGCATCCTCATGGTTAGAGCCATGGGGGGTTAAGAAAGCTCCTATGCTGACTTTCTCGAAGTCCGCTTGAATAAAACGCCCTTCAAAGTCGCATTCAGGGAATCCCATGCCTGTCATAATCGCTTTAGGCATCGTTTTACAATAGATGGCAACACCTGCTTGCTCTGGATTTTCCATAGAGTCAAAGAAGTATGTATTGTACCCAGGCGGAAAAAACACACTGTCGTTCAGAGTGCGTTCATCGGCCTGTATGTCTTGTAGACACACAACATCTGGGTCCTGGCGAACCATCCATTCAAAAAAGCCGCGATCGGCTGCTTGTCTTATACCGTTTACATTAAGGCTGATGACCTTCATTTCTGGTCCCTACAATTCCTAGCCGTGTGTTATATTAGCGCCTATCCAATGTTGGCATGGCTTCGCTCGTTCTTGGCGGCGCTTTGTTGTGTATTATTTATCTTTCTGGAGTTGGCATGAAACCTTACCAAAGAGACTTTATTGAATTCGCTATCGAGCAAAACGTGTTGCGCTTTGGCGAATTTACTCTTAAATCTGGCCGTGTGAGTCCTTACTTTTTTAATGCAGGTCTGTTTAATTCAGGACAAGCATTAGCTAAGTTAGGGCGCTTTTACGCAGCCTCATTAATGGAATCAAATGTTCCATTTGATGTTCTATTTGGTCCTGCCTACAAGGGCATTCCATTAGCAACAACAACCGCTGTTGCTTTGTATGACCATCATAACGTAGACACACCATACGTTTTCAACCGCAAAGAAGCAAAAACTCACGGAGAAGGTGGTTCTCTTGTCGGAGCCCCTTTAGCTGGTAAGGTCATGATTATCGATGACGTGATTACCGCAGGAACCGCCATTCGAGAAGTCATGGCTATAATTCAGCAAGTTGATGCGCTGCCTGCTGGTGTGCTTATCGCCTTAGATCGTCAAGAACGAGGCCAAGGTGAATTGTCTGCCATTCAAGAAGTCGAACGCGACTTCAGTATGCCAGTCATTAGTATAGTGTCTTTAAATGACATCATGACGTACTTAGCAGAACAGGATTCTCCTGAGTTTGCAGAACATCTTGGTGCCGTGAAAGCGTATCGCGACCAATACGGCATTTAATGCTGAGTTCTAAGGTTTGGGGTTTTCCTCAAGCCTTAGCGATTTAGCATCAAAGTTTGTGCCAATACAGTCCATTGTTCTTGCCAAATATCCATTGGTTTTACTTTAAACTCACTTCGCACGTAATGACGTATTTTCCCTTCAATAATGGCAATAAGAAAATTCGCACAGGGTGCAACGCCCATCGCTGGTCTCAAACCTTGTTTTAAGTCTGCTTCGCGGATGATCTGCTTTAACTGCGTTTCTATGCGATCAAATACTTGAGTAATACGCACGCGTAAACGTTCTGTTTCACCTGCTAGCGCGTCTGCTGTAAGCAAACGACACATGCCTGGATTTTGTTCTGCAAACCCAAGTACCAGCGTAACGATCATCTCCACACGAGGGATGACATTGGCTTCCTCTTGAATAATACGGTTAATTCGGGTGAATAATGTTTCTTCAATGAACTCGATTAAGCCTTCGAACATCTTCGCTTTACTAGGAAAGTGGCGGTACAGCGCCGCTTCCGATACACCAACTTGCTTAGCCAGAGCGGCCGTCGTTATGCGCGCTCCTGGGCTACTCTCGAGCATTTGAGCCAGCGCTTGCAATATTTGTGTGCGGCGATCGTTTTTCTTGTTACTCATTGTCGTGTCCAGTTTGTAACCCGTATTATTAATTCATTATACCAATAACAGCGTAGGCTTTATTCGCCAACTTTTGTATTTGATATTAATGTGCCGACACCCGTATCGGTAAAAATTTCCAGCAAAGTCGCATGTGGGACACGGCCGTCGATAATGTGAGCACTGGTCACGCCTGCGTTCACCGCAGAGAGCGCGCAGCTGATCTTTGGAAGCATGCCGCCATAAATAGTGCCGTCAGCGATTAATGCATCGACTTGCGCCGTACTTAACCCCGTTAACACATTGCCTTGTTTGTCTTGTACGCCCGAAATATTGGTTAGCAGCATGAGCTTTTCAGCGCCAACGGCCTCAGCTACTTTTCCTGCGACAAGGTCGGCATTGATATTGTAAGAGTTGCCATGATCATCCACGCCAATAGGAGCAATAACTGGGATCAGATCACTGTTCTCAAAGAATTTTAAGAAACTGGTGTCGATACTTAATACTTCGCCAACGTGGCCAATATCTACCTGTTCTGGCGTTGTCATGCCTTCTGCTTGGTGTTTTACAAAAAGCTTTTTCGCTTTAATAAAGCGGCTGTCTTTTCCTGTGATACCGATGGCTTTGCCGCCCGCTTCACAAATTAAGTTGACGATTTCTTTGTTTACTTGCCCGCCAAGCACCATCTCAACCACATCCATGGTGGCTGAATCGGTAACACGCATGCCATTAATGAATTTTGACTCTATGTTTAGCTTTGTCAGCATGTCGCCAATTTGTGGGCCGCCACCGTGAACAACAATCGGATTAATACCAATCGCTTTCATTAAAACGATGTCTCGTGCGAACCCAGCTTGTAGGGTTTCATCTGTCATGGCATTGCCGCCGTATTTGATGACTAGCGTCTTACCAGCGAAGCGTTGAATGTAAGGGAGCGATTCGCTCAATACCTTAGCAACATCTAAAGCAGATTCACGAGAAAAAGCCACGGATTACGTACTCCTGTAAACAAAAAGAATCGCGTTATAAAAAAATAAATTATCTTGATTTGTCCTGAAAACGGATCAGCAAATAGTTTATCTGGCTGCTGTGGCAAAACGATGACAGTCAAGGCAGGCATCGAGAGTAAGCAACCACTTAGGGTTGAAATAATAGCGTGATCTTGGTGGATTAACTATAAAAATTTGTATGAAACTTACGAAGTTTAGGCTTATGAAAGTAAATTTTCTTGTGGCAACGAAAGATGGGTGAGTGAATCGAGTAATAAAGCTGAAAAAGGTGAGATATTCTCACCTTTTTTGAGCGTTTTTTACTTATTTAGTGCCAGTGTGACCAAAGCCACCTTCGCCACGTTCGGTACTTTTAAATTCTGTCACAATATTAAATTCTGCCTGTACAACTGGCAGTAAAACAAGTTGAGCAACACGTTCACCTGGCTCAATAGTAAATGTCGTATTTCCACGATTCCAGCAAGAAATCATCAGCTCACCTTGGTAATCAGAATCGATAAGACCGACCAAATTGCCCAAAACAATACCGTGTTTGTGGCCTAATCCTGAGCGTGGCAATATCGTCGCGGCGAAATTAGAATCTTGGATGTAAATAGAAAGCCCAGTCGGCAGCAATGTTGTTTCACCTGGCGCAAGATCGATCGCGGTGTCTAAGCAAGCGCGAAGGTCTAATCCCGCCGAGCCTTCTGTTGCATAAGTTGGCAATGGAATCTCTTTGCCGATTTTGTCGCTTAGGATTTTCAATTGAATCGCTTGTTTCATTATCTTCTCTTCTATTTTCTTAATTGATGGTCGGCGTAGGTGGTCGTTAAGGGATTAACGAGAGGGTTGTGAGTGCTCGTGAATAAAGTGTACGAGTTGACTGGCTAATTCGCTCTTAGTGGCTTTAGCTGGCTCCCAGACTTTATTTGTAGTAATCACGGTGACTTGGTTCTCGTCTTGATTAAAACCAATGTCGGAGCGAGACACATCATTGGCGATAATAATATCTAAACCTTTACGTTCAAGTTTGCTCTTCGCGTATTCGATCACGTTTTGTGTTTCTGCTGCAAAGCCGACCATGATTTTGGCGCGTTTTTGCTGGGCAAGTGTTGCAATAATGTCTGGGTTTTTTACGAGAGTGAGTTGAAGTTCATCCGTATTGGATTGTTTTTTCATTTTTTGGTTGCTGGCCATTTTCATTTTAAAGTCGGCAACCGCCGCGGCACCAATAAACACATCCGCTTGGCTTTGCATGGCGTGCTCGCACGCGGCTAGCATGTCATCGGCGCTTTTGACGGCCACTACATTAACGCCAACGGGTGTTGTGATCTGAACAGGGCCGCTGATCAGCGTAACACTCGCGCCGCGGGCTATGGCGGCGACGGCAAGGGCATAGCCCATTTTTCCTGAGCTGTGATTGCTGATGTAGCGCACAGGATCAATCGCTTCCATCGTCGGTCCAGCGGTAATAACCCAATGTTGTCCGACAAGGTCTTGTTCAAGCATTGTGTTTTGGAAGTGGTGTGTTATCGCTGTCAAAATATCGGCGGGTTCACTCATGCGACCAGGGCCTATGTCGCCACACGCTTGAGCGCCATCGGCAGGACCAATACTTAGCACGCCACGTTGGGTTAGCAGAGCCGAATTCGCTTGGGTGGCAGGGTGGCGCCACATGGCTTGATTCATGGCGGGGGCAATCAGTACGGAAGACTCGGTAGCGATGCATAAAGTGCTTAGTAAGTCGTTTGCCATGCCTTGAGTGTAACGTGCCATGAAGTCGGCTGAGGCGGGCGCGATGACAATTAAATCAGCCCATTTTGCTAGTTCAATGTGTCCCATGCCCGCTTCGGCGTTCGGGTCCAATAAGGTACTGCGTACAGGATTTCCAGAGATCGCTTGTAGTGTCATTTCCGTCACGAAGGCTTTGGCGCCTTCCGTCAAAACGACTTGCACTTCTGCACCCGCTTTGGTCAGTAAGCGAATTAGCTCGATGCTCTTATAAGCAGCAATACCACCAGTAATGCCTAATAGAATGCGTTTTTGAGTGAGGTTTGACATAAAAAACTTCTCAATACGTTCAGTGGAAGATAAAGTTAGCTAGAGGCAGGACGCCTTTTAAAGCAAGATTATCATGGATCAAGGAGCAGATCATGAGTATTAAACATTGGCCTGAACAAGAAAGGCCCCGCGAAAAGCTCATCCACCAAGGTGCTGGTGCATTAAGTGACTCTGAATTACTGGCGATTTTTCTTCGCACAGGTACGCGAGGCGTTAGCGCTGTGGAACTGGCTCGGCAAATTTTATCTCAATTTGGTGGCCTGCGGTCTTTAATGTCGGCGAGTCGGGAAGAATTTTGCAAGGGTTTTGGATTGGGCGATGCCAAATATACTCAGTTGCAAGCCGTGTTAGAAATGTCCAAGCGGCATTTACAAGAGCAATTAATGCGTGAAACGGTATTCACCAGTGCCGAACACGTTCGAACTTACCTTTCCTCGCAATTACGTCATTCTCATCGGGAAGTATTTGCCGTCTTGTTTCTCGATACTCAACATCGATTGATTCGTTATGAAGAGCTCTTCATGGGCACCATAGACGCTGCCGCTGTGTATCCACGAGAAGTGGTCAAAGCCGCTTTGCACTATAATGCCGCCGCAGTGATTTTGGCTCACAACCACCCAAGCGGCGTAGCCGAGCCAAGTCAGGCTGATATTAGCATCACGGATAAAATCAAACGCGCTTTGGATCTTGTAGATGTTCGCCTGTTGGATCACTTTGTCGTTGGAGATGGTGCGCCGGTTTCCTTGGCAGAAAGAGGGTTGCTATAGCTTAAAAATTCAATCATGGGTGGTGTTGCCGTTTAGATTTGTAGGTGTGTGACGGGTTATTACGGCTGTGATTGTCTTTTACGCTTACTAAATGATCAGTTTTCTTACAAAAGGTTTGCTCAATGGGTTGGCTTATGGGAAAATACGTGCCGCTATATCCTCGGTATGGGATTTTTTTGGTTCACAAGGAATCATGCTCCGCCTGAGGAAGTGAAACACTTCCAATAATCTTCTGGATAGCAAAAGGTATTTAATTATGTCTCGCGTATGTCAAGTTACTGGGAAGCGTCCTGTTACAGGAAATAACGTTTCTCACTCAAAGCGTCGTACTAAGCGTCGTTTTCTTCCAAACCTTCATTGGCACCGTTTTTGGGTCGAAGGTGAAAACCGCTACATCCGTATACGTGTATCTTCTAAAGGTATCCGTATTATCGATAAAAAAGGCATCGAAACAGTTCTTACTGAAATGCGTGCCAACGGCGAAAAAGTATAAGGATCTGAATCATGGCTTCTAAAGGCGCTCGCGATTTAATTCGCATGGTATCTTCTGCTGGTACTGGTCACTTTTACACGACTGACAAGAACAAGCGAAATACTCCGGACAAACTTGAAATGAGAAAGTTTGATCCAGTTGTACGTAAACACGTTATGTACAAAGAAGCGAAAATTAAATAATTTTCGATTTCTTAAGAAAGAACCGACTCCTAGAGTCGGTTTTTTTGTATCTAGTAGAAGCATTTTGTTCTTTTGGTCAGTATTGTTTGTGCTTGCTTAATTATCGCCGAGGTCACTGATGCCTGAATTACCAGAAGTAGAAACCACACTACGTGGTATAGAGTCTCATCTTGTTGGGCGCTCGCTCGCTAACGTCGATATTCGTCAGCCAAAACTGCGTTGGCTGATTACGCCTGAGCTAAGTTCAGACATGGTAGGTCAGGAAATTACACACTTAACTCGACGTGGTAAGTACATTGGTATTCATACCACCAAAGGGACGTTAATTGTTCATCTTGGCATGTCTGGTAGTTTGTATTTTGTACCCGCCAATACGCCGCCGCTTTTTCATGATCATGTGGATTTTTGTTTTACCGACGATGATGTGTGGTTGAGATATACGGATCCACGTCGTTTTGGCGCTATTTTATGGACGACGGATGACTGGAATGAACACGAACTCATTCGGCATTTAGGCCCTGAGCCGTTATCAGATCTTTTCAATGCCGATATGTTGTATGCGCGGGCCAAAGGCCGAAAAGTGCCTATTAAGACCTTTATTATGGACAGCAAAGTCGTTGTGGGTGTGGGCAATATCTACGCAAATGAAGCTTTGTTTAAAGCGGGTATTCGACCTGATCGTTTAGCTGGTAAGATAAGTAAGGTGCGTTTAGCGCGTTTGGTTGAGTGCATTAAAGTCGTGCTTGCCGCGGCAATCAAGCAAGGTGGAACGACATTAAAAGACTTTGTTGGTGGCGATGGTAAACCTGGTTACTTCAAGCAAGAATTAGCCGTTTACGGCCGAGCGAATAAACCTTGTGCTGTTTGTCATGCTCCGTTGAAAGAGATTCGACAAGCTCAGCGCAGCACTGTTTTTTGTGTGAACTGTCAAACTTGATCGTATTGGGCATAATAATTGCTGGCATATGCTATTGATCAAGTGGCTATAAAAAGTGACTATAAAAAATGATTATAGACATTAGGTTTTTGCACTATGAGTAAAAATATTGCTTTAAATGTGCAGATTTTATTGCGGTATTTTGTTAATGGGTTTATTTTTGACCAGTTAGGCAAGATTTAAACTGCCTAGATTCAATTACATATATAAGAGGAATTGGAATGAAAGGTGTCTTTTTTGCGTCCGTCACGGCTTTGGCCATTTCAGCAAGTATGGCTCAAGCAGCAGACCCTGCGGTTGTTTACGATCAAGCGGGTAAATTCGACAAATCTTTTAACGAAGGTGTTTACAACGGCGTTAAAAAATATACGACAGACAGCGGCATTCAGGTTCGAGAGTTTGAGCCTAAAAATGAAGCCCAAGTAGAGCAAGGTTTACGCCGTCTTGCCAAACGAGGTTACTCGCCAATCGTTACTGTTGGTTTCAATATGACATCTGCGGTTGAGAAAGTGGCGAAAGATTTCCCTAACATCAACTTTACGCTTATCGATGGTGTGATCGATCTTCCGAACGTTCAGTCGGTTATCTTTAAAGAGCATGAAGGATCATTCCTTGTGGGTGCTTTGGCTGCCATGGCGTCTAAAACCGACATGGTTGGTTTTATCGGCGGTATGGATATTCCTCTTATTCGTAAATTTGGCTGTGGTTATGAGCAAGGCGTTAAATACGCGTCTTCTAGCGCAACCGTTTTTCAAAATATGACAGGCTCTACTGGTGCAGCGTTTAACGATCCAACGAAAGGGTCTGAACTTGCTAAGAGTCAGTTCTCTAAAGGCGCAGATGTTGTCTTTGCTGCCGCTGGTGGTACCGGCATCGGTGTGTATCAGGCTGCGAAAGATGAAGGTAAATTGGCCATTGGTGTTGATTCAAACCAAAACCATATTCAACCAGGCACAATGCTAACGTCTATGGTTAAGCGTGTAGATCAAGCCGCTTATAAAACATACAAAGACGCGGCAGCAGGTACTTGGAAGCCAGGTATGGTGGTTCTAGGTTTGGCTGAGGGCGGTGTTGATTGGGCGCTTGATGATAACAATGCAAGCCTCATCTCAGCGGATATGAAAGCGAAGCTAAAAGACATTCGCGCTAAGATTGTTAGCGGTGACATAAAAGTCCATGACTACATGTCAGACAATACTTGTAACTATTAAGTTACATAGAAAAACAGTTGCCCGTTATTAGCGGGCAGCTGTTTTTTTTGCTTTAGTATTCTTACTGAATGATGCAGCGATGAATTTGGATTGCAGACATTGATTACTATGTAAAAGAAGTAGTAACAAAAAACATACTGAGTGTTTTTGCCCATGAGGTACATTGAGTGTGTTCCATTTTAAGCAGATGAATTACTTTTAGATATGACAAATAAAACAATGCCTTACGCAATTGAATTGCGCGATATCAGCAAACGCTTTGGTGCCGTTCAGGCCAACAAAGATATTTGCTTACAAGTTCCTGCAGGTACGATTCACGGCATTATTGGTGAAAACGGCGCGGGAAAGTCCACCTTGATGAGTATCATCTATGGCTTTTATGAAGCCGATACTGGCCACATAGAAGTGGATGGTAAGCGTGTCGATATACGCAGTTCCCAAGATGCCATCAATGCGGGTATAGGTATGGTGCATCAGCATTTCATGCTGGTTGAGAATTTTAGTGTGCTTGAGAATGTGATCTTGGGTGCAGAAGGCGGTGCCTTGTTGAAAAACGGCATAGACACGGCTCGTGTGGAATTGCAGCGCCTCGCAAAAGAATACAGTTTGGACATTGATGTAGACGCAATCGTTGAAGAACTTCCGGTTGGTTTGCAGCAGCGAGTTGAAATATTAAAAGCGCTTTATCGTGGTGCTCGTATCCTCATATTGGATGAGCCAACGGGTGTGTTAACCCCGCAAGAAGCGGATCATCTTTTCCGTATTCTTAAAGCGCTAAAAGATCAGGGTGTTACCGTATTGTTAATTACGCATAAATTGCGTGAGATTATGGCGTCTACGGACAATATTTCCGTGATGCGCCAAGGTCAGATGGTCGCTCATCGTGAAACCTCGCAGACGAATAAAGAAGAATTGGCTGAGTTAATGGTAGGTAAGAAAGTGCGCCTAACCGTAGACAAAGGCGACGCCAAGCCAAGTGATGTTTTCCTTTCTGCTCGAAACTTGTCTTTGTTTGACAGCCAAGGCGTGAAACGCTTGAAGAATGTAAGTTTAGAGCTTCGTGCGGGTGAAATTCTTGGCATTGCAGGGGTTTCTGGTAATGGCCAAAGTGAATTATTGAATGTACTTTCTGGCATTGAGCCAATGAGCGAAGGTGAAATTCACGTTGCTGGTCAGGTTATCACGGCGAAAGCGCCAAAAGATGCGGCTGAAATGCGTGAGCTTAAAATGGCACATGTTCCAGAAGATCGACATAAAATGGGCCTAGTAACCGGTTTTGAAGCTTATGAAGCCGCTGTACTCGGTTATCACAATTCTGAAGCTTATAACGGTAAAATTCTCATGCACCGCAAGGTCATGATTGATGAGTGTAGTGAGCGAATGGCTGCTTGGGATGTTCGGCCACCGAATCCGCATTTGAAAACCGCGAATTTTTCGGGCGGTAATCAGCAAAAGATCGTTATTGCTCGTGAAGTCGAGCAGAACCCAGATATTCTCTTGATCGGCCAACCGACACGCGGTGTTGATATTGGGGCGATTGAAAATATACACGAACAGATTGTGAAACTAAGGGACTCAGGCAAAGCTATTTTGTTGGTCTCTGTTGAATTGGATGAAATTATGGCACTGAGTGATCGCATTTTAGTGATGTTTGATGGTGCGATTGTGGGCGAACTTGATGCAAAAGACGCTGACGAACGAACTTTGGGTCTAATGATGGCGAATGCTCACAACGAAGAAGAGGTGTCCGCATGAGTCAGGCGAAAGTTCCTGCTTGGGTCAACATGGCTCTTATCCCTATCCTTAATATTACACTCGCCTTTTTGGTTTCTGGTTTGGTGATCTTAGCCATCGGTGAAAACCCGCTCGAAGCCGCAGGCTATTTGATATACGGCGCTTTTGGTTACGATGAAGGGGTTGGTTATACTCTGTATTATGCGACAAACCTTATCTTTACCGGTTTGGCTGTATCGGTAGCTTTTAAAGGCGGCTTATTCAATATCGGTGGTGAAGGCCAAGCGTATATTGGTGGGTTGGGTGTTGGCTTGGTGTGTTTGTCCCTAGACAAAACCATGCCTTTTTATGTTATTGCACCTTTGGCGATTATTGGTGCGGGTGTCTTTGGTGCGGCTTGGGCGTATATCCCTGCGTATTTACAAGCGCGTCGTGGCAGTCACATTGTTATCACTACCATCATGTTTAACTTCATAGCCTCCTCTTTGATGGTTTACCTCATCGTAAACTGGTTAAAAGAAGACGGCCGTATGGCTCCGAATAGCCGCACGTTTGATGAAAATGCGTGGCTACCTTATCTGCATGAATTTTTATCGCCATTGGGTATTGAAATAGGTGATTCACCGCTTAACTTTGCTTTTGTGATTGCTTTGATCTGTTGTGTGCTTGTTTGGGCATTACTCTGGCATACGCGCTGGGGATATCAGTTGCGTACGTTGGGAACCAACCCGACAGCGGCGCGCTACGCAGGCATCGATACCGCTAAAGTAACCATTTGGGCGATGCTCATTTCTGGTGGTTTAGCGGGTTTTGTTGGCATCAACGAAATCATGGGTGTAAACCACAGTTTGTTGCTTAACTTCACTGCGGGTTATGGCTTTGCGGGCATTGCCGTTTCTTTGATGGGACGTAATCATCCGGTTGGTATCATTCTGGCCGCCATACTGTTTGGTGCCTTGTATCAAGGCGGGGCTGAGTTGGCGTTTGAAATTCCGACGATCACACCTGAAATCGTAGTCGTTATTCAAGGTTTGGTGATTTTATTCTCTGGTGCGCTTGAACACATGTTTAAAGATCGTATCGAAGGCTTTTTTATTCGCAGAGCGGTAGCGTAGGGAAAAAATATGTTTGAAACATTGATACTTATGTTAGACGCAACGATGCGGGTGTCTACTCCTTTGATTTTTGCTGCGTTAGCGGGTTTGTATTCCGAGCGAGCTGGCATTGTTGATATTGGCTTAGAAGGTAAAATTCTAGGCAGTGCTTTTGCTGCAGCGGCGGGAGCGGCGGTATTTGGATCGGCTTGGATCG
>TARA_R110001632_G_scaffold216330_1_pt1 | contig 120795 bp, 105 predicted proteins | sample TARA_R110001632 | Tara Oceans TARA_R110001632 (sample SAMEA4398266) | marine metagenome | biome: Polar Biome; feature: [SRF] surface water layer (ENVO:00010504); material: water (ENVO:00002006), including particulate matter (ENVO:01000060) such as... | depth 5 m
TGTTCTAAACAGAAATTAACATTGACTTTTAACACAGTTCATTGCGAGGCGCAAACCATGTGATAACAATGGTCTGTAACGAAGCAGTCTAAGTAGCACTTCTGGGCAGAGCTGATAGGTGAAACTGATTCAGCTAATAAGCTTACTTAATAATAACAAACTCTACCCTGCGGTTTTTTTCGCGGCCAGAGTCTATTGAGTTCTGGCCTACTGGTTTTTCGCCACCATAACCTACAGTTTCTATGCGTTTTCCAGAGATTCCTTTTTCTACAAGGTAATCTTTAACCGCATTTACACGATCTAATGAAAGCTCTTTGAGCAATTTAGGATTCCCCCGGTTATCGGTATGGCCTTCTAAACGAATTTCTAAATCTGGGTTGTTCTTCATCAACTCAATCAAAACGGCTAGTTGAGTAGCGGTAGTTTTCGCATCGGCAAAAGAAGAAGTTCCTTCATTGAAAAGCACATTCGGGATCTGGATTTTTGTACCTACTTCCCTTGGTGTAAGTCTAAAACCTTCAACACCTTTGGCTTCAACAACACCTTGCGATGGCGTAGCAGAAGCCATAAAAGTCTCTTTGTATTTCAGAAAACCCTCGGCCTCTATCTCAACATTCACTTCAATGCCTTCTTCAATGGTTACTAAAAATTTCTTGTCTGGGGAATCTAAATCGGCAGTATTCACTTCAACTTCCTTTTCTCCAAAATTGAGCTTTACCATACCGTTTATTGGTTGATCATTACGAATATCCAGTACCTGCATGGTCATTACTACAACGGGCTTTACGGGCTCTTTTGGTATGGTTGGTTGAGAAATAGGCGTTTCCGTCTCCGATACAATTTCTTGCAACACCTTTTCCGTTTTGTTCAGCGGAAAGCCAAAGATGTCTCCAAAGCCTTCGCTGTTTTGGGTAGAAGAAAAATAGGCCAGTTCACCTAATTTCGGAATTGCATACCCCAACTCTACTCCCGCTGTATTCACTTCTGACCCTAAGTTAACAGGCTCTGTCCAGTCTCTCCACGTATTATCTTTGCGTTGACTAACAAAAATATCGCGTCCCCCTTGACCACCAAAGCCATTTGAAGAGAAGTACAAAGTCTTTAAATCTGGTGCTAAATAGGGCGCCCATTCTTCACCTAGGGTATTCACATCTACTCCTAAATTCTCTGGAGGAGTCCAACTGCCATTGCTTTCTTTAAAAGTGACGTATAGGTCTTCATTCCCGAAAGTATCATAGCTTTTATAAGACAAGATCATAACCTTTTCATCTGGCGAAATTGAACCGCTGATATACTCTGAAAAATTTTCAAAGTAGCGAATATCTACTGGTTGTGGCACCGACCAATGGTCTCTTACCCATTCCGCCATAGCAATTCCTTTGTGTAAATTCCCAGCTGAGTCTTTATAGTTCAATAGATAGATTCGTTCTCCATCTGCTGAAAAACCGACAATCCCATTCAGTCCTGTATGATTAATAGTTGGCCCACCATGTTTGGCTACAGACCAACCTGTTTCGGTTTTATCTGAATACCAAATATCACCACGGTCAATTACGCCTCCTTCATTGCGAGGGTGGCCAGAGCGCACAAAATACATACGCTTGCCATCGGGAGTAAGCACAGGGTTTTGTTCATCAAAACTGGAGCTTATACTGTCCATTTTAATATGGCTTTGGGATTGCCCCAACAGCATTACCTGATTGCAAAAAAGAACAAGAAGAATGGTATATAAAGTCGTTTTCAAAGCTAGTATTGCGTTTCCTTTTCTTTCAACGTATGAAATAGAAAATATTTCGCTTCGAAGATAAGGGTTAAGCTTTAAACTACCCTGAGATAGCTGGTGAATAACATTTTTTAACAAGGGCTTAGAAATTAGTATTTAGCAACTGGTATTTAGAACCAGATTCCTTTTTGTTATTCGGGAAGTTTTCAGCACTTTCAAATCAAAATTTTAGCATGAGCCATATTGACTCTTTCAAACACGAACTGGTTGGGTATTTAGGGATAATCTCTGTTTATCATCCTTTAGAAGATATTGACGGAGATTTTGTCTGTACTACCAATCAGTTGGTTATTGGTGGCGGAAGTGGTGAGCATCCTGCTTTGGTGATTGAGAGTTTGGTGCATGCAGTTGCTTTATTCTTGAAAGAGGAAATTCCAAATATCAAGAAATTAAGGCATTGGGAAAGCATAATCGCACCCTATTTGAATAAGACCTCTAGTGAACTGCTGACTTATTACGAATGGACAGAAGATACACATAAAGAGTTTGCTGAGATGTCTAAATCGGATACTTTGCCTTGCCAACGTATGCGTCATGAAATTAACGATTGGGTTGTTTTTGGCATTGGGGAATTTGTTTTCTTTTCTCTCCCCCATTTGGCCAATGAAATCATGAGTCAGCTTGACAATCCTTATGAAGAGTTTCGCCATATGCGCTATAATAATATTATGGTGGTTCCTCCCAATTTTCCTGTTTATAGTAATGGCGGCAATATGTTCTTTAAAAAATGAAACCAGAATTTACCTATATAGAGCAGTTCATCAATCGAATTGATGTAGAATGCCCCAGTTGCAAAGCCAAAGCAGTTGTGACTTCAAACCCAGAAAACCGAGCAGAAACCAGATTTACATGCATAAGCTGTGGTTCTACAAAATATTGGGTGGGTAAAGCGAACGTATTTCAAACAGGAAGCAGTCAATTTTTCTCTGGAGGAATTCTTATGGGCAGCCCAATTGATTGTTACTTCAAGTATCCCTTATGGTATACAACAGAAGTTAAAGGGGAAGTACTTTTTGGCTACAACCTAGAACACCTCGACTACTTACTCAATTTCATTTCGAACAAAGTGAGAGAGCGTCAGCCCAATGAGCATGGCTGGAGCAACCGAAGTTTGGAAAATAGATTGCCCAAATGGATGCTTTCTGCTAAAAACCGAGAGGTGATTGAGAAAAAACTGAAAGAACTAATTGAAAAGGGTGTTTAGGGTTTAGGGTTTAGGGTTTAGGGTTCGAAACGCAGAACTGAAATTTATAGGAGACTTAACCCTCCAAGAATTTACACAATAGGCTGTGAAAGTGGTGGACTCCTTTTTCCATTTTAGGTGAATACCTTCCTGACTTATAAAATCGAGAGTTAATCCCCTTCTGAACACCTTCTACCACAAACTCATCTTCGCGTTCTACCTTATCCAATAAAGCACCAGCACCACTGTCCATTTTGCTTTCGTCATACACATAAGTAATAAAGCTTACGCGAGTTCGGTTTACAGAAATTGGTTTGACAACATTGATGGAAAGCCCCCAAGGATAGAAATTGAACATCATATTCGGGAATACCCAGAAATAATAGGCGGCCACATTCTTACCGTAATCCATATGGCTTTCCGGTAGATCAAAGGTATCTTCGGCTGAATCGGCATAACCAATTTGAAGGTTCATGTGCTCATACAATACCGTTTCGTAAGAACCGTAATCCAAAACAGCATTCAAATCGCTATGCACAAAAGGAATATGGAAACCTTCCAGGTAATTATCGCAATACAAAGACCAATGAGCATTCACTAAGTAGTCTTGCGAACGCTGCGAATCATGCCTAAACTCATGCAAGGGCATAAAGCCAATGCGTTCTAGCATTCCTTCCAACATAGGTTCAAAATCGAAACTGGGATCGAGTCCCATAAACAGTAAAGGCCCTAACTGCTTCAGTGGAAATTGATGCAGACTGTCAGAGGCGCAAGGAAAGTTCTCAGCTTCTTTAAACTCAGGCATGTGTTCAAAAGCCCCATCCAAGCCAAACCTTCGACCATGGTATTTACAGACTAACTTTCGCTCCGAACCGGGGTGATGACAAACAATATTTCCCCGATGCGTACAAACATTGGTCAGACAATGAATCTCTTCATCCTCGGTTCTGGTTAATAAAACGGGCTCTGTTAGGTAGCCCTCTAATAGTGTGAATGGATAAACTTGCTTCGGTAACTTCACCAAAGACTCGTCTCCAATCCATTGCCAAGATTTTAAAAAAACCTTCTCCTTTAATTCCTCAAATACTTGAATGTCACGATAAAAACTAGAAGGAAGCGTATGTGCTTTTTCAATTTCTGGATGAATGGAGTAGTTAGGCATGCTCAGCTTTTATCAATATATTTCAAATGGAATACATGCTAAAATAGGTATTCTAATTCGATTTTTTCAGCTATGAGCAACAGCAAAAACTCCAGTAAAAAATTAGGCGTTTGGACTACCACCGCACTCGTTGTTGGCAGCATGATTGGTTCGGGCATATTCTCATTACCTGTTGCATTGGCTCAATTTGGAGGCATCAGCCTTTTCGGCTGGGTCTTCGCTGCCTTGGGTGCTTTTATTTTGGCTAAAATTCTAGGTCAGTTAAGTAAGGTAATACCAGATACTGGCGGCCCATATGCCTATAGCCGAGCGGGCTTTGGAGACTTCATTGGTTTCTTTGTAGGCTGGGGCTATTGGTTATCACTTTGGGCAACAAACGCTGCCATTGCCATCTCCTTTGTAAGCTATTTGAGCGTATTTATTCCAATCTTAAAAGACAATTCACTTCTCTCCTTAATTACCGCTTTAATCACCATTTGGCTACTGACAGCGCTAAACAGTTATAGTGTTAAAGGAGGCGGTAAAACCCAGTTGATAACTACGCTGCTGAAAATTGTTCCCTTATTAGCGATTACTGTCGGAGGCTTTTTCTTTATTGACTGGAGCAATTTCAGCCCTTTTAATGTGAGCGAAGTTTCATCTATTCAGGCCATTACCATTAGTACGGCCATATGCCTCTTCGCTTTTTTAGGTATTGAAGCCGCCACAATACCAGCAGGAAATATTAAGTCACCTGAAAAAACGATTCCGAAAGCCACCATGTATGGAACAATAGCGGTTTCCATTCTTTATATGGCCAGTTCTTTTGCTTTGTTTAGCGTGTTACCTCCAGCTGAAATGGCCAATACCGTTTCTCCTTTTTCAGATGCCGCCTCTAAAATGTGGGGCGCGAATGCGGAATACATTGTAGCCGCAGGTGCTTGTATTTCAACTTTTGGAGCCTTAAATGGCTGGATTCTAATTTCCGGGCAAATGCCCCTGGCAATGGCCAATGATGGAATTCTACCCAAGCCCTTCGCCAAAATCAATAAAAATGAGTCGCCTTACTTTAGCATCATTGTATCAAGCGTAATTGTCACCATTTTATTATTGCTCAATCAAACCAAAGGCTTGGCCGATGTTTATACTTATATGATATTGTTAAGCACTGTCGCCACACTGGTATCTTATATCTTTAGCGTATCGGCATTTGGCTTATTTTCCATTGAGCGGAAATACGGTTTCAAGCCAAAACTCACCAATTTCATCCTTAGCCTAATAGGCTTCGGCTTTTCCATTTGGATGATGTTTGGCTCTGGTCATGAGGCTGTTTCAGTTGGTTTTATTGGTCTTTTATTGGGAATTCCAGTCTATATTTGGAGTAAACGAAAAATCTAAAATGCATACCTCTCATTCGGAATACGGAACAATTAAATCCCTTTGGATCAAGCCTGTAAAACATGGTTTTGTAGATCAGCAAATGATTGACAGCCAATGGATAGATTTGAACTTTCTGGAATGCCCCAGCTACCCAAAAGCACTTCAGGAATACGATAGTTTCAAAGCGAATTTCTATTTCCTTGGTCCGAACTTAAAGACTTTCGGTTCGAATGATTATGTGAAAATAGATTCCATATACTGTAGAGATGCTTCGATCGCTACTGACTACGGAATGATTCTCTGCAATATGGGTAAAGCCGGCAGAGTCAATGAACCCATGTCGCACAGAGAAGCTTATGAGGCGGCTGGCATAAAGATTTTCGGGCAAATTGAAGGACCTGGTACCTTGGAAGGCGGTGATGTGGCTTGGCTCGATGAAAAAACTTTGGCGGTTGGAAATACTTACCGCACCAACCCAGAAGGAATCAGGCAACTCAAAGCGCTTTTGGAACCCAAAGGAATTGAGGTGCTTATCGTAGATTTACCACATTACAAAGGCCCCTCCGATGTATTCCATCTTATGTCTATTCTTAGCCCTGTGGATAAAGATTTGGCTGTGATTTACTCTCCGTTAATGCCTATTTCCTTTAGAAATGAATTAATCAGAAGAGGTTTTGAGTTTATAGAAGTGCCCGAAGACGAGTTTGATTCTATGGGTTGTAATGTATTGGCCATTTCGCCCAGAAACTGCTTAATGGTGGACGGAAATCCTTCCACCGAAGAACAGTTGAAAGCAGCGGGTTGCAGGGTAACGACCTATCAAGGCGATGAAATAAGCTATAAGGGCGGTGGTGGTCCTACTTGCCTTACAAGGCCAATGATGAGGGAAATATAAGCACTTTCATTTCACCCAATCCAAATTCATTTCGAATAGAAGCCTTAAAACTTTTTAGGCTCTAAATTCTATGCGATCTTCGTAAGCAGAACGGCTCATGGTTCGTTCTTCCAACATCAAAAATCGAATACTTATGCCCCATCAAGCCAATCGACTGATCAATTCTTCCTCCCCTTATCTTTTACAGCATGCCTATAATCCTGTAGACTGGTTTCCTTGGGGTGAAGAAGCTTTAGAAAAGGCGAAGAAAGAAGACAAACCGATTATCGTGAGTATTGGCTATTCGGCTTGCCATTGGTGTCATGTGATGGAAAGAGAAAGCTTTGAGAACGAGAAAATTGCAGAAATCATGAACGCGCATTTCGTTTGCATTAAAGTGGACAGAGAAGAGCGTCCGGATGTGGATCAAGTGTATATGGATGCCGTGCATGCCATGGGTTTGCAAGGAGGTTGGCCGCTAAACGCCATTCTCCTACCCGACCAACGCCCATTTTATGGAGGGACATATTTTCCAGCACAAGGCTGGGCTAACTTGCTGCTTCAAATCGCCAAAGTATTTAAAGAACAACGTGCCGAATTAGAAAAATCGGCTGAAGGTTTTATGAATTCGCTCAGCGTGAGTGATATTCAAAAGTATGGCTTGAATTCTATCGGTGCGGATTTCAGCAAAGCGGATTTGAGCCAAATGTTTAAGATTCTCAGTCAGAATTTTGACAAGGAAAAGGGAGGCATGAACAAAGCTCCTAAATTCCCAATGCCTGTCATTTATTCCTTTTTGCTTCGCGAATTTGAAGCGAATAAAAACGAGGCCGCTTTGGCTCATGTAAAGCTTACGCTCAACAAAATGGCTTTCGGAGGGCTCTATGATCAAATTGGAGGTGGCTTTACCCGCTACTCTACCGATGCTGATTGGTTTGCTCCCCATTTTGAAAAAATGCTTTACGACAATGGGCAGCTTGTAAGTCTATATTCTGAAGCCTTTCAGGCCACAAAAGACCCACTTTATAAAGAAATCGTTTTTCAAACCATTGAATGGCTTCAAAGAGAAATGACTACCGAAGAAGGCGGATTCTATTCAGCTTTAGATGCGGACAGCGAAGGAGAAGAAGGGAAATTCTACTGCTGGACAGCGGCAGAATTTCGTGAGGTACTTGGCCCCGATGCCGAACTGATGTTTGCCTACTACAACCTCACTGAAAAAGGAAATTGGGAGCCTCAAAAGAACATTCCACATAGAAACCTAACCGACTCAGAATTTGCAAAGGCTCATCACCTTTCCTTAGAAGAACTTCAAGGCTTAGTAAAAGCAGCTAACCTAAAACTGCTCAAGCAAAGAGAAAACAAGGTGCGTCCTGGTTTAGACGATAAAATACTTTCTGGCTGGAATGGACTTATGCTCAAGGGTTTGGTAGATGCCTACGCAAGCTTTCAAACACCAGAGTTTCTTCAAATGGCCATTAAAAATGCAGAGTTCATTTGCGCCAAAATGAAAAACGGAAAAGGGCTATTCCGAAATTATAAAGCAGGAAAAGCCAGTATTGACGCCTATTTGGAAGATTATGCAGCGGTAACTCAGGCTTTTAACGCACTCTATCAAGTCACCTTTGATGAGAAATGGCTCAACGAAGCTGTCCAATTGACAGAATACACCATCGCACATTTTTACGATGAAGAAGAGCGCTTTTTCTTCTTCACCAATGATGAATCTGAAAAACTGATTGCACGAAAGAAAGAGATTTTCGACAACGTCATTCCAGGGTCAAATTCATTGATGGCCCAAAATCTATATACTTTAGGTACCATCACCAGTAATCAAACCTATACCGACATGGCAATCGAAATGCTCGGTAGGGTGAAGAAAATGGTCATGGTAGAACCTCAATATTTAACCAATTGGGCCTGTTTGGCTACCCAAATGGTAACACCCACTGCTGAAATCGTTATGGTGGGGAGTGATATTCAAACACAGGCCTTTAGTTTCTTTGATCAATTTATGCCGAATAAGGTGTTGGTTGGTGCAGAAAACGAAGGCACGAGTAAACTTGCACTATTGGCGAACCGAGGCAGACTTAATGATCAAACCACTTTTTACGTTTGTTTCAATAAAGCCTGTCAACTGCCGGTAAATTCAGCAAGTGAAGCAATAAATCTAATTCAGGATAGAAAATAGTTTTGGCAGACGAGGATTATTTCTAACCTTGCCAAAGGTTCAAAACCAAGGTGTTTCCATAACGATTTGACGATAGAACAACTCAATATTGACGATGCAAATGAGCAGGTGCTTTTTGCCGATGTGGCTTTATCAGTCCCTGTGCCCATGCTTTACACTTATAGTATTCCTGCGGAATATCGTGGGAATATAAAAGAGCGGACGAGGGTAATCGTTCAGTTCGGGAAAAAGCGAATCGTTACAGGCATTGTTGAGAAAGTGCACGGGAATCGACCTGATATCTATGCTACCAAGCCCATTTTAGAAGTGTTGGATACAGAGCCCATCATTACCCGCATGCAAATGGAGGTAATGAAATGGATGTCGGATTATTACATGTGCACCTTTGGCGAAGTAATTAATGCCGCTTTACCTTCTGGCCTTAAACTGAGCAGTGAATCGCGTATTCAGTTGCACCCACACAACGATTGGAACGATAGTGAATACCCTTTCGATGACCGAGAGCTGCTGATCTTGAAGGCACTAGAGAACAAAGACTCACTTACCTACAAAGAAGCAGCAGAGGTAATTGATCAAAAAAGTGCGCTTAGGTTTATTAAATCCCTCATTCAGAAAGAAGTCATCATTATTTATGAGGAAGTAAGAGAGAAGTATAAACCTAAAATTGTAAAGAAAATACGTCTGGCGGCAAGTTACGCTACAGATGAAAAAACACTTCAATCACTTTTTGCTGAACTTGAGAAAAGACCAAAGCAAAGTGACATTCTACTCAAGTATCTTCAAATGGTGCCTGTGTATCAGAAGCCTGAACGGAATGAAGGCGGTATTCCTAAAAGCACATTTAATGAAGCTGGACTCTCCGTTTCATCACTAAACACCCTAATCAAAAACAAAATATTTGAGGAATTCGAAGAGATTATTTCTCGTTTTGAAGAGAACACCGAAGTTTTTGAAGCTTCTCCCCTTTCCGAGGTTCAAGAAAAAGCCAAGCAGGAAATTCTCGATATTTTTGAAGAGAAATCAACTGCCTTACTCCATGGAATTACGGGCAGCGGAAAGACAGAAATCTATATTACCCTTATACAAGAAGCTCTAGACAATGGCTTGCAGGTACTTTATCTACTTCCCGAAATCGCTTTAACCGCTCAGATTGTAAACCGCCTAAAAGTGGTTTTTGGTGATCGAATGGGGGTTTATCATTCCAAATTCTCTGACAATGAGCGTGTGGAAGTTTGGATGGGCTTATTGGATGGCCGTTTCGATTTCATTGTAGGTGTAAGAAGCGCCATTTTCTTACCCTTTACCGATTTAGGATTAATCATTGTGGACGAAGAGCATGAAAACTCATACAAGCAATATGAGCCCGCTCCTCGTTATCATGCCCGTGATGTCGCGCTTTTTCTAGCCCATAAACACGGAGGTAAAACTATTTTAGGTTCTGCCACCCCTTCCGTGGAGTCTTTCTACAATGCCAGAATAGGCAAATATGGATTGGTGACCATCAACAGCCGTTATGGCGATGCACAATTGCCTCAAATGGTTTTCGCTGACATTAGAACTGAAAAGAAACGTAAAACAGCCACTGGAAACTTCTCTTCTGTACTTATTGAAGCTTTGGGCGGAATACTGGAGAAGAAAGAGCAAGCCATTGTGTTTCAGAACCGCAGAGGCTATTCAAACTTCATTACCTGCGATGACTGCGGTTATACTCCCGAATGCCCAAGATGCGCAGTAAGCCTTACTTATCATCAGTATAAAAACCAGCTCAACTGCCATTATTGCGGACATAAAGAGCCTGTCCCCGTCACCTGCCCTGCTTGCGGTAGCCAGCGCATTAGAACGGTAGGTTTTGGAACCGAAAAGATTGAGGAAGACCTCAAACTGATTTTCCCTGAAGCAAAAATCCAGCGCATGGATTTAGAAACCACACGTGTTAAATACGCCTACCATAACATTATTAAAGATTTTGAGGATGGTAAAATAGACATTCTGGTGGGTACGCAAATGGTAAGCAAAGGCCTTGATTTTGATCGCGTAAGCTTAGTGAGTGTTTTCGATATTGATCGAATGATCCATTTCCCGGATTTCAGATCGATGGAGCGTACTTACCAATTGACCACCCAAGTAAGTGGAAGAGCAGGTAGAAAAGACATTGCTGGAAAAGTAATTATTCAAACAAGTGACCCAGAACAGCCGATTCTAAAGTTGATTTCGCAACAGAATTACAGTACTTTCTTCGATTTAGAAATGCAGGAAAGGGAGAAGTTCAACTATCCGCCTTTTTCTAGAATGATTAAAATTTTGGTGAGAAGTAAGGATAAAAAACTCTCTAAAGATGCTGCCGAATTTTTAGGGAATATTCTGAAAGAAGACTTAGGAACATACCGTGTTTTAGGACCGCATGAGCCCATTATTAATAAAATACGAGATAAATACCTGATGGAAATTTACCTCAAAATTGAACGCAAATACAATATCAATTCGGTTAAGGAAAAGATTAAAGCTGCCTACTTAGAAGCCCTTCGTAAAAAGAGCTTCTCGCAAGTAGAGTTTATTACTGATGTTGATCCTTATTAGGTTCCTTCACCTATTCACTCCTCGTCAAACTCTTCGCTATTATCTATAGGCGAATCCTTCGGCTCTACTTTTGGGTCAACCCTAGGTTCAACCTTCTTCGGAACAATAGACGGATTGGCCTGCGTTTTTATTGGCTCTGTAGTTCGTAAGTCTGGCTCCATACGCTCAATAAAATATGAGATTTTGCGTGCTCCTTTAAGGTTTTCAGGAAGTTTATCGGTGTTCTTGCTAAAACTAACCAAACCCCAAGTCATAATGATACTTGTAGAAAGAATGGTAATCAAAATAATATCTCCGTTAAATAATTCGGACTGAAGTTCTACCGGAATTGAGAAAAACAAGAGTACCGTAATTAAGCCTCTTGGGGTAATCATAAGTTCTGGTAAAATAGATTTCTTCCAGAAAAACGCCTTCAATACAATAAATCGGATCACAAAGAATGAAGCTACAATCATTAAGCTAACACCCAATACTTCTAGATTAACCAAAGCATTAAGATTAATTGTGGTTCCGAACACAACAAAGAAGAAAGTACGTACTACAAATGCTGTTTCTCGAGTAACCAAATGAAGTTCATCCAGAATTTTATCTATAACATCATGTTTGACCCACTTTTTAAGCTTGCCAACAAAAAAGAGTTGACTATTATTAATCACTAAACCGAACGTAAGTATAATTACCAAAGAAGAAAGGTGCATTTGCTTACCAATGGCATAAATCAAAATCAACATAGCAATCAATAAAAAGAGCTTTACCTCTCCTTCTATTCGCTGAAACAACACCACTAAACCATAGCTGAAAACGAATGAGATAATGATAGTTATAATGATGTTGCCTATAATTCCGTACACTACTTCGCCTGCCTGTTCCGTTTCGGCATTTCCTGTTAGAAAGTAGAAAAACATTATCCCGAGAATATCAGAAAATGTACTCTCGTATATCATAAATTCCTTTTTGTCTTTCACCAAACTGCTTACACTGGGAATAACAATGGCGCTACTTACAACGGAAAGCGGAATGGCATACACCAAAGAAATGAGCGGGGTTTCTTGATAAAAGTGATTAATGATTACAGAAATAAGAAATGCACAGCCTCCCAATGAAATTAAGGCCACCGCAAATGATTTCCATATAATGGGCCATTTTTCCTTACTCAACTCTAGGTCTAACGCGGCCTCCAATACAATCATAATAAGCCCTACAATCCCTAAAAGCTCTAAAGTGCTAAAAATCAGTTTGTCTTGATTAATGCCATAAGCATCTAGCCCATACTTTATCCCAATACCTAAAAGGATCAAAAGGATAACACTTGGAATGTTTGTACGCTTCGAAAGTATATTAAATAAGTGCGAAAAAATGATCACACAAGACAGCGCTATGACAAGGTTGTATACATTCATGGCCTAATAATAGGGAAAAGATAAATTATGAGCCTATAAAACGAGGTTAATTATTGACTTCAACCTTATTTTTACGTTTACGGTTACAAATAAGAATCTATTAAAAATTGAGATTATCATATTTTACAAAGCTGATTTTGACTACAGATCGAAAAAAGATTCGGTAGGTTTAATTAAAAATAACCCGTTATGCTCTAATATTGCAACAATGAAAAGCCTGTTCAAATCTATTCTAATATCACTGACCTTATTGGTATATGGCATTGGTGTGGATAACCTCTTGCACAGTGCTTTAATTGAAGCCCAAGTTAATCACCAACAGACCGATCAGGTCAAAAGTGATTTTGCTCCTCTTTATTCTAGTTTGTTTCATTTGCCATCTTACAGTGAGTTGGTCAGCGAAACATCAACCAATTTTCAAGAGTCTGAACAAATCTATTTACCTCAATGGGCTACTGTTAAAAGTTCTAACTCTAGTTTAGGTCAGCAAAGCATTTGGCGAAATGATCTCTTGAGATTTAGACGGATTAACTTTAGTCTTTCGGTAAAAGACATCATCTTCCCTTTTCATACTTTTTCGTAAAGCACTCCATTTATCTTCCTAGCTAACAATCGGTTAGCACATCATCTTAATCTGGCTTCAGAATTCACACCTACAATTCTCTAGCCTTCAACATTATTTAATCAGAAAGAAAATGGAATTATCATCAACGCTATTTGGCTTAGCTGCCATGGCTGTATTTGTTCTCCCTATCGTTTATTTACAAGGGATACAAAAGAGAAAAGAAAAAGTATTATTCGCTGAATTTCTTCAGCTAGCTCAAGAAAAGGGCTTAAAAGTTACCCTGAGTGAGGTATGGAACTATGTCTATTGTTTGGGTATTGACACTCAATCGAAACAACTTATTCACTTTAAAAAGAAGGGTGAAACACCTGAAATTCGGGTTATAGATTTAAAGCCATTTAAAAAATGTAGTGTCAGTAAAACTGTGAGGACGGTAAAAACTAATGATGGTCCAGTAGCTATAATTGAGCGTTTACATTTAACTCTAACACCTTCAAACACTCAAAGTAAAGTTGAAAATATAGAGTTTTATAATGCAGATGAAAGTAGTTCGATTACAACGGAATTGCCACTGGTTGCCAAATGGGAAAAACAAATTAATCAAGCGCTTCAGGCTTAACATAAGCTTCTAATAATAGTCTTGTGGGTTTTAAAGCTCACAAGACTATTTTTCTAAAAGGAATTCATAAGATTGAATCAATAACCACGCTCAAAAGTTATCTTTGCTGTTTCAAAACCATTTTCAGAATTAAACCACTACTAGTTGAGTTTAACCATAGAGAACATTATGTTGATTGGCTCGCTATTGCTGTTCATCAGCATTATTGCGGGTAAAACCTCTTATCGTTTTGGTGTACCCACCTTAGTATTGTTCTTGGCTATAGGCATGTTGGCTGGCTCTGATGGTATTGGAGGAATCTATTTCGATAACCCCTCAGTGGCGCAGTTTATTGGAGTGGTTTCGCTTAACTTCATTCTCTTCTCTGGAGGGCTCGATACCAATTGGTCTTCCATTAAACCCGTATTATGGCAAGGGATTTCACTTTCAACTCTTGGTGTTTTGCTTACAGCAGTAAGCATGGGCACATTCGTTTGGGCCATTACTGACTTTACTATTTACGAAGGCCTTTTACTTGGTGCAATTATATCTTCCACCGATGCAGCAGCTGTTTTTTCCATTTTAAGAGGGAAAAACCTTGCTCTTAGAAATAACCTAAGACCTACCCTAGAACTGGAGAGTGGCAGTAATGACCCAATGGCTTATGTGTTGACCATTGCTTTCTTGGCTCTAGTGATGAATCCAGACCAGAGTTTATTCTCTATTATTCCATTGTTTCTGAAACAAATGATTATTGGAGGCATTGCTGGATTGCTCTTCGGAATGGCCAGTAAGTATGTAATTAACAAAATCAAACTTGGGTTTGAAGGGCTTTACCCTGTATTGGTAATTTCATTAATGTTCATCACTTTTTCCGGTACCGATGCGCTAGGTGGAAATGGTTTTTTGGCTGTTTATTTATGCGCTGTTTATCTGGGAAATCAGGACTTAATCCATAAAAAAACCATTCTCAAAATGTTTGATGGTTTGGCTTGGCTTATGCAAATTGTGCTCTTCCTTACGCTTGGTTTATTAGTTTACCCCACTGAAATACTTCCAATATTAGGCATTGGTTTGCTCATTTCACTTTTCCAGATTTTTATAGCGAGGCCAATCAGTGTATTCTTAAGCCTTACTCCTTTTAAAATGAAGATGAGAAGGCGTTTTTATATTTCTTGGGTAGGGCTTAGAGGTGCTGTTCCTATCGTTTTTGCTACTTACCCATTAATTGCAGGAATAGAAAAGGCCAATATGATTTTCAATATCGTATTCTTTATTTCACTGTCTTCGGTACTTATTCAAGGCACCACCCTGTCTGTAATAGCAAAATGGCTTAACGTAGCTTTGCCAGAAGATTCTAAACCGAAGTCGCCCTTGGACGATCTTCTTTCAGAAACAGCCAAGGCAATTATGGTAGAAATTAAAATGCCAGAAAATGGTATTGCTGTAAACAAAAAGATCGTTGATCTTCATTTCCCCAAAACGGCACTTATTGCAATGATTAACCGCGATAACAAGTTTATTACACCAAGTGGGGCTACAGAAATTTTTGCTGAAGACACTCTAGTGGTTCTTTCTGACACCCAAGAAGGTATCAACCAAGTATATGAGTGCCTTCAAATTGAACCAACTTAAAGTCGGTTTATCAGAATAGCTTTTCTGCAATCTGTTTTACTACTTGAGACTTACTCATAGTATAGTAATGTAAGCAAGGTACTTTTGCTTCCATTAATTCTTTAGACTGCTGAACACACCATTCAATCCCCACTTCTTTTGCTGCTTTATTATCCTTGCATTTATCAAGCTCGTCCACCAAGTCATCTGGCAAATCAACATGGAAAATGCTCGGCAAAATAGTACTATGATTGAGGGTAGTCAGTGGCTTTAAACCCGGAATAATTGGCACATTGATATCTGCTTTTCTACACTTCTCTACAAAGTCGAAATACTTTTGATTATCAAAGAACATTTGGGTTACGATATACTCAGCCCCCATATCTACTTTTTGTTTCAGGTACTTCATGTCGCTTTTTAAGCTGGGTGCTTCAAAGTGTTTTTCAGGATAACCAGCCACTCCCATAGAAAAATTGGTCTTAGCCATTTCTACTTCTTCGTGAAGATACTTTCCTTGATTTAAGTCCAACACTTGCTGCATTAACTCAGTGGCATACGAATGTCCGTCTGGGTCTGGCACGAACCTTCCTTCTGATTTTATGGCATCTCCACGCAAAACCAATACATTATCAATCCCTAAGAAATCAAGATCGATAAGTGCGTTTTCTGTTTCTTCTCTACTAAATCCTCCACAGATAATATGGGGTACAGCGTCTACTCCATATTTGTTCATTATGGCCGCACAAATCCCTACAGTTCCCGGACGTTTACGAGTGGTTACTTTTTCAAGCAATCCATTGTCGTGTTGTTTATATATGTATTCTTCTCGATGATAAGTAACATCAATAAACGGTGGATTGAACTCCATTAAAGGATCAATTGCATCAAAAATACCATTTACATTTTCTCCTTTTCTTGGTGGGAGAATTTCGAAGCTAAAGAGCGTTTTGCCTTTGGCTCTTTTTATATGTTGGGTTACTTTCATTCTTTCGTAGATCAGTTATCAGTAAATCAGAGAATCAGGTCTAAATATCATATGCTAAGTTTGGAGCTAGCCATTTCTCCGTTTCTTCCAAAGTCATTCCTTTTCGTTTGGCGTAGTCGGTTACTTGGTCTTTTTCAATTTTACCTAAGCCAAAATACTTCGCTTCTTCGTGCATAAAGTAAAGGCCGCTTACAGAAGAAGCTGGATACATTGCCATTGATTCTGTGAGAATAATTCCAGTATCTTCCTGAGCGTTCAGTAAGTCAAAGAGTATTGGCTTTTCGGTATGGTCTGGGCAAGCAGGATAACCTGGTGCTGGCCTAATTCCTTGGTAACTTTCTTTTATTAAAGATTCATTGTCTAAAGTTTCATCCTTGGAGTAACCCCAAAGTTCCTTCCTAACTATCGCGTGCATGGCTTCAGCAAAGGCTTCAGCCAATCGGTCGGCAATGGCTTTTATCATAATGGAGTTGTAATCATCATGATCCTTTTCGTATTTTTCAATTAAAGGCTCTATACCTAGCCCACCCGTTACCGCAAAACCACCAATATAATCGACTTTACCTGAAGCTTTTGGTGCAACAAAATCGGCCAATGACAAATTGGGAATGCCCGTGCCTTTTTTACCTTGCTGTCTTAGGCTATGGAATACAGTTTTTACTTCGGAACGAGTTTCATCGGTGTATACTTCGATATCATCACCAACACTATTTGCTGGGTAAAGCCCCACTACCCCATTGGCCTGTAACAGGTTTCCCTCGATTACTTCATCGAGTACTTTTTGAGCATCATCAAACAGCTTTTTAGCTTCTTTACCAATGGTCTCGTTTTCGAAAATTCGTGGATACTTACCTTTTAGCATCCAAGTTTGGAAGAAAGGAGTCCAGTCGATGTATTCTCTAATTATATTTAGGTCGAAGTTTTTGAACACCTTATTGCCTATAAAAGTCGGGATCACGTATTCCTTTTCTTCCCAGTTTACTTTCAGTCTATTTCCTAAAGCCCTTTCATAAGGAATGTAATGCTTGATTTCTTTACGATTGGCATGCTCTTCTCTTAGTTTGGCATACTCTCTCTTAATTTCAGCATTGTACTCTGTTTTTCGTTCTCCGCTTATCAGTTCTCCGGCTACAGGCACACTTTTGGAAGCATCTAAAACATGGATGACTGGGCCAGAATAAACAGGATCAATTTTCACTGCTGTATGGATTCGAGAAGTAGTTGCTCCACCTACCATTAAAGGAAGTGTCATTTTTCTTCTTTCCATTTCTTTAGCCACATGCACCATTTCATCTAACGAAGGTGTAATTAAGCCACTTAAACCAATCACATCTACATTTTCCTCAATGGCCTTGTCCAGAATCTTTTCAGCTGGTACCATTACGCCCATATCGATGATTTCGTAATTGTTGCATGCCAAAACCACTCCTACAATATTTTTCCCAATGTCATGAACATCTCCCTTTACTGTGGCCATAAGGATTTTTCGACCAGATTCCGGTTGATTATTTTGCCCCCTCTCGGTCTCCCCCAAAGTGGGAGATGTTTCTGCAACACGTTGATTGACTACATCAGTAATAGTAGTTAGTGTTTGTTTAAGGTCAGAAATAACCTGACGGTTGGTGAGCCTAACGACTTTATAACCTTGGGCTTCTAACCATTCGGTTCTATAAGTATCATTATCTTTCACCTCAGGCAATTGATGAATAGAACCATCAATTTCGATAACCAACTTCTGTTCTAGACATACAAAATCTGCGATGTATTGCCCTATTATATGCTGTCTTCTGAAGTTATGACCATCAATTTGATCTCCTCGTAAATTCGCCCATAAGATTCTTTCGGCTTCAGTTTCATTTTTTCGCAGCTCTTTTACAAACTCCTTCAATTTGGCATAAGTCTTAGGGTCTGCAGTTTGAAAAGAAGATGTATCACCTTCCCCCGAGGGGAAGGAAGGGTTGGGGCTATTTAGTATCGCTTGTCTTTTTTCTTCCTTTTCTTTTTCCAAATAAGGTAAAAGATAAGCCACAGCTTTTTTCATTACTCGGGCACTCTTTACTACTTGTGGCAGAAACATTTTCCCTGAGCCAAAAAGATCACCGACTACATTCATCCCATCCATTAAGGGCCCTTCGATAACTTTTAGAGGACTCACATATTTCTGGCGAGTTTCTTCTGTATCTTCATCTATAAACTCTATAATTCCTTTGACTAAAGCATGCTCTAGACGCTTTTCAACTGATTCTTTTCTCCATGCATCATCCTTTACTTGTTTCTTCCCTTCGCCCTTTACGGTTTCAGCAAAATCGAGCAAGCGCTCGGTAGAGTCTGGCCTGCGGTTTAAAAGCACATCTTCTACCCTTTCCAATAAATCCTTCGGAATGTCGTCATAAATCTCTAGCATGGTCGGGTTTACAATTCCCATGTCCATTCCTTTTTGAATAGCATGATAAAGAAATGCTGAATGCATTGCTTCTCTTACTGGATTATTGCCTCTGAATGAAAAAGATACGTTACTCACTCCACCACTCACATGGGCTCCTGGCAGATTAGTCCTAATCCATTCTGTAGCTCTAAAAAAGTCTACTGCGTTATTGTTGTGTTCTTCAATTCCAGTAGCTACTGGAAAAATATTGGGATCGAAAATGATGTCGTTTTTAGGAAACTTGACAACATCGACTAGAATATCATATGAACGTTTACATATCTCTATTCTTCTTTCGTAAGAATCAGCCTGGCCTTCTTCATCAAAAGCCATAACGATAACTGCCGCTCCATAACGCTTAATTTTCTTAGCGTGTGCAATGAATTGCTCCTCTCCTTCTTTTAAAGAAATTGAATTCACAACACACTTCCCTTGAACACACTTCAATCCAGCTTCAATAATTTCCCATTTTGAAGAATCAATCATGATTGGGATTCGAGAAATATCTGGCTCAGATGCAATTAGGTTCAAAAACTTGACCATGGCCTCTTTACCATCAAGCATTCCTTCGTCCATATTGACATCCAGAATTTGGGCACCTCCATCTACTTGATCTCGGGCTACCTCCAACGCATCATCAAATTTCTCTTCTAATATTAGCCTAGCAAAACGCTTCGACCCCGTTACGTTGGTTCGTTCCCCTACATTAACAAAATTAGATTCAGGAGTTACTATAAGTGGCTCTAGACCTGAAAGTTGAAGTGTGCTGTTATCGTTCCTCATTCCTATTCAATAAAAAAGTCTTCTGATTTTAATTTAATCTTGAATTATTTGACGCTCTAGGCTACGTGGCTCGTACTTAGCAGCCACATCAGCAATAGCTCTGATATGGTCTGGTGTAGTTCCGCAACAACCACCAACAATATTCAAAAAGTTGTTTGAAAGAAAGTCTTCTATTTGCTCGGCCATTTCTTCTGGGGTTTCATCGTATTGTCCAAATTCATTGGGAAGGCCAGCATTTGGATGAGCACTGGTAAAAAAATCAGCCTTTTCGGATAAGGTTTCTAAATAAGGACGAAGTTGCTTTGCTCCTAAAGCACAATTGAGACCTATAGAAAGCAAAGGCATATGTGACACTGAAATAAGGAAAGCTTGAGTAGTTTGACCCGAGAGTGTTCTTCCACTGGCATCGGTAATCGTTCCTGAAACCATGATTGGCCATTCCTTTCCTTTTTCTTCTGAAACTTCTTCAATGGCAAAAAGTGCAGCTTTGGCATTTAAGGTATCAAAAACGGTTTCTACCAAAAGCAAATCTACACCGCCATCGATAAGTGCAATTACTTGTTCTTTATAGGCTTGAACCAGTTCGTCAAAAGTAATTGCTCTAAAGCCTGGGTCGTTTACATCAGGTGATAAAGAGGCCGTTCTGTTGGTAGGGCCAATTGAGCCAGCAACAAAACGAGGTTTATGCGGTTCTTGCGCAGTTATTTCATCTGCAACTTCTTTGGCAATTTTTGCCGATTCAAAGTTGATTTCATACACGGCATCTTCCAAATGATAATCAGCTTGGGCAATAGTGGTTCCACTAAAAGTGTTCGTTTCTACAATATCTGCTCCTGCCAAAAAATACTGACGGTGGATATCTTTAATAATTTCGGGGCGAGTAATAGAAAGCAGGTCATTATTTCCTTTTAAGGAATGTGGGTGATCCTTAAACCTTTCTCCTTTAAAATCTTCTTCCTCCAAAGGATGTCTTTGAATCATGGTGCCCATTGCACCATCTAAAACCAAAATTCGTTCTTTGAGTATTTCTTTAATATTTCTTGACATATTTCGCATTTAGAATGCTTATCAAGAAAGGCAGGGTGAGTTTTGCAAGCTCATCTTTTCCTCGAATATATTCGAGGCTAGGAGTTAGCACCAGCTTTTACAGGTTGCTAAGACATCACAGGGCCTAGTCCCTCAGTCTTTCTTGATAAGTGATGCAAAGAAAGTAAATAAAGATTAAACCGAAGATAGTTGGCCTTATTATTTCAAGAAAATCTTATGTTTCTAATTTGCACAAAAATTTACTCTATGCCCCTTCTAACAAGAATATTATCTAATTTAACGCTTGTCTATGAGTAACATCAGATTAGCCGCAATCGATATTGGATCAAATGCCATTAGGTTTCAGGTAACCAACGTGTTGAGTTATGAAGGTCAACATATTTTTAAAAGACTAGAGTACATCCGTTTCCCTCTTCGTTTGGGTGAGGATGTTTTTAAACTCAAAAAAATTGGCAGCGAAAAAGAAGATAAGTTCTTGAGATTAATGCATTCTTTTAAGCTACTACTCGACCTTTATGAAGTAGATGACTATTACGCCTGCGCTACCTCGGCTATGCGAGAAGCTGAAAATGGGTATAAAATAGCAGAAAAGGTAAACCAACTGTTTGGGCTTAAAATCAAAATTATTAGTGGTGAAACTGAAGCTGAGTTGATCAATCGAGTAGTACTCAAAAAGCTAGACCCACAGAATTACCTCCACATTGACGTAGGTGGGGGCAGCACAGAACTCAACCTTATTTCAAATGGAAAGAAATTAGCTTCAAAGTCTTTCAAAATAGGTTCTGTCAGAAGCATAGAGCAAATTGAGTCTACCGATATTCTTGACAATATTGATAACTGGATTCGTCAATACATCACAGGTAAGTATAAAGTAATTACCGCTATAGGCACTGGTGGCAACATTAATAAGGTACATGATCTTGCTAATAAACGTAAAATAGATCGAAGCCTCACTTTAAAAGATGTGCAAGATGTTCAAACCTATGTTGAAGGCTTTACTCTAGAAGAACGTATTTTTAAACTGCAGCTTAATCACGACAGGGCTGATGTAATTATTCCTGCTTCTCATATTTATATGCACGTAATGAGATCCGCCAAATGTCGAAAGATTCTGGTTCCTGATGTTGGACTGAAGGATGGGGTTATGCATATGCTCTATGAACGGAACATCAAGGATACTGAGGTTGGTTTTAAATAAAATATTAGTGCTTTATATCCAGTTCTCACCCTTGATATAAATCATTTCTCCCTCGTTAAACCATTACATCTCAGGCATGTCCAATGCTGAAACGAATCAAAATGAGAAAAAGAACTCTATTAATTGTGGCGATATTCTTTGCTGTAGCAGCAACAGCATTCGCTCAACGTGGTGGTGGTCAAGGTGGCCAAAGACCTGACCCCAAAGTACAAGCCAAAACTATGGCCGATACTTGGCAAGAAAAATTCGGTTTGTCCGATGAACAGCATACCAAAGTTTATGATTTACTGATTGCTTCAAATGAAAAGCGTACAGCTAAAATGACTGAATTGAGAAGCAGTGGTTCAATGGATCGTGAGGCTATAACAGCAGCCATGACCAAAATGCAAGAAGATCAAGATAAAGAGTTGAAGAAAATTTTCAGTGCAACTCAATGGACTGCATATGAAACATGGAAAAAAGAAAATCCTCCAACCCAAGGAAGAAGAGGCGGAGGTGGAAAATAATAGAGTTTGTTTTTTAAGTTGATAGAGAGCCCGCTGCATTAATTGCTTCGGGTTTTTTCATACGATGTTATGACCAAAAGTAGCACTTGACCTTATATTGATAGTTACATTCTTTTTATTTTATAAACTTAAAGAAGTATGGTAGGCTCAGGAGCAACTTGTCAATCGTACAGTTTTAAAAAACATATAAGATCATAAAAACCCAAAGCAGCAATGCTTTGGGTTTTTCATTCTTAAGGTACTTTTAAGCTTAAAAGCCTGGTAGTAACTCTAGCTTCAGCCCATCTACATAAGCTTTATAAGCTGGCCAATCGGTTTTAAAGAAAGTATTAATCTCTCCAATTACCTCGTTGGCTTTCTTTTCTGCGTTGGCCAAAGCAAAGCGCATGCCCTGCGTTACTGGATCATAACTTCCACCCATTTTACCTCTAATAGTTCCTAAATAACTTGAGAGAACGCTCTTGTCATTTCGTGAACCTTGCGTGCTTTCAGCATAAATCAATCGATTCAAAGCGGTTAGCTTTTTCTTGATTTCAGCATTCTTCGCTTTCAAAGCTGCATTGTCATCAGCAAAACCATCTATCAAACCAACGCTTTTCGTAGCGGTTTGCAAACGATCAATTGCTTCGGTAACAGGCGCTAAGAAATCATTGTACTCTTGAATAAACTGCTGCTTGGCCTCAATCTCGTTCATGTCCCATTCTGGTGAACGAGGATCTTTCATGACCTTAATCGTTTGGCTGCTTGAAGCATTCCCTTTAGTCATTTTAACGGTATAAGTGCCCGGCAACACATCATAACCACGCGGTGGCGCAGCGCCTTCTCTGCTCGCGCCAGAACCCGGCTGACGAACACCGTCTCCTTCAAAACCCCAGTACATACGGTTTAAACCTTTGTCTGCTGACTCATAAAGAGTTCTTGCCACTTTGCCTTGCGCATCAGAAATTTCAACTTTCACACGACCTGCCTCTTTAGTATAGTAGCTTATTCCTGCACTGAACGGCTTGTTTTCGCCCATGAAAAGCCCATCCCCTGTACTTCTATACCCCATGTACTGACCAATAATGGCATTGGTCGCATCAGGAATAGGGAAAACGTGAAGGTTTTCCACCATCAGCTTTTTTATACCCATTCTAGTCGCTTCGCGAAGCGGACGGATATCGTCCAAAATCCAAAGTGCTCTACCAAAAGTACCGATAATCAAATCGTGCTCTCTCGGGTGAATTTGAAGATCCATAGTAGGTACGGTTGGGTAACCGTGCGTCCATTTGGCCCAAGTAGCAGAACCATCCATACTCACGTAAAGTCCGCCTTCAGTGCCCAAAAACATCAAGTTCGGCTCAATTGGGTCTTGCACAAAGGAAAGGGCAAAACCGAATACAGCGTCCTTCTTCACAATACGCTTCCATGACTTTCCATAATTGGTCGTTTGGTAAACATAAGGCTCCCAGTTGTTTCTTCTGTGGTCGTCAAACACCACCACGGCTGTAGCGGCATCGTAAGTACTTGGCTTGATTTGCTGCACCCAAGTAGCATCTGGCAAACCTTCGAACTTTCCTGCGCTGTTCTCCCATTTTCCACCGCCATCTTGTGTCAACTGAACGTTACCGTCATCAGTACCTACCCAAATCACGCCTTGCTTCAATGGACTCGGCTCAATTACAGTAATCGTAGTATGCATTTCTGCGCCCGTATTGTCATAATTCAAGCCTCCTGTATCAATTTGCCTTTGCTTTTCTGGGTTGTTGGTGGTCAAATCTGGAGAAATGATTTCCCAATTTCTACCATTATCGGTAGACTTGAAAAGGAATTGTGCTCCTATGTACACTGTCTTTTTATCAATTGGATTCACATTTACCCCTGCATTCCAGTTCCAGCGTAACTGTACACCATCAGGGTGCTCCGGTCTAATACCTACCATTTCACCCGTTACTCTATCGTAACGCTGAATGTTAGCGCCCTGACTCAATGAATAACCATAGCGGAAATCAGTAGGGTCTGGCACCACATCGAAGCCATCGCCACCAACTATTCTTTCCCAATAACCATTTCTAATTCCTCCGTTTTTCAACAATTGGCTTGGCCCTAACCATGCGCCATTGTCCTGCATTCCGCCCATTACATTGTATGGGTATTCCATATCGTAATTCACATGGTAGAATTGTCCAATTGGTAAGTTCTCTGAGTATTGCCATCGGCCACCACGGTCGGTGCTTAATACTAAACCACCATCGTTACCCAATACCAAAAAGTTCGGATCATCTGGGTGTATATACCAAGCATGGTGATCGACATGGATAATGCCTGAGTTCACAAAGTTTTGGAAGCTTTTACCGCCATCTTCACTAGATGTAACTTGAGTATGCAGCGAGTAAACCCTATTTTCGTTCTGCGGATCTACATAGATATCGGCATAGTAAAACGGACGGCTACCAATGCCTCTGTCATTCTTGTTCGAAATTCTGTACCACCTTTCTCCCCCATCGTCTGAGCGATAAATGGCGTTTTCTTTTGACTCTACCCAAGCATAAATTCTGTCGGGCATAGAAGGCGCAATGGCCAAACCTATTCGACCTAAATCGCCCTTCGGCAAACCATGCTCCGCAGTCTTTCTTTTCCAGGTTTCACCGCCATCGTAGGTAATGTATATACCCGAAGCTGGACCGCCAGAGTTAAAGAAATAAGGCCATCTTCTGTGTTCCCACATGGCCGCTACAATTTTATTAGGATTGGTCGGGTCGATTACCATATCGGCAATACCAGCGCCCGGACCGCCATAAAGTACTTTCTTCCAAGTTTTTCCGCCATCGGTAGATTTAAAAACACCGCGTTCTTCGTGTTCGCCCCAAGGAGAACCGATTGCGCCTACCCAAATCGTGTTGGGGTCGTTAGGGTGAACAATAAGACGATGGATATTGCTGGTTTTCTCCAAGCCCATGTGCTCCCAAGTGCGACCAGCATCTAAACTCCGGTACACGCCATAACCTGAGTTGAGAGAGTTACGAGGGTTTCCTTCACCAGTACCTACCCAAATTACGCTAGGGTTGGATGGATCGATGGTCACCACTCCGATGGAAGCCACATCTTGATCATCAAAAATCGGCTCCCATAAGGTGCCTTGGCTGGTTGATTTCCATAAACCACCAGAAGCAGTTCCTGCATAAATAATGTTTTTATTCGACCGAACTACATCGATTGAAGTGACCCTACCCGACATTCCTGCCGGACCTATAGAACGTGGTTCCATGGATTTGAATAAGGAAAGGTCGGTTTGCGCTGTGGCCGAAGCAACACAGAGACATAAGAGTAAAAGTGTAAATAGATTTCCGAGCTTCATTGAGAAAGGATTTTGGTTATTTATCAATGGCTCAAGATAGGGCTATCTCAAAGTTTTTGTGGGGTGGAATTTTATTAGTGGTTGATGAGAAATGGCAACTCTTTTAACAATTGGTTATAAAGCTCACTGAGAGAATTATTTACCACTCCTGCTTTCTACGAAGTCATTTCGCAGCTTGCGGAGAAATCTTTTCACGTACCACAAATCAAACCTCTTTGTGTTTCTGAAAAAGACCTCCGAAGTCTCTTAGTAAACATAGGATGGCCTAGTATAAGCCATTGACATCTTCAACTATCTAGCTAAAAATCATTTTCATAAAGACCTGTCAGGTTTTCAAAACCTGACAGGTCTAGTAGACAGCCCATTCGGGCTTGGATCTTATACAAGCACTCAGCTACTCTTAGCCCTTAAAAGGCTAAATACCAAAACGAAAGAGCAGTTGCCATCCATTACTCGATACAGCTAAAGTGAAATTACTCCTCAGAAGCTTCCGCCACCATGTTCTTGCTGCCTACAAAAAACGGTGCTCTTTGGTGAAGTGATGTCGGTTGAATTTCCATAATGCGTTGTTTACCATCGGTAGCTAAACCTCCCGCTTGTTCAGCAATCATGGCTAAACAGTTGCACTCATACATCAAACGTAGTTTTCCATTAGGTGCTTTGGCGGTAGATGGATAAATATAAATCCCACCTTTCAATAAGTTTCTGTGGAAATCGGCAACTAAGGAGCCGATATAACGAGCTGAGTAACCTCTGTCTTTACACTTATCAATGTAATCAGTTACTGACTGTGGAAAGCTTTTAGAACCTCCTTCATTCACCGAGTAAATAGTACCATCTTCTGGCATTTTCATATTTTGGTGAGATAGTAAATATTCGCCCAATGATGGCTCATAAGTAAAGCCATTCACGCCTTTTCCAGTAGTATATACAAACATTGTAGATGAGCCGTACAAAATATATCCAGCAGCAATCTGAGCAGTACCTGGCTGTAATACATCCTCCATCGTTACGGGGCTGCCTACTGGCGAAACTCTTCTGTAAATCGAAAAGATAGTTCCTACAGAAACGTTCACATCAATATTGGAAGAACCATCCAACGGGTCCATCGCAATAATGTATTTTGCACTAGGTGTTTTTAGATCAATAATATCTTCATTCTCTTCAGAAATAATCGCGGCTACTTCCCCACCCTTTTGCAAAGCACGGGTAAAACGAATATTTGCTGCCACATCTAAATTTTGTTGCGCTTCGCCTTGAACATTATCTGCTCCATAAGCACCAGTAATGTCGGCTAAACCAGCACGGTTAATTTCTCGGTTCACTACCTTACCCGCATAGGCTAAGTCCCTGATCAGTTGAGACAACTCACCTGAGGCAAAAGGAAATGCTTCTTGATTTTTCATGATAAATCGATCCAAATTAGAACCAATTGGAAGTGCGATACGAGAATTTTCAGCTTTAGACATGCTAGACAATAATTTTAATCTCAGAAAACGTTGATAACTTGCAGCGAAATTAACAAAAATAACTCACGACCCTTGAAAGTATTTAAGTTTGGAGGCGCATCTGTAAAAGATGTCGATTCGGTAAAAAATATGGCCACTATAATTGAGGCGAATATTTCGGATCAATTGGTGGTCATCGTCTCTGCCATGGGCAAAATGACCAATGCCTTTGAGGCTGTTCTCCAAAAATTGATTGATGAAGAAAATCATTCAGAAGCCCTTCAGTATGTAAAGGATTTTCATCTTGGTATTGTTTCTGACCTTGGCTTGGCAGGCAACCAGCAACTGAACCAAGAAATTCAGGCCGACTTTGAATCAGTAGATCATGAACTAGATAGGTTCAGCTCTTCCATGGGTTATGATTTTCTTTATGACCAAACCGTTTCGTTTGGAGAAATACTTTCTACCAGAATCGTTGCTGCCTATTTAAACACACGGCAGATCAAAACAGCTTGGCTAGATGCCCGGAAAATGGTGAAAACTGATAACATTCACCGACAAGCCCTTGTAGATTGGGGTGCCACGCAGAATATCATTCGGTCTCAGGTATCACAACAGACTGGTTTTGATGTTGTGCTTACACAAGGTTTTATTGGTTCGAACGCCAAGTTTAACACTACCACACTAGGGCGTGAGGGAAGTGATTTCAGTGCAGCTATTTTTGCTACTTCGCTCAATGCTGAATCGGTAACAATATGGAAAGATGTACCGGGCGTACTCAATGCCGACCCAAAGAAATTTGCCGACACGGTTTTATTTGACCAGTTACCCTACAAAGAGGCTGCTGAAATGACCTATTATGGAGCTTCGGTAATTCACCCTAAAACTATAAAGCCGCTAGCGCAAAAAGGCATTCCGTTGTATGTAAAGTCGTTCGAAAACCCTGAAGCGAATGGCACACTCATTAACGAATGTGTAATCCCGAATTTAGCACCTGCTATTATTCACAAAGGCAAGCAAACGGTTATTTCCTTTAAAATCAGTGACTTCTCTTTTATCAACGAGCAGCACATTCATTTGATTTTTGAGCACATCAATAGAAATCACCTGACGATTAATTTGATGCAGAATTCGGCCATCTCATTTACTATTTGCATTGACGACAACCCTGTAAAAAGAGAGCAACTTAGAATGGCCTTAAAAGATGATTTCTTGATCTATTATAATGAAGGCCTAGAAATGATTACGATCAAAAATTATAACCAAGCCACAATAGACTCCTTGATGAAGGACAAACAAATCATTATTGAGCAAAGAAGCAGAAACAACTTCCAAATGGTTTATAAACTCTAAGCCATTTCAATTCGCTAATTTAAACCTGTGTTTTCAGCATTGAGCTTCTTTGATTGGACTGTGGTTTTGGCCGCTGCTTTTGTTTTGGGTTTATCCAAATCTGGCATCAAAGGTATCAGTATTATCATTGTAGCCTTAATGGTCTTAGTTTTTGATGCCAAAGCCTCCACTGGCATTTTACTTCCCATGCTACTTGTAGGAGACATTTGTGCGGTAATCTATTACAACCGCCATGCCCAATGGAAATACCTTTTCAGACTACTGCCCTTCATGATGTTGGGCGTTGTTCTCGGTACTTTCGTTGGCAAGAAAATGGACGAAGAGCTGTTCAGGAAAAGCATGGCCATTGTTATCTTCATTTCTGTGGTCATTATGTTTTGGTGGGACAGACGAAAATCCAAAGCAGTACCGAAACACATTGGCTTTGCCGGTTTAATGGGACTCACCGCGGGTTTCACCACCATGGTGGGGAATTTAGCGGGTTCATTCTCCAACATCTTTTTCTTGGCCATGCGCCTCCCCAAAGACGTTTTTATAGGTACAACCGCTTGGCTCTTTCTGATCATCAACCTTTTCAAAGTGCCCTTTCATGTTTTCAGTTGGGGTACCATTACTTGGGAAACGCTGAAAATAAATCTAGTCGTTATTCCTGCCATTCTCCTCGGTCTTTTTATTGGGATCAAACTTCTTAAAAAAGTCAACGATAAGCTTTTCAGGCAATTCATTTTGGTGATGACCGCCATTGGTGCGATTCTCATCTATTTCACCTAAACCCGTTTAAATCTGGCCACTTTCATGTCTAACCAAGCGTACTTTCTAAGATAGTGTTATATTAGGTTTCCTTAAACCATTGACTATCATGCGAAAACACCATTACTTACTGATCTGCCTTTTTTTTATGAGCAGCTCCACGCTGTTTGCCCAGAAGATTGATGAAGAATACAACAAGAAAATAAAGGAATACACTACTGATCCGCGCTTTCTACCCGCTTCGGTACTTAATCTAGTAGACGACCCTAATGTACCTTCCCCCAGAAAATATTTTGGCCAAATTATAGGTGCACCGGGCGTAATGCACCGTACTTCCGAAATTTACGCTTACTACCAAGAATTGGCCAAAGCTTCCCCTTTCATTAAGGTGGAACAAATTGGCACTACGGAAGAAGGTCGTGCCATTAATTTGGTGGTGATTGGTAATGACGAATCCATGAATCGAATCGATCATTACAAACAGCAGCTTGCCAAACTTTCTGACCCTAGAAAAGTATCTAGCGATGAAGCGGATAAAATCATCACCGATTCTAAGCCCATCTTTTACCTCAATGGGGGACTGCATTCTACCGAAATGGGCTCTCCAGAAATGTTGATGGAACTGGCCTACCGCCTAATTACGGATCAATCTGAAGACATTAAGAACATTCGAGAAAATGTGATTGTTTTGATTAACCCTACTTCGGAACCCGATGGGCGAGACAAGCAAGTGGATTGGTATTACCGCTATACCAAAGCCAGAACAGAATATGACGATGGTTTCCCGAGAAGCACGCCTTATTGGGGGAAATACGTTTTCCACGACAATAACAGAGATGGACTTCAAGTGTCTCAAGAACTTTCCAAAGCGATTTTCAAAGCCTATTTCGATTGGCACCCGACCGTCATGTTGGATTTACATGAATCTGTGCCATTGCTTTATATCTCCACGGGAACAGGCCCTTACAACGATAACATGGATCCGATTGCCATTGGGGAATGGCAGGTCATGGCCAATCATGACATTACCACCTTGGCTTCGCAAGGATTGCCAGGCACTTTTACTTGGGCTTTCTTTGACGGTTGGTGGCCGGGTTATGCCATGTGGGTAGCGAATAACCACAACAGCATCGGGCGTTTTTACGAAACTTTCGGGAATGCTGGAGCAAATACTTACCTCCGCGACTTATCTAGACAGAGCTACGCTGGCGACCCCGCCACAAGCCGTGAATGGTACCGCCCAGCCCCTCCTACCGAATTGATCAATTGGTCTTCAAGAAACAACACCAACTACATGCAGGCGGGTGTATTGGCTTCCCTTACCTATACTGCCGACAATCAGAAGCTACTGTTGCGCAACTTCTACCAAAAAGGAGTGAATAGCATTAAAAGAGGCGTGGAAGAAAACCCTAAAGCCTTCGTGATTCCTAAGGAACAAAGAGACCCAGCGATGGCAGCTTATCTGGTGAATCAATTACGGGTACAGGGCATCGAAGTGCATCAAGCAAATTCAGGATCGAATGCAGGCGATTATGTGGTGTTTCTTGATCAGCCGTACCGAAACCTAGCAGTTACTTTGTTGGCGCAGCAGAACTACCCAAAAGATGCCAAATTCCCTCCTTACGATGACATTGCTTGGAGCTTGGATTATGTCTATGGAGTGGATGTAAAGAAGGAAGACACCGTCAAGTTTGAGAAACGGAACATGAGCTTAGTAACTAGCGATGTGAAATACGTTGGCAATGTTGAAGGAAGTGGAAACAGTTATGTACTGAATTACAAAGCCCAAAACACCGTTTTATCGGCCATGTACTGGATTAAATCTGAGAATAAAAAAGCCAAAATCAGTGTACTGGACGAACAACAAATAATGAATGGAGATACACTTCAGGTTGGTTCTGTTATTTTTAAAGACATCACCAAAGCACAAGCAGACCAAATGGGGAAAGATTTCGGCTTTGACTTAAAAGCGGCTTCCCCCAATGGAAAACAACGCGAAGTGAGCCCGCCAAAAGTAGCCATCTACCACAGCTGGTTCAGTACACAAGATGAGGGTTGGTCCAGGTATACCTTCGAGCAACGAAAACTTCCTTATACTTCAATTGATAAAGACGACTTGAAGTCAGGTAAATTGAGAGAGAAGTTTGATGTGATTCTTGTTCCGAGAATGCGTGGTTCAGTAAGTGACTTTATTTATGGGGTAGACTCTAAATTAGGCCCTATGCCTTTCACCAAAACCGCTGAGTTTCCTTCTCATGGAACACCAGACGCCACTACTGATATGACGGGTGGGCCTGGCATGGATGGCATGAATGAACTAAAGAAATTCGTAGATGCGGGTGGCGTATTGGTTACGCTCGATAACTCTACCACCATGGCGGCCGAAACAGGTATCGCCAGAGAGTTAAAGCCTTACAATCCCTCTGGTCTTTTCCATCCCGGTTCGGTAGTCACCACCAAAACAAGAAGAACGGATAGCCCGATCATGTATGGTTATCCAGAAATCTCTCATGTTTTCAGAGGAAATGGCCCTTTATATCAGGTAGATAAATACAACAGGGACATGATGGTGATGCAATACGGCACCAAGCCTCTAAAGGATGAAATTGATTATACCGGCCCAGTAATGGGGCTGCCAGACAGAAAAGTAGAAGCACCAAAGAAAGACGACACCAAAGCTCCGCCTTATGTGCTTTCAGGAATGGTGCGCAACGAGCAAACGATTATTGGTCATGGTGGAATCTTCAATGTACCGCAGGGCAACGGTCGTATTATCGCCTTTACTTTTGATCCGCTGCACCGCTATTTGAACCACCACGATGCGCCTTTGGTCTGGAACGTTTTGATCAATTGGAATCACTTGGGGAATTGATTTAAATATGGGTGAACCCTCCAAAAGTTGAGGATTCAATGTCATCAGGGCATAATGAATTCATCACAACTATAAAGGAGAACTTTTGGAGGGTTTAGCTGTAAGAAAGAGCTGCCTTAATTAGATTATAGGGTTACTTATCAGGCAGCAATTCCAACACCACTAAAACTGGTCTATGGTCGGAAGCTACACGCTCATCAATGACGCGTTTCTCTAGAATCCTCCACCGATGGGCAGGTCTGAAAAGCACATAATCAATTTTCTTGATGGGTTCGTCTGAAGGAAAGGTGAATACATTATCGGCAAACGACCGCTCCCAATCCTTAAAAAGTAGCTGCATGGCTCTGTTTTCAGGAGTTTCATTTAAGTCGCCCACCAATATGGTTGGCACATTGTCCCTTTTCAACACCCTATTCACTTCTTCGGCTTGAATGTAACGGTTATGACCGTCCGTTTCATGATCTAAGTGCGTGCCCACAAAACGAATGGTATCGCCACTTTTGATCACCACATTTACTTCGGCTGCAGCTCTAGGTTCTTTTCCTTCGGTATAAGGCAAAGGGTGGTTTGTGGTGGTCAGGAAAGTGTACTTTGAAAGAATGCCTTCTCCGTATTCTCCGTCATCATAATACATGGCGCGGGCAAAAAGTGGCGACAGACCTGTGCGGATGCCCAATTCGGTTACCAAATCGTATTTTTTAGAGCGGTTGGTTTTGTAATCTACTTCCTGAAGTGCTACCAAGTCAGGCTTTTCCTTGCTAATCACCGAGGCGATTAGATCTAAATCAAAGTCGCCTTTTAGGGTTTTACCGTGCAGAATATTGTAGGTCAATACCCTTACAATTCTGGAAGAATCTGGGGCTTGGGCCGAAAGCTGACTCCCAAGCAGAAGGGTGACGAATAGAAAGCTTAGGCTTCGAAAGTAGTTCATAATGAATTCTGGTTGATGAGTTCCTACGCTTAAAGGTATTCAGAAATGAATCTAAACACAGAAAATTATGAGCAAAAAAATCCACCAATTCAATTCACTTGAATTGAGCTTTAAAAATGAAAAACCTTCCAAAAGTTGATGCCCTTACTCCATCAGTAGTAATAGATTCATCTGAAACAGATATAAGAACTTTTGGAGGGTTCTTTAACTATAGCCTTTAAAAAACACGGCTGATATTAAAGCCAAAATGAATATCTCCTTTGAAAAAGTTGCCATCTGTTTCGGTAATAAAACCGCGCTCCACCATTGACCGTGAATTGGTGAAGTTCAAATGGAAAACATGGCCTCCAGTTTCAATTTCAACCCCAACCCCTAGGGAGTCTTTATAACTCGCATCTAATTCTTCGGTAAGGCGGTAGTAATATTCAGCATTCAGAGAAACTCTGGTATTCAATTTCATTCTTCCGCCAATGCCCAAAGCAATAATGTCATTTTCTTGATTCTCCAAAACCTTGTTCCGATGCACATAAGTAGGAGCCAGTTGGAAAGAGAATTTATCGTTGAACTTACGGGCAATCAATACTTGATGCGTGTAGGAAACTTTCGAGTTAAAATCATCTTCTGTAAAATCTGGATCTTTTAAAGTGCGAATGGCCATGCTGCTGAAAGCAGTTAACGAAATAGGCATGTTTTTCTCTCCTGTGGACTGCTTTAAAAGGCCGTACTTTAGGAAACCGTCATACACTTTTTCGAAAGAATTTCGGCCAATACCTGCGGTCAGGTTATCGGTAATTCCATATTCCAACGAAAAGCGAACATTGGCACCATCCAAACCAAAAAATTCATCGATCCCCGTATTGATTCTTCCAAAACGATGAGAAATTACAAATTCCAATTCACCCATTTTTCTGGTGACGATGGTGTGGCCGTTGATCAATCGAGCGCCTTTAAAAATAGCCAAGGTGGTATTCACCTCCTCGGTTTGTTCTGAATTCAGAATGTCCAAAAGGTCTTCTTGAGCCTTTACATAATTAGAGGCTAAGGTGATTACAGCTAGGAATATATAGACTTTTCTCATGGGATTACTTGTATGGTTCGTATTCAAAATTGGCAGTAACTTCAACTTGTTCGGCAATATTCTTCACCACTACATTGGGAATTTTGATCTTGTAATCTTTCACTGCTACAAAAAATTTCAATTCGCCAGAAAGCTTCCCTCCTTTTACTGTTAAGGTCGATTTCGTTTCAATGTCATTGGTCACGCCATGGATGTTCAGCTGCCCCTTCACGTCCAATTCATAAACACCATCGGTCATAGACTTCAGTCCTTCGGGTACTGAAAAAGTGCCTTTAAATGTAGATTTTGGGTACTTATCTGACTCTAGATAATTCTCATTGAAATGCTCCTGCATCAGCTTCTTTTCAAACTCAAAAGCCTTGATCAGTAAATCAACAGCCACCTCTCCTTTAGAAAGGTCTACAATGCTGAGCACCTTATTATTGTTGGCTTCGATATCTTCTAAAGGCGCTTTAGAAAAGAATTTGATATGCCCAGTTCTTGTTAAATATCGGTCTTGAGCCTGAAGCGCAACGGCACTCAAAAGCAAAACGATGGTTAGGGCTAATTTTAAGGTTTTCATATGGCTTGACTATTTGGGTTCAACAATGATGGTCCGCTCGATCAAAACGTCTAGCAACATTCCGATGCATTCCCCACGAACAGTGAGGGTTGAATTGATCTTGACTTTATCTAAAGAGTTATCTTCACTGGATTCTAAAGTGCATTTCACCACCCCAAAACCTTCGGTTCTCAAGCTGATGCTGGGCTTACTTTCTTCATCAAGTGTGATGGACTCCACCACACCCTTGACTTCCACTATCTTGTTCTGATACTTTGTGTTTGCGGCCGTTTCATCCATTTCAAATTCTGAATAAAAATCGACCGCAGTGAGGCTATGTTCGGCTTTTAGACTCTTCATTTTGGCTGGCCCTTGGGTCATGCTGGCGTATATAAAATAACCAGCGGCCAATGTCACCACGATGGTTAAGGCTATGAGTAATCGTTTTTTCATGATTATTTGCTTAGTTACTTGAAGCACCATCTGCTACCCAGCAGGCGATTTGACTGATCTGGTCATTCGAAAGCGATCTTCCGCTCGACTGTGGAGGCATTGTTTTCGCTCCCGTTCTGGCCCGAATATTAGTAGCATTGCTTATGATATTACTGTCGCTGGTGAAATTGGGCGACTGAGTTCCATTATGGCAGCCAGAAACCGCACAAGTGGTTTGCACGATGGACTTAATAATTCCAAAATCGACATCTGAAAGCACCTTGATTTGTAGAATGACTTCGCAGCCTCCCGCATCTTTTACCGTTACCTGATAAGTATTTGGAGCTAAATCAGCAAAAGTAGAGGCACTTTGAAAGGCGCCACTGCCAATCTTATATTCGTATGGGCCAACCCCTCCCACTGCGGTAACGGATATTGAGCCATTGTTTGATCCACATTCACTGATATTGGCTTGGGTAGTGGCATTCACCCCATTCTCATTTTCAATGGTTACCGTAATTTCCGCTGAGCAGGTTCCTTCAAAAACAGTAATGATATATGCACCGGCAGTTAAGCCAGTAAAGGTCGGTGATGACTGTTGAGCGCCTCCGCTAATGGCATAGGTTAAATCGGTGGAAGTGCCTGTGGCCATTACCGTAATCGTTCCATCCGTAGCGCCACAGCTTGCATCGCTCTTGGTTTGAAGTGCTATGGTTAATGCGCCCGTGCAATCATCGGGCACAGGTTCTGTTTCGAAAGTACATTGCCACAAGACAAGGCAAATAAAAAATAAGGCAGAAATCAGTTTTACTTTCTTCATGGTTGATTTTGAAATCCTAGGACTGTATAAAACAGTACAGCCTTTCTTTTGGAAAGGCTGCGTCTCAAAAACAAAATTCTTATGATTTACTCGGCTGGCGGTTCGCTCGTAGCCAAGTAAACTTCAAGATTACTGATGGTTGGGCTTCCCTTGGCATCGGTAAAAGTAATCTTCAATTGACTTGTGGTTACTTGCGGCAATCGAAGGATGCGTTTGTAGCCTATGGTGGTTTCATTGGCGATTTCCTTATAGCCGTCCTCTTCCTTCACTTCTACTTTAAACGCTTTAATACGCTGCCCCAGTGGAATGTATTCTTGAAGTACCAAACGATTAAAAGTAGTTTCTTTACTAAAGTTGATCACTAGCTCGCTTTCAATCACTTCATCATCTGTCGCCCAATAGCTGTCGTTATACTCATCCAAAATATTGGAAGACAGATAGTCATTTCCTCTGGTGTTCGAGGCCACTGCTTTTGCGCCTTTGGCCAAATTCACGGCAAAGGTTTCGTCTAAGGTCTTGCGCAGTTCCATCAAGGCTTTCACATCATTCTCATGTACCAAACCTCTCCGATCGACAGGTAAGTTGAGCAGCAAGTTGCCGTTTCTCCCTACTGACTTATAATAGATATCCAGCAGTGCCGACAAGGATTTCACTTTATCATCTTGACTTTCATGGTAATACCAGCCCGGTCTGATAGACACATCACATTCGGCAGGCACCCAATGCGTTCCGTCTTCATGGCCAGAAGTCAATTGCTGGTATGGACCGATACCTGGAGCAAATTCATTGCGCCTCAGCGGTGCCCAGTTGGTAGCATCAGCAAAACCGTTTTCATTTCCCACCCAACGGACATCTGGGCCGCCATCGCTAAAGACCACAATATCGGGCTGAAGTTCTTTGGCCAACGCAAAAGTATTCTCCCAATCGTAATAGGTTTTTCGGTCTACATTTCGGGTTTCGTTGGCACCGCCATAATAGCCGTCACCACCATTGGCTCCATCTACCCAAAGCTCAAATACCTCCCCATAATTGGTCAGCAATTCTCTCAACTGATTACGGTAATAAGTAATGTATTCAGGATTTCCGTAGTCGGCATGGTTCCTGTCCCAAGGCGAAAGATAAAGCCCCATTTTAAGCCCAAATTCTTTACAAGCTGCCGCCAATTCTTTAATCACATCACCTTCTCCGTTCTTCCAAGGGCTATTTTTTACAGAATGTTCTGTATAAGCTGAAGGCCACAAAGAGAAGCCATCGTGGTGCTTTGCTGTCAGGATAATGCCTTTCATTCCAGCCTCTTTGGCTACTCTTGCCCATTGGCGGGCGTCCAATTCCGTAGGGTTGAAAAGGCTTGGCGACTCTCCTCCAAGTCCCCACTCCATATCCGTAAAGGTGTTCATATTGAAATGAACGAAAGCGTAATATTCTAACTCGTGCCAATTCAATTGTTGGGTAGTTGGCAACGGCCCAATGGGCGCTGGCGGTGGAACTTCTTTAGCGCAAGAAAAGCAGAAAAAGGAAGCAAGAAGGAGTACTCGTAGCTGATGTAATTTCATAAGAATTTAAAAAAGTCAGCAACAAGATAAGGAAGAAAGACTAGACTATAAACCGAGACTTAGGCTTCCAAAACCTCCCAAGTATGGTCGGCTAAAAGTTTTACGCTGGAGATAAATTTTTTGAAGGGTTTAGACCTCCCCCATTCCTTTGGGCCAATCAGGGAAAGTAAATCCGTTCCATCTTCTCGTTCGTAGAGGTGGTAGGTTTTTCCGATCAAAGGCTCAAAACTCATTTTGGCCATATAAATTCGTTCCGACACCTCTACCCTTTGCTGAATGGTCTTGACTTGTTCGGCCAACAGTCGCATTTGATCATAAATCTGTTTGACCTGCATTTCGGTTTGCTCGTGCATGGCCGACACTGCCCTGCCCTTAATTCTGCCTTTGTCTTCTGGCTTAATCATGGCGCCACCCACCGTATGCGGAAAACTGATGAGCCCCGGGTTCTCGGTCGTCATCTCGCTCATTTTTTCTAAATCAATCTGATCTAGGTCTATCTTTTTGCCCGTTTTTGTCATGCTGAAAGATTAACTCAAGTTTAATAAAACTGTTTTACTTTTCTTTGAGGCTATCGATTTTAAGCGAATCTTGGGTATCGGGTTCCGAAGGTGCAATCGATTCCTTCAACAGTTTTTTAGAGCCCGGAAAACTCGTTCTGGTGGTAATATCATAGCCCACAAGAATGGTGGCCAGAATGAACAATATGGCTACAATGACGAATATCTTTTTTTGACGATTCATAAACGAATGTGACAATCTTTTGAAGAATGAAATCTGAAATCGACTTTAAACGCAACCCTCCAAAAGTTGATATTTCTACTTTAGAGGGGCTTTATTTGCCAGCGGAACTATCGTTAAGAACTTTTGGAGGGTTAGTCCAAATGTTCCGCCCTACATTATTCAACTTAATGTCGCTTTATTAATCGAACTCAGATCGTAAAGTTCATAAAATCGTTGCTTAATTTCGAGCCAATGGAGAAAAAGCTGCCCAATTCTGATCGCAAAATCATTCATATCGATATGGATGCCTTTTTTGCTTCGGTAGAACAGCTGGACAACCCTGAATTTAGAGGCAAACCTGTGGCGGTAGGCGGCAGTAAAGAGCGAGGCGTTGTGGCTGCGGCCAGCTATGAGGCCCGTAAATACGGAGTGCGCTCGGCCATGCCTTCTAAAACGGCCTATCAAAAATGTCCGCATATTATTTTCACCCCGCCTCGGTTCGAAAGGTACAAGGAGGTTTCTGCGGTCATTCGAAGCATTTTTCTGGAATATACCGATTTGGTAGAACCGCTCTCTTTAGACGAAGCCTTTTTAGACGTAACCGAAAACAAAATGGGCATTGCTTCGGCCACCCTGATTGCCAAAGCCATTCGGAAACAGATTTTTGAGGAAACTGGTTTAACCGCCTCAGCAGGCATTTCCATCAACAAGTTTTTGGCTAAAATTGCCAGCGATTACCAAAAGCCCAACGGCATTACGCTCATTGGCCCCGAAAAAGCCGTCTCTTTTTTAGAGCAATTGGAAGTAGACAAGTTCTTTGGAGTGGGAAAGGTAACCGCCAAGAAAATGCACAGCTTGGGCATCCACACTGGGCTTGACTTAAAGCAATGGACCAAAGAAGCGCTGAGGCTTAAATTTGGCAAAGCAGGCCCTTTCTATTACGACATTGTTCGGGGGGAAGACCAACGCCCAGTAAACCCCAATAGAATCAGAAAATCATTGGGGGCCGAAAACACTTTTGATCAAGATTTGGTAGAAATTGAAGACATGAAAATGGCCTTGGACCCTATTCTTCAAACCGTTCATAAAAGACTAGAGAAAGCCGACAAATTTGGCAAGACGCTTACCCTTAAAATAAAATTCAAAGACTTTAGCCAGATTACCCGCAGCATTACCCAAACCGAGAATATTGTAAGTAGCGAAATACTTAAACAACTGACTTTCAATTTACTTGAGCAGGTGAATTGGGAAGATTTTCCGGAAGGCGTGCGCTTGTTGGGCGTTACCTGTTCCAACTTTGAGCAAGACGAAGCAGAAGAAAATATCAAAAAAACGGGATACCAATTGACAATTGACTTTTAGAATTGTTAAAATAGAATAAAATTTAATCGCTAAATCGAGTAAATTTGAGCATTATTGAAACTCAATATGGAAAAGTTAGTTATAGCAAGCCACGCAGAATTTGCAGAACACATTGGTAAGGAATTGGGCGTTTCAGAATACCTTAAAATCGACCAAGAGAGAATCAATGTTTTTGCCGATGCCACACTAGACCACCAATGGATTCATACCGACCCTGAAAGAGCCAAATCTGAAGGCGGTTTTGGAAATACCATTGCCCATGGTTATTTAACTTTATCTATTCTTCCGCATTTATGGGAGCAAATTGCCGATATCCGTAACATCAAAATGATGATTAACTACGGCATCGAAAGACTTAAATTCAATCAGCCCGTAGTGGCAGATTCTGAAGTAAGACTGAGGGTAAAACTCACTTCTTTGGCCGATTTAAGAGGCATTACCAAATGCCAGCTGAATGTAAAACTTGAAATCAAAGACAATCCAAAACCTGCCTTTACAGGCGAAATGATCTTCTTATACCATTTCGCATAAGCCCCATTTTAAAAGGAAATAAAATACGCAAAGCCTAACTCCAAAGAGTTGGGCTTTTTTGTTTGTTGGGGGAATAGGATCACATCTATACAAAAACCGATTAACAGCATCTCCACATAGAATTACACAAGCGCTTCATTACATTATCACAAAACAGTAGGTTATTATTTTGTTTTTCGGCAACTTCCGCCCAACAACAAGTTATGGGCATTACTAACTTACTATGGTAGATTTCAGGAAAAGACTAGGTATAAAACAAATTGAAAAGAAAATAAACCCCGTTGAAATATATGATTCTCTAGACAGAAGAAGCGTAACAGGTCCTCTTAGACCAGCACAAGAAGATGTTTTAACAACATGGTTCAATAGTAGAAGGAATGACCGAGACCTTATAGTTAAGCTACATACAGGTGAGGGCAAAACTTTAATTGGTCTGCTAATTCTTCAGTCAAAAATTAATTCTGGAGATGGCCCATGTATTTTTATTTGCCCCAACATTTACCTCGCTGAACAAGCATGCCTTGAAGCTGAGAAATTCGGTGTACCATTCTGCGTCATTGAAACTGACAATTCAATACCTAATGATTTTTCAGATGGCAATAAAATTCTCATTACTCATATTCAGAAAGTCTTTAATGGACTCACTATTTTTGGGTTAGATAATAATTATGTTCCAGCGGAAAATGTAATATTGGACGACTCTCATGCATGTATCGATGCAATAAAGAATTCGTTTACAATTAGAATAAAAAGTAATAGCTCTGCTTATGAGCAGATCAAATCGCTTTTTGAGACTGATTTGATTAACCAAGGCCATGGAAGCTTCATGGAGATAGAAAATGAGGAGTATAATACCTTTTTACCTATACCCTATTGGTCATGGATTGATAAAAAAGATCAGGTAATCGATGTTATTTCATCGAATAAAGAGCTGAATGAAATCAAATTCGTCTGGCCAATAATTAAAAACAGCATTGAGTATTGTCAAGCTTATATTTCGGGTAAAGGCATAGAGATCAGCCCTTATCATATGCCAGTAAGCAAGTTCGGAACATTCTCAAAAGCTTCGCAACGAATTCTTATGTCGGCCACTACTCAGGATGATTCCTTTTTTGTTAAAGGGCTCGGGTTCAAACCAGACTCCGTAAGAACTCCCCTCTCTTGCGAAACTCAAAAATGGTCTGGAGAAAAAATGATTCTAATCCCTTCATTGATTCACGATAACCTTGATAGAGAATTAATGGTTACGAATCTAGCCAAACCAAAAAATAAACGTTATGGAACAGTAGTTCTTGTTTCAAGCTTCATAAAATCAGAATACTATAAATCTCTCGGGTCTACCGTTTCAAAATCTGATAGCATCTTTCAGAACGTAATGAACCTGAAAGAAAGAAAATCTTTCGAAAAGACATTAGTCCTAGTAAATAGATATGACGGAATTGATTTACCTGATGATGCATGTCGTGTACTAATTATTGATTCAAAGCCATTTTTTCATTCCTTGTCTGATAGATATGAAGAATCGTGCAGGCAAAACAGCGAGACCATAAGTATCAAGCTAGCACAACGAATTGAACAAGGGCTTGGCAGAAGTGTAAGGGGGGAAAAAGATTATAGTGTAATACTGATTATTGGTGGTGATCTAGTAAAATTCATTAAGAGTTCAAGATCTAACAAGTTCTTTTCTCCTCAGACACGTAAGCAAATAGAACTAGGATTAGAAATTGCCAAGTTGGCATCTGAAGAGTTAAAAGAAGGAGATAGTGATTTTAAAATAATAGAATCATTAATCCGGCAATCTCTCGATCGAGATGAAGGTTGGAAAGAATACTATAAAGAAAACATGGACAAGATTGAGCCCAAATCAGATTCAAACGATCTTTATAATATGCTTAGCCTTGAACGAGAAGCAGAAGAGCAAAATTTTATTGGTAATGCAGAAACAGCATGTGAAATCCTCCAAACGCTGATCGACACTTATATATCTGATAATGAAGAAACTGGCTGGTGTTTACAAACCTTAGCACGTTACAAATATGAAATAAGTAAGACAGAATCAAATCAGCTACAAAAAGACGCTTTCTTGAAAAACCTTCAACTTCTTAACTCAAGAGAAGGCATAAGCTATCAAAAATTGGATTTTATAAATGAAGATAGGATCCGGAGAATAAAAACCAGTCTGAGTAAGCACGCTGATTACTCAGAATTAATGCTTTTTGCTGATGGTATGTTAGACAATCTTAATTTCGGAGTTCAGTCTGAAAAGTTTGAAAATGCCATAAAGGAACTGGGTGAGCTTCTTGGTTTTAAAAGCCAAAGACCAGACAAGGAATACAAAAAAGGGCCTGATAATCTTTGGTGTGGGGTCGACAGCCACTACTTTATACTAGAATGTAAAAGTGAAGTAAAAGACACCAGAGATGAAATCAACAAACATGAAGCAAGCCAAATGAATTCACATTGTGGGTGGTTCGATGATGTGTACAATACGCAGAAGGTTGAGCGTATACTTATAATTCCAACGAGAAAGCTTTCCAAGCACGCCAACTTAACTCACACCATTAAAGTAATGAAAAAAGGCAAGCTAAAGAGCCTGAAGAGTAATGTACATTCTTTTTTAAAAGAGCTTAAAAATTATCATTTACATGAAATTAGTGACCAAAAATTTCAAGAGTTAATTAACACCCACAAATTAGATTTAGAGAGCTTGAAAAATGATTATACAGAGATGGTTTACTTTCAAAACTAATCTCCATAACACCCAACCTAAAACAATTATAACCCCTGTCGCAGGCTCTCCGATTCATCTGCCAATCTGCAGAACCTGTTACGATTATAAACTAGGACTCCTGTCCTTGTGTGCTTGAGTACAAATCACCCACCTACCGCCCCACCTTGTTTTGCTGAAGTTTCACGAAGGCAAGAAGGGCGGACATCCGTGCGAGTTTCAAGCTTCTGCTGTTTATTCGGAGTAGCAGACGGATCCTGAGACAGGCTCAGGATGACGGTCTGAAAAAAGCCTAATCGGAGTGTCATGCCGAACTAGTTTCGGTATCCCTCAAATTAACGCTTTGCCTTACACAGACGCTCCGAAACTTCGGAGAAAATGACGGTGAATTTTGGCGCTCGGTTTAATCCATGAACCCGGCATTTGGTTAACCATATTTCCATGAATTTCGTAAATTGAACCATGAGCAGAGAAGAAGTAAAAACAGCAATCAACCAATTGTTGGACAATACACCAGAAAAAGCACTCCAAGAAGTTTACGACTATTTAAAGTCTGTTCAAGGCAAGTCTGACAAATCTGTGAGCTTATCTCAAAACCTAAGAACCATCTTAACGGAAGACAAAGAGCTTCTTGAAAGACTAGCCCAATGATCTCAGAGCGCGAAGTTCTTGAAATACATTCCATTTTAATTGGACGGTTTGGGGGTTCTGAAGGAGTTCGAGACCAAGAACTGTTAGATTCCGCATTGAACCGTCCTTATCAAACTTTTGATGGACAAGAGCTTTATCCTAGTCCAGTCGACAAAGCAGCGGCAATTATTGAAAGCATAGTAAAGAATCATCCTTTTGTTGATGGGAATAAACGAACTGGTTATGTGCTTGCCAGGCTTCTGTTAATGAATGAACAACGCGATATACATGCACATCAAGAGGATAAATATCAATTTGTAATTTCAATTTCTACTGGAGAACTCAACTTCGATCAAATCAAAGAATGGCTTGACAAGAATTCTAAGTAATCCTCATCATAGGCTGTAATTTCGTACAAATCCCCCACCAACCGCCCCCGAGGGCGGACATTCGTGCGAGTTTCAAGCCTCTGCTGTTTTTTCGGAGTAGCAGACGCCCGCGAAGCTTCGGGGGTTTCGGTATCCCTCAAATTAACGCTTTGCGTTTCTCAGCGTTCTTCGCGGTTAGATTACCTACTTCTTTGTTTTCACCAAAATCAATTCCTCTTGTGGGGCGATTAAGTACTCCGCACCATTGGCCGTAATTACCGCCATTTCTTCCACAGAGATAGTTTTTTCGGTTCCATCCTCGCGCTTCCAAGCGTGGAAACCATCGAAGGCAAAGGTCATCCCTTCTTTTAATAATTTGGTAGAAACAGTCCGTACTCGGGTTGACATACCACCGCCTAAGCTTGGCCCAACATCGTGCGCTACATAACCCACCGGATGCCCCGTACTCCATGGCACATTTTCAGATTTAGCTTCTTGCATTAACAGGCGTTGCGCTCTATCCACCTCTGCTCCTGTAGCTCCGGGTTTCATGGCATTAAATGCAGCTCTATTTCCTGCTTTGCTGCTGTTCCAGTAAAATTGAATTTCTTCTGGAGCCGTTTCTTCCCCGTCTTTCAATACATAAGCAAAACGCTGAATATCGCTTACCCAGCGGTTATAAACCTTGATGCCGAAATCTATTTGTATTACATCACCAGGCATAATCACTTTGTCGGTAGCATGAGAATGCCCACGATCTGGCCCCGAATTTACATTTGGATTTTGGTCGGCAGCCCAACCATCCGTAACTCCATATTCAGCCATTTTTTGCTTTAAAAATCTGGCAATATCGGCATCGGTAGATTTTCCTGGAATGATTTGTTCGTAAGCCTCCACTTCCCATTCGGCTGTTAATTTTGCAGCCTTTTTAAGTACCTCTACCTCTTCAGGCAGTTTTATAGAAAGCCATTCATATATTAAATCAGTAGACGAAACGAGTTTCTTGCTTTCGGCTCCTAGTAAACCTTCTAAGCTCATGCGTTGCGTATAAGTAAGGCCATCGGCCATTGAGTTGCTGCTCGAAGAATTAACTGCTACGCGGCTGAAATTTTTCTCTTTAATAAAATCGGCAGCCATGCCCATTGCCGAACTTCCAGACACTTTCACAACTTCATCATGTATGTCCATTTCATCCAAAGCAGTGGCTTCGCCTGAAGGAGAAAATACTTTGGAATGAAAACCATCGGCATCTCTATAAAATAAAAAGGCAGCGGTTCCACCTGCATTTTCACCGCCAACATGGTCAGCAATTGGGTCATTGTTGTTTTCTCTACACACCACCAACCAGCAATCTACATTGGCAGCTTCCATGGCTTGTGGCAGCAATTGATTGATCCGCTGTTTCCTGATTTCTGGCCAAGGACTTTCGCCCCAATATGCCTCTGGGTCAATGGCTGTGGTGTTTTCTTCTTTCGGTACGCAAGAGAATAATGTCACGAACGTAAGCATCAGAAGGAGTATCGGTGTTTTGGTAGAAATCATGGTAAAGCGGTTTATCATAATTCTAAAAATAATATAGATTTTCGGTTTTACCCTTTCCGACTGTAACGTTTTAGAAAAATGCGCTCCCCACCTACTGCCCCCTGTTTTGCTGAAGCCTTGGAGAGTTTCGGTAACCCTCAAATTAACGTTTTGCATTCTTCAGCGTTCTTTGCGGTTAGTTTAGCTATCTGTGTTTCTGAAAATAAAATTACATAGATTGGGGAAAAACCTATTTACTGCTTCTTCTTTCCTAACAGCGAAACCTGAAATTCTAATCTCTTTATTTCGCGAAGAAGGCTATTCTTATCCATTTGATTCCAGCTCCAAATTTTAAACAGTATGTTGCTCATAAAACCAATAAGTGCATAAAATGCCCATTCCAGTTTATCTGAGAGCACATCGGTATTAAGCATTTCGATAAAACAGTACACCGACAAGCTTAACACTACCAGACTAATGAGCATCATTATTACATTGAGCCAGCTGTTCTTTCCCTTAAATAACCCCAATAACCTTTGCGGTACATTCTGCTCTCCTAGTTGGTCGTAATAAGCTGCCTCTTCTTTTGAAAGCGCTTCTTGGATAAGCTGATCGATTTCTTTTTCTGACTTATTCATGACTGATATTTTTTAGCTTCTTTTTCAATTGTTCTCGAGCATGAAACAAGCTCGATTTTATAGTTCCTTCTGGTTTATCCAGCAATTGTGCAATCATTTTAATAGATGATTTTTCGAGATAAAATAACCTAAGAATACGTTGATGATGATCTGATAATTCTTTGATCGCTTCAAGCATCACCTCAATTTGGTCAGCTGATTTATCTTCAATAGGCACTGTTTCGATTTTCACCTCCTTCAAACATTGCCTTTGGCGTTGCTCTTTTCTTATCCAATCGGCAGACTTTCTTTGTACAATTCTGTAAGCCCAAAATCGAAACAATGCCGGATCAGTCAACTGATTAATACTCTTGAAAATCGAAATCCAACTTTCCTGAGCTACTTCATGGGCCATATCCTGATCATTCAAAAAACCATAAGACCATTTCAATACTTTCGGTTGCCAACGTTTCCATAACAAACCAATAGCCACTTGATCGTGTTCCTGACACCGTAAGATGAGCAACTCATCAAAAATTTGTTCTGAACTCCGCTTCATAAAAATCTATCAAGGAGTCGCATAAATGATGAAAAGGTTCAAATAAAGAATAGCCAACAGATAAATACTTGTTGTTACGAGAGTATGATAAATACAAGATACCCAAAAACAGCTGCTTTCCTTAGAGCCTGATATTTTTATGGCTACTTTTGCCCCTGTTCAAAAAAACCATATCCATGCTTAAAATTGGCGTTCTGGGTGCTGGCCACCTTGGTAAAATTCACATCAAATGCATTAAAGACATTCCCGAATATGAACTTGTAGGGTTTTATGATGCTTCGGAAGAAAATGCAAAAGCGGTAGCACAAGAACATGGCATTAAAGCCTATGCTACTATTGCAGAATTACTAGAAGTAGTAGATGTAATAGATATCGTCACTCCTACCTTGTCTCATTTCGATTGCGCAAAACAAGCGCTAGAAGCTGGTAAGCATGTATTTATTGAAAAACCCGTAACCAATACCATTGGTGAGGCGGAAGGACTGATCGCACTTTCAAGAGCGAAAGGGTTAAAAATTCAAGTGGGGCATGTTGAAAGGTTCAATCCTGCCTATGTAGCGGCTAAAGATTATCTTAAGCAACCCATGTTTATTGAAACACACCGCTTGGCCCAATTCAACCCAAGAGGTTTGGATGTTCCTGTAGTGTTAGATTTAATGATCCACGATATTGATGTGATATTGCACGCTGTAGGTTCTGAGGTTAAAAACATTTCAGCAAGCGGAGTAGCTGTGGTAAGCGACACTCCTGATATTGCCAATGTGCGTTTGGAATTCGAAAATGGTTGTGTAGCAAACCTTACAACCAGCCGTATAGCCGTAAAAAACATGCGCAAATCACGTTTCTTCCAAAAAGACGCTTATGTATCGGTAGATTTCCTTGAAAAGAAATCAGAGATCGTAAGAATGCAAGAAGCTACAGGAGAAGAAGGTCCTTTTTCTATGATCCTAGACCTTGGCGAAGGTAAAAGTAAAAAGGAGATCATTTTCGAGAACCCTAAAATTCATCCAACCAACGCTATACGTGAAGAGCTCTTCACTTTTAATCAGGCCATAAGCAATAATACTGAACCTATAGTAACTATAGAGGATGGTCATAAAGCGCTGAAAGTAGCCCAACAGATTCTAGACATTATTGAAGCTAACCTCAAACAGATTAGCTCTTAAACATAAACAACAAACATTATGGACAACAGAAAATATTTACCCGCAATAGTTATCACTGCCATTGCGGTGATCATTCTTTTTGCAATATCAAGCAGCGTTTTTTACACCATACAAGCCAACGAAAGAGCAGTGCTCTTTAAAAAATTCTCTGGTGGTTTAGACAAGGACAATGTAATCACTCAAGGCTTTCATGTAAAAGCGCCTTGGAATGAATTGATTGTTTTTGACGTAGCCGAAACCCAAGTGGAAGAAACAATGGACGTGCTCGACAAAAACGGTTTGAGTATTAAAGTAGATGTGTCGGTTCGTTTTTATCCAAAATTCGAACGCGTAGGCTATATCTATGAAAGCTTCAGAAAAGGCTATGTAACTACTTTGGTTACACCAGAAGTACGCTCTACTGTTCGTCAAGTAATGGGACGCTACACTGCAGAAGAGATTTATTCTACTAAAAGACCAGAGGTAGAAGCTGCTATTAGAACAGAAACTGCCGAAGTTTTAGGCAGCGAAGCAAACAATATAGAAATGAGAGCTCTCCTTATCCGTTCAATCAATCTACCTGATAAAATTAAGCAAGCGATTGAAAGTAAATTACAACAAGAGCAAGAAGCCTTGGCCTATCAGTTCCGTTTAGATAAAGAGAAAAGTGAAGCGGAAAGAAAAAGGATTGCTGCGGAGGGCGAGTCTGCCGCTAACAAGATTATTAACAATAGTTTAACACCAAGCCTTTTAAAGATGCGAGGTATTGAAGCAACTTTGAAACTAGCTGAATCCCCTAATTCAAAAGTGGTAGTTATTGGTCAAGGAGAAGACGGCTTACCATTAATTTTAGGGGGTAACAACTAAAAATACCCAAAGTCGGGAACAAGAGTTTCATTTAAGTGTTTTATACATTAAATTCGCTCGCCTAATAAAGCACCCCAAACTAGTAAACCACTTTATAGAATGTCAAGTACTGCTGAGATTAAAGTTGACGGTAAAACATTAGAACTACCGGTAATTGAGGGCACCGAGAATGAGAAAGCCATAGATATTTCTTCTTTAAGAGGAGAAAGTGGCGTAATCACCATCGACCCAGGATTTAAAAATACAGGTTCAACCCAAAGTGCCATCACCTTTCTAGATGGTGAGAAGGGAATTCTACGGTATAGAGGTTACTCAATTGAAGAGTTGGCTGAAAAGTCTACCTTCCTTGAAGTATCATACCTTTTGATCTACGGAGAACTTCCTACCCCAGAACAGTATAAGGAATTTACAAAAACCATCACCAATCATACATTGGTGCATGAGGATATCAAGAAAATTCTTGAAGGATTTCCTTCAACCGCACACCCAATGGGCGTACTTTCTTCTTTGGTTTGTGCTCAAACCGCCTTCTACCCTGCTTCTTTAGATCCTAACAGAGCAGCTCCAGAAGTAGATATGAGCATTATCCGTTTACTGGCTAAAATGCCAACTTTTGCAGCTTGGTCATTCAAGAATCAAATTGGCCACCCAGTAAACTACCCAGACAATAGCTTAGACTATTGTAGCAACTTCCTTAAAATGATGTTTGCTACTCCAGCTGAAGCTTATGAGGTAGACCCTGTAGTAGCTAATGCTTTGGACAAACTATTAATCTTACATGCTGACCACGAACAAAACTGCTCTACTTCAACAGTGAGAATGGTGGGTTCATCACATGCAAGTTTATACGCTTCAATTTCAGGTGGAATCAATGCCCTTTGGGGACCGTTACATGGTGGTGCTAACCAAGCGGTAATCGAAATGCTTGAAAACATCAAGAAAGATGGTGGAGACACTAAAAAGTGGATGGCTAAAGCAAAAGACAAAAACGATCCATTCCGTTTGATGGGTTTTGGACATAGAGTTTATAAGAACTTTGATCCAAGAGCTAGAATTATTAAAAAAGCAGCTGACGATGTTTTAGAAAAATTAGGAGTAAACGACCCTATTTTAGATATCGCTAAAGGCTTGGAAGAAGAAGCTTTGAACGATTCTTACTTCGTAGAAAGAAAACTATATCCAAATGTTGACTTCTACTCAGGTATCATCTACAGAGCTTTGGGTATTCCTACCGATATGTTTACTGTAATGTTTGCCATGGGTAGACTTCCAGGATGGATTGCACAATGGAAAGAAATGCGTGAGAACAAAGAGCCAATCGGAAGACCAAGGCAAGTATATACTGGTTATAACGAAAGGTCTTATACCGCTATTGATAAAAGATAATTGAGTTTTTACTCATTATTTGAAAGGAGCTTATTCAGTAAATAAGCTCCTTTTTTATTGATGTAGGAGCCAAACACCAATAAAACGCAATCAAAATATACACTTGACAAAACAATTACTACCAATCTATAGTTTTGATATTCAACTGATTTACAGTATATTATACTTCAAATTGATAAATATTCAAAATTACTAAATCGAAGCTATATGAATTTCCAAGGAGTAAAAGCACCAGACATCCCTAAAGGCGTTCAGCAGTATCGCCCAGTTACGGATTACATGACCCATGAAGTAATTTCATTCACACCAGAACAAAGCATTGCAGATGCAATGGATGTTTTCTTAGAAAAGCATATTTCAGGCGCACCTGTTATTGATGAAAAAGGGAAAATCATTGGAATACTTTCAGAGATTGATTGTATGAGAATTATGGTAGATGAGGCCTACCACAACCTTCATCACGGAAAAATAACCGTAGCAGAATACATGAGCAACAACGTGGCTACCATTTCTGTCGATATGGACGTATTGGACTGCGCTCAAAAGTTTCTAAGAACTCACTACAGAAGATTTCCTGTAGTAGATGTAAATGGAAGGTTAAAGGGACAAGTGAGCCGAAGAGATATTCTACAAGCTACACGCGACTTAAAAACATCTTCATGGTAATATCAAGATTTAACCAGTGAAAAAAGCAGCATAAAAAATAGCTGCTTTTTTTATGCCTATTTCGGTAAAGTCTACTCAAACAAGTGTGAAATAATTACCCAATACCAAACCATGAAATCATGCATTAGGAAGTAAAAACTACACCTAACATCCCAAAAACATCAATTTCAAGAAATCATAAGTATGGTTTAAAAATTGAATAGCTACACTTAAAAAAACTCCAATACCCAGACACAAACACATCGCTTCATGAGCCCTTTGGAAAACTGCCCACATAACATTCAATACATTTCTGATGAATGTGATGGCTTTAAGCGTGTAAAAAAAGGTGATAAATTCATCTATCAAACGAAAAAGGGTAAGACCGTAAAAGAGAAAGCTTTGCTACAAAGGTTTGACAGCTTAGTGATTCCCCCAATGTGGGAAGAAGTATGGATTTGCGAACATGAATTTGGTCATTTACAGGCAACCGGTTACGATCTAAAACAGCGAAAACAATATATCTATCATCCGCTTTGGATCGATTTTAGGCAAAAGCAGAAGTACAATAAACTATCTCAATTCGGACAAGCACTTCCTATTATCCGAAAACAAGCCATGAAAGATATTCAATTGAAAGGCTGGCCAAAAGAGAAGATACTGGCAGTCTTAGTCTCATTATTGGATCAACACTACATTAGAATTGGCAATCACATATATAGGAAAGAAAATGAAACCTATGGGCTAACCACCTTAAGAAGAAAGCACCTTGAAAATGAAGGCTCTAAATTGAAACTAAGCTACAAAGCAAAAAGTGGTAAATACAGAAACATTACCATCAAGAATCAAAAACTAGCCAAGCTAATTCGTAAAAGCTCAGAACTACCAGGTTATGAAGTTTTCAGATACATTAATGAGCAAGGAAAAAGTCAAAAATTAGATTCCAGCGATGTAAATGAATACTTATATCAAATTAGCGGAAGTCATTTTACAGCAAAAGACTTCAGAACATGGGGTGGCACTGTGGTCGCCATTGATTCTTATCCGTCTGCCCTAAAAGCTGTTGAAGAAAACCCCAGACTGAACCTTGAAACAACCATAGTGAAAAAAGTAGCCAAAGTACTTGGTAACACAATTGCCACATGCCGTGAATATTACATCCACCCTAAAGTTTTAAGTATTTTGGTTGAAGGAAAACTACACCAGTATGAACAGAAGAAGCTGCCAAAGGTTAAGTATCGAAAGGAATTGAGAAAAAACGAACTCTTAGCACTCTCCATTATCCACAATAAATGAAATCAACCCAAAACTTACTACACAAAACCTACAGGTCCATAACAGGTAGTATTGCCTTTTATCCCACACTAATTGCAGTAGGCTTTTTTATCTTCTCAACCGTTATAATGCTCATTGAATATGAGCCATTCATGATGGATGTAAAGGAGCGTATCTCATTTGTTTTGGTGAAAAGTAAAGAAGATGCCAGGTTAGTATTAGGCACCTTGGTTGGAAGCATCATCTCATTAATGGTATTCAGTTTTTCTATGGTAATGATTGTGCTCAATAGGGCATCCTCTACCCTTTCTCCTCGTGTTATTCCTGGTTTAATCACCGATAAATCTAACCAAGTAGTACTCGGCTTTTACCTTGGCAGTATTGTTTATAGTCTCATACTCATTGTCAATGTACAATCAGAAGAAACCATCAGTACGCCTGATTTCGGCATTCTTCTAGCCATGATTTTTGGCATTACTTGTTTGGCGTTTTTCATGTACTTCATCCACACAATCAGTCAGAATATTCAAGTAGATAATATATTAGACAGCATCTATTCTAAGACGAAAAGAGAAATGGATCGATTGACTTTAGATGAAGATGAAAAAGAAAATCAACAACCAGATACAGAAAATTGGTTTACCCTAAACACATCCAAGGCAGGCTACTTTAAAAAGATGAAAGTAAAAGAGCTGGTTGAGCTATGTGAACATCACGAAGTCAAAGTTCAAATACTCGAGCCCATTGGCTGTTTCTTTGTTGAGAATGCCCCACTCTTTCAGATCGATAAGCAGATTGATGATGAGTTAAAAGATAAAATCGAGAGTTGCTTTATCTTATACCCGCAAGAATGGGTGAGCGATCACTATGTGTTTGGTTTTAAGCAAATTTCTGAAATAGCTATAAAAGCACTTAGCCCAGGTATTAATGATCCAGGCACAGCCATCAAGGCAATTCATCTGCTTACTTTACTCTACATCAAGAAAGTTCAGATGAATGAAAAGTACGTGATTCAAGATAGTGAAGGAGAAGACAGGCTATTTTTTAAGCAAATTACTTTTGAAAAACTCTATGATGACCACATTACTCAAATAAGAATTTATGGCAAGTCAGACACATTGGTAATGTTGGCCTTACTTCATGGGCTTCTAAATATGTATAAAGCCGATGCGTATGGAAATAATAAAGACTCCATCATCCGCTATTTCAAAGCCTCAATAGAAGTATGCAATAAAAATTTCGAAAGTGAGCTAGACTTTTCTTCAGTTCATAAAGTAATCGAAGAATTCAACAGCCTAAGCCCTACTACATCAATTACGCAGTTGAGTACTTAATTTTGATTAGAGTACATCACTCCATTCTTCATGGCGTTTTAGCGTAGCCTTTGCAAAAGGGCAAAGAGGAATGATTTTAACTTTATTCTTGCGAGCGTATTCAACTGCATAAGCTACAAGCTTTGCGCCCATACCAGTACCTCTTAAAGTATCGCTCACTTCGGTATGATCTATAATGATTTTATCAGGCCCAGCTTTTGAAAACGTCATTTCCGCTAATCGTTCGCCCTGTTTCTCAAAATAAAAACTGCCTTTGCTGTCTGTTTCCTGTTCTTGTATTATAACCTCCATGGCTTCTTTTTAGCTTTACAAACCCTAAGTTAACAAACATGAAAGGTATTATATAAGTTACTCCTAGTATTCAGGACAAAAAAATAAGCCCATGCAATACGCTACATGGACTTAATATATTATAGGTTGAGGGCTTGAAAGTAACTGAGCCTCTTCAATTACTTTCAAGTACAAAGGAGAATGAATACAAATACATTACACTCCGCAAAAAGCGCAAATCTATTACTAAGTAAATTACCTACAACAAAGGACGGTCTAAGATGGTAAATGCCTCAGATTTGCCTACCAAAAGTTAATAGATCACTTCTTCATCAAAATAAATCGACATTGCCGAAATATTTATCCTACTCAAGACCAAAGGGTTGAAGATTTTTCGAGAAATTAGTTCGTTTTTTTAGCTCCTGATGTTTGTAAATAAAGAACAGTATACTACTTTTGCATCACCTTAAACGAAAGGGGTTACAAACAAAGATATTGGAGCGGTAGTTCAGCTGGTTAGAATGCCTGCCTGTCACGCAGGAGGTCGCGGGTTCGAGTCCCGTCCGTTCCGCAAAAAGCCTTAGAGAAATCTAAGGCTTTTTTTGTTTCTGCCTTTCACCCTCGCCTTTCAAATTCTATATTTGCGCTCCGAATTCAAAATATACCTAATGAGCGAACTCATCAAAGAACTACAATGGAGAGGCATGATCCACGATATTATGCCTGGAACAGAAGAACAACTAGATAAAGAGCAAACCACAGGTTATGTTGGCTTCGATCCTACTGCCGATTCCCTGCACATTGGCAACTTGGTTCCCGTAATGCTTTTGGTTCATCTTCAAAAAGCCGGACACAAGCCTATCGCTTTAGTGGGTGGCGCTACAGGTATGGTGGGCGACCCATCAGGTAAATCATCTGAAAGACCAATGCTTTCAGAAGAACTCTTGAACCATAACCTAAACTCACAAAAAAAACAGCTTCGTAAATTTCTAGACTTTGATTGTGGTGAAAATTCAGCACAAATTGTAAACAACTACGATTGGTTCAAAGACTTTAACTTCCTTGATTTCATTAGAGAAGTGGGTAAGCACATTACCGTGAATTACATGATGGCCAAAGATTCTGTAAAGAACAGGCTGGAAAGCGGCATGTCATTCACTGAATTTACTTACCAATTGGTTCAAGGCTACGATTTCCTTCACTTGAATCAAAACTACGATTGCAAACTACAAATGGGTGGTTCCGATCAGTGGGGAAACATTGTTACGGGTACGGAATTAATTAGAAGGAAAATACAAGGTGAGGCTTTTGCCATGACTGCTCCTTTGATTAGAAAAGCAGATGGATCTAAATTCGGGAAATCAGAAGGCGGAAACGTTTGGTTAGACCCTAAGAAAACTTCCCCTTACAAGTTCTACCAGTTTTGGTTAAATACATCTGATGAAGATGCATCAAACTTCATTCGTGTATTTACACTTCTAACGAAAGAAAAGATCGAGGCTTTAGAAACTGAGCATAATGAAGCTCCTCACTTGAGAGTTTTACAAAAAGCTCTAGCCGAGGATATCACTGTAAGAGTTCACTCTGAAGAAGATCTAAAAACGGCTATTAAAGCGTCAAATATTCTTTTCGGAAAGTCTACCACTGAAGACCTTGAATCTTTAGATGAAGACACATTGCTTTCTGTATTTGAAGGTGTTCCCCAAGTACAGGTTTCAAAAGCAGACTTAGACCAAACCGAAAACTCAATTGATCTACTTTCAGTGGTTACTCAAGAAGTGATCTTCAAATCAAAAGGCGAGGCCCGCAGAATGCTGCAAGATGGCGGTGTGAGCATTAACAAGGTTAAAATTGAAGACATGAATGCAAAACCTGCTATTCGACTTCTTCAGGATAAGTACTTTTTGGTTCAGAAAGGGAGAAAAAATTACTACTTGATTTCAATTACTGAATAGGGTAAATTGACATAAATCATTCAAAAAGAAAGCGTTAAGAAATTGATTTTTTTAGCGCTTTCTCTCTTTTACACATATTAACTCAATACACATATCGGAAATTCATTGCCGATTCTTCACTATGGAAGACAGCTACAGACATAAAGGAATGCGAAGGCAACTCGTAAAAACAGTTCGATCTAAGGGAATTAAAGATGAACGCGTTTTAGATGCCATTGGTAAAATTCCGCGACACTTTTTCTTTGAGAATGCCTTAGTAGAACATGCTTACCAAGACAAAGCCTTCCCTATTGGTGAAGGCCAAACCATTTCTCAGCCCTACACCGTAGCCTTTCAAAGCGAATTGCTTAATGTAAAACCGGGTGATAGGGTATTAGAAATTGGAACAGGTTCGGGCTATCAGGCCATTGTGCTTTTAGAGCTTGGCGCGGAAGTATATACCATTGAGTACCAAAAAAAACTTTATGAACGCACACGATTTGCCCTCCCAGAAATGGGCTACAATGCCAAGTTCTTTTATGGAGATGGGTCGCTAGGACTGCCTAAGTTTGCTCCGTATGATAAAATAATTGTTACCGCTGGTGCCCCTACCGTTCCCGATGCGCTGATAGACCAATTAAAAGTGAATGGTTGTTTGGTAATTCCTGTAGGCAATGCTAAAACTCAACAAATGCTTAGACTTACCCGACTTGAAGGAAACAAATTGCGAAAAGAGGTTTTCCATGATTTCAAGTTCGTACCCCTACTTGGTAATGATGGTTGGAAAAAATAAACATGAAATAAATAACATATTTAAATGTATATATTTTTAACTATATAAATATATAGTTTTATAAATTTATAAAAATCAAATTCCCTTCCGTTCTTTCAACTAACCGCATTAGCTTTGCAGCATAAAATCAGAGTATGGCAGCTAAAACAAAAACCACCAAGGATTCACGTGTAACCATGACGGAGCTAGTCCTCCCTAACGATACCAACACGCTTAACAACCTTATGGGGGGCAAACTGATGCACTGGATGGATATTAATACCGCCATTGCAGCGCAAAAGCATTCTAACCGTATTGTGGTAACTGCTTCTGCTGATAACATCTCATTTGGAAAGCCTATTGCCTTAGGTGACGTGGTTACGCTTACAGCCAATGTAACTCGTTCATTCAACTCATCTATGGAAGTCTACTGTGAAGTTTGGGCAGAAAACATTCCTTCTGGGCGAAAATTCAAGAGCAACAGTGCCTATTTTACCTTTGTGGCTGTAGACCAAAGCGGAAGGCCTATTGATGTGCCAGAACTAGTTCCTGAAACACCAGAAGAAAAGGAGCATTACGAAGGCGCATTAAGGAGAAGGCAACTTAGACTTGTTTTAGCAAAAAGGATGAAGCCAGATGAGGCAACTGAATTAAAAAGTCTTTTCTTCGAATCATAGTCTGTATTTTAATAGACAATTGTTAGATTGGGCAAAATAACAAAAGGCGTCATGGCTGAGGATATATCCTTTCTTTCTCATTTTCTTACCGAAGAAATTTATCTCATTCAAGATGATGTTGCAGCAGTTTCAGCACAACCAGTCAAAACTGAAGAGGTAGATACGCTAGAGGAAAAAAGGCCTCAAACTGAGCCCGCCCCTATTGTACAAGAAGCGGAACCAATTTACATCAAGCCTCTTCCTACTGAAGGTAATAACCTTAAACACTGTCTCATCTTTTTTGAAGATGTACAACCTCAATTAAAAGCCGAGAAAAAAGCCTTCTTACTTAAGATATTAAGTTCGGTTAAACGTAGTTTAGACGATGTTCTTTTGGTTAATGTAAAAGAGGCTTCTCCAGAACAGATTGAAGCTGTGCTGAATGAGTTTAACCACCGTCATGTCTTAATCTTCAATTCTAAAAAACTTGATGGTTATACAGAAAGCCCTGTTTACGAGGTAAAAGAAGATCGAAAGAAGTTCTTTATGAAGGCAGACGACCTTGGCGAAATAGAAAGCACTGTAGCTTTGAAAAAAGCCCTCTGGGCTGGTTTGCAGAAGATGTTCTTATAATGCGTTTCAATTTAAAGCGGCTTGATCACCTGGCTTTCTGGATAAGTTTTTTCGGAATAGTGGTTTTCATTGCCGACTTTGGCTACAGTCAATCCGACCTATCGCAAAGCATTATTAACGGTTATTATTTTGTCGTTCTAGGAATTGGGCTAGCCTCAATTGCCCTGCGATATATAGAGAAGAAGAACCAGAAAAATACCAAGGTACTTGTATTCGATATTCTCAGCGTACTCATTACCATTACGGTACTCTATTTCCACCTTATCAATGGGCAGAACCATAAACTTCATCCCATATTATTCAATGACAACCTGATTAAATTTGCGGTTGTTCTTACGTTCATTCGAGAGTTTTCAGAATTAAGGCTCATTTACAAACGAACGGTATTAAATCCTGCCCAACTCTTTATAATAAGTTTCTTGGTGATCATTTTGTTAGGCACGGTACTCCTAATGCTTCCCAAAGCTACCTATGATGGAATTTCGTTTATTGACGCCTTCTTTACTTCCACCAGTGCTGTCTGCGTAACTGGGCTTATTGTGGTGGACACTGGAAGCTATTTTACAGAATTCGGGCAGGTGATTATCATATGTCTTATTCAGATTGGAGGCTTGGGAATTTTGACTTTTGCCAGCTACTTCAGCTATTTCTTCAAAGGTGGTTCCACTTATGAGAATCAATTGGCCTTAGGAGATATGAGTAATTCAAAAAAGCTCAGTGAAGTTTTCTCCACCTTAAAATACGTGCTTATCATCACCTTTGGCATTGAAATGATGTCAGCAATGATGATATACTTTAGTTTGGATGCCAGCACTTTTGAATCTCAATACAGTCAAATATTTTTCGCTGTCTTTCATTCAGTTTCAGCATTCTGTAATGCGGGCTTCTCTACACTCAGTAATAGTGTTTATGATGTAGGTTTTAAGTTCAACTACTTCTTACAAATCGTATTGATCTTCACATTTGTGTTAGGCGGATTGGGCTTTCCTATTGTGGTCAACATCCTTAATTATTTGAAATATCGTCTTTCTCAGGTCTTCACCTTTTCAGAAAGGCTAAAGAATTACAGACCTTGGGTACTCAACCTAAACAGCAGAATCAACTTAATTACCACAATCTCTTTAACCGCCATTGGCTTTGTGGTTTTCTTTATTCTAGAATACAACAACACAATGGCCGAGCACGGGTTCTTCGGAAAAATAGTAACGGCTCTGTTTGGTGCGGCCACGCCAAGAACTGCTGGTTTTAATTCAGTAGACATGGCTGCTTTAACATTTCCAACTCTTGTAATGACACTTCTGCTAATGTGGATTGGCGCATCACCCTCTTCTACTGGTGGTGGTATAAAAACCAGCACATTTGCCATAGCTACGCTGAATATTCTGAGCTTGGCACGAGGAAAAACTAAAATTGAAATTTTTAGAAGAGAAATAGCCGACATATCGGTAAGAAGGTCTTTTGCCATTATATCTCTTTCGCTATTGGTCATCGGTTTTGGGGTAATGGTAATTTCAATATTCGATGGAGAAAAGAGTCTAATGCAAATCGCTTTTGAGTGCTTTTCGGCTTATAGCACTGTGGGCTTAAGTTTAGGTATTACTGGCGACTTAAGTAGTGTAAGCAAAATCATGCTCATTATTATCATGTTTGTAGGCAGGGTAAGCATGTTGTCCATTATGATTGCCATTATGGACAAAGTAAAGCACAAAAGTTACCGATACCCTACGGAAGAAATTACAATCAATTAAAATCTGAATCAATGAAATACATCATAGTTGGATTAGGGAATTTTGGAGCATCGTTAGCAGAAAAGCTAACTGCTCAAGGCAATGAGGTAATTGGAATAGATACTTCAATGTCGAAAGTAGATTCGTTCAAAGAAAAGATTTCTCATACCATATGTATGGATGCTACCGATGAATTTACTGTATCAGGCCTTCCGTTAAAAGACACCGACATTGTAATTATTGCGATTGGTGAAGATCAAGGCTCTAACGTAATGGTGACCGCGCTGTTCAAAAATTTAGCGGTTAAAAGACTCATTAGCAGAGCAATAAACCCTTTACATGAAAAAGTACTTAAAGCTTTGGGTGTAGATGAAATTGTGCACCCAGAACAAGAAACAGCAGAACGCTGGGCCAAAAAACTATGTATGAACAATGTGGTAGACTCTTTTGAATTAGGAGAAAACTACAGCATTATAGAAGCCAGCGTACCGGAAGAGTATGTGGGGCAGTCCATCCGAGATATGGGCTTCAGAAAGCGTTTTAACTTACTAATACTAACTACAATTAAGAAAATTGAAGTAAACAGCACATTGGGTAAAAGTAAGATTGAATCGAAAGTGCAAGGTGTTGCAACACCTGAATTGGTGCTTGAAAAGGATGATATTCTTGTGCTCTACGGATCGAATAAAGATTTGAAGAAATTCTTAAAGCAAAAAACTGAGTAGTATTTCTAAACAGATTGAGCGTTAGATAAATATCAGGGATGAGCAGAAACCCAAACTTCGCCATCTTCAAAAAATTCTTTTTTCCAGATGGGTACCGTTTCTTTTAAGGTATCAATACAATACTCACAGGCTTGAAAAGCAGCCTTTCGGTGCTGAGCAGCCACCACAATTACCACTGCTTCCTCTCCTATTTCGACTACTCCCGTACGATGATGAATGAGCACCTCTTCTACTTGAAACTCGGTTTTGGCATAATTAGCAATCTTCTGCATTTCCTTCAAAGCCATTTTCTCATACGCTTCAAATTCTAATTTAAGGACTGACTTGCCCTTGGTTTGATTGCGTACCGTACCTACGAAACTAACTATGCCCCCACATTCAGGGTAAGAAACAGCCTCTACGCAAGCTTGAGGATCGAGTTTTTCAGAAGTAATATGAATCAGTGTTTTCATCCGCCACTTACTGGTGGAATTAGCACCACCTCATCGTTTTCTTTGACCAAATAATCATCATTTACATAATCGGCATTTACGGCTAACTGCAAAGAAGCAAGCCCTTGAAACGCAGGGTAAAGATTAACCAAGGCTTGACGAACATCGGCCACAGAGCTTTCGCTTTCCACTTCCAATGTCACCTGATTACCATTCAGAATATCCTTTGCTATGCCAAAAGCTATTACTTCAATTTTCATTCTTTTCCTTTTCCGATCAAACAAGGTACTTCAATAATAAGCGTCCTCCAGCAAATAAAACCAATAATGCTGTCAGTATTTTGACTTTCTTCTGCGAAAGCTTAAACACCGAAAGCCTAGAACCAAGCTGTCCGCCTACCAAAACGCTAAGCCCCAAATACAAAATCATTTTAAAGTCGAAAGTTAGATTACCTTGACTCAACTGCCCAGCCAAGCCCGATGCCGAATTGATTAGAATGAAGAAACTGGCAGTACCAGCTATCGTTTTGGCTTTGTCCCAATGCATAATGTGTAGCAAAGGTGAAAGGAAAATTCCACCACCAATACCAACGGAGCCTGCTAATAAGCCAATACCTCCACCAATGGCTCCATTAACTATGGGCATGGCTTTCTTGCCTTCTGAGGCATCCTGAATGCTCTTCTTCCTTAAATAGTCTTCCAACAACATGATAATACCAGCAATGATCAAAGTTGACCCTAAAAGAATGAAGAATACATTTTCCTTAAAGGGAATTCTAGCTCCTATAAATGCCAAGGGCACACTGACTAAAACCAGTGGTAAGGTTTTCTTCCAATTAATATGACCTTGCTTCGCGAAAAGGTAAGTACCTCCGCTCACGACAATCAGATTACAAACCAAAGCGATGGTGCGTAGCAATCGATACTCAAAGCTATAAAGCGATAGAATGGCCAAATAACTGGAACCACCACCAAAGCCTACAGAGGAATAAAGAAAGGCTATTGCAAAAAAGAAGAAGATCAATTCGTAGTCCATACTCTAATAGATTTCCATGCTCTGGTCTATCTCCTTTTGCCAAGCCAAGATTCCACCTTTCAAGTTTTTCAATTTTGAAAAACCTTTATTTTTAAGGATTTGAAGAGCTTTTTGGCTTCGTTGTCCACTTTTGCAGTGAATTATGACTGTCTCATTTTGAGACAGCTGCCCAACCTCATTTTCAAGCTTTGAAAGCGGAATATTAAGCCCATTCAAGTTTGAAATAGCATATTCATAATCTTCGCGGACGTCCAAAATAAAAGGAACTTTACCCGACTCTACCATCTGATGCAACTCATGAACTGTGATGTCATTTACATCCTTTTTGACTTCATTCAAGCCACAAAAGACCTCATAGTCAATCAAACTTGTAATAATTGGGTGCTCTCCTGATACAGGGTTATTTTTATTCGACTTTATATTTAAAAATCTAGTAGTAAAGCTCTGGCTATCAAATAATAATAGTCTACCATCTAACAACTCTCCTAAGCCAGCCAACAGCTTAATTACTTCATTGGCTTGTATGGCACCGATGATTCCAGCCAAGGCACCAAATACGCCTCCTTCGTTGCAACTGGGCACCATTTCTGGCGGTGGTGGTGTAGGGAAAAGGTCTCGATAATTTGGCCCTCGACTACCGTCTTTTCTTTTAGCATTGAACACACTTATTTGGCCTTCGTAGCGAAAAATTGCAGCATAAATAAGGGGCTTGCCCAAGAGTACGCAGGCATCATTCACCAAGTATCGTGTGGGTAGATTATCACTTCCGTCAACAACTACATCATAGTCTTTAATAATGTCTAGTGCATTACTAGCATCTATCTGGGTTTCGTAAAGTTGGGTTTTAACATTCGGGTTCAACTCTTTAATAGAAGCAATAGCAGACATACCCTTACTTTCTCCTGTTTGGCTTGTGGTATAAATGGTTTGTCTTTGGAGATTGGTGAGACTAATTTCATCAAATTCGACCAACCCAATTCGCCCCACTCCTGCTGCTGCCAAATAGCTAAGGTTAGGAATTCCCAAACCACCAGCACCAATCACCAACACGCTTGCAGCCTTCAATTTCTCCTGGCCTTCAACTCCAAAATTGGGCAAAATGATTTGTCTATTATAGCGTATAAGTTCTTCTCTACTTAGCATTTGTCCATTTATCAAAATCGGCTTTCGTATCAATGTCTAATGTAAAGCGAAGGTTGTTGGTTTCAAAGAAGTGCACCTTTTTGGAGTTCTGTTTTACAATTTGGCTACAGCCGTTTGGGTGGGTATGTTCCAGAATTTCTTTTCTATAATCTTTATCAAACAAAACGGGATTGCCTTTTACTCCTTCGTAAAGGGGAACAAGAATATTCTTCCCATTCTCTTCTCTGAAACAATCCATCAACTGATTATAATCAGCAGCGGTCAAAAATGGCATATCGGCCAAGCAAATGACATATACATCGCCAGTTGCTTCGGCAATTCCAGTTTGAATAGATGGGGTCATTCCTAATTCAAAAGTTGAGTTTACTACAGTTTGAACCATATATTCTTTCGGAATCAGCTTTTCAAGCCTTTCGGCTTCTTTGCCTAGCACAACAATGACTTCTAAAAAATCGGCAGCGGTAATTGACTTCAAGCTATGTTCAAAAACGGTTTTCTCATCAATGGACATTAGAAGTTTATGTCCTCCTTCCATTCTTGAAGAAAGTCCTGCGGCTAATACTATGGCAGAAAATTTTGTCATTCCATTTCAATGATACGGTTTTTTAAACCAGTTGCCCAATCATAAAGAGGATTGAATTTCAATCCCAATTAAAATTCTCTCATGACAGTTTCTTTCAATGAATGATTAAATTATCGTACTTTAAATTTCTATGATTTCCATTAAATTTTTCTGCCTATGAAATCGCTAATACTTCCGTTCTTTTGTCTTCTGATTTGCAGTTGTGGCAACCAGAAAGAATCTACTACAGACAGCTCCATTTCTGAGCCTACAGGGCAAATTGCATTTACAAGTAATAGAGGAGGAAACAACGACATCTATCTAATGAACATAGATGGAAGTAACATTAGAAATATTACAAACAACCCTGCTCTAGATTATGGTGCCTCGTGGTCGCCTGATAACAAACAGATTGCGGCTTACTCTAATCGAAGTGGAAATACAGAACTTTATCTATTTAGTGCTGACGGACAAACTTCAACTCAACTAACAGACCACCCAGATCAAGATGTTCTTCCAAGTATTTCTTCTAACGGAAAGCAAATTGCGTTTATGAGCAACCGAAATGGAAAAAGTAGAAGTGTTTATTTAATGGATGTGGATAGGACAAACGTAATTCCATTAACTGACAACGATTTATATGAAGAAAGTCCATCTTGGTCTCCTGATGGAAAACAAATCTTGTTTACCCGTCAGTTGAAGGATGAATCGGATACGAGTCATGCCGCGAATGGTGAAGTTTTTATTATGGATAAAGATGGAGCCAATGTAAAAAGACTGACCAACAAAAAGGCGTTTGACTCTGGAGCTGTATTCTCACCAAACGGAAAGCAAATTGCTTTCTATGGCGCTTCCAACGAAACTTGGGACATCTTTTTAATGAATTCTGACGGAAGTAATGTTAAAAATCTAACAGATGATGCTATAGAGTGCTACTCGCCTGCTTGGTCGCCTGATGGCAAATGGATAGTGTATACCGCTGGAAGTAAGAACATTTATAACCTTTACATCATTCATGTTGAAAGTGGTGAAAAGAGGCAACTGACGAATAATGAGTTTCGAAACGAAGCACCGGCTTGGTCTAATAATTAAAATTGAAACTATTAATGAATGGTTAAAACAAAACCATCTATTCGCTACTCCGTAACGGTAATGAATCACTTACCGTAACCAACTAAAACATTGAAAAACCTTACACAAGAGCAACTCACTGAATTAGAGAGCCAGTTGAGCCATCCGAATGGAGAATTTGGATTAGAGGTAGCTGAAAACATGCATTCAACCAACATAGGAATGACCACTTCGGCTATTAACGCACTGGAAATATCTGACCATAATAAGATTCTGGAAATTGGACACGGAAGCTGTCAGCATCTTCCGCTAATATTAGAAAAGGCTGAGGGTATTACTTTTTATGGTTTGGAAATTTCCGAAACAATGAAAACCCAAGCTGAACTTAAAAACGAAGTCTACTTAAAAAATCAAACTGCCGAGTTTAAGCTTTATGATGGAGAGAGCATTCCCTTTTCGGGCAATTTCTTTGAGAAAGCCATGACGGTAAACACATTATACTTCTGGAAACACCCTCTTCAATTTTTAGAAGAAGTATATAGGGTAATGAAGCCGAAGGGTGTTTTCACAATTTCTTTTGCTCACAAGGAATTTATGCAGCATCTCCCATTTGTAAAGGACAAATTCAGCCTCTATAGCAATCAAGATGTTTCGGATTTAGTTGCAAAATCAAGCTTTGAGCTGCTTAACATTTATGATAAAACTGAAACAGTAACAGGCAATGCCGGTGAATTGGTCAACCGTAATTATGCAGTAGCAGTATTAGCAAAGAAATAGATCGACTCAACTTTAATGATCAATCAATAATTCTTTAAATGCTTTAAAATTTGCTTCAACTTTAGTTGCCACCTTTTCTTTATCCATAAGCTCTTTTGCAAAAGTGGGTATGGTTAAAGAATAACCAAGTGCCTTTTCCATTGTTGGAGCAAATTTTATAGGGTGGGCCGTTTCTAAAAACACGCCTTGCTCTCCTGCTTTTAAGCAAGTTTTCAAGCCTTTATACCCAATGGCCCCGTGAGGGTCAAGCAAATAGCCTGCTTGGTTTTGGCATAGCTTTATGGTTTCTAAAATGTCTCGGTCATACATAGAAAATCCGGTAACATCGTTACAAATTGCCTTATAGTCATTATTATATAAGGCTTGCATTCGTCCAAAATTACTAGGCAAGCTTACATCCATTGCATTGGCATAAGTAGAAACTGTTGGTTTTTGCTCATACTTTTCCGTTGCTAAATACCGAGGTACAATGTTGTTTGCATTTGAGCAGGCTAAAAATTTACCTAAAGGGAAACCCATTTTTTTCGCCAACATTCCTGCCGTTATATTTCCATAATTGCCGCTTGGCACTGCGATTACTGAAGTGATTTTTTGCTCTAACTGAGTGAGCAACCACGCGTAATAAATTGACTGCGGTACCCAACGGGCAATGTTAATGGAGTTGGCGGAAGTCAGATTTAGTTTTTGATTTAGCTCTTTATCCAAAAAAGCTTGCTTTACTAAAGCTTGGCAATTGTCAAAATCCCCGTTAACTTCTAAGGCTGTAATATTTTCCCCAAGCGTAGTAAGTTGCTTTTCTTGCAGATCACTCACTTTTCCTGATGGGTATAATATAATGACGCTTACTCCTTCAATTCCTAAAAAGCCATTGGCCACTGCTCCACCTGTATCTCCAGAAGTAGCCACCAAAATTGTTGTTTCTTTGCCCTTACTTTGAGAAAAATGACCTAAACAACGGGCTAAAAATCTAGCTCCTACATCTTTAAAAGCATAGGTTGGTCCATGAAAAAGCTCTAGCGAATGTATATTCTCTTCTACCTGAACCAAAGGAATTTCAAAGCACAGCACCTCTTCCATAATTGTCTTGAGCTCGTTGCTTTCAATGGCAGTACCTACAAAAGGTTTTACCATTTCATAACCTATTTCTGGAAGACTCATTTGCCTAAAATGGCGTAACACGGTTTCTGGCAAAAGAGGAATGTGCTCTGGAAAATACAGCCCATTGTCTGGCGGAAGGCTATTCATAACCGCTTCTTGAAAGCCAACCTTTGGTGCTTGTTTATTTGTACTAAAAAATTTCATTGCACTACAGTTACACCATTTTTATTAATGGTCGATTCTAAAAACTGAACATGAATTTGCTCAGCATTATAAACACTTTCTATTTGTCTTTTCACTTCCGTCAAACCTTGATTCTTATTAAAAAAAGCAAACATAGCTGGCCCAGAACCAGAAATATTAAACCCAATCGCACCGTTTTTCATGATAATGTCTTCAACCCTATCATATTGTGGTATCATTTTTTTTCTGTGAGGCTGGGCGAACACATCCTGTAAAGAGGCTTTTATCAAACTGTAATCACCATCCATTAAACCTTTAATTAGTCCTGCCATATTTGCTGCCTGCTTAATTCCATCTTTAAGTGTTACGGTTTGCGGCAAAATCGCCCGCGCTTCACTTGTTTTAATAGGTACATCTGGGAATACAATAAGTACGTTCAAATCATCTGGAAAACTGACTTGAAAGCCTTCATATGGATCACAATTCTTTACGCCTACAAAACCACCCAGCATACACGGTACTACATTATCTCCATGTCTGTTTCCAGAAGCCAAAGCTTCTCCATCTAAAGCAAAGGTGATTAGTTCTTCTCTTGAAAAGCCTGACTCCAACAGTTCATTTGCGGCATAAACGGCTCCAACTGCACTTGATGCCGATGAGCCTAACCCACTACCTGGGGTAAAGTTCTTTTCTATTTTTATATCAAAACCTCCCTTATGCCCTACATGCATACAGAAAGATTTTAATGCTACAGTAGCAACATTCTGTTCAGGGTTTAAAGGCAATTCTGCTCCTATTGCTTCCATGACATATGACTCATCATTTCTTTTGGTCAGGGTAATAGTGTCGCCTATATTATTGATGGCAAAGCCCAAAATATCAAAGCCTGGCCCTACATTGGCTACTGATGCTGGTGAGAATACTTTCACCGAATTTATGTTCTTCCTCATCTTTCTTCTTAATTATTCACCAGTCTAAGTACATCTGCAAAAATTCCCGAGGCTGTTACTTCTGCTCCAGCACCAGCGCCTTTAATTACTAGTGGCTGTGCTTTATACCTTTCTGTATGGAATAAAACGATGTTGTCTTTTCCTTCTAAAAAATAGAAAGGATGCCCCTCTTCTATTTTCTGCAAGCCTACAGTGGCTTTACCATTTTTATAACTGGCCACTACCCTAAGTTTGGTTTTGGCCTGTTCTGCTTCATTATAAAGTGCCTTAAAATATGGCTCATTATCTTCTACTTTTTGATAAAAACTATCCAAGCTCGGAGCTTCTAAACAGCCTTCTGGTAGAAACGACACAAGGTCAACATCCTTCATTTCAACCTCCAAACCGCTTTCTCTCATTAAAATAAGCAGCTTTCGAATTACATCTTCACCAGAGAGGTCGAGCCTTGGATCTGGTTCGGTTAAGCCCAGAGCCTTTGCCGATTCTATTATGCTTTTAAACGTGCTCTGCCCATTGTATTCATTGAACAAGTAATTAAGTGTACCGCTCAAAACTGCTTCAATTGATAGAATTTTATCTCCTGACTTAATCAGGTCGTTCAAGGTAGAAATTACAGGAAGACCAGCAGCTACATTGGTTTCAAAAAGAAATTGAGCACCATACTTTCTTGCAGTCTGTTTTAGCTTTCGATATTGTTCCATCGACCGTGTGGCCGCTATCTTATTTGGTGTTACAACTGAAATACTTTTTTCAAGGACTGCTTGATACACTTGGGCAATATCTTCCGAAGCTGTAATATCCACAAAAACACTATTTCTCAAGTTCAGCTCGTCAATTCGTGAAACGAAAGAGTCTATATGGTATGCATCTCCATCATTCAATAAGTCGGCCCATCGCTTTAAATCGATTCCTTCTTCTTCAAAATAGCTTTGTTTAGAATTGGCGATACCTGCGACTAAAATGTTAAGATGGTGTTCTTTTAAAAGGTATTCTTGTTGTTCTGATATTTGATTGAGGAAAGCCCTGCCAACATTGCCCACACCCACTATAAACAAGTGTACTTTCTTTATTTCTGAAAGGAAAAAGCTTTCGTGCAACAGGTTTATTGCCTTTTTCATGTCAGACCTATGAATCACAGCCGATATGTTTCTTTCGGAAGAACCTTGAGCTATGGCGGTAACACTTATTCCATTTCTGCCTAGGGTGTCGAACATTTTACCACAGATACCGACCTGATTTTTCATATTTGCGCCAACAAGCGCCAGAATGCTCATATCTGTATCTATTGACACTGCATTGAGTTTACGCAGTTCTAGCTCAGTTTTAAACTCTTGGCTTACGGCTTCTTTAGCTTTGTCAACATCAACCGTAGATATTGCCACACATATTGAATGCTCAGAAGAAGCTTGTGTAATTAGAATCACATTTACTCGGGCTTCAGAAAGGGCTCTGAACAAACGAAATGAAAAACTCGGAATACCTACCATGCTATTGCCTGAAAGGTTGAGCAAGGCGATTTCTTTAATACTAGAAATGCCTCTTACCAAATTCTTTTTCTCATCCCATTCCTTGGTAATTTTTGTGCATTCGCCTTCGGCATCAAAGGTATTTTTCACCCAAATGGTTATTCCTTTATCTAATGCAGGCTGAATACTTGGCGGATACAACACTTTAGCGCCAAAATGCGACAATTCTAATGCTTCTTCATAAGAGACGTGTGGAAGTAAATGTGCTTGCTTGACAAGCCTTGGATCTGCCGTCATCAAACCATTCACATCAGTCCATATTTCTAGTGCTTCGGCTTCAAAAACATTGGCCAAAAGCGAAGCGGTATAATCAGAGCCTCCTCTACCCAATGTGGTGGTTTCATTTTCTAAAGTTGAGGCAATAAACCCTGGAAACAGGCTTACAGAACCCATTTCACTCTTTAATCCAAGCAATAACTCACTGGTTTCTTTTATTAAAATGTTGGCATTGCCAAACTGCTTATCGGTGATCAAGTATTTTCTCGAATCATATAATGTAATATCTACTTTCTCATTTTTGAGGTAACTGAATACAATAAAAGATGAAAGTCTCTCTCCGCAACTTTGTATGAAATCGCTGGTTCTAGAAGTTAATTCCTTTAAAAGAAACACTCCCTTACAGACTTCTGAAAGTTGAGAAAAAAGCTCATTGATAAAACCCTCCTCTTCTTTTCCTAAAAGTTCTGTATACATGGTTGTATGCTGAAGCTTAAGTTGGTCAATAAGTGCTTCATAACTGGTATCTCCTTGTTGAGCGCGGGTAGAAAGTTGGATAAGTTGATTGGTGACTCCACCAATAGCCGATACAACTACCACTATATTATTGTTAGTGGATGCTGAGTTAATAATGCTTGCTACACTTTTTATAGCAGCCACACTTCCTACTGAAGTGCCTCCAAATTTCAGAACCTTCATTTTTATTCTGTTTACAAATGATGCTCTTCACTTTATAGTAAAGAGGAATTTGAGTGATTAAGAAAATTTATTTTGATTTTAAATGATAAACCCGAAGAGGTCAGGTCTTTCATTGAGGTATTCCGCATTAATGTTTTTATCCGTAATACGTTTTATTAAGGGTGCAAAATCTTCCCTCGTTCGATGTTCTATCCCAATCAAAGCAGGGCCTTTTTCGCGTGCGGTCTTTTTGGTGTATTCAAAATGTACGATGTCATCGTTTGGGCCAAGTACATCTACTAAAAATTCTTTTAGGGCACCAGCACGTTGCGGAAAACGAACGATAAAATAATGCTTCAACCCTTCGTATAGTAATGAACGCTCACGAATTTCTTCGGTACGTGAAATGTCGTTATTCGATCCTGAGAGGACACAAACCACATGTTTTCCTTTAATTTCTTCAGCAAACTGTACCAATGCAGATACGGCAAGAGCACCAGCTGGCTCTACTACAATGGCATCTCGATTATAAAGTTCTAGCATGGTGGTGCAAACCAAACCTTCTGGTACAGTTACTACTTCATCAAGGTTATTTCTGCATATTTCAAAGGTTTTGTCACCAATTTGCTGAACGGCCGCACCATCCACAAACTTGTCAATTTTGCTAAGTTTTAAGTTTTGACCTTGATCGATAGAGTTCTGCATAGCCGGAGCTCCAGCAGGCTCTACACCAATAATCTTGGTTTTAGGACTTAGTACTTTAAAAACTGTTGATACACCAGAAGCTAAGCCTCCACCCCCAACGGGTAGAAAAAGGTAGTCGATAGCTGCTTCACTGTCTTGCAATATTTCAAGCCCAACAGTACCCTGGCCTTCTATTACTTTTTCATCATCAAACGGATGAATAAAAATTCCATCAGTTTCTTTACAATAGGACAGCGCTTCTAATTGAGCATCATCAAAGGTATCTCCTACCAAAACAATCTCTACAAACTCTTTTCCGAAAAACCTGACCTGCTCTACCTTCTGTCGAGGAGTTGGTGAAGGCATAAAAATGGTGGCTTTCACTTTTAAAAGTTGACAAGAATAAGCTACACCTTGGGCATGATTTCCCGCACTTGCACAAACCACCCCACGTTTATTTTTTTCTAAACTTAAGCCACTGATTTTGTTAAAAGCTCCACGAATTTTATAAGAACGCACTACCTGAAGATCTTCTCGTTTAAAGAAAATTTTTGCCCCATACTTTTCTGAATAGGTAAGATTCAGCATCAAAGGCGTATGTGTAACTACGCTTTTGAGCTCTTTCGCGGCTTGCTCTATTTGGGCAAGTTGAGGTATATAATCCGTGTGTACTTTTTTCATTTCATTTGTTTAAAGACTCTTGTCTAACCCTTTTCAAGAGAGAAGACTTCAAGACCATTATGGATACAAGATTGCTTCTTCGCTAAACTCCGTTTCAACTCTGCTTGTCTATTCAAATGACGTTAGGCATTTAGCCCTTTTGGAACCGTCATTGCCGTGAACGCGGAATGTAATGAAGCATGAAGAAGCAATCTTATTTTCGCCAACTAAACCAATTCTTCTTCTGGTTTAGAGACAGGTACATTCTCAGGTCTCAAGCCTCTAACAGCCCTTCCTGCTCTCCACATTTCAGAATTGCGTAAAGCATCTAGCTCTACTTCTAGCTTTTCGCGATAATCTGATTGAGAATTAGAATCGATAGAATTTTTGGCTTCTATGCCATCGGTAACGGACTTGTACAACTGCTCAAAAACAGGCTTTGTGGCGGCATAGAATTTATCTTTCCAGTCTAAAGCGCCACGCTGTGCTGTAGTAGAACAATTGGCATACATCCAGTCCATACCATTATCAGCAATAAGCGGATAAAGGGATTGCGTTGCTTCTTCTACCGTTTCGTTAAAAGCCTCAGAAGGAGAATGTCCATTTGCTCGAAGTACTTCGTATTGTGCTTGGAATAAACCTTGAATTGCGCCCATCAATGTGCCTCTTTCGCCTGTAAGGTCAGAGGTTACTTCTTTGTAAAAAGTGGTTTCGAACAGGTAACCTGACCCCACTGCAATTCCCAAAGCGATTACACGATCACGAGCTTTACCTGTAGCATCTTGGTGAATGGCAAAGGAAGAATTCAAGCCTTTTCCTTCTACAAAAAGTGAGCGTAATGACGTGCCAGAACCTTTTGGCGCTACCAAAGCCACATCTACATTTGATGGAGGAACAATACCCGTTTTTTCGCTATAGGCCACTCCAAAACCATGAGAGAAATAAAGCATTTTACCAGCAGTAAGGTGTTTTTTCACCGTAGGCCAAACTGCAATTTGAGCTGCATCTGAAAGAAGGTAACAGATCACTGTTCCTCGCTCTAATGCTTCTTCAATAGGGAAAAGGGTTTCGCCCGGTACCCAACCATCAGCAATTGCCTTGTCCCAAGTTTTTGAGTTCTGTCTTTGTCCAACAATTACATTAATGCCATTGTCTTTCAAGTTGAGCGACTGCCCAGGACCTTGAACGCCATAACCAATTACAGCTACGGTTTCGTTTGAAAGTACCTCTTGCGCTTTTACTAGTGGAAATTCTTCGCGGGTTACTACGTTTTCTTCTACTCCGCCAAAGTTAATTTTTGCCATTATTATTGATTTTTAGTGTTTCTAATTTTTCTTAAATCATTCTCTTTTGAGAAGGTTATCTTTTGTAATTATGATCGCCATTGCGAGAAATTAAGCTTTGCTAAAAGCTTGATGACGAAGCAATCTCTCCGATTCCCTCAAATCCCTTCCAACTCCCCCATCGGTTTGGTTACCGAAACCCGTCCTGAACGGACAAACTCCAACACACCATAGGGCTTTAAAAACTCTAGCAACTCTTGAGTCTCTTCCTTATGCCCCGTCTTTTCAATGATCATAAAGTCTTGTTCTACCGAAAGTATTCTAGCATTATTGTCTCTAATTAGCTTCTCTACCAAATTGCCTTCGGCTATGGATTGCGTTGAAATTTTATAAAGGGCTATCTCCTGAAAAACGGTATCACCATCTGTATGATAAACTGCCTTCATTACTTCCACCTGCTTTTCAATCTGTAAAACCAGCTTCTTGATCTGTGCTTCGGTAGTAGCAACCACAATGGTGAAGCGGTAAATACCAGAAGTCTCAGATTCTGAGCTATTAATGCTATCGATGTTTAAGTTTCTCCTGGTTAGGATTGATGTGATCCTGTTCAACAGTCCAACACTATTTTCAGAGAAAATCGAAATTGTATATGCTTGCTCCATTTTATTCTAATCTTATGTCTGACACCGATGCGCCTGTAGGCACCATAGGGAATACGTTATCTTCTTTGCCCACATGTACTTCTAACAAATAGCTGCCATTATGTGATAGCATTTCCATGACCGCTGTTTTCAAGTCTTCTCTTTCGGAAATGGACTTTCCTTTAATCCCATAACCATGGGCTATGGTCACAAAATCAGGGTTTTCCATTTCGGTAGAAGAATATCGCTTGTCGAAGAAGAGCTGTTGCCACTGGCGTACCATGCCCAAGAATGAGTTATTGAGAATGATGATCTTAACTGCCGCTTTGGTCTGAAAAATGGCACCCAATTCTTGAATGGTCATTTGAAAACCGCCATCGCCAATAACAGCAATCACTTCTCGTTCTGGCGCACCTAGCTTAGCACCTAAAGCCGCTGGCAGACAGAAGCCCATGGTACCCAATCCGCCAGAAGTAATATTACTTTTACTTTGTTTAAACTGTGTATACCTGCTGGCCACCATTTGATGCTGCCCTACATCTGTGACTAAAACAGCATTGCCCTCTGTCTGTAAATTCACCTGATGAATTACTTCCCCCATAGAAATTGGGCCAGAAGTAGGTCTTAAATCCTGTTCTATGACTTTGGCTTGTTCTATTCCTTTTAATGCTTCAAACTCTTCCAGCCAACCTTGATGTGATCTTTCATACACCAGTGAAATCAAGGCTTGTAAACTTTCTTTGCAATCGCCCAATACAGCTACATCCGCCTCTACATTCTTATTGATTTCGGCTGGGTCTATATCAAAATGAACCACTTTTGCTTGCTTAGCATAGCGGCTTAGGTCACCTGTAACGCGGTCGTCAAAACGCATTCCTATGGCAATCAAAACATCGCATTCGTTGGTCAGCACATTGGGCGCATAATTACCGTGCATTCCCAACATGCCTACATACAAAGGGTGATCAGAAGTAAGTGCAGAAAGACCTAAAAGTGTTGATGCAGCAGGTAAACCAGCTTTCTCAATCATTTGTCTAAATTCCTTTTCAGCATTTCCTAAAATGACGCCCTGCCCAAAAACTACCAATGGTTTTTTGGCTGAATTGATCAAATCAGCAGCCTCTTCCACTTGGCTTAAATTCAAAGTTGGAACGGGCGTATAGCTTCTAATCTGTTTGCATTTGCGATAAGCAAAATCAAACATTTCAAATTGAGCATCTTTGGTAATATCAATAAGCACAGGACCAGGTCGGCCGGAGCGCGCAATGTAAAATGCACGTGAAAGTGCTTCTGGTAATTGCTCTGCTTTAGTTACTTGAAAATTCCATTTAGTGGCAGGCATGGAAATACTGATGATATCGATTTCTTGGAAAGCATCTGTACCTAATAAATGTGAACCTACCTGACCAGTAATACATACCAATGGGGTAGAATCAATCATGGCATCGGCAATTCCGGTAATCAAATTGGTGGCTCCTGGGCCAGAAGTGGCCATTACCACCCCTACTTTTCCCGTTACTCGTGCATAGCCTTGGGCAGCGTGAATAGCGCCTTGCTCATGTCTAGTTAATACATGCCTCACCTGATCTTGATAATGATAAAGCGCATCGTAAACGGGCATAATTGCCCCACCTGGGTAACCAAAAATCAAATCAACCTCTTCTGCAATAAATGACCTAAGCACAGCATCCGCGCCAGAAGTGCGAATGGTTTCCTTTACTGGTGGTGTAAGTGTAGCTTGTAAATACATATTACTTATCGGTTATGCAACCTTCTGATGCAGAGGCTACTGTTTTAGCATATTTGTACAATGCCCCACGGGTCACTTTTAAGGCTGGGGCTTTCCATTCCGATTTCCTTTGGGCTATTTCTTCGGAAGAAATATCTAATGAAATTCTATTCTCAATGGCGTCTATAGTAATTGGGTCGCCATCACGAACCACGGCAATTGTACCACCTTCTTGGGCTTCTGGAGTGACGTGACCTACCACAAAACCATGGCTTCCACCGGAAAATCGTCCATCGGTAATCAATGCTACAGAGTTGCCTAATCCAGCACCCATAATGGCAGCAGTTGGCTTTAACATTTCAGGCATTCCTGGGCCGCCTTTTGGTCCTTCGTACCGAATTACTACCACGTGCCCCGCCCTCACTTTTCCTTCTTGAATACCTTGAATCGCCAAAAATTCATTGTCGAAAACAATGGCTTTGCCTTCAAATCTTTCGCCTTCTTTCCCTGTGATTTTTGCTACAGCACCTTCTTCAGCCAAATTGCCAAAAAGCATTTGTAGGTGACCTTGCGGCTTTATTGGGTTCTCAGTGGGTCTAATTACCTTCTGCTCTGGAGTAAGTGAAGGCACATTCGCTAGATTCTCAGCTACAGTCTTTCCAGTAACAGTGAGGCATTCACCGTGAATCATACCCTTTTCTAACATATACTTCATTACCGCGGGCACTCCTCCAACATTGAAAAGATCTTCCATCAGATATTTACCACTAGGTTTTAAGTCGCCTAAAAGCGGAGTGGAATCGGATAGTCGTTGGAAATCAGCTAGTGTTAAATCGACATCAATGCTCTTAGCTATGGCCAATAAATGCATTACGGCATTGGTGGAGCCTCCTAAAACAATCACCAATCGAATGGCATTTTCAAATGACTTTTTGGTCATGATATCTCTGGGCTTCAAATCCAGTTCAAGCAGGTGCTTTATGGCTTTGCCTATTTCGTCACACTCCTTATTTTTCACCGCACTTACCGCGGGGTTTGAAGCACTGTAGGGCAAAGACATTCCTAAGGCTTCAATGGCAGACGACATGGTGTTAGCGGTATACATTCCACCGCAAGCACCTGCACCAGGACATGAATTTTTGATTACTCCTTTGTAGTCTTCATCCGAAATATTTCCAGAAAAACGTTCTCCCAATGCTTCAAATGAAGAAACAATATTGAGTTTCTTGTCTTTGTAGCAGCCCGAGGCAATCGTGCCTCCATAAAGCATAATCGAGGGGCGGTTCAATCTGGCCATAGCAATCACTGATCCTGGCATGTTCTTATCACAACCAGCCACTGCAATGATGGCATCATAATAATGTGCGCCAGCTACCGCTTCAATAGAATCGGCTATGATTTCTCTGGACACCAATGAATAGCGCATGCCTTCGGTGCCATTGGCAATGCCATCGCTAACACCTATGGTATGATAGATTAGCCCAACCAAATCATTGTTCCATACCCCCACTTTGATTTGCTCAGCAAGCTTATTCAAATGCATGTTGCAGGTATTTCCATCATAGCCCATGCTCACGATTCCAACCTGAGCCTTTTTCATGTCCGCTTCTGACAAACCCACACCGTAAAGCATGGCTTGCGAAGCTGGTTGGGTTTCATCTTGCGTAAGTCGCTTACTATATTTATTCAGTTCCATTAAATTGTTTCTTGTTTTGTTGTTGAAGGTTGACGAACCAATTTCTGGTAGGCTTTAGCTACTTGATAACCAATGGTTTCTTCCCAAGGCAAGCGAAAAGGGTTGCCATCTAAAAGACCAATTCCTGCAACTTCCACAGCGGTTCCTGTAAAAAAGGCACCATCAGTTCCTTTTACCTTTTCAGGGGGGAAATAGGCTTCCACTACCTCGTAGCCTAAACCTCTAGCTATGTCCATAGCCGTTTCTCTAGTAATTCCTGGAAGAATATTACCTAATGGAGGTGTATAGAGCACTTTATCTTGTTCAAAGAAAAAATTAGCACCACTGCCCTCTGCTACTGATCCATTCTCATCTAAAAGTAAAGCCTCATCAAAGCCTTTGCGCTTGGCTTCGGTTGTGGCCAAAATGGAGTTGGTATAATGACCCGTAACTTTAGCGGCAACAGGCACCGAGCGAGGGTTTGGTCTTTCATAGGAAGAAACCATGACATTTAGGCTTTTATCACCTAAATATTTACCCCATTCCCAAGCACAAAGAAACAGATGAGATTCATCTACAGGACTCAAAGTCATGTTTTCTCCCAAGTAAACTAAGGGACGGATGTAAGCATCCGTCAACTGATTTCTCTCTAGTAATTCATAAGTCAGCTCTGTTAATTCCGCTACCGAGTAATTACAAGGAATATGCATTGACGCTGCTGAAGTCAATAGCCTTTCATAATGTGTTTCCGCTTTAAATACAGCGGGCGTTCCGTGTACATCATAGGCACGAATCCCTTCAAAGACTCCACTTCCGTAGTGCATACTTTGACTGTATAAACTAGCGCTAGCCTCTGAGGCTTTCAGCCATTGGCCATCTAAAAAAACTGTGGTATTTGATTCGTAATACATCATTTTATGGTTTAAAATTATCTGGACTCTTTTTCATTCTGGCTTTGAATTTCTCTTCTTCTACAATCTCAGTGAACGGCAATTATTTTTAATAACCACTGTAATTCAACACTTTACATTCTCACCACTTACAATTTCAACATCTTGATTTCTGGCTATATTTTGCTGTTGATATTGACATTTGGACATTAAAAAAGCCTTTCTCACTGGGTGAAAAAGGCTTCTAATGCATTGACAATAGTATCCTATTTCACCCCGTCCGGGTGGTAATAATGACTACTGTAATAATGGTTGTGTACTTTAACATGTATTCTTAATTCTTTAAATTCCTACGGGTTCTGAAACAAGTTCATCGGACATAAAAAAAGCCTTTCCGATTGGGAAAGGCTTTTGATATTTTAAACTATATCATCCCCTCCCATCACGTTTTCACGACAGTAATAATTTGGGTGATAATAATAGTATTTGTTCTCATTGTTGGCTCAAAGGAAAGTAGTTTGTTTTTATAATCAAACATTTTTTTAATTCATTTTTCGCAGAACACTCCTTTAGGAAAATAAACCTGACTGTGTTCATAAGTCATTAAACCCTTTTTTCCAGCTCATGGGCAGCAAATTCAGCTTCTATTCCTCCTTCAATATCAGACTGATAAAAAACAAGTTATCCTTCATTATCATTGAGATTTAAAGCTCCTATTACGGTGCTTTGGCCATTTTTCTTATAAACAGACCAGATTAAATTTCTAAGAAAAGTTTGATTGTAAGTCATACAAAATATGATTTAAAGTGTAGATTCAACCCACCATTATTCTACTCCAAATCCTATGAAGTTATTTATTTATCTTCTACTTGCTACCATTTACAATAATACAATAGCTCAGACATCTGTGTATTCAGGCTCGGCTGATGAACAAACAGTTTCGTTCACTTTTTATCACTTTTCAGGTGATTATACTAGCGCCCTATCAATCGGAGGTCTATCAAAGCCTCCCTTAAAATTTATAGGGAAGCTAAATGAGAGAAGACTCACGCTAATAGGCTCAGAAAAAAGTTTAGGTGACACAATAGTTTTTTCTGATTTTGACCCCAGTGATACTACCATTATTGGTGAATGGAAAAGTAATGATTTAGATAAAAGAATTACGATCAACCTGAGCAAGGAAATTAGTTTCAAATATTATGATGATCAAGCATTCGAAAATTTGGAATTACTTCAACCAGAATCAACAGAAGAACATTATTTTAAATTGATCGTGAGTCAAGAGTTGAAAAACACAGCAAGGGTTACAGGACTTAAAGTTTACAACAAAGTAAATGGTGCATTAGAACAAGAAATACCCCTAAATTGTGACTACAGTGTAATTAATCGACTTAATTTTGGAGATTTCAACTTTGATGGAGTAATCGATGTTTCCATTTTTGAAGCATCATATACTGGGACAAACAGTTCTCATATCTATATTTTGAGAGATCCAAAAAATAACGAATATTTCGTAAGCAACTATGAAGGAGTGTCTTTGGAATTTGATTACAAAAACAAGATCATTTACGAGCGAAATTCCTGTTGTATGGGCAATGAATACTCAATAGCAAAATACAAGGTGGAAAATAATGAAATGGTACTGATTTCAGAAGAATGCTTTAAATACAACCCTGAAAAAGAAGGCTTTACACCAGTAAAGTGTAGATGAAACCCTTCGATCTATTTCACCTCACAAAACACTCCTTTAGGAAAATAAATCTGACTGTGTTCATAAGTCATTAAACCCTTTTTTACCAGCTCATGGGCAGCAAAATCAGCTTCCATTCCTCCTTCAATATCAGACTGGTAAAAAATCAGTTGGCCTTCATTATCATTGAGATTTAAAGCCCCTATTATGGTACTTTGGCCACTTTTCTTAGAAACAGCCTTTATTAAATTCTCAGTAAAACGGTTGGTTTTAACAGCGGCAACATTCTCATCCGCCTTGTTAGGTTTGTACCGAACAAAATAATAGTTCATCGCCATTTCTACATCGGCTTCATTTTTATCCCAAAGTGTACAGAGTGTTTTATTTACAGCATTGTGTGGAATAGGATCGGTAGAGAAAACTTCCAAAATATATCGATTAGCAGCAATGGCAGGATCAGAATTCAGAATGGCTTGAGTCTCTTCCATATCAGTATCAAATAAGAAAACACCTCCGCCAGTAAAGAACGGCCCAGCAGCGATCATCTTCTTCTCTTTCACTAAGCGATTGATATTGTTCAAATGCCCAGCTTGTAAAGAGTCTACGGCAGCCTTAGAGATTTCAGTTTTATTCGGGTTGGTATTTAGAAAAACGAAAGTATATCGTCCATTTCCATATTGCGCTGACAGTGAAAATGATATACAAAAAAGGATGAGAAGAAAATAGAGTCGTTTCATGTTTTGATATTTAGCCTGATAAATAAGAATCCCATACGTTCCTCTTTCTTATCCTGAACGAGGTGAAGGATTTTATTGGAACTCAAAGATAAAAAATCATTTCACCATCGATCAATCTTTCATTCAAGCTGAATTATGTTTTATGTATTTTGAGGCTTACTAATGTTCGATATGAAAATATTTCGCTTTATCATTCTTTCCATTGCGCTGCTATTTTTTTCGCTTTCATCTCTAAGCGCACAGCAAAGTCAAAATCCATTAATGGCTTCATTTAAGGATTACCAAAACATGAAAGCCAATACTGAATTTGGTCTGGAATGGATTCAAATCGGCCCCACCATCAATTCAGCAAGGGCAGATGCCATTCAAGTTGATCCTACAAATCCGGGAACAATGTATGTAGCTTTTGGTTCGGGGAATCTTTGGAAAACCATCAATAACGGGCTTACATGGAAACCCATTTTTGAAAATCAAGCGGCCTTAGGGATTGGAGATGTAGCACTCGCTCCTTCTAACCCCAATATTCTCTATTTAGGAACTGGAGAAAGCCTGAAAAAGCCTCGAAACTTCACCATGCCGGGTACAGGTGTTTATCGCTCTGATGATGCCGGAGAAAGCTGGAAACACCTTGGCCTCACCGACTCTTGGCACATTGGAGAAATCGCTATTCACCCTACCAATCCAGATATTGCTTTGGTTGCGGTTCTGGGTAAATTTTGGTCTGATAATGCGGAAAGGGGAATTTACAGAACTGAAGACGGTGGAAAAACATGGCAGCATGTACTCTTTGTAAATGACCAAACTGGTGGAAATGACATTGTGATTTCGCCCTCCAACCCCAACATTATGTATGCTTCTATGTGGCAACACAGCCCTGAAGTAAACGGATTAGGTAGCGGGGTTTATAAAAGCGAAGATGCTGGGAAAACATGGAAGAAAGTAACCAACGGAATGATTCAGGATGCTAATGTAGGTCGAATTGGTTTAGCGGTTTCTTACACCAACCCTAATAAAGTTTATGCTTTAATGGACCATAGAAATCGAGACCAAAATGAAGGAGCAGCCAAGTTTTTTCAAAGTATAGATGGTGGGAAAAACTGGCAAATGACACATGAAAAAGGACTCCCTTTCTTCTCAACTATCGGCTGGTATTTTGCTGACATGTACGTGAATCCACAAAACGATGATGAAATTTACGGCCTCGGCCCGCGCATGGCACACAGCGTCAACGGTGGAAAAACCTTCGATTATGTCGGTGGAGATGTCTATCACCTCTTCCCCAGTGCTGCCGACCCTTTGCATTTAGATCATTGCGAATTATGGATCAACCCAGCCAACCCAAATCATATGGCTTTAGTGAATGATGGTGGGCTATACACCACCATGGACAAAGGCAAAAACTGGCTTCATCACAACAATATTCCAACAGGCGAATTCTATGACATTTCATTGGATGAACAAGAGCCATATATGATTTATGGTGGTGTGCAAGATGATGCCAGCGTTTACGGCCCTTCTTCAGAATATGACCCACGCTACCATAAAGACTGGAAATACATTTGGGTAGACGCTTGGAGTGGTGGAGATGGCTGCGTGACATGTGTCGATCCCACAGACCCCAATACGGTTTATTTCAGCATGCAAAATGGCGCAGCCAGAAGGAAGGATATGACAGCTGGGACTTCGGTTTCCATCAGACCACGGCTACCCAAAGAACATGCAGGGAATCTTGAGTTCAACTTTGTAGCTCCCTATTTCATTTCACCCCACGACAATAAAGCACTTTATCATGCTGGGAACTTCGTTTTCAAGAGTGTTGACCGAGGTGATAGCTGGGAAGTTATCAGTCAAGATTTAGCCGTTTCGAGCGATCCACAAAAGAAATCTGTTGCTGCGGGAGCTTTGGTGGAATCGAAATTCCAGGAAGGATTGCTTTACATGGGTACTGACAAAGGTGCGTTTTGGGTGAGCAAAGATGATGGCAAAAACTGGGAGGAACATTCCACGGGTTTACCCAATAATTACATCCGCAGCATTATGCCTTCGCAGTTCAAAGCCTCTAGGGTTTATGTAGCGCTTACGGGTTTAAATTATGATGATCTGAATACCTATCTCTATGTTTCGGAGGATTATGGTGCCAACTGGAAACCTATTATGAATAACCTACCCAACGAAATTGCCAACGTAATTTTAGAAGATCCGATCAATGAAAACATCCTCTATGCCGGGCTTTATCGAGGCGTCTATATTTCAACCAACAGAGGAAATTCATGGTCCATTTTAGGCAAAAACCTACCAGCAGTAGCCGTGGGAGATTTGGAAATCAATAGAAAAAGTATGGATTTAGTGGTGGCCACACATGGCCGTGGACTGTACAAGGTAAATTTAAAGCCTGTGCATAAAATGCCTGAAAACAGCCAAGCACCTTTTCTTTTCAACTTACCTGAATTTAAAAGACCCGCTTATGGCGACACGCATCGAAACCCTGATTATGAAACCTTAACCAGAACTGCAATCAGCTATTATTTGCCCACTGCGGCAAAAGTCAGTTTAATGATTAAGGATGGAAAAGAAAACATTATCTGGACAAAAGAGTTGGCAGGTGAAAAAGGAATTAACCAGTACCGTTGGGATTTGATTCTACAATCCGTAGAAAGCGACCAACCCTATTTCGTTAATTTTGATGAGTTCATTCCTAGAGGAAAATACAACCTTCTATTCACTGTCAATGGAAAAACAATGGAACAGCGCTTTGAAGTCAATAATCAATAATTATCATATTTTAATTTATTGCTATTTAAATATATACACATGTTAATTATTTCATGCTTAAGGTGGAATCCATATTTCCCCACAAATAAATTTGAAGCGGTTCATACTAATAATATTTTCTATCTTTTGCTCAAGAAACAACCACAACTATGCGCACCAACAAATTCATTCTCTTAGCTCTACTTTTTATTGCTCCGTTATTCGTTGCAGCTCAAACTAGCCTCGATGACCAATTCGGATCGCAACGCTTCCGTTTTATTGGACCTGAGGGCAACCGCGCCATTGCCATTGCTGGCGAACCTAGTAACCCCATGGTCAATTACATTGGTGCCGCTTCTGGCGGACTATGGAAAACCGAAAACGGAGGTCTAAGCTGGCGTCCAATCTTCGATGACCAAGACATTTCCTCCATAGGCTCAGTAGCCTTAGCCCCTACCGACCCTAAGCAAGTTTGGGTAGGAACAGGAGAGACATTTGTCATTCGTCCTGCCCATGCCATGGGCAATGGCATCTACTTTTCACCCGATGCTGGTAGAACTTGGGAACACAAAGGCTTAGAAAAAACGGGCCGAATCGGTCGCGTAATTGTTCATCCTACCAATGCCAAGGTAATTTATGCTGCATCGTTAGGTCACACTTACGGCCCACAGCAAGAAAGAGGCATCTACCGTAGTAAAAACGGTGGTGACACTTGGGAACGGATTCTTTTCATTGACGAAAACACAGGCGCTTCCGATTTAGCCATTGATCCTAAAAACCCAAACATTCTCTATGCTGCCATGTGGTCTGTGCACATCAATTCGTGGGGTTTGAATAGTGGTGGTAACGGTGGCGGCATTTACCGCTCTATGGACGGTGGTGATACTTGGAAGCCGATGAACTTAAAAGGCCTTCCCGGAGGAGAAAAAAGACCTGTGGGAAAAACCGCAGTGGCCGTTTCTTACAGCAATCCAAATGTGGTTTATGCGCTATTTGAGATTAACAGCCCAGAGCTTTGGAGATCGGATAACAAAGGCGAAACATGGACTTTGATGAGTCAAGACCATGATTGGAACGAGCGCGCACCTTATTATACCAGAATCGCAGTGGGCACAGGAAACCCAGATGAAGTGTATTCGCTTAGCGTACGTTTTGTGCAATCACTTGATGGTGGAAAGACAAGAGAAAGAAGGCCTCCGAGCGGTGGTGGCGACAATCACGATATGTGGATTGACCCTACCAACCCTGATCGAATGATGGTAGCCCACGATGGAGGCGCAAGTATCACTTTAGATCATGGCCGTTCTTTTCAGCGTGTAGTGCTACCAATTGCTCAGATGTACCACGTTTCGGTAGATGATCAAGTTCCATACAATGTATTCGGAAACAGACAAGACGGTTGGTCATATATGGGGCCAAGCAATTCGCTGCAAGGCTACATTCCTTTAGGCTTATGGAAAGGGGTTGGAGGCTGCGAAAGTGGCTTCGCGAAGCCAGACCCGAACGATAATAATATTGTTTGGTCAGGTTGTTATGACGGTGGATTAGAAAGACATGATTTACGCACTGGCTATTCTAGAGAAGTGCGGGTTTGGCCAGAAGCTGGTTACGGCTGGGCACCAAAAGACATGAAATACCGCTGGCATTGGAACTTCCCTTTGAGCTTTTCAACCCATGTGAAACACAGAGTGTATGTAGGAAGTCAATTCGTACACCAATCTGACGATGGCGGCCAAAGCTGGCAAATCATCAGTCCGGATTTGACATTGAATGATAAAAGCCACCAAGAAAGTTCTGGTGGAGTGGCCATTGACAACTTGATGACTTTTGATGGCGCTACTCTTTTCGCCATTGAAGAATCGCCTTTAGAGGCAGGTTTAATTTGGGTGGGAACGAATGACGGCCAAGTACAATTGACCCGTGATGCTGGAAAAAACTGGACGAACCTTACAGCCAATATCAAAGGCTTGCCCGCTTGGGGCACAATTGCCAATATTCATCCTTCTAAATACAATGCGGCTACAGCTTACATTTCGGTTGATCTTCACCAAATGGGAGATTTCGATCCATACATTTATAAAACAGCTGATTACGGAAAGACCTGGACGAAAATATCGGATGGAATTCCAAAGTCGGAATCAAGTTTTGTGCATGTAGTAAAGGAAGATCCAAAAAGAGGAGGAATGCTTTACGCAGGTATCGACAAGGGAATTTACATCAGTCATAACGATGGAAAAACTTGGGCTAGATTGAGAAACAACTTACCCCCTGCTCCAGTGTATTGGATGGAAGTACAGGAACGTTTTGACGACTTGGTAGTAGGTACTTATGGCCGTGGTTATTACATTTTAGATGATTTAGGGGCTATCCGTAACGCAGACAAACTGGGTAGTGAACCTCAAGTTTTTGAAATGCGCGACACTTATCGCTTCAATTCAAGAGAAAGTATTAAAACCGATGGGCCAAGTAATAACTCGGGGCAAAACCCTCCCAATGGTGCCATCATCAATTACTATCTACCACAGAAACATAATGGCAAATTGCTATTAGAGATTCAGTCGATGGATGGTGATGTGATCCGAACCATGGAACCGTCTAAAGATGCTGGTGTAAACCGTACCGTTTGGAATCTCAGGTATGAATCTACATACCGACCACAATTGAGAACGCAACCTCCTGGCCGTCCTTGGGTACAATTGAATGGTGAGGGCTGGCGCCCGCTCACTACTTGGGATTTGGATTTGAATGCTGGCCAGCTGGGACCACGAGTGGTGCCGGGCAAATACAAAGCTGTGCTGAAAATAATGGACAGTAACGATAAAGTTCAGAAGGAAGTCACACAAGAATTCAATGTACTGAAAGATCCCTTCTCTGAAGGCACCATTGCCGATATTCAAGCGCAAGTGGACTTTTCTTTACAATTGCGCGATGCCATGAACATAGCTGTCAGTAGCATTAATGCAGTGGAAGTTTTACGTAGCGAATTGGAGGCCATAATTGCCGAAGAAAGCGACAAGAAAATTCAGAAAGAGGCGATTCGCTTAAAAGCCATTGCTGAAGATATTGCCAGCAAGCTCTACGACATCCATTTGACAGGAGCACGTGAAGATGCCTTCCGTTCTCCGATGAAACTCTACGGTCGATTAAGTGCCTTGGCCAGCGACATCAATGGCAGTGGTATTGACTTCCGCCCTACTGATCAACAAGGAGAAGTTTCCGAAATTTTGAATGAACGCCTACAAAACGCGGTAAAACAGTTCGAGCAAATCAAGGAAAACGATATCGAGAAATTCAACAAAGCCCTTGAGAAGAAGAATAGAACCTTAACAATTGAGAAGACTGGGGGGAGGTAGTTATTGGTTAAGAGAGATTAGCTATTGGTTATCAGTTATCAGTTATCAGTTATCAGTTATCAGGAAACGGGCTTTGTTAAAAGCTTGTTTCTTGGTGTTGGCAGGAAAGCATTCGGCTCCCCTTAGCCCTGAAAGGGCTAAATAACATAACCAAGGGTAACCCTTTTAAGCCCCTATTCTTATAAAGTCCTGTAGGGACGAGACAACCTTGCAAAAAAAACGGAGGACAAAAGCCCTCCGAATAACTACCTGACATATTCAAAAGCTCCGAAGAGCGAATATTAATTACTTCAATGTACTCTTATTATAGTACTCCATTGCCTTTGGCAATGCCGCGTTCAATCTATCAATCCTGGTTTCGTGGCTAGGGTGTGTTGAAAGAAACTCTGGTGGTGCTTGTCCTTCACTTCCAGCCGACATTCTTTCCCAAAATTTAGGCGCTTCACTCGGGTTATATCCAGCAATAGCCATAAAGGTTAAGCCCAACTCATCAGCTTCCGACTCATGTGTTCTTGAAAATTTCAAAAGTGTTAGATCAGTTCCTAAACCCACAGCCTGAAAAACCATTTGCTGCGCCATTGTCGGATCTTGCCCCAATGCCACCGCACCTATACTTAAGCCCACTTGCTTAGCATAATTCTGGTTCATTCGCTCCTGTCCATGTTTAGCTACCGCATGGGCTACTTCGTGTCCCATTACTACAGCTACACCCAAATCGTCCTTACAAACTGGAAGAATTCCAGTATAGAAAGCCACTTTTCCGCCCGGCATGGCCCAAGCATTTACTTGCTCACTTTCAATCAGGTTAAACTCCCAATCAAAACCGTCCAAAAGCCCATCATAACCGTTGTTATTCATGTATTGCTCAACTGCTTTTTGAATTCTTGTGCCTACTCGTCTGATCATGGCCACTTGCTCTTGGTTATTCGATAACTGCACAGAATCAATTACCTGTTTGTAAGCATCGGCACTCATTGCTATCACTTGTTCGCTCCCAACAACTCCAGTAAGTTGTTTTCTGCCTGTAATCGGCACAGTTGTGCAGCCAATCACCAAGGCCACTATAAAACTCAGTGCTATTAATTTTCTCATCACTAAAAATTCTCTTTTATTAAAAATCTATCTTCCTGAACAACAAGGTATACTGGCATATTCCTTTGTTTCACAAAATTGATCATAAATGACAGGTTGTCAAATCAGATCGAAGTTTTAATTTTGTCCTCTGGTTACCATTTTGTTATCCAACCCTTACTAAACTTATCCGAATGAAGATTGTTGCTATTGGCCGTAATTATGCAGAGCATATTGCTGAATTAAACAATGAACGCCCTACAGAACCTGTGGTATTTCTAAAGCCCGATACAGCTGTATTGAGAAATAATGCACCTTTCTATCACCCTGATTTCTCAAATGATATTCATTTCGAAGTAGAAATACTTTTAAAAATAAGTAGAGAAGGAAAACACATCGAGAAGAAATTCGCCCACAAATACTATGATGAAATTGGAGTGGGAATTGACTTCACTGCCAGAGATGTTCAGCAACGCTGCAAAGAAAAAGGCTTACCTTGGGAAAAAGCCAAGGCTTTTAATGGCTCTGCCCCCATTTCTGAATTTGTGAGCAAAAACAAGTTTGATTTAAACAACTTGAATTTCAGTTTACAACAAAATGGCGAAGTAAAACAAAACGGAAATACCAATATGATGCTTTTCAGTTTTGACGACATCATTGAGCATATTTCAAAATACTTTACGTTGAAGAAGGGAGACATCATTTTTACGGGTACACCAGCTGGTGTTGGTAAAACGGTGATTGGCGACACACTTACTGCTTATATAGAGAATGAAAAAATGTTGGAAGTTGAGATTAAGTAGACTCTTATTATTACCCCTTTTATTTATTACCGTTTCGACCTTTGCACAATACAGCAAGATCGAAAAAGGCTATTATCAATTCCCCATACAGCCAGAACGCACCAATTATTTGGCTGGAAATATGGGTGAGTTGCGCGCCTCGCATTTCCATGCTGGGCTCGACATTAAAACCAATGGCGTGGAAGGGCTCAATGTATATGCTGCTGCCGAGGGCTATGTAAGTCGAATTGCGGTATCTACCGGAGGCTATGGCAATGCTGTATACGTGGTTCACCCAAATGGCACCACAACAGTGTATGCCCATTTACAACGCTTTAATGATGAACTAGCCAAATACGTATTAGAAAGCCAGTACAAGCAAAAATCATTTACGGTAAACCTATTTCCTGATCGCGGAAGATTTAAACTGAAGAAAGGTGAAGTATTGGGTTACTCAGGTAACTCGGGTTCATCTACCGGACCACACCTTCATTTTGAAATTAGAGATGCCAATCAAGAAGTACTCGATCCGTTAAGAATTGGCTTTACCGAAATCAAAGATAAAATCGCTCCTATTGCCGAAAGAATTGCCTTGAAAACCATGAACATCAATTCAAGAGTAAATGGGCAATTTGGTAGGTTCGAATTCAACCTAGAAAAGCGAGGAAATGAATATGTGATTACCGACACCATTCGCACCGCGGGCAAAATTGGTTTCGAAATTTGGGCACATGACAAACTAGATGGTGCTGCCAATAAAAATGGTGTACCAGAAATAGATGTATATCAAAATCAAGAATTGCTGTTCAGTCAAAGAATTGATTCTGTCAACTTTTCTTTACAATACAATATTAAGTCACTCACCAATTACCAAGCTGAGCAAGAAACCAGAAGACGCTATAATAAGCTCTATATCGATGATGGAAACAGTTTGGGCTTTTACAACGACATGAAAAACCGTGGATTCTTTTATCCACAGCAAGACTCTATCTACCTTTTCCAGATTATAATGGCCGATGCTTATGGCAACCAACGCAGGGTTTCATTCAATGCAAAAGGAGAAAAGGCAAGTCCTACTGAACTGGCTCAAGTAGACCGTAGAAATCATTCCTATTTATTGGATAACACATTACAAATTAACAGAAAACGCAAAGACGAGCTTAACAACATTACCGTGTACACCCAGCAAGGCTCGCACATTCTAGAACCCGCTTATTCTGATGGTGAGGAAAACGTTTACTTAGTAGATTTGAATAAAGGCCTACCAAAAACCATTGATTTCGGAGACGACCAAGAGGAAATTGACTTTATTGATATGATTCCTTCTGAAAAGGAACACTCCTATCTCTCCAATTCCTTTTCGGCTGCTTTTGGTAAAAACACTTTGTTTGACACGCTTTATTTAAAAGCGAGGCATTATGTAGATGAAGACAAAAAGATTGAAGTATTACAAATTGGTAATGAAGTTTCCGCTTTAAGGGGAATTGTGGAAATAGAGCTTGTTCCGCTGATGCAATATGATACATTAGAACAATTTCAGGCCTATGCCCTGAGTAATTCGGGCAATGCAAGCTTTGTAGGTGGCAATTGGAGTGAAGGAAAAATCAGGTTTGCCATTTCCTCCTTTGGTAGTTTCACACTGATCAGAGATTTAACCCCTCCTACAATCAATCAACGTGCATCAAGCAACGGAATTCTCTATTTCAATATTGACGATGAACTTTCGGGCATTAAAGAATACGAGGCTACGATTAACGGAGAATGGCTTTTAATGAACTACGACTCCAAAAGAAAATTAATTTGGTCAGAAACTTTAGATAAGAGCAAACCATTGAAGGGAGATTTTGCTTTAACAGTAACAGATTACGCTGGAAACAAGAAAACCCTAACGTTAAAACTTTAATTATGGCATTACAAGCAGGCGATAAAGCCCCAAACTTTGAAGGAATCGATCAAGACAGTAACCCAATCAAACTTTCTGATTTTGCTGGAAAGAAATTAGTTCTGTTCTTCTACCCAAAAGACAATACCCCCGGCTGTACCGCTGAAGCATGCAACCTTAGAGATAATTATAATGCCCTTTTAGAGGCCGGATACGCAATTGTTGGGATTAGTTCGGATTCGGCAAAGAAGCATCAAAATTTTATTAATAAATTCGCACTTCCATTTCCGCTAATTGCCGATGAAGACAAAAGCATTCATGAGCAGTTTGGAACTTGGGTAGAAAAATCGATGTATGGCAGAACTTATATGGGAACTGCCCGCACAACATTTATAATTGATGAAAACGGAGTGATTGAAGAAGTGATTGCGAAAGTAAAAACCAAAGACCACACCGCTCAGATATTGAAATAATTTTTAACCAATCATAAATACAGCGTGAATAAACCTAGTATTGAAACCCTAGAGAAAACAGCTTCTCAGGTAAGGCGTGATATTGTACGAATGGTACATGCCGTGAACTCTGGTCACCCAGGTGGTTCTTTAGGATGCACCGATTTCCTTACTGCTTTGTACTTCAACATTATGGACATCAAAAAGCCATTTGATCCAGATGGAAGAGACGAAGACATGTTCTTTTTATCGAACGGGCACATTTCTCCGGTTTGGTACAGCATTTTGGCCCGTAGCGGTTACTTTCCTGTATCCGAACTTGCCACTTTCAGAAAATTAGACTCTAGGCTTCAGGGCCACCCTGCTACTGAAGAAGGTTTACCCGGAATTCGTGTAGCATCAGGTTCATTAGGCCAAGGCCTTTCTGTAGCCTGTGGAGCAGCTCAAGCTAAAAAACTGAACAAGGACGACAAACGCGTGTATGTTTTGATGGGCGATGGAGAACTTGACGAAGGTCAGGTTTGGGAAGCAGCCATGTATGCAGCTCACCATAAAATTGATAACCTTATTGCTACGGTAGACTATAACGGTCAGCAAATTGACGGCCCTACATCTGATGTAATGGATCTTAAGGACTTGAAAGCCAAATGGCAAGCCTTTGGTTGGGACGTGATTGAAAGCGATGGTAACGACATGAAGTCTGTAATCAACGCCATGAGCTTAGCGAAATCACTTTCTGGTAAAGGAAAACCAGTAGTTAACCTTATGAAAACTGAAATGGGTGCCGGTGTAGACTTTATGATGGGGTCGCACAAATGGCATGGCGTAGCGCCAAACGATGAACAATTGGCTACCGCTTTGGCCCAGTTAGAAGAAACCCTTGGAGACTATTAATAAGCAGCAATGACGAAATTTACATATACAGATCAAAAAGATACGCGTTCTGGCTTCGGTGCTGGTTTATTGGAATTAGGACGTACCAACCCTGAAGTAGTGGCGCTTTGTGCCGACCTTGTGGGCTCTTTAAAAATGCAGGATTTCATCGATGAATTTCCTGAAAGATTTTTCCAAGTGGGTATTGCTGAAGCCAACATGATGGGTGTGGCAGCTGGTTTGACCATTGGCGGTAAAATTCCTTTCACAGGTACTTTCGCCAATTTCTCTACAGGTCGTGTTTACGATCAAATCCGCCAGTCGATTGCTTACTCTGGTAAAAACGTAAAGATTTGTGCTTCTCACGCAGGGTTAACTTTGGGTGAAGATGGTGCAACACACCAGATTTTGGAAGACATAGGTTTGATGAAAATGTTACCGCACATGACGGTGATCAACCCATGTGACTACAACCAAACTAAAGCGGCTACCATTGCCATTGCTGAATTTGAAGGCCCAGTGTACTTGCGTTTTGGGAGACCAAAAGTGCCTGTATTCACGCCTGCTGACCAAAAATTCGAAATTGGTAAAGCCATTAAAATGATTGAAGGAAATGATGTAACCATCTTTGCTACAGGTCATTTGGTATGGGAAGCCATTGAAGCAGAAGCCGTTTTGGCCAAAGAAGGCATTAGCGTAGAAGTGATTAACATTCACACTATTAAGCCATTAGACGTTCAAGCGATTATTGAATCTGCTAAGAAAACAGGTTGTGTAGTGACTGCCGAAGAACACCAAATGAATGGTGGTTTGGGCGATAGCGTAGCACAGACTTTAGCACTTAACCTCCCTACCCCATTAGAAATGGTAGCGGTGAATGATTCTTTCGGTGAAAGTGGAACGCCAGAGCAACTGATGAAGAAATACGGTATCGATGCTGAAAACATCGTGAAAGCCGTTAAAAGAGTAATGAAGAGAAAGTAATTTCCCTTCAAAACCTAAAGTACTGAAAGCCCGATTCGAGAGAGTTGGGCTTTTTTGTGGTTGAAAACGGCTATTGGTTTTTCGAAAAGTTTTAGGCAACTTTCCGACACGTTAACATCAAGATTATAAAGGAAATAAGTATTAAATATGGCGGTGTATTGCATATCATATGATCTAAAAAGTAAAAACTATGAATCTTTAATAGAAGCTATTCAAAGCTACGGACTCTGGTGGCATCAATCCGAATCTACTTGGTTTATTGAAACAAAACATACATCTAGACAAGTTATTGATAACTTAAGAAACTTCACATCTGCAAATGACAAGCTTATTGTAATCAGAGTTCAAGGTAACTGGTCGGCAATAGGGCATAAAGAAGAAGAATACAACTGGCTACGAGCACGAAATTTCTAGAATATGGATTCGCAAATTTTATTAAATATTATTTCTATCGTAATCTCTACAATTCTGTCGGTAGGTGCTATTATGCTATCCTTTTGGTTTTATAGAGAAAGTAGTAAGCAGAATAAAGAAACAGGATTTATATATGTCGATATAAAAAATGCTATAGAAAAACTAGAGAAACTCTCTGATAGAACATATACTGACACGTTTGGAGCACTAAAAGGTCAGATGGACTTGATGCAGAAACACATTTTCACCTCTTCTGTAGGAGAAACCAATACGAGTGAGCCTAACACTTTAAAGTTTTATATTTTAGGCTATTTGTCAGACAAAGTTGAAACGTCTTTCGATAATTTATGTAATGAATCAAAGGGTTATAATAAGACTGAAATCAGAGAAATAATATATTCATTTCACAGGGACGGGATAGTCAATTTTGATGGTAGAAGTGTGAAGTATTTGAAACAAGAACAAGTAGCCCAAGAAATTAAGGGGAGTGAAACAGAATAAACCACTGCCTCAGGTTCTCAGAAACTGTGACCAAGTGTTAATCAAGCCCCCTATCCATTCTTTAATTTGGTATGCTTCTACGGGCAGATCCTGAGTCTCCGCGATACTTCGGGATCAAGATGACTACAAGACAAGACCCATTCGAAGTGTCATTCTGAGGGAGAGCATTTCGCGATAGAGAAATACACAACCGCGAGAATCTGTTGGTTCTTGGCACCCTTTCTCCGAACAGACAGACTCTCACGGTTTCGTTTTTCAAACTTCAACCTCAGAGTGACGGTTATTTATAGTCCCACTGTCGCGGGTTCTCCAAACCTGTTAACAACTATTAGTCAAGGACTATGTCCGTTTTCTTTTCAATAAGACCAATTCGGAGCGTCATTCTGAGGGAGAGTATTTCACGATAGAGAAATACACGACCGCGAGAATCTGTTGGTTCTTGGCACCCTCTCTCCAAACAAACAGACTCTCACGGTTTCGTTTTTCAAACTTCAACCTCAGAGTGACGGTAAATTTTAGTTCCTTTCTCAGCAAATCTTCTTCAATTTTGATAAATTCAATTATGGCTTATGGTGGCTCAGTTTACATTTTGACGAATAAAAATAGAACTACCCTGTATACTGGTGTTACTTCGGATTTAGGCGCCAGACTTAGACAACATCGTGATAAGGCTTTCCCAAAGAGCTTTACGGCTAAATATAATTTGACAGTGCTGGTTTACATGGAACACTTTTCCTCAATAGAGGAAGCCATTCAAATGGAAAAAGCGATTAAAGCAAAGACCAGAATTAATAAGGAAAAGCTCATCAATTCGGTCAACCCTAATTGGGAAGATTTAGCAAATGAAGTGCTGAATTGGTGATAGCTGCTAATTCTTCCCGTCATTCTGAGGGAATTCACTTGTGGATACACAATGTGAATGACCGCGAGAATCTGTCTGCTCTTTGCACTATCCCTCCGAACAGGCAGACTCTCGCGGTTTCGTTTTTCAAACTTCAACCTCAGAGTGACGGTAAATTGTACACCGCGTTCTTTGCGGTGAAGAAACCAATTCTCTTATTATGCCACAAAGGCCAAAAGCTTTGTTAATTTAGGGCTTGCCAATGAACAAGTCTACCTTTAAGCTCCGCCCCATTTTATACAGTCTATTCATATTGATTGCCTTGGTGATTATTATGGACTTTGCGCTACCCGGAAAATCCTTTACAGATCAGGTGATAAAAGTCCAAGCAGAACGACAACAGTATTACAATGCCGCCCAGAACTACCATTATTCATACAAGCTAACTACTGGGCAACACGATTTTTCTGTGTCGGAAGATTTTGCAAAAACAGTTAATGAAGGTGATACTGTGAACTACCGTATTTCCCGCATATTCAAGGAAGTTAATCGCTATCAACTAACCGAAGATGAAAGTACACGCACGCATTCTTTGAGGCGGTATTCTGGCCTTATACTTCCATTGCTTGTGCTCTTGGTTATGGGATTCGCTTATCGGCATGGAAGAAAAATGAGTGCGTTAATCTTCATTATGCAGGCTCTTACCTTAGCTGATTTAGTCTTTCTTGTAATGTGATCTTTTCAATTCAATGAGGATTCTTCTAAGCTAATCGCTACGAATGGCCTTATGTAATCTTGGTGCTTTTTTATCTAATATCTAGTTATAAAAAACACCGCATTTAACCCTAAGGCTAAATGCGGTGTTTTAAACAAATCAACTACTCCAGTCTCTAAGCTACTTTTTCCATCATTTTCAATTTAACAATGGCTTCTTCAATACTGAATTTGTGATTTTTCAGCATGTTAGTTACACTTGGTGGAAGGGATAAGTCGCTTTCCAAAATATCCTGATAATCGTCACGAGCTGTTTCTTCACCTCGAATACATTCTTGAAGCACTTTCTCCACGTTGTTTGATGCTACAGAAGACTTCAAGTCCATCCATGCTCTGTGCAGCGAAGCTTTAAAACTACTCTGAGTTACAGGCTCTCCACCCAAGGCTGTAACTTCTGTAGCTAGCTCTTGAGCAAATCTTCTTCTTTCCATTACCTGATTTTTGAAGAAGTTTTCTAACTGTGCATCACTCATATCTTCAATGGCGTTTTCATAACCCTCCATGGCATCATAAGAACGTCTTAAAACATCATTTAACTTGTCAATTAACTTTTCGGTATAACTCATGTCTCTAATTTTAAAGTGAATAATTAGAGACATATTTGAAAGAACTATGCCAGTATAAAAAGGGGCTTTCATGGACTTGATCAGGCCTTTTATGAAAAAACTGTAAACATACAGTAGAGTGGATTCCACAATATTGGTAGAAGCAACCACACTGTTTGAATGTATAAAAGGTTCTTCAATTTAATTAGACAAATAGACGGGATATACTGAATATCACCTTTTAATGAGAGCAATTACTCAAAACAGGGCTCCTTACTCTTTATTAACAGGACTATAAAAATTTCCAAAATCGCGAAATAACCTTTAGCATATTTCTAGTATTTTAAGCAATATCGCAGAGGGTTTTGGTTGTATCAGTTTGACCAATTGTTGCTGACTATTTTTGGTTTTTATCTTAAAAGTGAGAGTCGATTTTTTAACTGAATTACGTATTTGAGGTCTGGATAAAACGCTCATGGTCGTTAATAATTTCGTATTCAATAAAATCATAAAGCCTTATTATGGGGCTTTTACTGGTCTTTCTAAAGAAGTTTGGTGGCTCGCGCTGATTACATTGATCAACAGAGCGGGAACAATGGTCATTCCATTTCTTTCTCTTTATCTTACTCAAAACGAAGGGTTTTCCTTATCTCAAGTGGGTTGGATTATGACTGCCTTTGGTTTAGGCTCCTTACTTGGCACATGGATTGGCGGTAAACTAACCGATGCAATAGGCTATTATAAAGTCATGGCTTTTAGCTTGTCTGTTGCCGGGGTTATGTTTGTTACAATTCAATTCTTACATGGCTTCTATCTTATTTGCGCTGGTATTTTCATATTAATGGCTGTTGCCGACATGTTTCGACCGGCTGTATTTGTAGCATTAAGTGCCTATAGCAAACCACAGAACAAAACTCGTTCAGTGACACTTATACGTTTGGCCATAAATCTTGGCTTTTCAATGGGACCCGCTATTGGAGGATTAATTATTACCGGCCTGAGTTATGGCGCACTTTTTTGGGTAGATGGTACCACCTGTATTTTGGCTTCTATTTTACTATTGTGGGTACTTAACCCCAAAAAGGCTAAAACTTTGGATGAGGTTAAAAACACCCACCCTAAGTCGGCTTATACTGATATTCCTTACTGGATTTTTTTTGTCGGATTGGTATTGTTTGGTTTTACCTTTGTGCAATACTTTTCAACGGTTCCTTTATTCTATAAAGAAATCCATCACCTGTCTGAATCTCAAATCGAGCTTCTTATGGCCCTTAATGGGTTCTTGATTTTCGCCTTTGAAATGCCATTGATTAAGTATTTTGAAACTCGCAGTTTCAGTATGATCGAGAATATTGTTATTGGTGCAGTGCTTACTTGTTTGAGTTTTGTATTTCTCATTATATCCAGTTGGGTAGGCATCTTAATTATTGGAATGATACTAATGACTTTTGGAGAAATGTTGGCCTTCCCGTTTTCTAATGCATTTGCGCTGAAAAGAGCTAAACGAGGGAACCAAGGAGAATACATGGCACTTTATAGTATTGCTTTTTCCGTGTCTCATATTTTTGGTCATAATACAGGAATGCAACTTGTTGATCGATTTGGTTTTGACAATACTTGGTATTTCACTGCTGGAATGGCAGCGCTATCTATACTTTTCCTTTTTATTCTTAAAAGAAAATTACGAAGTGAAGTAGTGGAAACAGAATAGACCTTTCGTTACCCTGCCTGCGGCCTTTAGGTTTACGTCATGTTAATATTCTAAGAAGCCTTTATTTAAAAAAGTAGAGCTTTGGTATTATTAATTAGGATGCTGACAGGGGCGAATTATGCCTGCGGCTAAGTAAGACTTATTGCTTGATTCAATCCCCTGTCAGTCTTCTGGACAAGCTTCAAGTAGAAATTAGGGTAAGACCCATTATCAAGGTTTTGAGTGTATCAATATTCAAAAAACCTGTAACGTAGTAGAACCCTCCTTCTCGCCAAAATCACCTAACCCAATAATTTTCACCAATACCATCCTTCATTTTATAAGCTATTGATTAGTTTAGCAGCCTGAAAAGAATCCCATGAAGTCAAACGTTAATCGTATCATCGCTATTCTCGCCATTATCATTGTCAATATAGGCTGCGATCAAATCACCAAAGACATGGCTCGCGAGCAAATTGAATACAATGAGCGCATTGAAGTGATTGATGATAATCTTATTCTTACCAAAGTTGAAAACTCAGGTGCTTTCTTAGGCATGGGCTCCGACTTGTCTCCTATTTTCAAAAACATTCTATTGCTTGGTTTACCTGCCTTGGTGATGATTGGTCTTTTCGTCTTCCTTCTCATTAAGAAAGATCTTACCAAATTAGCCATTGTGGGCCTATCCTTTATCGTAGGCGGTGGAATTGGCAACTTATATGACCGCATTCTTTATGGTTCGGTAACCGACATGGTACATATAGATTTAGGTGGGGTTTTTAGAACAGGCATTTTTAATGCTGCCGATGTATCGGTAATGATAGGTACAGGCCTAATTCTGTTAGAACAATTCTTGACCAGAAAAGACCACAAGAAAGTAGAGGAAGCCAGTTAATCTACAACGCCAACCATAAAAGCAAGGCCACAATTAAAAGGATAGCTACCCAGCTCAAAGCCTTTGACTGCGAAGGAAATTCATAAGCACAAATAGGCCAAACTTTGGCTGCTGAATCTATTTCCATGGCGCATGATGGACATTCTTTTTTCATTTCGGCAATTTAGAAAAATATAAAAACGCAAAAGCGTATTACTTTTCTATTTATACCTGAAATACAAGTAGTTTTGTATCATGCAAACTGCCCATAAAAACCAAGAAGAAATCCTCGCTAAGCTTCGGATAGAAAAACTCAACCCGATGCAAGAAGCGGCCCAAGAAGCCATTCATCAGCATCCAGGTGTTGTATTGCTTTCCCCTACGGGCACAGGAAAAACCTTGGCCTTTTTGCTTCCAATTATTCAGTCACTTGATCTCAATTGCACAGAAGTACAAGCTTTGATCTTGGTGCCCTCAAGAGAATTGGCCATTCAGATTGAACAAGTGATCAGAGAAATGGGAACAGGCTTTAAAGCCAATGCTGTGTATGGCGGTCGCCCAGCATCAAAAGACAGAATGGAGTTGAAACACAGGCCTGCAATCCTTGTGGGTACTCCCGGCCGTGTGGCAGACCATTTAAGGCGTGAAGTTTTCCCTGTGAAAGACATCAAGACTTTGGTGTTAGATGAATTCGATAAGTCTTTAGAAGTGGGTTTTGAACTAGAAATGATGGAGATCATCGCTTTACTTAGCCATGTGCAGAAGAAGATTTTGACTTCGGCCACTAACGAAACCGAAATACCGGGCTTTGTAAAGCTCAAATCACCCCAAATCCTTGATTTTTCAGATAAAGGTGACTCGGCACTCGAAATCCAACTAGTGCTTTCACCCGATAGAGATAAATTAGAAACGCTCGTTGATACCCTCAACCGACTTGGAGACCAGCCGGGCATTGTGTTCTGCAACTTTAAAGATTCCATCGAGCGAATTAGCCAATACCTTTTCGATCATGAAATTAACCATGGTGTGTTTTATGGTGGAATGGAACAAATAGACCGTGAAAGAGCACTTATTCAGTTCCGAAATGGCACTTATCAGTTGCTATTGGCAACAGATTTGGCTGCTAGGGGAATTGATATTCCAGAATTGAAATTTATTATCCATTATCATTTGCCTAACTCTGGGCCAGAATTCACCCACAGAAACGGTAGAACCGCCAGAATGAACTCAGAAGGTACGGCTTACGTGCTACAATGGGAAAAAGAAGAATTGCCTGATTTCATTTCCGATCTTAAACCTAAAAGTGGTAGGGTTCGCGATGTACTGGAAGGAATTACAGCACCAAAACCACTCATGAAAACCCTTTTCATTTCGGGAGGAAGAAAGGACAAAATATCGAAAGGCGATATTGCTGGGCTCTTCTTCAAACAAGGCCAACTGCAGAAAGATCAGCTGGGCATGATAGAAATTAAAAACGACTGTGCTTTTGTTGCAGTAGCTGCCATAGAAGCCAAACGCCTGATCAAAAGCTTGAACAACACCAAACTGAAGAATAAAAAGGTAAGAATAACGGAAATTTAGATAATAGCTGTCCCCTACTTTCATCCTTAATCGTCAAATCGATAAAACATGAAAAAGTTAAGTCTATCTCTCCTATTCGTTTTTATCTGTTTTAGCAGCTTCGGCCAAAACACATTAAAACTTGGTGATAACAAATCTCCCAAAGCTACTTTGGCCGATATAGCTTGGCTAAGTGGCCATTGGCGTGGTGAAGCCTTTGGAGGCATTATAGAAGAAATTTGGTCTCCTCCTTTGGGCGATTCTATGATGGGTTCCTTCAAACTAGTTTCTGAAGGTAAAACTGCCTTTTACGAAATCTGTCAATTAGTTGAAGAAAATGGGAGCCTTTCTTTTAGGTTGAAACATTTCAATGGTGACCTCACAGGTTGGGAAGAAAAAAATGAACGAGAAGAGTTCCCGCTGGTAAAAGTAGAAAAAGATGCAGTTTATTTTGATGACTTCACTATCAAGCGAATTTCAGAAAATGAAATTCATATGTATGTGGTCATCAGCGATGAAGGAGAGCCAGAAGAGGTTGAGTTCAAGTATTTTAGATTCAATATGAAATAAGTCTAGGCTTGCCTTTGAGGTTTTATAGTTGATCATTTTAAGTCTGTAGATAGCCAAGCGTTAGGCGATCTTTGAAACTTAAAGTCGGGTAGAAGTTCATTTTTACCTACTTTAGAAGAATTACGAACTATCTTGACCTCCATGAACAACCTCGAATACTGGCCAATATTTATCATTATGTCCATTGCATGGTTAGTACCCCTGGTACTTTCTAGACTAGAAATATCCAAAGTACCTTCTGTTATAGTCGAAATTTTAATGGGTGTTTTGGTTGGTCCTTTCGTTCTAGGCTGGATCGAAGAAACACCTATTACTAGCTTTCTAGCTCAAACGGGCTTCCTATTCCTTATTTTCTTAGCAGGAATGGAAATCGATGTCAACAAAATCATTTCTTCCTTCCCTCGAGGAAAAATCAAATCAGTAGACTTATTAAGCAATTCTCTACTGGTGGCCTTGTTTATTTACTTTGGTTCACTTCTGTTATCACTCCCCTTTGCTTGGTTAATGGGGCAGTTTATTGAGGTAGACTTAATGTTCTACACCTTCCTACTTCCTACAGTAGCCCTTAGTATTACAGTTCCTATTCTTAAAGCAGAGGGCGAGTTTAAAAGAAAGTTCGGGCAGATTTTATTGATGGAAGGCGCTATTGCTACTGTAATGAGCATAATACTTATTTCTGTTTATTCTGGGATTCTAAAAAAGGGATTTCAAGTAGAGCTTCTTCTTTTTGCAGTGATTTTCATTGTGTTCATAGTCGTTTATTGGCTAGGAAAGCGATTGATGAAGGTGCGAAGTTTTCAACAATTGCTTTATAGACTCGAACATGCCGCAAGCCAAATTAGAGTAAGAGGCGCTGTAGCATTGTTGTTTTTCTTTGTGGTTATTGCTCACTTAATTGGTACAGAGCTAGCCATGGGGGCATTTTTTGCGGGAACGCTACTGAGCCTATTTGTGGTTAAAGAAAGGTCGGCATTGCTCTTTAAACTAGATGGTATGAGTTACGGTTTCTTCATCCCTATCTTCTTTATCATGGTTGGTGTGAACTTAGACATTTCAGCCTTAACACAGTTTCAAGAGTCAATACCATTCATTTTATTGCTTATTGCTGGCGTATTCATTACACAGCTTATTCCTTCCTTTATTTTAATTAAGGTATTTGGTTTTCGAAAAGCATTGGCCGGAGGTATTCTCCTTACCGCTCGCATGGGATTAATGATTGCAGCAGCACAAATTGGTTTATCGCTAGGTGTAATTAGTACGGCCGATAATGCTGGAATTGTAACGGTTGCAATCCTCATCAGTCTTATTTCCCCCTTGTTATACAAGATGTTCAACAATATTAAAGAACAGCATCATAACATCTATATTCTTGGAGGTAGTAAGGCCAGCCTGTATTTAGCTGAACGACTTAAAATGCATGATATGTCGTTCATTACTATACTTCAGAAGAGAGACATATTGCCCGAGTTTGATAGAAAGAGCTTGAATTATAAGCATGTGGAATGTTTAAATGTAGAGGTAATAAGTAAAATTAAATTGCGGACAGCCGATTTAGTAATTGTTCTTACAGAATCGAATAACCTGAATAATGAACTAACCCATTACATTAAAAACGATTTACAACACAGCAAAATCATTACAAGAAAACAGTCTGCAACTCATGATTTAATAGACCCTCATGGTGAAATTAAATTTGTAGATCATGATGAAATTTTGGCCAACCATATTGAAAATATGATTGCCAGCCCCGATTCAGTGGCTTCACTTTCACAAAGCTTTGGGGGTTATCGTTTAGAAGAAATTATGATTAGCCGAACTGATATCAATAGAAAATTGGTAAAGGAAGTGCCTTTCCCTCCTTCTGGCTCATTGGTTATTCAAAAAAGAGATGGAGAAGTTTTCATCCCTCATGGAAATACACATTTACTTTTGGGTGATATCATGACTGTAATTGGTAGCCACGCTGCCTTGGCTGAGTTTAGGAACATATTAGAAAAATAGCACTCCTGTAAAGAAGTGCTATTCAATATTATTGTAAGGCTAAAGAAGTATTTTCTATTTCTCAGAAGCGTATTTCTTCTTTACTAGTTTAGGAAAATGCTCTTTAAGTTTATTCACCTTGGGTACTGCTATATTGATAATGTAAGGGTTGCCCGGGTTTAACTCATAATAATTTTGGTGGTAATCTTCTGCTAGCCAAAACTTAGTATACTCAGTTACTTTAGTAGCAATGGCCTTATTGTATTTTCCAGATTTATTCAGTTTAGAAATATACTCGGTTACGAGTTTTTTCTGGTTTTCATCATGATAAAATACTTCAGTCCGATATTGAGCCCCTACATCTGGACCTTGTCTGTTCACTTCAGTTGGGTCATGGGTATAAAAGAAAATCTCTAGTAATTGCTGATAAGTAATTACTTCTGGGTCGTAATAGATTTGAATGGCTTCGGCATGGGTAGTTCGGCCATAGCTCACATCTTCGTAACTTGGGTTGTTCTCCTTACCACCCGTATAGCCCGAGACTACATTTTTAACGCCATTCACCCTTTCGAAAACTGCCTCTGTACACCAGAAACAACCTCCTGCGAAAGTGGCTATTTCATTTCCTTTTTCAAGTTCTGCCGACAGGTTAACTAGCTCTGTAGCGCCTGTTCCAACGCAAGAGGAAACTCCAAAATTGAGGATTATACTAGTAATAATTGAATAAGCTATATGCATTTGACTTTTATTTTATCTACCGTCCTAACGTCCTCAATAACCATTAGTTTTTACACTATGTCATCCAGAATACTCTTAAGGTCAGCTGGTGAGTAATTAATTGATTTTAGCGTTTTATTATCTGCTTTTCTATAAACTAAGAAATGCCCATCTGATTTTTCAATGTAGCTTTCCGTACCGTCTTTGTCCATGTAATGCTTCTGGGTGGCTTCTGCCTCCTCCATTGTTTTGCAAGTTTTGCTCATGTTAGAACGCTGAACTTCGTCAAACAAAGTTTTAAAGCTATTGGCCATACCAAACTCCAAAATCGCTCCTGATAATACATACTGGATATCACACAAGGCATCAGCTACTTCAACCAAGTCGTTGGCTTGAATGGCTTCTTCTAGTTCTTTCAGTTCTTCGGCAATAAGCGAAACCCTAAGCTTACATCTATCAGCAGATGGAATTTGAGGTGTTTCTAAAATTGGGTGTTTAAATGTTTTGTGAAATTCAGCAACTGAATTAAGTGATTGTGGTTCTTTCATGATATAAATAAAAAGGCCTGTTAATACAGGCCAATGTTAAATAATTATTCGCGCTTGATAAACTAGTTATTGTCTTTTTTAAACTTTGGCGGTGCTCCTCCTTCAGGAACAAAAATTAAAGCTGCTGAATTTAAGCAATAGCGCAAGCCAGTTGGGGCCGGGCCATCCTCAAATACATGGCCTAAATGAGATCCACTTTTACTGTCTACAACCTCCCATCTTACCATTCCTTCACTTGTATCTTTTACCAGCTTAATGGCATCATCAGAAATTGGTTTCCAAAAACTTGGCCATCCTGATTTCGAATCGTACTTAGTTTCTGAACTAAAGATTGGCTGTAAACTGGCCGCAGAATAGTAAGTTCCTTTTTCATAAAACTTATTGTATTTGCCAGAAAACATGGTTTCTGTTGCCTGCTCTCTCAATACCGCATACTGCAAAGGGCTTAGCCTTTCCTTCCATTCTTTTTCCGACAACTGAATTTCATATTTGGGTTTGTCTTGCTCAATATTTATATCAGACGGATGATCTTCTTGGCTTTTCAAAGTGATTACACTCGCCACAAGCAAAATAACCAAACCACTAAATAACATTATTCTGGTTTTCATATCCTCGTTCTTTTTTTGTCCAACCTAATAAACGTAATAAAGGTTTGAACGGATTGGTCTAAATTATATGAAAGGTCTACCAAGCGATACTTTGACTAAAGAAACCCATACTTTGGTGTTCTCCATCCTCTTTTATGGGGTAGAAAAAGATATTTGGAAGTTTTACTTTTTTCCATGGTGCTAAAACACCTAGTGCTTTCTTCGAGCGTTGATCGGCCTTTAACTGGTTACTGGCATGCATTGGTTTTGAGTTGTCATAAAGCATAATGGAAACACCATCTGGCTTTAAACACCTTTTCAATTCTTCATACGCCAGTCCTTGAACTTCTTTGTTATAATTGTTGATGTAATCAAATGAGAACAAGGCTTCAACTGAATCATCATCAAAAGGCAAATGATCAACATCGCCCAAGACTAAAATTGTTTCGCCTGGCAATTCATTTTTCATTGCCAAAAGTCTCGGCAATGAAAAGTCCATATGGAAGTAGTACTTAAAGCTTCTTCCGTAAGTAAGATTATGGATTGAGTCAACATCGTGGGTAACAACACTCATAAAATACTCTCCACCCTTCGGCAGTAATCTGGCCAACTGGGTGATTTTCTCTTCACTGATTGGGTTACTTTTAAGCTCTTTTGACGGTTTTTGGATAGTGTTGCCTTCTCCAAATCCATATGTTTTATAAAACTGATCGATCTCTTCTTTGGAGACTCTTCTTAAGTGATTGGCGGTTCTGTTTTTAGCTACAATGGCTGTTTGACGTTGTAAATAGCTAATATTATCAATTATAGGATAAACGTAGGTTTGATTTGCCGTAACTAAAGCTGCAGATATTTCGATATTTACTGGAGCTCCTGGGTAAAAAAACAGATCTCCTTGTTTGATTTGAGCATTAAGGGATACCAGCTCTTTTTCTTTCATTTGCCTTAAAGGCTTCTTTGTAAATGGACAAACCATTAATCCTTCCATATCTATTCTTTCTTTCACCGCACTTGAATTTAATACACTAACGTATGCAAATGCCCTACCAGATCATTAAAATTAGTCCTTTAAACATTTTAGTAAAAAAAAATTCCCTATTTGGGAATTTTGTTCAATAAAATACCTTGATAATAGCGTATAGGGTTTAACACTAAAGGAGACTTTTAAGCTTTACCTTCTTGTTCAACCTTAATATGCTTATGTCCAGCTAAAAGAATGCTTGAATAAAAAAGCTCTTTGCCAACAGTGCTCACATCGTTAACATACTTGATAATACGTTCAGATTTTTCTTGAGACTCTTGCAATTTGCCTTCAGCATACTTCAATAATTTTCCTCGTATTTCTTTAGTCTTTGTCATTGTACTACTTTTTGCGAATTCTATATCTGTTTAAGCGATTATCCCATCAATTTGTTTCAAAAACAATGCAATAGATAAAACAATTATTTTAACGGTTTAACCTTATCAAGGTAGGCTTTTAAAAATTTCTGTATATACCCAGAGAAAGGTATTTTGATTACCAAATGATTGCCAAATTATGAAACTAAAAGAGACAGGCCAGACAATTAGGCAAAGAGGCCATAATTGGGCTCTTCAACTTTGGTTGTGAATTCAATCACCTTACGCTTAGAGTAATACTGATTAATAATACGTTGAATATCAGGAGTGTCGGGGTAAAGCGTAATGATATTCTTAACATCATCAATTGTATCAAAAGCCATGTCGCTTTCATAGAATCCAAAACCTAAATACTTCCCGTTTTCAACCAAAACAACAGACTTTTCAGAAGGTCTTCTTCCCTGCCCTAACAAACAAAACGACTGAGAATTTTCTTTAATACTCTGAATGGCATTTTTGAATCTTTCGCGCTGTTCCGCAGCTCCTTCTCCTCCTGTTTTTATTGAATATCCAAAATACATCATCATAGATGCGGGAAGGCTGCAAAGCTGAGGGTCAAGTTCAAACTTCTTCACCAGTTCGATTAAATAATCACGCGCACGATCGAAAGAAGTAAAGCCAACTAAAGGCAAGGTGCCCTTCATTCTTTTACCAATCGACAAGCGATCGAAGCCTTTGCCATCTTGATAATGATAGAGACCGTATTTGACATTGGTGAATTTTTGGGCCTTATTATAAATCGGAAAATGCTTTTTGATTTCAGAAGACTCAAACAAGAAAGCAATCATTTCATCTCCGCATTCTTCATAGGAAATATCGTACAACTTATCCTTCAACCCTTGTTTGTACACTACATCAGTATTTGAGAAATGGCCTTTAACCCTTTTCTTAATGTCATTCGCCTTTCCTACATAAATGATTTCGCCATGCGCATCGTGAAAATAATACACCCCAGTAAACTCAGGTAAGGCATCGAAAGTAGCTTTGGGTAAATGTGGTGGTAAAAATGCTTCTTTAGAATCTCTCTTTAAAAAGTTTTCAATATGCTCTTCACCATTTTGAATAATTAGGTCGAGCAGTTCAACAGTTGCTTTGGCATCGCCCATTGCCCTGTGGCGCGCATGGTTTGCTATTCCAAAATGATCGCAGAGATTGCCTAAACTGTAAGATTTAAGGCCTGGGAATGCCTTACGAGAAAGGCGGACCGTGCAGAGTTTCTTTAGGTTTAAAGTACCACCAAGCTGCTGAAACTCATTTTTAAGGAATGAATAATCAAAATTGACATTGTGAGCCACAAAGATGTTCCCCTCTAACATTTGATAAATTTCTTTGGCTACTTCGAAAAACCTTGGTTCATCCCTTACCATTTCGTTAGAGATGCCCGTTAGCGCAGTAATGTTCATTGGAATTACCCGCTCTGGATTCAAAAGCGTTTGATATTCGTCCACCACGCGTTTTCCATCATGAATTAAAATGGCTACTTCGGTGATTTTTCCGTAATTGGCAGAACTGCCTGTGGTTTCTATATCGACTATGGCGTACACAGCTTCAAATTACATAAGTTTTATTTTCAATACGTAGCATTAACTCAATGAATACTATCCTTGTTAAGAAATACTCTGGCGATCTGGTTCCATTTGAAATTGAGAAACTAGAAAACTCATTATTCAAATCTGGAGCAAGTCCCGACCTTATAAATAAGATCGTTAAAGAGGTAATAGGTTGTTTATTTGAAGGAATTTCTACCAAGGAAATTTATAAAAGGGCTTATAGCATTCTAAGAAAGTCTTCTAATGCCTTGGCTGGCCGATACAAACTTAAAAAAGCCATTCTCGAACTGGGGCCATCGGGTTATCCTTTCGAAGCTTTTATTGCTCATTTGTTTGAATATCAAGGCTATAAGGTAGAATCAGGAATAACTCTAAATGGGAAGTGTGTAACTCACGAGGTAGATGTGAGGGCCGAAAATGACACTGAAATTCATTTTATGGAATGTAAGTACCATAGTAACCCGGGTTACAAATCGGATGTGAAAATTGCGCTCTATGTACACTCTAGGGTGAATGACCTTATTGCCAATTACCAACCTAAATTCCCTGATAAAAAGTTTACAGGTTGGATTGTCGACAATACCAATTTCACCAGTGATGCCATACGCTATGCGGAATGCAACGGTCTTAAAATCATGGCTTGGAATTACCCTTCGAAAGGAAGTTTGAAGGATCGCATTGAAATTTCTGGCCTATACCCCATCAGTTGCTTGGTTTCACTTACAAAAGCAGAAAAACAGGTGCTTCTAAAAAAAGACATAGTACTCTGCAAACAGCTTTTGGATTCTCAAGAAGCACTCAACTTCATTGATAAAAGAAAGCATAAAAAAGTTCAGCAAGAATGTAGAGAACTTACGCTGCCAATGGTTTCTCAGGCTTCACCAAATTGAAAATATAACTGAATAGAACTACCAAAATACAGCCCAGTGCATTATACCATAAAAAGCCCATGGTAAATGCGCCAGCTTCACCAATCGTATTGAGGTAATGCACTAGAATGATCACAGCTTGGCTTAGTATAGCACCCATAAATACCGCATTGCTTCTAATTTTCTTAAAGAAGAAAGCCACTACGAAAATACCCAAAACGGTTGGGTAGAATAAAGAGCCAATCAAGTTCACCGCTTGAATTAGATTTTCGAACAGCGACAATGTGGACGCAAAAATTATAGCGATTATACCCCAAGAAAGCGTAAACAATTTTGAGGACTTTAGGTAATGTGTATCTGTTTGGCCTTGATTGATTCTTCTTTTGTAGAAATCAATTGTAGTAGTCGAGCCTAAGGCACTTAATTCTGAACTGGTGGAAGACATGGCCGCAGAGAAAATCACGGCAAAGAGCAATCCTATTATACCCTTGGGAAGAACAGTCATTACGTAAGTCATAAAGATGTAATCCTTATCGTTGGTTTCTGCTCCTGGCAATGCGGTTGACACTAATGCCTTGGCCTCTGCCCTAATGTTATCCGAATCTTTTTGTAAGGCATTCAATTGGGTCTGGACATCCGTAATTATAGTTTCGTCACCTGCTTCAATCGCTTCATTTAACTGAAGTACAGTTTCACGTTTAGCGTTAAATATGTCCATATAATCTGCTTCCAAATCCCTAAAGTCATCAGCGTAATCGGTACTCATTACCTGTTCGGTAAGGTTATCGTTAAAGAAAACAGGTGGCTGATTATATTGATAATAAACAAAGACCAATACCCCAATAAGCAGAATGATAAACTGCATCGGTACTTTTAGCAAGCCATTCATCATAAGCCCTAAACGGCTCTCAGAAAGGGTTTTTCCAGATAAATAGCGTTGCACTTGAGATTGGTCTGTGCCAAAATAGGACATAAAGAGAAACACAGCCCCAGTCAATCCTGACCAAATATTATAGCGATCTTCAAGGTTAAAATCGAAAGTAATCACATTCAGTTTCTCCATTTTACCCGCTACATCCAAAGCGTCACCAAAACCAACGCCAGAAGGTAATGAATAAATCACCAAAATACCCGCGATGATCATTCCACCCATCATTACAGCCATTTGCTGCTTCTGAGTTTGAGTTACCGCAGCAGTTCCTCCAGACACGGTATAAATGATAACCAAAATACCGATAACGATGGTTGTGGCTTGTAAAGGCCAACCCAGTAGTGAGCTTAAAATTATAGATGGAGCATAGATTGTAATACCAGCTGCTAATCCTCTCTGAATTAAGAAGATAAACGCAGCCAACATTCTAGTTTTTAAATCAAATCGAGATTCTAAATACTCGTAAGCTGTATAAACTTTCGCCCTATAATAAATTGGGAGAAAGAACACCGAAATGATAATCATGGCAATTGGCAAACCGAAGTAGTATTGCACAAAGCGCATTCCATCGGTATAGGCTTGCCCAGGCGTAGAAAGAAAAGTAATGGCACTGGCTTGAGTCGCCATAATTGAAAGACCAATGGCCCACCATTTAGAGTCGTCTCCCCCTCTTAAATAGTTATCGATATCTTTCTTACCTCGGGTTTTATAAACTCCGTAGGCTACAATAAAAATAAGGGTGCCGAAAAGCACTACCCAGTCAATCCAACTCATGCGTATGCGATTGTAAACCAGTAAAACAATAGAATTAATACAGTCAAAGTACCGATCAGTAACCAGTACATTCCAGACCACTTCTTAAAAAATGGAGGTTTGGCATCCCTCGCTTCTTGTTCTGTTTGCGCACTCATTAGCGTTTGTTTTCGATTCGGTTCAGACTAGTGTTCTTTGGCTTCTCATTTCCAAGTGAAATCATATTACTAAAAATTCGGTAAGCCCCAGCTACACCTGCGGGTAATTCTCTAAACCATGAATAGCCTGTGTAAACAAAATAGCCTTCGCCATACTGCCCTACAATCAAACCGCCATCATTTGGTTTATCGCCTGGGTCGTTACTAGAAAGGATTGCTGTATATTTTTCGTCCCATTGGTTGGGGAAGTAAAGCCCACGCTCCTGCACCCAGCCTTCAAAATCTTTTTCGGTAATCTTATTTGGCCCATTAATCAATGGGTGGTCAGGTGCTAGTATTCGCACTTCAGCGTCTTCAACCGTTACTCTATCTCTTGAAATTTGAAAAGGATAAGGCCCAATCTCTGGCTGATCTCTCATACTGGTGTTATACTGGGCAATTACGGTACCGCCTTGCTTTACATATTCCATTAAATCAGGTTGAATAAATGGCATTCTATCCACGGTGTTATAAGCACGCACCCCAATAATCACGGCATCAAAATCAGCTAAACTTTCAGCTGTCACTGTATTCGGATCAAGAATAGACACTGTATATCCAATTTGCGTTAAGCTTTCTGGTACGGCATCGCCTGAGCCCATAATGTAGCCAACATACTGTCCCTTTCTTTCCAAATTAAGGCGCACCACTTTGGCTGTACTTTCAGGGAAAATCGTTTGTCTAGGAATGTGCTTGTAATCAATCACTTTCAAACCTTGGTGATATGACTTACCATTATAAGTCACTTTGGCTGTTACCTGACCTTCTTGCTGCGTAGTTGGAGGCAATACCTGAAACTTGAATCGCGCTTCTTCCTGCTTTCCTTTTAAGGTAAAATCAAAATTTTCTGGACTAGATTTCCAGCCTGACGGCAGATCTAAACTCACTTTTCCTGAAACATTATCGGTACCCGCTTTTACCACCACATTTACTTCTTTGGCAGAATTATCGGCAAATACCAAAACGCTTTCGGCAATATTCACAAATACTGGTGGCGTAACTACAAATGGCCTATACACTTCTCCGTCTACCCTATCATTCTCTTTATAGACTACAGAAGTTGCATAAGAATAAGGCTTTCCGTTGATGGTCAAATTAAACGTAGCATTCAAAATGTCTGGATTTTGAGCAAGCCCAATCAATGCTTGATCATCTACCCTATACATCCCTACAGTTCCTTCTTCGCGAAGCCAATAAGGCTGTGAATTGGTAAGTTCTGGCAGAGTAAACTCTAAATTCTTTCTGAAAGACTGATTATTGGCCAGCGGTTGTGTAATGGTCGCTTTCTCATTGAGTTCAGGAAAATCAATTGAATTGAGTGCAACCTTAACATCTGAACGGTTAATGGCTTCCACACTAATTCTAAGCTTCTCTCCGCTTACCTTGGTTTCTTCGTCAGCAACCACTTCTAAATAAAGGCCCAGTACAGATTTAATCACCAAATCAAGCTCTTCTAGTTTTACCTTTTTCCAATACTCATTTTCAAGCTTCACCAGTTTTTCACGGGCTTGCATTAAGTCGTCAATAATTACGGAAGGATTACTGAGGTTATAATTCTTATTGGCTTTAGTCAAAAGAGCGCCAATCTCTGCTCCTCCTTTTACTCTCGACCAAGTGGTGTTGACATCCTCAAACAGATCGGACTTTGGTTTCTCCCCTTTCCAATACATCAATACTTCCTTGCTTTCACCTCTTCGGCCTGTGCTACCAAAGCCCTGAGATTTATGTTCGCTACGGCCTAAGGAAGATATTTCGTCATAGGAAAGCCCTAAAAGCGGATTATAAGCTCCAAAATCAACGGTGAAATAACCAGGAGTACCGTCAAACTCTTCTCCATCATTTCTACCGCCAAAATTATAGCCGTTCCAATAGAGGGTTTTAGGTTGCCATGGCTCTACATACTTTAACTGCTCAGGGTATTTGGTAGGGTCGTTGGCCAAATCAAAGGCCTGCATGGCCAAACGGGCCGAAGCGGTATGATGGCCGTGCATGGTTCCGCTCGGCACCAAAGTAGTATCGAAACGGGTAATGATAATATCTGGGCGGAAACGTCTGATGTTCCAAACCACATCGGCCAAGGCATCATCCTTATCCCAAACATTTAAGGTCTCATTAGGGTCTTTCGAAAAACCGAAATCATTGGCTCTGGTAAAAAATTGCTCCCCACCATCCTTTCTTCTGGCAGCCAAAAGCTCTTGGGTTCTGATAATCCCTAGATACTCTCGAATCTCGGTACCGATTAAGTTTTGTCCCCCATCACCACGCGTCATGGCCAAATAGGCGGTGCGCATGTTCTTTTCATTGGCCATGTAGGCAATCAAGCGGGTGTTTTCGTCATCGGGGTGAGCTGCCAAGTAAAGCACCGAACCTAGTACTTCCAGTTTATTTAAGGCTTGTTTTATTTCAGCGGCATCCAGTTTTTTGGGTGCTTGCGCCTTGCCTACTGTTGAAATGGTAGTAAGCAGAATGCAGAAAAGCATTAGTTTAGAAAGGTGTTTCATTTGATTTTAATGAGTATTCAGGCTTGTAACGGCTTCTAAGTTATCAGGTTCTATCGATTATCCGAGTGGCAATTCTGTTAATGGAGCATAAGTTTTTCGATTTTAGAAAGAAATGTCGAACTAACGACTTCATCTCCAATTCTACCATCGAATATTCCTTTTCAGACCTTTTCAGATTTCATTCCCATTCTTGACCATTATCAATTAGCTTTGCAGCCAGCTCATGAACAAGCAAAAATCACTACTCCTCATTGTCATTTTAGCCGTTGCAGTATGCTATGCTAATATTAGCGGTTTGGATGTTTACGCATTAGATGAAGCCAAAAATGCAGAAGCAGCCAGAGAAATGTTTGAAAGTGGCGATTATGTAGTTCCGTATTACAACTACCAACTCCGTACAGACAAGCCTCCACTTCATTATTATTTTATGGCTGCGGGCTACTCCATTTTTGGAGTAAACGAATTTGGTGCACGCTTCTTTTCTTCCTTAATGGGCGTTTTCACCATTATGATTACCTTTTTGTTTGCTAGGAAACACTTTGGCGAAAAAGCTGGATTGAACGCGGCATTGGTGCTTATCTCGTCCATCCATTTGGCATTGCAATTCCATATGTCGGTGCCCGACCCCTATTTGGTCTTCTTTTTAACATGGGCATTTTATTCGTTTTACGAAGCTTATAAAACCAATAACAAATGGCAGTTGCTGTCTTTCTATTTCGCCATTGGCTGTGGAGTGCTCACCAAAGGCCCTGTAGCAATAGGATTACCAGGCTTGGCGGCTCTTATCTTCCTTTTCACACAAAGGGATTTTAAATGGAAAACGGTTTGGCGCTTGCAACCCTTTGGAGGTTTGTTACTGGCCTTACTGATTTCAGTGCCTTGGTTTTATGCGGTGCATGTTCAAACGGATGGCGCTTGGACTCAGGAGTTTTTCTTTAAACATAATTTCTCTCGTTTTTCCGACTCAATGGAAGGCCATAGCGGCAGCCCGTTATTGACCTTTGCCTTTGTTTTTGGTTTGGGCATGTTGGCCTTTATTCCGTTCTCAGTGCAGTCTTTCAAAAATACTTGGAAAGAAAGAAAGGACAGCGCAATGATGTATGTGCTAATTTCAGCTTCCGTGATCGTAGTGTTTTTCGCGATTAGTAGCACCAAGCTGCCCAACTACACGGTTCCGTCTTATCCCCTCATTGCTATTTTAATTGGGGCTTACATAGCTAAAATCGATAACCAGTGGTTTGCTAATCTGGGAAATCGAATTGGTCTGTTTTTCTATGCTATTCTGCTAATAGGTTTCCCTGTAGGCATTTATTTCGGACTAAAGGGTGACAAATCATTAAGCGAGCTGACGAATCTTGCCTTTTATTTCATTCCGCTATCTGTGGTAGGAATTTTTATTTTGAAACAGGGCATTGCCAGAAAGAACATTGAAAGCGTATTGTGGATGAACATCAGCGTTTGGTGTGTAACGATAATGCTTTTCTTCCATTTGATTTTCCCACAGGTAGATGGGCAGAACCCAGTTCGGCAGACTTTACCAGAAATGGACACAAGCAAAACAATTATTGCTTTCAAACGACTTAACCCTGCATTCGTTTTTGCCCTGAAACGTGAAATACCAATGTACAATGATGTGGAGACCATCAAGCAAATTATGGGGAGTCAGCCCAGCGGTTATTTGATTTCTCGTACCGAATTTCAAGAAGAACTAGAAGCCATTCCCGGTTTAGAGTTTCAGGATAAAGCCAGAGACTTGTTCGAAAACCCTACCACTTTAGTGATGAAGTGGGGAATGGATTAATGTATAATCAATCCTCCAAAAGCTCTCATTTCGATTTCAAATGAAGTGATTCACTCTGCTAAAAAACAACCTCAGCTTTTGGAGGCTTTTCTAAATGATAGACCACTTTGAAGCTTAGGTCTATCGACATGAGGCTTCATAATGTACCAAGCGATAAGCGCAGCGAGGATTCCAAAAACACTTCCAATGTAGATGTCTCTCAAGAAATGCTGAAGGATATAAACCCTTGATATTCCGACCAATACAGCAGCAACAAATAAGCATACATTTAAAGCTCTATTCTTGCATAAACTGATCAGTACAAAAGCCAAAGTAAAGGCCGAAGCGGTATGGCCCGAAGGAAAACTATCGAAACCGCGGGTGGTAACTCCTTCCACAAAATTGAGGCTGTCCACCTGATCAGCAAAGAAAGTTTTGGGTCTTGGTTCTCCATCAAAAAGCCACTGTTTAAAAATGTGAACAAAGACCGTTTGCAGTGCAATGGCAATCAGCATATAATAGAACCTATATAGATTCGTGAATAGAAAATACAGGGCTACTATGGCCAATAAAACCCCATCGCCTAAATGTGTCCAGTATTTGAAGAAGAAGTCTCCAAAGCTGGTGTGTTTGTCGTTAAGCCAAAGCACAAAATCGCCATGGTTGGTTAAAAGCATCAAAATGCCAAAAGCCAATACATAAACGAGCACTAGCCACTGCATTCCTTTGTCTACAAATGGTTTATTTCCCATGGTCGAATCTAAATTTCATGTATTTGATATCTTCACCAAGGTTATAGAATTTCTCTTCAAACTTGGTTTTAATTCCATAATGATCATTCATATATTCTGAATGATACAGGTTACGAGTGTATTCCAAATCAACAATATCATTTCGTTCCCCTAAGATTTCCAGCGTATAATCGAAAAGCGGTGTATTGTCGGTTTTAAAGAACACTTGGCCGTTTTCGGTGAGTAATGATTTGTAGTACTCAAGGTATCTTGGTGAGGTAAGTCTTCTTTTGGCATCGCCATCTCTTCTGAAAGGATCGGGAAAAGTAATCCAGATGGTTTCTACTTCGTTTGGAGCAAAAAAGCTTTCTATACTCTGAATTTGAGCCCTCAGAAAAGCCACGTTGGCAAGATTTTCTTCAATGGCTTGTGTGCTGCCCACCCACAATCGATCGCCCTTTACATCAACGCCCACAAAATTTCTATTGGGATAAACCCTAGCCAAACCCGTAGTGTATTCACCTCTGCCACAACCCATTTCGACCGTAATCGGATGGTCATTCTTGAAGTATAATTTGTTCCAGTTTCCTTTTAATTGTGTGTAGAGTGCTTTGTAATCTTCCAGAACATTATCGCGTTCTTTTAACTCTTCAAACCTTTTCTGCTTCTGTCTCGACATTTATAACGCTTCTATTTCGGCCACCACAAAGGTACTACCTCCAATATAAATCATGTCATTTTTCGTGGCTTTTGACTTGGCCAAAGCAATTGCTTCATTTACATCCTGAACAAAATCCGCCTTCAACCCATAAGGTGAAACCAACTCTTCAATGCGTTCCAACTTCATGGCTCGTGGCACTTTGGCTTCACAGAAAATGAATTCAGCTTGGGCTGGCAAACGGGGAATCAAAGTGTCTAACTTCTTATCATTAACGAAGCCCAAAACCATGTAGAGCTTTTCGAAAGAACAAGACTCTATTTGTGGAATGATATAATCAAAAGCTTCTTTGTTATGCCCCGTGTCACAAACGGTCAATGGTGCTTCTGAAAGAATTTGCCACCTGCCTTTTAGGCCCGTTTGAGTTCTCACATTAGCGAGTCCATGCGCTAAGGCTTCTTCGGAAATCTTCCAACCTTTATTTCTTAACACATTGACCGAGGCCAATACGCCTTTGATGTTTTTAGCCTGATAAGCACCGGGCAAATCAAGTGAATATTCGCTCGTATTCAAGGGTTCCTGATCTGCAAATACCAACTCCGAATTCATCTCTTTTGCCTTCTTCGTAAAAACAGAGGTTGTTTCGTTTTGGGACTCCCCGATAACCACAGGAATATTTCGTTTTATCACTCCAGCCTTCTCAAAGGCAATTTCTTGCAAGGTATTGCCGAGCATATCCATATGATCGAAACCAATATTGGTGATCAGTGAAAGCTCAGGAGTGATGATATTTGTGGAGTCTAACCTTCCGCCTAAACCTACTTCAATAATAGCTATGTCTACTTGCTCCTCGGCAAAGTAATCGAAAGCCATGGCCACCGTCATTTCAAAAAACGAGGGATGAATTTCATCAATGGTAGGTTGAATTCTTGCCACAAAATCAACCACATATTGTTCGGGAATCGGTTGGCCATTGATTCGTATTCTTTCGGTAAAGCTCTTTAAATGCGGACTGGTATAGAGTCCCACCTTATAACCTGCCGATTGAAAAACAGAAGCTAACATATGAGAAGAGCTTCCCTTGCCATTGGTACCCGCCACATGAACGGATTTGAACTTATGTTGAGGATTATTCACCGCTTCGCAAAGTTTTATAGTGTTGGTGAGGTCTTTCTTAAAAGCCACATTCCCTACCCTTTGGTACATGGGCAAAGCGGAAAACAAATAATCAAGGGTCTGCTGATAGTTCACTGCGCGAAGATAGCATTTCGGGAATTATTTGCTGCTAAATCAAGCCTCATGTTCTCCATTTCTTATCGATGAAAAAATCTATTGTTCTCCATACGTGCGATATCTGCATGAACCGTCATAAGGGTACAACAACAAACTCAAAAAATGAAACAACAACATTTACTCTTAATGCCTTTTGCCATTTTAGCACTTTCTGGTTGTTCCTTAGATGACATTACTGGAAGCGGCCCAATTACCTCAGAATCACGTGTGGTTGATTACTTTCACTCTGTAAGACTACAAATTGAAGCGGACGTGTATTTATTGCAGGATAGCGAACAAACGCTTAGGATTGAAACCAACGAAAACTTGATCTCCGTTATAGATACTTATGTGAGCAATGGTGAACTTATGATTAAAAGCAACCATAACATACGGAGAGCCAAAAGATTGAGAATCTATATTTCAGCTCCTGATTTCAAGAACATAACACTTACAGGATCGGGAGATGTTGAAAGTGAGAACTGCATGGATTTGGATAACCTTAACTTAAAAATTAGCGGTTCGGGGAAAATCATTTTTTGTGGTTCGGTAAATTCACTCAATGCTTCTATTTCGGGTTCAGGAGACATTAACACTTATGGCTTAAACGCAAAAGCAGTTGAGGCTAGCCTTTCTGGTTCAGGAAATATTAAAGTGACAGCCGAAGAAAACCTAACCATTAAGATTTCAGGTTCGGGGGATGTTTATTACAAAGGCCAACCTGAAATAGATTCAAAAATCACAGGTTCAGGTAGGTTAATCCGCACCTACTAAATTACTACTGGAGGTAATGCTACGTGGTATTACCTCCCTTATCTGGCTCCCCCCCCTTACTCCCTTTTACCTAACAATAAATGAGCGATACATTTAAATGCTGACAAAGAAATACTACTTTGAAGAAAATCAATTTAATTACGTTCATGGAATCATTTCAATCGTTCGTTGCAGCCGTTCCTTGGTGGGGCTGGGTGCTTTTCTTCTTCTTTGTCCTTTTTCTAAGAGATATTATTCAGCGAAAACATACCATTACGCACAACTTCCCAATAGTTGGCCACTTCCGGTATATGCTAGAAAAAATTGGCCCAGAGCTTAGGCAATATATAGTAGCCAATAATCGAGAGGAACTTCCATTTAACAGAAGTCAGCGTTCGTGGGTGTATGCTTCTTCAAAAAAGCAAAACAACTATTCGGGTTTTGGCTCAGATCAAGATCAGGCGTCTCCGGGCTTTGTATTTATTAATCCAACCATGTTGCCTTACAAGCCTGCGCCAAATCACCCTAATGTTATCCATGTAGACTTAATTCCCTGCGCTAAGGTAATGGGGCAGTACAACAAAAGAAAAAGGCCTTTTCGACCTAAATCCATCGTCAACATTTCGGCCATGAGTTTTGGTTCTTTATCCGCCAAGGCCATAGAATCATTAAACAAAGGCGCAAAAAAGGCAGACTGCTATCACAATACTGGCGAAGGTTCTTTGTCCTATCATCACCAACATGGAGCAGATATCGTCTTCCAGTTTGGCACGGGTTACTTCGGAGTTAGAACCCCTGAAGGCAATTTCGACATGGACAAAATGGTGAAATTGGTGAACGACTTTGATTACATTCGGGCCATAGAAGTTAAACTTTCTCAAGGCGCAAAACCCGGAAAAGGTGGTGTTCTGCCTGCATCCAAAATCACTAAAGAGATTTCGGAAATCAGACATGTACCAATGGGAAAAGATGTAATCTCCCCATCAAGCCATACCGCTTTTTCTAATATACCAGAACTCTTAGATTTTATTGAAGACATTGCCAACAACACAGGTTTACCTGTTGGTTTTAAATCTGCTGTCGGAAAATTAGACATGTGGGAAGAACTGACCGACCTTATGGTAGAAAGGAATATTGGCCCTGACTTTATTAGCATAGATGGTGGTGAAGGTGGAACGGGTGCCGCTCCTCCTGCATTTGCAAATCACGTTTCACTACCATTTGTATTTGGCTTTTCTCAGGTGTATCAAATGTTTAAAAGAAAGAACCTAACAGACCGAGTGGTATTTATTGCTTCTGGTAAATTGGGGTTTCCTTCCAGCGCTTTGATGGCCTTTAGTATGGGGGCAGATTTAATCAATGTGGCCAGAGAAGCGATGCTTTCTATTGGTTGTATTCAAGCCCTTTCATGTCACACCAATACCTGCCCTGCTGGAGTAGCCACCCAAAACAAATGGTTACAAGCAGGAATTGACCCCACCCTTAAATCGGAGCGATTCTATAATTATGCAAAAAGCCTAAGGAAAGAAATTCTTGAGATTACCCATGCTTGCGGTTATGAACACCCCTGTCAAATGGAAATGACTGATGTAGACATGAGTATGGGTGATAATAATTACACTACTACCCTACGTCAGATTTACAACTATGAAAAAGTACCCGTGGACTTTATAAGCATGGAAAAATTGATTGATTGTGAGCATTTAGGTGGTAAAAGTCTTAAAATCCAGTCTGTTACTTAACTAGTCTTTAAAAGCTTTAATTCTTTATTATAGATATGCAAGAACCTGTAATTGAGCGTTTTATAAACGCAATTAGACGTCTACTAGAGGACAAGATTGCTAATTCTCAAAAGGAAATAGCCGAAACCTTGAGCCTTTCGTCTTCTTATTTTACAGAATTAATGAAGAAACGAATCAATTTAAGCGCAGATCATGTACAGAATTTCTTGATTTCTTGGCCTGTCAATCCATCCTATATTTTCAGCTTATCAGACGAAATTTATCGCAATACCCCAAGCACAACTAGCGAATTGGATAGCGTAAATGAACCGTCTGGAACATATACCCCAAGCTATAAAACGGCTTCACCCCGACCAAAAACAGCAGAATTACCCCGACCAACCCATTATATTGAGGAATTATTAACCGAAAAAGACAGGGTAATCAGCACGCAGCGCGAGGCATTGGAGGCACAAAAGCAAACAATACAGCTATTACTAGCAAATAGCCAAGCTAAGGAAAAAAAATAGGGCTATGCGCCCGTATCAAACAAATGGTACCTTCTAGCTACCTATTTAAAAGCATTCTTAAACCGTTTTAAGCAGGTCTTAAAAGGTATTGTTAAAAAATTAAGGTCAAATTCAAGCAAACTCAATCAATTGGTACAAGTTGTTTTTAACTCCATTTCCCAAAATCCCCGAAAGAACGCCAAAAACACAGCTTTTGCACATCTTTCTTTCTTGTGTTTTGGTACATGTGGTTTTACCCCCCTTATAATTCAAATTGTAACTAAATTTATTTGCGATCAACTATTAAAATAGTTTAATTCGGATAAAACTTAGTTACTATGAAAAAATCAACCATATTATTTGCTGCGCTGCTATTTGTAGCGTTCTCATGTTCCGATGAAGATATGCGCCTTGAATCAATTGATGAAGTTGGTCGAGTAGAGCGTGTTGCTGGTGTACAAAACTCCGATAAAGTGTTCATTATTGTAGAAGAGCCACCTACCTTCCCTGGTGGAGTGGACGCCTATAAGAAACACCTTTTAACCAACCTTAAATATCCAGAACAAGCTAAAAAAGACGGTATTGAAGGAAATGTATTTGTGTCCTTTGTGGTGAACAAAGAGGGGAAATTGGAAAATATTCAAGTGACAAGAGGTATTGGAGGAGGTTGCGATACCGAAGCGGTACGCATGCTACTTACCTCTCCTGATTGGATACCTGGTAAACAACGCGGCAGACTGGTAAATGCCAGAATGAGTTTACGCGTTGCTTTCAGTCTATCAGGAAATGTTACTCAAGTGCAAGATGATGGAGCCCAAGTAATTGTTTCAACTCCTGCGATTTAAAACAACACCTCTTTCTGTCAGAAGAGTGAATGGTCAAGGTCAAAACACTTGGTCAGCTAAATGGAAGCCGATAATATTGGTTTCCATTTTTTTATTTTTAGCCATTCTTACATTGGTTATCTTTGGCCATGTTCCGAACCGAATTAAACCCCAAAACCTCTTCTCATAAAATACAGTTATCAAATCCATTGATTTCGATTGGCTCCTGCTTTGCAGACAATATTGGAAAGAAGCTTTCTCAACATAAATTCAAAGTTGAGAAGAACCCATTTGGTGTTATTTTCAATCCCCTATCCATTTTTGAATTGGTTGAAACGGCCTTTAATGAAGAGCGTTTATCAGAAGACAGTTACTTAGTTCGAGATGGCATTCACTTCAACTATAAGGTACATTCAGAGCTTCACGGAAAATCTCAAGAAAAGCTTGAGTTACAAATTAATCATAAGCGAAACCTGCTATCCAAAGCACTTCGTAAACCAACCACAATCATCATTACTTTGGGAACAGCTTGGGTGTATGAAGAAAAAAAGACGCAGATGCTCGTGGCCAATTGCCACAAAATACCCTCGAAACAATTCAATAAAAGGCTGTTAAGTTCCGAAGAGGTTTCAAGTGCTTTTATGCTGTTGAAAGAACAGCTTCATGCCGAAAATCCTGATTTGAAATTCATTCTTACGGTCAGTCCTATTCGGCACGTAAAAGACACGCTGGAATTGAATATGGTGAGCAAAAGCATTCTAAGGCTGGCTTGTCATCAGATTAGCACTTATGCCGATGATGTAGACTATTTCCCTGCCTATGAGCTCTTAATGGACGACTTGAGAGATTATCGCTTTTATGAAAAGGATATGCTGCATCCGAATCAATTGGCCCAAGAATACATTTGGGGAAAATTTATGGACGTTTACTTCGACAAAGAAACGAAAGCCTTTATTAAAAACTGGAGCGAAATACGTAGCGCCATGAAGCACAAAGCATTTCACCCCGAATCTGATGCACATCAGAAGTTCCTTCAAAAAACCATTGAAAAGCTAGAGCAACTTAAAGGTTTGGTGAAGGTGGATAAGGAGCTGGCAAAACTGAGGAAGCAGTTGATCGGTTAATCAGGGATCAGGGATCAGGGATCAGGGATCAGGGATCAGGGATCAG